>Ga0070658_10003136_pt1 | contig 13635 bp, 10 predicted proteins | sample KBSC13metaG_FD_64664 | JGI IMG/M metagenome (GOLD analysis project Ga0070658, IMG submission 64664) | Corn rhizosphere microbial communities from Kellogg Biological Station, Michigan, USA - KBS C1-3 metaG | ecosystem: Host-associated > Plants > Roots > Rhizosphere > Soil ... | reverse complement strand
GGGGTTCTTCGTCACCGACATCCACAACCAGCCGGGGATCAACAACTACGCGGTGAACGCGGCGTGGGTATCCGACAACGCGCTCTGGGGCTACGTCGGTCCGATCTCGGGACGGCGCTATCGCTTCCAGGTCTCGCCGCAGATGGGCAGCTGGCACTGGATCGACTACCTCGCCGACTACCGCCGTTATGACCCGATCCTCTTCGACTTCCTGACCGTCGCGACGCGGTTCATGACCGACGTCACCATCGGGCGCGACGAGCGGTGGGACTACAAGTACATCGGGCTCCCGCAGTACGTGCGCGGCTACGACCGGCAGAACTTCTACTCCTACAGCTGCGGCGCCTTCGGCTCGGTGACGACCAACTGCAACGCGCAGAGCCTCCTCGGCAGTCGCATCGCGGTCGCCAACGCCGAGCTGCGCTTCCCGGTGATCAACCGGCTCGAGCTCGGAATCCTGCCGATCGCGCTGCCGCCGGTGGAAGGTGCGTTCTTCTACGACGCCGGTGTCGCGTGGAGCGCTGACACGCGGCTCCAGCTCCGGACGCCGAAGGATCCGGCGGCGTCGCCGAACGTGCGCTATCCGTATCGCAGCTACGGCGTCGGCATCCGCGTGAACCTGTTCAACTACGCGGTGCTGCGCTGGGATTACGCGAAGCCGGTCAGCATCGACCACAAGCCACTCTGGGTCTTCTCGATCGGACCGAATTTCTGAGCTGAGCATCACGAACGCGGGACGACCCCGGCGGGCACAAAGGCCCGCCGGGGTCGTCTTTTCCCGAGCCGGACGCAACTTGTTCACACTCTGCTGAGCGGATAGCTTCTCTCCGTGCGCACGCTGCTCGCGTTGGCGCTCGTGCTCGTCGCCTGCGGTCGTTCGGACCGTCCGGACGACCCCGCCACGCACGAGGCCTCTCCGTCGCTGACCCGCGCCTCTGGCCCGGACCCCGTCGTCCTGCGCATCCCGCGCGGCGGGGGGAACGCGCGCGCGTACATCTACCCGCACCTCGACTCGGCCGTCTGGACGTCGTCCGACGCCGTCCCCGCCCCGGAGCGCGTGCTGGGCTTCGACGACGACGCTGGCCAGCTCGCGCTCGAGGATACGAAGGGCGGGCTGGTGCGAGTCGACCTCCGCGCCGGCGGAGTGTCGACGACGAGGAAGCCGAAGCTCGCATCGCTCGTGTCGGCCGACGGAAAGGCGGTGTTCGGCCTGACCGACAGTGGCACAGTCGCGCGCTTCACGACCACCGGACGCTGGAACTTCAAGGCACCGCTCCGCGCGCGGTCGCTGATGCCCCAGGGCGACGGCTCGCTCGTCGTCGTCGCCGACCGCGGCGACAACTCGGTGCTCTGGCACCTCTGGCCACCCGACTCGCGGATCGTCGACAGCGCGGTAGTTCCGTCCGCCGCGAAGGCGCGCACGGTCCAGGCGGGCGACCGCGTCATCCTCGTCCACGACGCATCGATCGCGGCGGTCCGCGGCCGCGACCTCGCCGCGTCGCCGACGGTCAGCGTCGATACCACGATTCTCGCCGTCGCACCGACGCCGAGCGGTGATCGGCTGTACGTGCTCGAGCGCGGGCAGAAGGAGATGCGCGTCCTCGATCGCTACAAGGACGGCAGCGGCGACGTCGTCGCGCTCCCCGGCGAGGCGATCGCGCTGCGCATGGATCCACTCGGCCGCTACCTGCTCGCCCGGCCGGCGAAGGGCGATTCGGCGTGGGTGATCGCGGTCGGCTCGCAGCGCGTGCTCGGCGCAGTGGCGACCGCTTGGCTCGGCGACCTGCCCGCGGTCGCGCCGGACGGGCGGATCGCCCTTGCATCGGGAAACGACGTCCGCTTCGTCGACGGCGAGACCTTCCAGTCGAACCTGACTGTCAGGAACGGCGCGAAGGATTTCTGGACCTTCGTGTCGTGGAACGGCTTCCGTCCGCGCGACGCGTCGCTCGACACGCCGGTGCATTTCGACAGCGTGTCGACGGCGCCCGTCGGATCTCCCGGCGACACGATCGCCGACCCGGCGGGTGCCTTTGCCGGCGCGAACCCCGACCAGGGGACCGCAGCCGGGTCGGGGAGCGCGACGCCGCCTAACGCTGGAACGTCCAGCGCGGCATCGCCTAACGCGGGATCGCCTGGCGCGACCAGCGCGGACGCCGGGTCAGGCCCGGCGCCGGCGAGCCGGGGCTTCTTCGTCTCGCTTGCCACGCACACCACCGAGGCGCAGGCCAAGGCGGACGCGGCGAGCGTGCTTGTCGACGGGCTCCCCGCCCACGTCGCCACCTATCCGTCCAACGGACGGACGCTGTACCGCGTCGTGCTCGGCCCGTATTCGACGCGCGCCGCGGCGCAGCGGGCGGGCTCGATCGCCGCCCGTCCCTTCTGGATCTACGAGGCGCAATGAGTCTCGTCGACCAATCGCTCCCCGACCTGGTCGCCTACGAGGCCGAAGGGCGCCGCATCGGCGCCTCCCTCGACAGCGTCGCCGCGGTGGTCGTCGTCGGGAAGAGTCCGGACAATGCCGCAGCCGTCGCGCTCGGGATCGGCGAGGCGCAGGCGACGAGCCGGCGCGTCGTCGTGGCCGACCTCGTCGGCGACATCACGGCCCTTACGCGCCTCGTCAGCAGCGACGATCCGCACGGGCTCTCCGACAGCTTCCTCTTCGGCGTGTCGCTGAACAAGGTCGCGCAGCCTGTCGGCAGCGCGAACCTCTACGTGCTGCCGAGCGGCACGGAGCCCGTCGCCGACGACGCGATTTATCGCAACGATCGCTGGCGCCGCCTCGTCGCCGGCTTTCGCGAGGTCGGCGCGCTGCTCGTGCTGGTCGCGTCCGAGCAGGTGCCGGGGCTCAGCGCGCTGATCACCTACACCGACGGCGCGATTGCGGTCGGGCGCGGTGAGGTGCCCGGGCTCGTGCTCGACGTGGCGAAGATTCCCCGTCCGCCGGGCAGCACGTTGACGCCGAGCGGGCGCTACACGGTCATCGTCCCGAAGCGCCGCTCGCGCCGGCCGTTGTTCATCGGCGCCGGCGCGCTCGCCGCCGCCGCGGCGATCGTCGCGACCGTCGTCTATCGGGCCGCCGCGTCGGCATCGGCACCGGTCGCCGTCGACACGACGAAGACAGACACGGTCGCCGCCGTCAGGCGCTCCCTCGACTCGGCGTCGGCCGCAGTCGCGCCCGACACGCCGCCGATCCGCAACCCCGGCGACTCGGCGCGCGCGACCGCATTCGGCGTGGAGATCGCGAAGTTCAGCACGCCGACCGGTGCGCTGATGCGCGTGCGCGGCGAGCTGCCCAGGGCGACGCCGGCCGCGACCTTCGGCGTCGTGGCGATCGGCGCCGACGCGACGCTCTGGTACCGCGTCGTCGCCGGCGCCGCGGCCAGCCGGCGCGCCGCCGATTCGACGCTGTCGTCGCTGCGCGCGACGCGGGCGATCGACGACCCCGCCGCCGGCGCCGTGGTGTCCGTACCGTTCGCGTTCCGGCTCCAGGCCGGTGTCGCGCCGGCGGCAGCGGACTCCGTGGCCGCCGATTTCCGCGCCCGCGGCATTCCCGCCTACGCGCTGCTCCAGGACGACAGCACGGCGACGATCTACGCCGGCGCATTCGAGACCGCCGACCAGGCGGCGCTGTTCACGACCTACCTCCGCGGGCTCGGCGTCGAGCCGGCCCTGACGTACCGACTCGGGAGAGTGTTCTAGTGCGGCTGACCAAGCTCGAGCTCCACGGCTTCAAGTCGTTCGCCGACGCGACCGACATCGTCTTCGAGCAGGGGGTCACGGCGATCGTCGGGCCTAACGGCTGCGGCAAGTCGAACGTCTCCGACGCCATCCGGTGGGTGCTCGGCGAGCAGCGCGCCCGGATGATGCGCGGCGCGAAGATGGAGGAGGTCATCTTCCAGGGATCGTCGGCGCGCCGCGCGGTCAACCTCGCCGAGGTCTCGCTCCACTTCGAGAACGACGACGGATCGTTAGGCATCCCCTTCCGCGAGGTCGTCATCACCCGCCGCCTCTCCCGCTCGGGTGACAGCGAGTATTTCCTCAACCGCGCGCCCTGCCGCCTCCGCGACATCGGCGACCTGCTCCGGGGCACCGGCCTCGGCGCCGATTCGGGCGTCGTCATCGAGAGCAAGATGATCGATGCGCTGCTCAGCGATCGCCCCGACGAGCGCCGCGAGCTGTTCGAGGAGGCAGCCGGCGTCGGACTCTACCGCGACCGCCGGCGCAGCACCGAACGACGTCTCGAGGAAACCAGCGTCGACCTGCAGCGCCTCGACGACCTGATCGCCGAAGTCCAGACGCAGGTTCGCTCGCTCGCGCGCCAGCGCAAGCGCGCCGAGCGCCACGCGGAGCTGAACGAGCGCCGCTTCCAGCTCGAGATCGCGGTCGCGGCTCGCGAGATGGCCGCGTGGCACGAGGAGCTCGGCAAGCTCGAGTCGCGCATCGCCGAGCTGCGGGAGATCGTCCCGGCGAGCGAAGCGAGCGTGCGCGAGGCCGAGCAGGAGCGCGAGTTCCGGCACGGCGCGCGCGCCGCAGCGGAAGGTCAGCGCGGCGAGCTTGCCCGGCTCGTCGGCACGCAGCGGCAGCAGACGCTCCAGCTCCGCGGCGAGATCGCGGTCGCCGAAGAGCGGCAACGCAACGCCGGCGCGCGCCGGCAACGCGCCGAGGAAGAGCGTCGCGAGAGTGAAGCGCACGGAGTGCGCCTCGCCAACGAGCGCGCCGAGGCGACCGCCGCGCGCGAGGCCGCCGAGGCCGAGCGGCTCGCCGCCGCCGAACGGCTGGAGCAGTTCACCGCCAGCGAGGAGGAAGCGCGCGAGACGGTGATCGCTGCCCGCGGCATCGTCGCGTCAGCGGAACGCTCGCTCCGCGAGCTGCAGGATCAGCTGCGCAAGCTCGAGCACGACGGCGAGGGGGCCGCTCGCGAGCATGGCGAAGTTGCGCGACGTCTCGAGGCACTCGAGATCGAGCGCGACACGCTGCGCGATGCGGTGGCCGCCGCGATGCGCGAGCTCACCGACGCTGACGAGGCGCTGGCGCAGGCCCGCGACCACGTCGAGCACACCCGCGCCGCGCTCGAGGAGGCGCGCCGCGCGCATCAGGGCGCGCGGGAACGCGATGCATCGGCACGCGGAGAGCTCTTCCGCGCCGACGAGGCACACACCGCGCTGCAGGGGAAGGTGAACGCGCTCGAGACGCTCGAGCGCGAGCGCGTCGGCCTCGCACCAGCCGCCGCGCTCCTGCTCAAGGAGCGCGCGCAGTTCGGCGCGGGCGCGGTGCTCGGGCCGCTCTCCGATTTCCTCACCGTCGATCAGGCCTCGGCGCTGCTCGTCGAGCGATTCCTCGGTAACACCGTCCACGCCGTCCTCGTCCGCGACGCCGGCGTCACCGAAACGATTCGCGGCTGGCACACATCGGTGAACCCGGGACCGCTGCTGCTCCTGCCCGTCGATGCGCTGAGCGAAGATGACCAGCAGGGACAGGAGTCCTTCCCGGACGCGCTCGTCCATCTGGTGAGCGCGCAGTCCCCGGCGCGGGCGTGGGTGCGGTCGCTCCTCGGCCACGTCCACGCCGTCGACGCCGGATCGGCGTTCGTCGATGCGCGCGGCGCGGTGTGGCTCCCCGGAAGCCAGGCCGGTCCCGGTCCGCTCCGGCGCCGCGCCGAGCTGGCGACGCTTCGCGAAGACCTCGCCCACAGCGAAGCATCGCGCCAGGCCGCGTCGGCCGCCGCCGACGAGGCGCGGGCCGCACTCGAGGGCGCGACGCACGCGGCCGAACATGCCGCCGAGGCGTTCGCCGTCGCCCAGCAGAATGCGCGTCGCGGCGAAGAGCTGCGGGGCGAGCGCGACCGCGCTCGCCAGCGCGCCGAACGCGAGCTCGCCGATGCCGAGTCGCTCGCCGCGCGCCTGACGACGCGACGCGACGAGCTGCGCGAGCGTCTCGCGATCCTCGGCGAGGAAGCGAGCCTCGTCGCCGCCGTCGCGGCCGAGCGCGAGCAGGCGTTAGGCGCGGCACGCGAGCAGCTCGCCGATGGCGAAGCGCGACTCGAGGAGGCGCGCGAGCTGCGCACGCGCTGGCAGGTGGAGCAGGCCCAGGCCCAGGCGCGGCTGCAGGTCGCGACCGACCGCGAGCGACGGTTAGGCGACGAGGCGGCGTCGATGGCCAGCCGGATGGCGACGCTCCACTCCGAGCTCGCCGGTCTCTCCGAGGCGGACAGCGCCCTTGCCGAACAGATGAACGCGTGGGCAATGGACCTCGAGGCGCGGCAGCAGATGCTCGCCGATGGCGAAGCCCGTCTCGCCGACGCCGAGCAGGGAGTGCTCGAGGCCGACGAAGCGCTCACCGTCGCCGAGCGCACGCTCGACGAGGCTCGCCGCCGCGTCGGTGGGCTCGGCGAGGAGCTGCATCACGCCGAGCTGCGCTTCACCGAGCTTTCCGGGCGCCGCGGCGCGATTCGCGAGCGGCTGGAAGCCGAGTGGCGGAAGCCGCTCGAGGAGCTGCTCGCCGGCGCGATGGCGACCGATCTCGAGGACGACGCGCTGCGCGCCGAAGCCGACGAGGTGCGCGCGCAGCTCGAGCAGCTCGGACCAGTCAACGTGCTCGCCATCGAGGAGCACGAGGAGACGCAGCGCCGGCTCGATTTCCTCTCTGCACAACGCACCGACCTCGCCGAAGCGCGCGCCTCGCTGCAGCAGGCCATCAAGGAGATCGACACCACCGCGCGCGAGCTCTTTCTCGCCACGTTCACGCAGGTGCGGGGACATTTCCGCGAGATCTTCATGTCGCTCTTCGGCGGTGGCGAGTGCGACCTGATCCTCGAGAATCCCGAGGCGCCGCTCGACTGCGACATCGAGATCCACGCGTCGCCGCGCGGAAAGAAGACGCAGCGCATCCACCTGCTCTCGAGCGGCGAGCGGGCGCTCGTCGCTCTGTCGCTGCTGTTCGGGATCTTCCTCACCAAGCCGAGCCCCTTCTGCCTGCTCGACGAGGTCGACGCCCCGCTCGACGACGCCAACGTGGGTCGGTTCGTCCGGATGCTCAACCAGTTCAAGAGCCGGACGCAGTTCATTGTCATCACACACAATCCGCGCACCAGCACCGAAGCGGCCGACGCCGTCTATGGCGTGACGATGCAGGAGCCGGGAGTGTCGTCGCTGGTGAGCGTCCGCATGCGCGGCCGCGCCGTCGAGGAGCCGGCGTCGGCGGAGGTGGAGACTGCGGGGGCGCCCGCCTGACGATGCGTCGCGCGATCGCGGTCGAATTGATGGCGGTCGCCGCGCTCTCGGTGTTCGCCGCCAGCCCCGCGCGCGCGCAGGCGACGTGGACCACGCCGCCGATCAACCTGCTCTACCAGAACTTCCCGAATCCGTTTCCGAGCACGGCGTCGCGCGTCACCTGCATCTGGTTCGACCTCGCCCAGCGCGCCGGGGACGTCAAGCTCGCGATCTATGACGTCCGTGGGCGACTGGTGCGCACCCTGGTCCCGTCGGCGTCGGTCCCGGGAACTCTCGATGCGGGGTATTACGGGCGAGCCGGCAGCGGTCCGCTCGCCACCGGTTGCGACCCGCGCTTCGCCTGGGATGGGCGCGGCAGCGACGGCGTGACCGTCCCGCCGGGCGTGTACCTCGTGCGCTTCCACGCCGACGATGCGTGGCAGACGAAGAAGATCATCTTCCGCGGGCCCTGAGTGCGACTGACCACCGTCGGCACCGGGACGGCGGCGCCGGTGCGCGGCCGGGTGCAGGCCGGACATCTCGTCGAGAGCGGCGCGGTGCGCATGCTGCTCGACTGCGGCAGCGGCATCAGCTTTCGCCTCGCGACGCTCGGGATCGACTGGGGTTCGATCACTCACCTCGCGGTTACGCACTTCCACGCTGACCACGTCCTCGACATCCCGACGTTGCTCACGGCGTGGCGGTACGGGATGCTTCCGCCTCGCACTGCGCCGCTCGAGATCATCGGACCGTCAGGCACCGCGGCGCTCGTCGACGGTCTGACCGCGCAGCTCGGCGTCTCCTGGCGCGAGTACGGATTTCCAGTCTCGATCCGCGAGATGGCCGCCGGCACCCGCGTCGAGCTGGCCGACGATTTCACCGTGGCGAGCAAATCAGTCCCACACACCGCGGAAAGCGTTGCATATTTGATCGAGGGTGCGGGGCGTCGCATCGTCTATACCGGCGACACCGGCTACGACTCCGCACTCGGCGGGTGGGCCGGCGGGTGCGATGTCCTGCTCTCGGAGTGCTCGCTTCCCGCGGCGATGGCGATCCCGACGCATCTGACGCCGGAACAGGTCGGCGCGATCGCCAACGTCGCGTCGCCGGCGCTGCTCGCCGTGACGCACATGTATCCCCCGCTCGAGCAGGTCGACGTTCCCGCGGCGATCGCCGCGCATTTCAAAGGACCAGTCGTCGTCTGTCACGACGGCTGGAGCACGGAGCTCTGAGGATCTCATGCTGGTCGTGATGCAGCACGGTGCGACCGCGGCGCAGATTGACGGCGTCGTTCGCACGATCGAGGAAATGGGTTATCAGGCCCGCCCGATGCCGGGTGCCCAGCGCACCGCAGTCGGACTGGTCGGCAACGATGGACGCGTCGATGCATCGCGCATCGAGGCGCTCGAGGGCGTGGCGCAGGTCATCCACGTCTCGCAGCCGTACAAGCAGGTCTCGCGTGAGTGGCGGCCCGAGAACACCATCGTCACGATCGCACCCGGCGTTTCCTTCGGCGGCACCGAGATCCCGATCATCGCCGGTCCGTGCTCGGTCGAGTCGGAGGAGCAGATCATCGCCGCCGCGCGCGCGGTGCGCGATGCCGGTGCGGTCGCGCTGCGCGGCGGCGCGTTCAAACCCCGCTCGTCGCCGTACGCCTTCCAGGGACTCGGTCGCAAGGGGCTCGAACTGCTCGCCCTCGCGCGCGAGGAGACCGGGCTCGCCATCGTCACCGAAGCGATGGATGACGAGGGCGCGCACCTCGTCGCCGAATACGCGGACTGCATCCAGATCGGCGCGCGCAACATGCAGAATTACTCGCTGCTCCGCAGCGTCGGCCGCATCGGGAAGCCGGTGCTGCTCAAGCGCGGGCTCGCCGCCACGATCAACGACCTGCTGCTCAGCGCCGAGTACATCCTCGCCGAGGGGAACAGCGAAGTGGTGCTCTGCGAGCGCGGCGTGCGCAGCTTCGATCCGGCGGCGCGCAACATGTTCGACCTCACTGCCGTCCCGATCGTGCACAAGCTGTCGCACCTGCCGATCATCGCCGACCCGAGTCACGGCACCGGGCTGCGCGACAAGGTGACGCCGATGGCGCGGGCCGCGGTCGCCGCCGGCGCCGACGGCGTGATGGTCGAAGTCCATCCGACACCCGAGCGCGCGCTCTCCGACGGCGGGCAGTCGCTCTACCCCGACCAGTTCGCGAGTCTCGTCCGCGAGCTTCGGGCGATCGCCGGTGCGATCGGCCGCTCGGTCGCCGTCCCGTCGGGAACGCCCGCCCACGCGCGGGGGTAGGACAACGTGGCGACGGCGCAGCGGACCGCGCCGCGTTAGGCACGATCATCGGGTGCGCGCCGCGCGCCTCCACCTGTGAGGTCCTCCATGCGACGCATCTTCACCGCAGCTGCGGTCGTCCTTGCCTTCGCCGGCACGGCCGAAGCACAGACTCCGGCCGACAGCGCGCTCGATCGCGCGGTCGCCGCCTATCGCGACGTCCACACGCTCCGCGCTACCTTCGACCAGTCGCTCACCAATCCGGTCACCGGCCGCGCCTCGCAGGCGAAGGGCGAGCTCCTCGTGAAGCGCCCCGGCCGCATCTCGGTGCGGTTCACCGAGCCGTCGGGCGATCGCATCGTCTCCGACGGCAAGTACGTCTGGATCTATCTCCCGACCAGTGCCCCCGGCCAGGTGATTCGCGGACAGGCCGGCGCCGCGGAGGGAACCGGGATGGACGTCAGCACCGAGCTGCTCACCGCCCCGCGAACCAAGTTCGACGTCGCCGACGGCGGCGCGGCTTCCGTCGGCGGCCGCTCGACACGCGTCGTCGTTCTCACCCCGCGCACCGCGCGCAACTACACGAAAGCGCGCCTCTGGATCGACGCCGACGGCGTCGTCAGGCAGCTCGAGCTCACCGAGAACAGCGGGGTAGTCCGGACGGTCACCTTCCGCACGATCCAGCTCAACGCGCCCGTTCCAGCCTCCGCCTTCAAGTTCGAGGTCCCGAAGGGCGTGAAGGTCTTCGACAGCGAGTAACGCGCAACCGCGCCGTTCGTGGGGTCAGTTCATGGGGTCAGAGTCGTTGGAAAACGATGACGCACGTCATCGTTTTCCAACGACTCTGACCCTCTTGAAGTTCTGGTCGTGGCTGAGCGCTAATGATGATCGGTCGGGCCGCGGAGCGCGGCGTCGATCCTGCCTAACGCGTCGTCATCGGCGCCGCTGCTCCGCGCCAGCTCGACCGCCATTCGCGACAGCATCACGTACAGCTCGCGCGTCGCCGGCCGCGACGACAGGGCGGCCAGGTGATGCTGCACCGTCTCGACGTCGCCGCGGACGATCGGGCCGGTGAGCGCCCGCGCCGGCGCGTCGCTGTCGAGGTTCGCGACCGCGCCGCGCATCAGCGCCCGGATCGCGCCCCACGACTCCCGCTCGTCCATCCCGATGCTCCCCAGCAGCCGCACCGCCACCGCCGCCAGCACGGTCGGGAAGTTGCTCGCCACGACCGCAGCGGCGTGGTAGATCGCCTTCTCACCGGCGGGAATGCGCAGCGTATGCGCGCCGAGCCGCGCCGCCAGCTCCTCGGCCGCCGCGATCGCTCCCTCGTCGCCGTCGACACCGATCCAGGCATCGCGCAGGCGCTCGGCCGCGCGCGACGGGTCGGCCAGCGGCACCAGCGGGTGAAACGTCCCGCAGGGATGGCCCTTCGCGCGGAGCAGCCCGAGGGCGGCCGGATCAGCGCTCCCGCTGGCGTGGAGCACGACCGCACCGGGCGCCAGCGCGATCCCGGCCAGCGCGCCTAACGCTTCCTCGAGCTGGCCGTCGCGCACCGCCACCAGCACGGTGTCGGCCTCCCGCGCCGCATCGGGTATCGCGCCGGCGGTGACGACGTCGGGATCGCCCTCGGCGCGGCGACCGTGCAGCCCGGCGACGCGGACACCGGATGCGCGAAGGGCGCGGGATAACCCGCGCCCCGCACGGCCGGCGCCGAGGATGAACACCCCGCCGGTCACTTCGCCCTTGTCGAATCCCGCGCCGCCAGCGTCGCCGCGCGGTCGAGCAGCTCGCGCTGCGACTTCACCCCGTTGAGCAGCTGCAGGGCGACGGCGAGCGAGCGGTCGTTGCGCAGCCCGCGCGCGAATTCCGCCTCCGGTCCCAGCGCATAGCGCGCGATCTGCGCGCCGAGGATCCGGCTCACCAGCGGCTCGGCCGCGTCGTAGATCGACCGGTTGACCGTGATGCCGCGCTTCGTCATCCGGTCGTAGAGCGTGCTCCGCATCTCCGGGGTGACGGTGAAATCCGGCGACGTGATCGTCCCGCGCCCGCGCAGCTCGAGCGCGTAGGCGGCGAGGACGTCGCGGAACGCCGCCACGTTCCTGCCTAACGCCTGTTCGAATGCCCGCTCGGCCGCCGGCCGGACCGAATCGCTGACGACGACGTCCGGCGTGATGCCTCCCCCGCCGACCAGCGTCCGGCCCGCCGGCGTCTTCACCGTCACCGGCTTGGGCGGCGTGGCCGTGTCGTCGTCGTCGTCGGCTTCCGGCGACGGCCGGTCGATGCTCCGCCCGAGCGGCGTGTACCACCTGGCGATCGTCAGCTTCAGCGCGCCATCGGCGCCGAGCGGGAAGAGCGATTGCGCGCTTCCCTTCCCGTACGACTGCACGCCCACGATCGCCGCGCGATCCTGGTCCTGCAGTGCGCCGGCGACGATCTCCGACGCGCTCGCGCTTCCATGGTCGACCAGCACCACCAGCGGCATCGACGGCCACGGCTCCGGTGCGTCGTCGGTGTATTCGGCTGTCGCTTCGGGCGTTCGGCCGCGCGTCGAGACGACGCGCTCGCCGGGATCGAGGAACAGCTCGGCGACGCGGACCCCCTGGTCGAGAAGCCCGCCCGGATTCCCGCGCAGGTCGAGCACGAGCTTTCGCATCCCCTGCTCGCGCAGCGAGTCGATCGCGGCCTTCAGGTCGCGCGCGCTCTCCTCGCTGAAGATGGTCAGGTCGACGTAGCCGACGTCGCCGCCGAGCATGCGCTCGTGCGACACCGACGAGACATGAATCTCCTCGCGCTTGAGCCGGACCGGGATGCGCTCGGTGACGCCCGGGCGCTCGATCGTCAGGCCTAACGGCGATCCCGGTGCGCCGCGGAGGGCCTTCGATGCCTCGTCGGCCGTCCACCCGGCGGTCGACTTCCCCTCGACCTCGACGATCCGGTCGCCGGTGCGGATCCCGGCGCGCTCGGCCGGCCCGCCCGGGAGCGGGGCGACGACCGTGATCCACCCGTCGCGCAGGTCCATCTGGATCCCGACCCCGGCGTAGCGCCCGCTCGTGCTCTCGTTCAGCGCCCGCAGCCGGTCGGCCGTGAGGAGCACCGAATGCGGGTCGTGCAGCTCTTCGAGCAGCCCGTTCACCGCCTTGTCGTAGAGCTGCGCGTCGGTCAACGAATCGACGTACAGGTTCGAGACACGGGACATCACCTCGCCGAACAGCTGCGCGCCAGCCGGCGACCCGTGCGAGCCGCGAATGCCGCGCTCCATCAGCCACCCGCCGGACGCGAGAGTGGTGCAGAGGACCAGAGTGACGATGAGCGCGCGTGAACGCATGGCCATGAGATCTACCGGACTCGAGCCGGCGTATGTGTTGCGTCGATGCTGTCGTGCATGCTGAAAATGTCGGGCCACCGGTGCGCGAGCACGCGCGCGATCGCGGCCTCCACCTGGTCGGGACTTCCCGCGCCGTCCACCGTCACGATCGGCCCGCATTCGGGATGCGCCGCCTGCCAGTCGAGCGAGGCGAAGCGCGTGAACGCGTCCTCGACGCGGCGGTGGAACTCATCGCCCGACGATTCCATGCGGTCGCGCGCCCCGCGCTCGTCGGCGCGCCGCATCCCTTCCGCCGACGACAGCGTCAGCAGGATGGTCAGGTCGGGGACCAGCTCCCCGGTCGCCAGGCGGTTCGCGCCGCGGACGGAGTTCTCGTCGAGCCCGCGCCCGTGCACCTGATACGCGTATGTCGAGAGGAAGAATCGGTCGAGGGTGACCGTCGCGCCGCGGCCGAGCGCCGGGCGGATCACCTGGGCGACGAGCTGGGCGCGCGACGCGATGAACAGCGCCGCTTCCGCCGCCGCCGCGATCTCGAGCTCGGCGTCGTTCAGCAGCAGCGCGCGGATCCGCTCGCCAAGCGGGGTCCCGCCCGGCTCGCGGAGCTCGACGTGGTCGCGGCCGCCGCGCGTTAGGCGCGCCCCGAGGCGGGCGACCTGCGTCGACTTCCCCGCCCCCTCGGGCCCCTCGACCACCAGCAGCAGTCCGCGCGTCGCGCCGGCCACGTTCGTCTCAGCCGAGGGTGATGATCGAGCTCGTCGCGCCCTTCTTGATCCCTTCGACGATCCAGTCGTTCACCTTCATCATCATCTTGTCGTAGTTCTCCTGCGCCAC
>Ga0070658_10003134_pt1 | contig 13645 bp, 6 predicted proteins | sample KBSC13metaG_FD_64664 | JGI IMG/M metagenome (GOLD analysis project Ga0070658, IMG submission 64664) | Corn rhizosphere microbial communities from Kellogg Biological Station, Michigan, USA - KBS C1-3 metaG | ecosystem: Host-associated > Plants > Roots > Rhizosphere > Soil ... | reverse complement strand
TGTCGAGCTGGCCGGCGCCCAGTGTGAGGGTGAGCGTCCCAGGCGCGCTCAAGCCGGGGGCGAGGCTCGCGCCGCTGGCCACCGTCACGCTGCCGCCGCCGCCGGTGGTGATCGCTCCATTGCCGCCGAGCGTCCCGCCATTCACCGCGACTGACGTCGTTCCGCTGAGGGAGCCCGAAACCAGGAGCGTCCCCGCGCTCACGGTGGTCGCGCCGCTGTAAGTATTCGCGCCGGTGAGCGTGAACGTGCCGCCTGTGCTTTTCGTCAGGCCCACGGACGCCGTGGCGCCATCCTGGATCACGCCGTCGAAGATGCTCGTGCCGGTGACGGTGAGCTTCGCCGTCCCGGAGGCCGCCCCGTTGGTGACGATGCGCGTGCCTGTCCCCGCGTCGGCCAGGCCCGTGATGGTTTCATCGAAGCCGTTCAGATCGTAGGTGCCGCCGGTGTTGCCCGCCGCTCCACCGAGGACCACCGTGGTCGTGTCGGGCAATGTTCCGCTGGCGCCGTTCTTCAGAACGCCACCGCCCTGGACCACGGTGTTGCCGACGTAGTTGTTGGTCGCTTGCGAGAGGGTCACGGTCGCTCCGTTGACGGTTAGCGTGGACGAGGCTCCGGTGATTTGGCCGGTCACATTGAAGGCGCCTCCGGTAAAGGTGAGCGGTCGGGAGGCGCGGGTGATGGTGCCGCCGAGCGTGAGGACCGCGCCGCCGCTGTTTTTTAGAATGGCTCCGCCGGCCCCGTTGACCGTGATCGCCCGGTTGAGCGTAGCGTCGGTGGCGCCGGTATATTCCAACGTCCCGGTGGTAGAGGCGGTGCCGATGGTGATGGCGGAACTGGCGGTCCCGAGCGCCTGCGCCGCACCGCTTTCCGCGATGGACGCAACTTGCAGGGTGCCGTCCTGCACTGAGACCGCGCCGCTGAAGGTATTCGCCCCGTTCAGCGTCCAGGTGCCGGTGCCATCCTTGGTCAGGCTCACCGCCGTGGTGGCAGTGGAATTGAAGTCGCTGACGATGCCGTTGATCGTGCCGTTCGCCACGCCACCGAGCAGGAGCGTGCGGACACCGGTGGCCGTGTCGGCGTCGATGTTGCCATTGACCGTCAGGCTGCCCGTCTGCACGGTCAGGCGTCCGTTGCCGCCGCCGCCATTGACCACCGAGATGCGCCCGTTAATGACGTTGTCCCCGGCGACATTCACGATGGCGCCCGGATTGGCCGCGGCACTCGCGATGGTGCCGTCGCTGCTGATCTGGAAATCGATCCCCGTGGCGAGTGTGATATTTCCCGATGTGCCGTCGAGCTTGAGCGCCGGTCCCGCGTTGCTGCCCACGTGCACGACTTTCGGTCCCACGCCGAGCGCGCTGCTGTTGGTGATCCGTAGCGCGCCGCCGTTGATGGTGATATTGCCGGTGAAGGTATTCGTGCCGCTGAAGGTCACGGTGCCGCTCGCCGACGTGGCGCCGGTCGCGCCGATGGTGATGATGTTCGTCGCGTTGGCCCCGGTGCTCGTGATGTTGCTCGCAATCTCGAAGGCGTCACTCCGCAGAATGTTCAGCGTGGCGATTCCGGTGGTCGCATTCAGGGCGATGGCTCCGCTGCCGGGATTTCCCGTGGTCGAGGCCGCGCTGGCCCCGATTTGCAAAGTGCCACCGTCGCCGATCGTCGTTCCGCCGGTATAAGATTGATTGGCGGAGAGCGTCACCGTTCCGCCGTTTACGGTGAGGCCGCCGGCGAAGGTGTTGTTGCTGGAAAGCACGAGACCGCCCGCGTCGATCTTGGTCAGGCCCCCGCTGCCGGTGATCGGCGCGCTGATCGTCAGCGTGCCGGCCACGGCGTCGATGATACCGCCCCCCGCGAGCGAAAATGCACCGCTGAGCGTGCTGGTGCCGGTGAGGGATTTGAGCGTGCCGCCGTTGAGGGTGATCGGTTCGGCGAGCGAAAAGCCCGTGACGTCGAGCGTGGCCCCGGCGCCCACGTTGGTGCTGCTGAGAGCGGAGCCGAGGGCATTGGCGCTCCCGACCTTCAGCGTGCCGGAAAGAATGTTCACCGCGCCGTCGAAGGCGCTGTTATTGCCGGAGACCGTGACGGTATTTCCGCCTTCCTGGGTCAAGGCGCCCGAGCCGCTGATCACGTTGGACACTGTCAAATCCTGGCCTACCCCGGCTGGGCGGTCGAAGGCCAGCGTCCCCGCCGCGCCGATCGAGACGCCACCCGAGCCCAACTGGCCGCCGTCCTGCGTGACGCCATCGCCGATCTGCAGGGTGCCGCCGTTGATGGTCGTCAATCCGGTATAGTCGTTGCCGCCGGTATTCGCGAAAATCAGCACCCCTGTCCCGGTCTTCAACACATTGGTCGCTCCCGTCAGTTTTCCGAAACCGGTGAACGTGTAGTTGAGGATGGAGTTGTTGATCGTCGCGGAGGTCGGGGCGAGCGATGTGGTCAGGTTCACGGTCGTGGTTCCCGTGGCCGTGTCATCGAAGATCACACTGTCCACGGAAGTCCCAATTTGCAGGTAGCGGGTTGCCTGTCCGCTCGTCGCTTCCTTCCAGTTCACGGTGCCCGAGCCGACGGATGGATTCGGATCATCGTTCACGTCCCAATCGCCGTTGATCGCGCCCGTCCATTTCGGGACGTCGAAGGCCGTGATGGAAAGCTGAACTTTGCCGGTGCCATCCACCAGCATCGCGGTGACGCGCGCGGGCAGGGTCCCGAGCGCAAGTCCGCCAAAACCGGAGCCTCCGATGGCCCCGGAATAGTCGATCAGATCGAAGGTCCCGACGCTCAATCCCGTGCCGGCGATGTCGATGATGTTCGATCCCGAGCCTGCGGTGGTGAAGGTGTTGGTCGTAATGAGCGGCGCGGCCGGGTTGCTCAGGCTGCCCAGGTCGAAGGAGAGCGCGGAACCGGTCGTGATGTGATTAAGCGTGAGCGCGCTCGGTGTGAGCGTCTGGCCCGCTCCAGCGAGGGTGATGCCCAACGTCGCGCCATCGGCCACCGTGATGGCCCCGGTGCCCGCCTGGGCTGTGGTGATATTCAGCCGTCCTCCGTTGACCGTGGTGCTGCCGCTGTAGGAGTTGGCCACCGTGAGAGTCCAGGTCCCCGTGCCTTCCTTGTCCACGGCGACGCGATTGGCGCCCCCGTCGGAAATCGTTCCCGTGACGGAGCCATTGGCGGCTCCGTCGAGAATCAAGGTGCGGTTGCTGGCCGCCGTTGCGGAAGCTGCGATGGCTCCGGAGAGCGTCAGCGCGCCTCCGTTCACCAGGACGCGAGTCTGTCCGCCTCCGAACCCGCCGTCGGCGAGCGTGATCGTGCCTCCGATCAGATTTTGGCCCGTGGTGTTGACGATGGCAGGCGCCGTGGCGTTGTCGTTGCTTGTTACCAGGCTGATGTTCGAGGCCAGGACGACACCAGCCGCGCTGTTGAGTTGGAGGCTTGGCGCGTTCGTGGTTCCGCTCACGGTCACCGTCTTCGGGCCGGCGCCGAGGGAAGCGTTGTTTGTCACGATCAGCGCGCCACCGAGGAGATTGACGTCGCCCGTGAAGGTGCTGGTCTTGGCCAGCGAGAGCGAGCCCGCGCCCGTCTTCACGAGCGTGAGATTATTCTCGTTCGTCCCGGCGCCGCCGAAGATCGGTGAATTGGCGCCCGTGATGTTGGCCGCGTTGTTGATCGTGAAGATGGAATTCGCCGCCGCGCCGCCGACCACGGCATTGGCTGTCCCCGTGCCGGTGATCGTCAGGCCCGTGACGGTCTGGTTGCTCGAGCCGCTGGCGTCGCCGAGTTGGAGAACGCCGCTATTCGTGCTGTTGCCCAATTGCAACGAGGTGGAGGTAGACAGCCGGTTGTCGCCGCCGGTCAGGATCATCCGCCCGTTGTTGACGCGTGTCGTCCCCGTGTAGGTATTCGCGCCAGTGATCGTGAGGTTCCCCGTGTCTCCCTTCGTGAGCCCGCCCGTGCCGAGCGGGCCCGTCTGGAGCGGCGTGGCCAGGGTGACGTTGTTACCATTCGTGCTGATCGTCGCAATGATCCCGTCGTTGATCTTGATGCGGGCGGAAACGTCCTGCGTGTTGCCCGCCGACCATTGCAGTGTGGACGTGGCCGCGAAGGTAATCAGGCCGTTGCTGCCCAGGGCGCCGCTGGCGAAACTGAGCGTCCCCTGTTTGATCGTCACTCCGCCGGTGAAGGTATTGCTCGCGTTGGAGATGGTCAGGTTCCCGGCCCCGGTCTTGGCCAGCGCCAGGTTGTTGTCAAACGTCCCCGCGCCGCCGAGCAGACCGGCGTAGGTGATGGCCGCGCTGTTGTTGATCGTCAGCGAGGAGATGCTGGCGTTTCCGCCCACGACGGCGTTGGTCGTTCCCGTGCCCACGACGGTGAGCGAGGTGGTCGTCTGGTTGCTCGCGCCGCTGGCATCGCCGAGTTGGAGGATGCCGCTGTTCGTCGTATTGCCCAGCGTGATCGTTCCTGCGGGCGCCAGCCGGTTGTCGCCGCCGGAGAGCACGATGCGGCCCACGTTGATCTTGGTGGCACCGATGTAGGTATTCGCCCCCGTGATGGTCAGCGTGCCCGCACCTATCTTGGTAATGCCACCCGTGCCGAGAGGACCGGTTTGCAGGGCGGTGCCGAAGGTCACATTGTTTGCGCCCGTGTTGATCGTGGCGGAGACGCCGTCTTCGATCTTGATCTGCGCGGACACGTCCTGCGTGTTGCCCGCGCTCCACCCCAGCGTGGCCGCCGCCGTGATATCGACGGTATTCGTGCCCAGCGAGTTCGCGGCAAAATTGAGCACCCCGGCGCTGAGGGTGATGCCGCCGGTCAGGGCGCTGTTGTTGCCGCTTAAGGTCAGCGTGCCCGCGCCGATCTTCGCGAAGCCCTCGGTGCCGGCCAGCGCCGCGGAGATGGTCGTGGTCTGGTTGACGACATTGATCGTCGGTTGGCCGGTGGACGTCTGGAGCGTGAGGGCCCAGGGCCCGCCGGTGCCGTTGGCCACCGCCCAGTTGAAGGCGGTCGAGGTGTCCGCATCGCCAAAGGTGAGGTTGCCGATGGTGATATTCGCTCCGAGGCTGACCGTGCGCCCGGCGGTCAGATCGAGCGTGCTGAAATTCGCCGTGCCGTCGATGCCGCTGGCCACCGTGCCGCCCGACCAGTTGCCCACGGTGTTCCAGGTCGAGTTGCTCGTGGCGTTGGTCCAGGTGCCGTCGGTGGCGCTGGCGTTGGTGTCGCGCAGGAGCGATGCCGCGACGACGGCCGCCACGACGAGGAGGAAGCGGGCCTGCACTCGCGGAGCGAGGAGCGTCTTGATGGATTTGGAGAGAATGCGGCGGGATGCGGACGGACGGTTCAAAATGGGTAAAGCTTGGCGCTCGCGCGGAGCGGCGTGGCCGGCGCGCGAACGAGGCGGTTGAAAATGGCCGCCAGCGGGGGAGTGGCGGGTGAAAACCAGGTTGCGATATGGCATCCCTGGCGGGATCGGCGCACCCGAGCGGGGAAGTGCCGACAGAGGTGATCATGGCGGATGGGCGCGGGATGTAAAGAATTATTTCTACTAAATGCATATAGTTTCTTGACGCCACTCCGCCTCTGCGCCATTCTCCGCTCGTTCGCGCCGCTAGTGGCACTCTTCACAGAGTGCTGGAGCGCGGACTTTTCACCGCCGCCCTTCCACCGGACTCCCGGGGTCGCGGCCCAACACCAGCCACTCCATGCGATCCTTTTTCACCTTCCTTTCCACCGCTCTGCGGAGGCGGCCCGTCGCTTCCGCGAACTCCGCGCCTTTCCGTGTGCGGCCGGCCCGCCGTCCTTCCGCCTTCAGCCTCATCGAGATGACCTCGGTCATGGGCATCATCACTGTCCTCGCCGGCATCGCCGTGCCCGCGGTCAAGGGCATCACCAGCGCCAACGCGCTGGACTCGGGCGCCGCCAAACTCAGCGGCCTGATGACGCTCGCCCGCAGCGAAGCGATCGCGCGGCACACGGTCGTTCGTTTTGTCGTCGCCACCGATTGGAGCGGCCAGGGGCAGGACGCGAACTATCGCCGGATGAGCCTCTGGGAATGGCAGCCCGACACCCAGAGCTACGCGCAATTCACCAATTGGGAAGCATTGCCCAATGGGGTGATCATCGAACGGCAATTGCCCGATTACATCCGCGGCGCCTCCTACGCGTCCGCCGATGCTTCGACCGTGCGCGGCACCTACGTCCTCGACGAATCGCTGGGCGCGGGCGCCGCCTTCACGCCGGACACCGGCGGGGATCAAATCTCCGGTCGCTTCATCGAGTTCCTTCCGTCGGGTGCGGCGCGGATTCCGGGCAGTTCCGATCGCCGTGCGATCTTCGTCGCCACGCAGGGCTTCGGCAATGCCGACAAACACATCGTCTACACCTCGCAGTCCAATAATCGTCCGGCCAACTGGGCGCAGGTCAACGTCGATACCTTGACCGGCCGGGTCCACGTCTATCGACCATGAAACGGAATCGCGCGCCGCTCGTTTCTCCCCGAACAAACCGCGCGGGTTTCACCCTGACCGAAATTGTCCTCGCCCTGGCCATCATCGCCACGGCGTTCATCGGCGTGCTCGGCTTGCTCCCTGCCGGCTTGAACCAATCGCGGCAAGCCGCCGATTCCACGGTCGTCGCGGCGATCCTCGAGGACGTGAACAACCGCCTCCAGGGCCAGAAACTCCAAACCGGCCCGGCGACATTCAGCCCCGCGTTCTTCGACGATCACGGCGTCTTCATTCCGCCGACTGCCCCTCCCGCCGGCCAGGCGCGCCGCCTGTTTCGGGCGGAAGTCAACATCGGCACGTGGAAGACGCGCCCCTCCGGAACCAGTTCGTTGCGTCCCATCACCGTCCAGGTCTCCTGGCCCGTCGACACCAAGACCGGAGCCGCTCTCGGCACCGGCAATCCCAAGACCTCGGTGACCTACACCGCGACCGCCCTGACCGGCCCCGACTGGACCGCCATCGACACCACCTACGTCCCGAAAATCGAATATTGAAATGAAGACCACCCCACGACTTGGGCTCCGCCGCCACCGCGGCCCGACCCGCCCCAGTTTGGTGCGCTGGCTACTCAGCGGCTCTCGCAGAACGCCTGCGTGTGGAGTGCGTGCGATTTATCGCCGCTTTGGTTTGCGGCGGAGCCGCGCTGGTCAATCCCATGACGGCGTGCATATCCACGCAGTTGCCGAAGCTCGTGGCCCCAGCGGCGCTCCGCGCCAAACCAAAGCGGCGATAAATCGCACGCACTCCATAACGCTGTCGCGTTGGCCGCACCCCTTCCGTCCGCAGCATCGGAGGCGGCGCGCCTTCACCCTCATCGAGCTCCTCGCCTCCGTCGCCCTGCTCACCTTCATCCTCCTGATCCTCGCCGGCGTTACCGAGTCCGCCAGCCGCGCCTGGCGCGAAGGCCAAAGCCGCACCGAGACCTTCCAAAGCGCCCGCACATCGCTTGAGATCATCGCCCGCGAAGTCACCCCGGCGGTCGTCGACACCCACATGCAATTCGTCGTGGCCCCCGCCAGCATCCTCACGCAAGCCGGCGCAAAAAACGTCGCGCCCGAAACCCCGGCGATCCTGTGGATGGCCCCCTCCGGCGCGGACGGCACCCTGAACTGCCTCGGCTATTACCTGTATCGCGACGACGCTCGAAAATTCTATCGTCTGAAGCGCATCGCCATTGCACCGCCCGCCGGCGCCACCCTCTCGCCGTATTTCCCGCAGATGGAGAATTCCTCCAACCCGCGCGACCCGGCCCTGCGCACCAGCCCGGTCGATGCCCAGTGGTTCACGCGTAATTGGGACGCGAGGGCATTCGATGAAGAAGACCCCGACAACGCGCAGGCGGTGGTTTCCTCCGCGGCCGATGGGGTCATCGCCTTCTGGGTGCAGTGCGTCGACGTCCTCGGCAACCCCATCCCGCTCGTCTCGAAATCCACGGTGCATCCCACCTCGGAACTCCAATACAACTCCGCCGCCTATTTCGAGGTCGCCACGTCCACCCCCTTTGACACCGGCAACAGCGTTCAGTATCTCGCGGCTTCGCCCCAGGCCATGAAGGCCAACCGAGTCCCGGCGGCCCTCGATTTCACCATCGTCACGCTCGACAGCCGCATCTTGGCGCGGGGCTTCGCCGTCCCCACGCAGGTGAACATCTACGACGCCAGGGGCGCCCTCGATGTCGACGCCTCCCGCGCCCAGTACGAAACGCTTCTCCAGCAAAACCGCATCTACAATGCCCGCACCTTTTCCACCCGCGCCAAACTCGTCAATGGAAGCTAACCCCACGAAGGAGCGGCGGTTTTCCAACCGCCGGCACACACTCGCGCCAAACTCGCGCAACGCATCCCGCTCCGGCGTCGCCCTCGTGATGACCCTCATCACCCTCAGCATCCTCGTCATCCTCCTCGTGGCTTTCGCCTCCAGCATGTCGCTCGAGCGCCAGGCCGCGCGTTCCTACGAGGAAACCCAGCGGGCCAAGCTCGTGGCGCAGGGCGCGGTTAGTCACGCGATCGACCTTCTGCGCACGAACATCCCCGAGCCCGCGCTGCTGTCCGAAACGACCGCCGCAGCCCCCGGTGAAAACTGGGCCGTGAACCCCGGCCGTCTCACCGTGCTCAAGACGAATACCGCGCCGAAATATGTCCCGCTCCACACGGGCGAAGTCACCACCGCGCCCGCGGCGGGTCTGCCGCGCGACGCGGAATCGGTCGATCTCAACGAACCGTTGCCCGGCGAGACGATCCCGGCGATCACCGGCACGAGCGCCGGCGTCGGCGCCAGCCACCCGCCGATGCGCGTGAAGTGGGTCAATCTGCTGCAAGATCCGTCGTCGGACCCGGGCCCGACGAATCGTCTCGCGGGCCGCTACGCCTTCTGGATCGACGACGAATGCGCGCGGGTGAACTTCAACACGGCGCTCGGCAAGCCGGCGCCTTCCCCGGGCACTTCCTTCGGCGACCAGCTCAACGGCGGTTTTGTCACGCCGGTCTTTCCGCGCGGCGACAGCAACATCACGTATGGAGGCGGGTCAAACGGGCTGTGGTCGCTCGGCCGCCCTCAGTCCGTGAATCTCGACAGCTTCTTCGACAGCCCGGACCAGCTCCTCGCGGACAAGCTGACTTCGCACACCTTCCTGCACGGATTCTCCCGCTACGCCGAAGCGATCATGGACTACGCCAATGTCCCGTCGCCGCGTGCCTGGTTCGACCAGCATAGTTACGAACTCACGTTCTACAACCGCAGCCCGGAGTTCAATACCTTCGGCAAGTCGCGTTACTTTACCACCTACCTCCCGTTGTCCCTGGAGGGTGGGCCCGCCTATCAGCAGCCGTTCATCTATGATTCGTCCGGCGCTTTTTCCGGCACCGCCACCTCGCCGGAAATCCTGCACCTCAATTCCCTCTTCGGCACGTTCGGTTTCACCAGCGCGGTGACGGACGATGATGGCACCACACAGCTCGGCGGCAATTCCGTCAACCAGATGCAGGTGGAGATGCTAATGGGGTATCTGCGCCGCACCTGGCCCGGTTACGGCAACGCCAGCTTCATCACCAAATACGGCGAGGCCGAGTGCCGGCAGATCGCCCTCAACGCCGTCCTGCTCGCCCGCATGTCCACCACGCAGCTCGACACCGACCTCGCGAATTTCAGCAAGGACTGGAGCTATCGGACGACGAGCGTCAACTATTCGCCCGCGAGCGACGAACTCGTGGGTAATACACCCGAACGCTTTTACTGGCGCTTCAATATCAACGGGCAGACCAAGCTCATGCTTCCGCAAGCGCCGGGACCGCACATCACGGAAGTCCGCCTCTTTGCCAAGGCCGTCCCCGCCAGCCCGGCGCCGAACAACGTCGCTTCGAATCTCAGCGGTTACGCCCAGCCCGTTTACATCGAGTACTACTACGAGGTGGAGTACTACATGCATCCCCTCGGGCCTGTTCTGGATATTTCGGAATTCCCGGTGCGCATGGACTACCTCGACGCCACCGCCAAGGGCCCCAAGCCCAATGGAACGACGCTCACGCGGACGCAGCAATTCGGCCCCACGGACGCCAACGATACGCGCGCGGCCAGGAATTGGAATACCGCCTCGAATATGGCGCGCCTCGTGACCCTGCCCGACCCGGGCACCACGATTGGGCCAGCTGGGGCGAAGTACGGGGGGAACGATGTGCCCAACCGCCGCGTGGTCCGCAGTCCCGTCTTCACCGTCGGCCAGCGGGCGACAGTCGTGCCGCGCATCACCGGTGCGGATTACTCCGATTGGGACCCGCAGCCCTTCGATGCCGCCAAGGCCGCCACCGTTTCACTCGATATCCGGTTCCGCCCCGGCATGGGAGTGCTCAGCGCGCCCTCCCGGCCACGGCAAATGATCCCGCTCGGCGAAAGCTCGACCGACACCCTTCAGGCGCATTTCGACGTCAGCATTCAGCCCACCGGCCGCGAACTCGCCGTGTCCTGGCAGATCAACGATCCCCGCCTGAGCTGGGACCTCACGAAGTGGAACGCCAACAAGCAGGGGCCGGACGATCCTTCGCGCGTTGGCACCCCCGGCGCGCCCAACCGCGATTCATCCGGAACATTGATCGAGCCCGCGGAGGATTCCTCCGAGCGCAGCAAGTATCGCTACGTCGAACGCGCTCCCAACGGCGCCACCATCAGCGGATACGTGCTCGACCGCGGCGACGAGTACACGCCTTCCGGACGCGTGGCTTCTCCCGGCTACTGGTCGATGTTGCATACGGGCATGCAATCGGGCGTGCCGTGGCGGACCCTCGATTTCGGTCCGGGCGCGAATCAAAACCTCCTGCCGGATTGGTTGCTCCTCGACCTGCTCGGCGCGACCTATCCCATGGCCCACGACCAGTGGCAGATCGATGCGACGCTCCCCGACGCCTTTTCCACCGCATCCTACATGAACAGCACCGCGGGGCAGGTGAACCTGAATTCCAGGATCTATCCGCAAACGGATTTCTTCCAGGCACCGGCCCGCATCGGCCCGCTCACCGCCGTGTTCAAGAACCTTCGTGCCGACAGCGATGTCGCCACGCTGGTGCAAAACATTGGTTCCTACCAAACGGACAGCCAGGTCTTCAAATACATCGGCGAGCTCTCCAACGTCCCCGGCTACAGCGGCTCCGGCGCCACGCAATGGGAGAAGGAATCGCTCCTGCGCAATATGGCCGGCTGCCTCACCACGAAGTCGAATACCTTCGGCGTGTGGGGGGTGGCGCAGGTCGTGAAGAAGCGGCCCAGCAACGTCCAATACGACATCTTCGAACGCGGTGACGTTGTGCGCGCCGAGAAGCGGTTTTACGCTCTCGTCGAGCGCTACGTGTGGCCCGGCCGCGATGGCGTCCCGGGCAATGCGCACCTGACCTCCGCCGGCAAATGGGACCGGCTGGCCCAACAGCGGGCGAATATCTCCGGCAGTGGCGGCATGACCGACACGCTGTTCCAGCTCCCCGGCTCACCGCCTCTCTATCGGCCCACCGGGCAGTCCCGATTGGCGCTGGACGCGGACAGCACGCACGTCGGCACCTACCCGGTCTTCGATGGCCCGGAACGCGTCGGCATGAATCCCTACGCCCAAGCCGCACTCGGCAAGGTCGCCTGGACCAAGTCCTCGCTCGAGGACGCCTACAATCCACCGCAAGCCGCGATCAAGTATCGCGTCGTTTCCTTCAAATACCTCGACCCATGAACCTACGTCTTGCCGCCCTCTTCATCGTGTTCGCCGTTCGGCTTTCCAGTGCGTCCGCACAGCAAACACCCGGTATCCTTCCCTTCGAGCCCGCGCAAATGCTCGGCGTCCTCCCGAGCGCGCCCTCGGATTGGAAAGTGCTGCGCTCCGACGCGGATATCACCTTGGGAGAATGGCTCGAAACCCGCGCCACCCGTGTCTTCCAGGCGCCACCCGCCCCGGCCAATGCAGGCGCCGCCGCCGTCGCCGATGCGCCTCCCGGCCAGATCGAGATCAGCGTCGTGGACACCGCCGGCTTCACGCCCGCGCTGGTCGCATTCGCCAATTTCACTCCGGCGAAGAATGGAAACATGGAAAAGAAGCTCATCGGGACCGTGCCCGCCATCGTGATCGGCAACGAGACGGAACGGCAATTCATCGAGTTGCTCGTGTCCTCGCGTTACCTCGTGGAGATCACCCTGACCAACCTGCCGCGCCACAGAGTGGACGATTGGCTCCGGGCATTTCATTTCGAGACTCTTCCCCAAGCCAGCCGGGCCCCCGCGAGCGGCACGCGCGAATTCCGCCTCACGCACCTCGACGAGATTCAGCCGAAAAACAATCGGAGCTACATGGTTTCCACGACCAATGCCAGGCGGGTGGACGCGTTCCTGAAGACGTTACCCGCCACTCCAGCCGAGCCGGCAACGGCCGAAGCAGCAGCATCTAAGTGACGTTGCCTTACTGCCCGCCAATCCCCGCCAGAAATTTCGCCATCAGCTCCGTCCGCGTCGCGTCGTAGAACTCCGCCCCTCCATGCTTCCCCCCGTGAATCACCTCGAGTTGCACCGGCCGTCCCACGGCCTCGTACGCCTTCTTTAACTCCTGCGATTGCTCCGGCGGCATTTGCGGATCGGCATCACCGTGAATCAGCAACAGCGGCGGATCATGCGCATCCACATGCGCCACTGGGCTGGCCAGGCGCGCGAGATCCGGCTTCTCCTCGGGTTTGCCTCCGAGCAGCAGTTGCAGCGCCGGCACGCGCACGCTCAACCCGTGCGGCGTGCTCTGGGACAGGATCGTCATCAAGTCCGACGCGCCATAGAGGCTGATGATCCCTTGAACCGCGGACGATTCCTTGAGGCAATCCCCCTCCGTTCCTTCGAGTTCCGTGTTGCCGTTCGTCACGCCGATGAGCGCCGCCAGATGTCCGCCCGCGGAACTTCCTGAGATCACGATGCGCGTGGCATCATATCCATACTCGCTGCTGTGCGCGCGGAGAAAGCGGATCGCCGCTTTGATGTCAAACGCCTGCGCGGGAAACGGCGCGACCGTGGAGAGCCGGTAATCGACGCTTGCGACCGCAAATCCATTGGCTACCAGGCCCTTGAGCGGCATGTCGCTTTTCGAACCGGCGCGCCACGCCCCGCCGTGTACATAGACGATCAGCGGCGGCACGATCTTCTCCGGCAAATGGAGGTCCAGTTTCAGCGACGTGGCATCGACCCGGGCGAACTCGACATCCTTAACGACGCGCGGTTCGGCGCAAGCCAGGGTGGCAACCAGGCAGAGAGCAAATGGGAGAATCAATTTCATGGGGAGGGGACTTTCATGCGCCATCACTTCGCAAATGTCGACCGCGATGCGGGTCTTCGATGCACAGCCGCCAGACCTTCGTGTCCGCTCAACGGGCTGCCGATAGGGGTTTCGCAATGGTCTTAAGGAAGAACTCCGTGGAATGTCCCTGGGACTGCGTCGTTTCCGGCGCCGCAAATTGTTAGCCCGCTCCGATCAACCAGCCGGCGAGGAAGACGAGCACGCCGCCCACCACGACTTGGAAGACCGCCGAGAGCAGCGGGGTATCCATGTAGCGCTTGCGAATCCACGCGATGACGGCCAATTCCACCGCGACAACAAAGAGCGCGATCGTCGTCGCGAAATGAAAATTGCGGAAGAGGTAGGGGAG
>Ga0070658_10003132_pt1 | contig 13651 bp, 12 predicted proteins | sample KBSC13metaG_FD_64664 | JGI IMG/M metagenome (GOLD analysis project Ga0070658, IMG submission 64664) | Corn rhizosphere microbial communities from Kellogg Biological Station, Michigan, USA - KBS C1-3 metaG | ecosystem: Host-associated > Plants > Roots > Rhizosphere > Soil ... | reverse complement strand
GATCACTGGATATAAGGTCTATCGCGGCACGTCCACCGGCGAAACTTTAGTCGCGACACTCGGCGGCGATGTGAACTCGTGGAATGACACGGCTTTCAATGCTGCGTATTACTACCGAGTTCGGGCCACGAATGCTAACGGCGACGGGGCCCTGTCAACAAAGGTCACGCCGACGGCGATCGTGGTCCAGCCTGCACAGTCCCCGTGCAAACTGCCCGGTGTCATGGTGGTAACCGATCCCAGCGGCGATTCGACCGACCTGCTCGCCAGTCACGATGTGCAGTCTGTTAGCGTAGCGGAGCCCTACCAGACGGACGGTTCTCAGAAACTTTTCTTCACGCTGAAGGTTGGCAGCCTAAGCCCGGCCGCGACACCGAATACGTCATGGAAGGTGCTCTTCAAAGGGCCCGACGGTGTCACCCATTTTGTGGAGATGAATACATTTACGCCGGGCTCGATCAAGTACAACTACGGCCACATCCAGGTCGACCCGACCACCGGCGTGAGCAACAACACTACTGACGGTGTTGCGGACCCGCTCAGCGGCTACAACGCGGATGGAACGATCACACTGGTCATCGGCAACGACAAGGTGGGCAACCCGGGCCCGGGGCAGAGCCTTGTAGCTATAACGGGCGAGGTCCGTCTCCTTGCTGGAGCGACGGCAGGTCTGCTCGTCCTGGCGGATAACACGGGTGCCGGCAGTTACCAGGTCTCGGGCAATGACTTCTGCGCACCGAAACCCGCCGCTCCAACTGGCCTTACCGCCGCAAATTCCTCGAGGGGTGTCGTAACGCTAACGTGGAGCGACAACTCCAACAACGAAACGAGCTTCCTCGTCGAGCGTTCAACAAGCGTGGACTCAGGATACGTTCAGATCGGCAGTGTAGGGACAAACGGCACGATGTACTACGACAGTGCTGTCGTGCGAAAGACCACGTATTACTACCGTGTGCGTGCAGCTAACGGCAGCCTCAAGTCGATCTACTCGAATGTTGCGAGCGCTGCGGTCAAAAAATGATCACCTGAACCGGGGAGCCAGGGCGGCGAGGTAGACTCGCCGCCCTTATTTACGAGCTAGAATATGCAGATGAGAGCTATAACATGTTTGCTTTTGGTGATCGCTTGCTCGTCTTTGGGCGTGGGATGTCGGACGCAGGCAAGTACAGCCCAGATCGACCAACGATCCGATGCGTGCTCGCTCTTACCTGCTGACGTGGTCGGGTCTATCCAAGGTGAGAAGGTCGTGCAGGCGGAGCCGAGTCAAAGCTCGCGAGGTGATCTCTCGAGTCGACGCTGCTTCTACCGTACAGAGAACTTCAATCGCTCCGTCGATGTCGAAGTGATCGCCGGAGCAGACCGCTCCGAAGCTCTCTCCGAATTCTGGAACAAGCGGTTTCATTCCATGCACAAGACAGAGGAGGAGGAGGAATCCGAACGCGCGAGTTCCAAAGGCTCATCACCGACGGACCGGGAGCAAGAGGACGAACACGCAAAGGCTTCACCGGCACCTGTTTCAGGGCTAGGTGACGAGGCGTTTTGGGTAAGCAATCAGCTCAACTCAACACTATATGTCTTACAAAGTGGGAACGTGGTGAGGGTAAGCATTGGCGGACCTGACGATGCGAATGCCAAGCTGGAACGGGCACGAGCAATCGTCGAGAAAGTCTTCGCCCGGAAGTGATCACCTGCGGTCCGCCAACGCGGCAGACAGTATCGCTGCGAGACGCCATCCGGCCTTCTGGATCTCAAACTTCACTATCGCCTGCGACCAGACCGAGTAGGGCGTGTGGTCGTCATTTTGCGGGTCCAGAGCCCTGCCGCCGTCTATGTCACCGTTGCCCTTAGCCCTGACTTTTGAATACTGCAGCCGGCGATGGGCCTCGCGAGCGATCGGCAGTATCTCATCGGCCATCTGCTGAGCGAGTGAATCGGGGTCTCCGGTGAGCCGCCAGCCAAGTGGCTCGTTCTGTGCGAATTCAAGAGCTATCTTGTTGTCGCCTCTGTCCTCAAAGGCGTCGTCGACGACCTTGGTATCCCAGTAAGAATGAAGATTACCCAGAGCTTTTGGCTTGCCGTCTGCGTACCAAAAGAGATCAAGCTTGTTTCCACCCTGATCGCCGTGCCACCTGATATTCTGCGATGGCTCAACCGGATCACCGTTGTCATCGAAGTATTCCGCCCCCACATGCAGCGGTTGGTGTATATCGCCCAGGTAGTGTGCGAGCAGGATGACTGCCACGCTTTTGGTTATCGCTCGCTTGTTCTTCTCCGGCTCGACCCCGGCGAGGACCTTGATGCAATACGCGATCATATGGACGATGTCGTAATCCGACCGGCCAATGCTGCCTGACGAGTACTTCTCATCACCTGCGATCGGCACATCCGTGTAGTGGAACTCGCGATGATTCGGTTTGCTGTCGCAAGGGTTCGCTTTAACGAAGGCCCGCAGTTCAGCATTGATGCGTGCTCCACCGGCAACGGGCACGTCCATACTGGTGTGTTCGACACAGATGTCCCAGCTTTTTATAGAATCGGCGATCGTTGCAGCCTGTGCGAGAGAAATGCCGTCGAGAAGCTTTGCAACCTTCGCTTGCGTCGGCTTATCGATGGAGAGCCGGAGATCGGCAATTGCGCCGACCATCGCGTGACCCCGTGCTCCGTACCCCAATACGCACGCGGGCAATAGCGCCATAATGAGAAGCGCAGTGATCTTCTGCTTCATAGACTGTAGATAAAAGAGATGGAGCGGGCGACGAGGATCGAACTCGCAACTTTCAGCTTGGGAAGCTGACACTCTACCATTGAGTTACGCCCGCTTGCTTTGGATCAACGAGGCTGCTGGCACCTGAGCGTGGTTATTCTGCCACGATATCTGCTCCGGTTCAACCCCGATGTTTGAGCAGCAGGTCGATGAGCTCGCGAACCGCTCCCTGTCCGCCCTTCTTTTTCGTAACGTAGTGTGCCGCTGCCTTGGCCTCGTCCATCGCGTCCTTGGGCGCGGCCGCAAAGCCGACGAGCGGCATCAAATCGGCATCGGGAATATCATCCCCGATGTACGCGACCTCTTCGGCAGAGACCTGTGCTCTAGAGATAAGCTCATCAAAAGCAACGGTCTTGTCTACCCGCCCTTGAATGACGAATTCGATCCCGAGTTCCCGAGCTCGGCTCTCAACGATGGAGGACTCGCGCCCGGAGATGATCGCTGAGCGGTATCCGGACTTGTGCCAATAGGCGAGACCCTGCCCGTCACGCACAAAAAAGGCCTTCAACGCCTCTCCGTTGGCGCCAAAGTACAGTCGGCCGTCCGTGAGGACACCGTCGCAATCCATGACGAGCAGCTTTATCCGGCTGAGGCGTTTCTCGATCTTCATTACGTGCCGTTGACCGAGACGCGCATCTTTCGCAGGCGTACCCCGGGAAATCTATCGAGTGCCTGAACGGTTTTGAAGAATTTGTTGGCCTGGGCGAGCGTGGCTCCCGCATACACGGCGATGAGCACCGTCTTGTCAGCGACCCAAGTGTAGTAATAGGTGCCCGACTCCACACAGTTCTGCATGAAGACCTTGTTGTGCTCGAAGAGACTCTGGATCTCGAGCCGCTCCTCCTCCTTGAAGGTCGGTTTAGCGCAATCCCCCCAGTCAGGCAGCTTCTTACTTTTCAGTACGATCGCGTAGAAGGGCTGCGACTGGTAGATGCCGTAGTTCTTACCCTGATCAAATGGAAGATCAGCCGGTTGGAAGTTCTCGACGTGACGGATCTTGCAAGGAACTGTTGGATCTCCGCATACGGAACCGGCCGAGGATCTCTTCCCCTGGCCGTAAGAGGTCACAACCGTGACGCACATTATGATCGCAACTAGGTAATCGTATTTAGTCTTCAGCATTTTCTACTAGTGATCCAAGTCCAACACGAATCTCTCCGGGAGAGAACTGCCGAGTACAGGCAAGGGCAAGCTCGAGCGCCTCTGACTTTCAAAAAGCAGCTGCATCCCATCTTTACTAAAATACACTCGTTCCTCGGTGGAGAATCGACGCTTATAAGCCTCTCGGTTGAAAAACGCTTACCGGACCTCAAAAACTTCAACACCCGCCAGTCGCCAACCGGCCGATGTTTTTGCCAGGCGGAATACCGCAGGCCCGCTTTCCGGGTTCTTGTTGATCAGGCGGATATTCATATCGGCCTCAACAAGGACGGTGTTCGCATCGAGTCGGTCAACGTTGCGAACGGTAGTCTGCCAGGCCTGGGCAGAGCCAGCGACGCCGCTGGCAAAGCGGGTCACCTCGCCTGAGAGTACCATCGCGTCCACCTCGGTCTTGCGGTTTGCGGCCGCAGCTTTGTCAAAATCCGAAAAGAACGCCTTCGCCTCTGCATCGGTAGTAACGACGCCCGCCTTTTGGCGAAGGTTCCTTGCGGCGAGGCTGGCGCCATATTCTCCTTCTGACACTACCGCTGCAGTCGCGTACTTGCTGAGCCCATCTGCCTGCCCGCTGCGCGACGCAATGTCCGCCAAGCCGGCGTTTGCCCAGGCGAGACTCCGGGCTGCGGGGAGCTTTTCATCGAGTACAGCCTGAAACTCCTTCTGAGCATCGACTGTCTTTCCCTGTGCGAGTAAGGCACGCGCCAGTGTGATCCGAAGCTCATCCGAGCGGGGGTAGTCACGTAGGAGCACTCGCGAGGCCGTCTCCGCACCCGCAAAGTCCTGCTTGTCAAAGAGCCGTTTGGCCGCCAGAAGTGGATCACTGTCGGTCGTAACCTGCGGTGCAACGTCATCGGCAAAGTCAGACTGTGGGTAAAGTTTATCGACGTCCACCTCAGCCCGGACGACCGTTTTAGCCGTTCGAAATGCGACATCGCCAAAGCTCGTGGCGGCGATAGTGGTTGGCACCACTATCCTCTCGCCGTCTGACGTCGTCGCAGCAACATCCACCGTCACATCGGCGGGCCCCGTATTTCTCAGGGCAACATGCCACTCGCCGTTCTCCTGTCGAGGCTTGCCTGCTAGCAGGTCCATCGTCGTGACCTGATCCAGAAAGTAGTCCAGAAGGGGCTTTTGTAACGAAAAGCCTTCACGCAGCTCCGCGAGAGTTAACGTCCCATCCTGAATGTTTGCTTTTATGATCGAGGCGAACTCCGTCGCGCCGACACGCTTCGCCAGTATGCGCCAAACCATCGCTCCCTTGTTTGCGACGATGGGGTAGTAGTTGTCATCGGCAGGAGTGACTTGAGCCATCGGTGCATCACGCTGAGCGATATTCGCATATGAGACGCGTTGCCGCAGCCGCTCGATATCTGCAACGTCCTTGCCGAATCTACTCTCGATAAATTGCGTTGCGAGATAGCGTGAGAGCCCCTCAGAGACCACACCGTGCCCGTCGCCGCTAATCGCGGCAGCCCCGCCCAACCAGAGCTTGGCGGCTGCCTCAGCGATATTCATTGCAGTAAGCGAGTCTATCTTGGATCGGCGAAAGACTGCGGCATCGACTATAACCGTGCCTCCCTCGGCGAATCCCGCTCCTCGTCTGGAACCTACGATCCGCAGCGGTACCTGCGGAGCGTCACCGAGAATGCCCCGCATGAACGCCTGTGCATCAGCAAGCAGCGTCGACAGTTCGGCGGCCCGCTTTTGCGGCTCTCCAGCAGAACCCTTTGGCACGTATACGGAAACACCGCCCTGATCGATAACGTCCCAATTGCCGGCTATGAAGAACGGCTGACCGTAAAGTTTCGTATCGAAAGAGCCCGCCGACTCCGCCCCTCCGCTGACGACCTGGGTTCCGGGTGACGCCGATACCTTCACCCGGACCGGTGCCGCATCCGCACCCTTGACGAAGAACCAGCTGTTTGGAGTCGGATACCAGAATGAAAGCGGCAGAAACATGGCTCCCGCAGGCGAGACGGTACTCAGCGCAGAGTTCTCCTTGACGGTGAGTTTGTAATCGACGCTTGCCGTTACTTCAGATGAGGGAGCGGCAGGGGGTATGCGCAGCCCGATCCGCTGCAGGTTAAGCCCGGCGGCCGTCTTTTCTTCGGCCTTGGTCGGCTCCACGGGTGAGCCGTTGACGCTCACCGCAGTGACTTCGGCGCTCGGGGATATTCGCAGCGTCAGCGACGATGCGGGAGCTCCTGAGATGTTCTTAGCAGTGAGGACCGCCCTGATGGCCAACGTACGGCCGGTGTCCGTCTGCGGGAGGTTTACCGTAAGGTCGTACTTCGTGACGCGCCAAGTCGCATTTGCGCTTGTCTGCGTCCATGCGGTTGCCGCACACATCAGGACCAGCAGAGATAGAAAGAGGTTTTGTCGCACTTTTGTTATTCGGGAGATGACTCGTCATTGATCTCCGGTATCTGAGATGCAAACTTCTCCGGCAGCTTTATCCTGCCGTGCTCGAAATAATTCGTCACACGCTCGTTCTCAACATGGATCACATTAATATTGTCCTTGCTGAGGTCGACGGCTAGGTAGTATATATTCCCGCAATTGTGCGCCTCGCACCCGCTGGTGAAGAATACGACACCCGAGATCTCTACCGGCGTTTGGACATCGAAGTCAGCTTTCATCTTGGGATATGCATCACCCATCAGTTTGCGGATCCGGGATTGAAGCTCCTTGTTCTCCATCAGCTTGAGTTCATACGGATACTTTCCCGACGAATGTCTTAGTGTATCTATCAGGGCGGACGGAGTGGCGGACGGCACGGGTGTAAGCGTAGGGGAGGGTAAGGCTGTTCTTTGAGGCGAGGGCGAGTTAACTGCTACAGCACTGTTTGATCCGGCTCTCGAGAGACCACAGCCAAGCCCACATACCACAAGCAGCAACAACGCCGCGTACCCGCTACAGAGCCGCATTCGTGGTCTCCTCACGCTGGTTGACGAGATGGTGGATAGCCTTGAGCATGGTCAGCAGCTTCTCTAATCGCGACAACGGAAGTTGGTTAGGGCCGTCGCTCGGGGCCTTTGCCGGATTGTCATGGACCTCCATAAACACACAGTCTACTCCGCACGCCACACCGGCTCTTGCGAAATCCTCAATGTACTCGGCCTGTCCGCCGGTCGCCTTGCCGAGGCCACCCGGAAGCTGAAGTGAATGCGTCACATCAAAACAGACCGGAACGCCGAAACTTCGCATCACCGGAAATGAACGCAGGTCCACCACAAGATTGTTGTAGCCAAAGCTCGCTCCGCGTTCGGTGAGTATCACCTTCGCGCAGCCGGCGGCCTGGAGCTTTTCGACAATGTTCTTGGCGTCCCACGGGGATAGGAATTGGCCTTTTTTGACATTGACGGCCTTGCCCGTCCTGGCCGCGGCGACAAGTAAGTCCGTCTGACGGCACAGGAACGCCGGGATCTGCAGCACATCAGCCACCTCGGCTGCCTTAGCGGCCTGCCACGGCTCATGAATGTCCGTGATCACCGGGACGCCGATCTCGTCCTTCACCTTTGCAAGGATCCCCAAACCAAGCTCCATTCCCTCGCCGCGGAAGCTCTCGATCGAGCTCCGGTTCGCCTTGTCAAAGGACGATTTATAAACGAACTTCACCCCGACGTGCTCGCAGATATCACGGATCTCCTGAGCCATGAACATCGCGTGCTGTACCGACTCGACAACACAGGGGCCTAAAAGGAATGAAAGCTCGCCGGTGCCGAATGGCACTCCGGCTACATCGAAAGACTGCATTTCGCTCACAGGTAAAGAGTAACAGTATGTACCGGCTGCACCGGATGAGTGACCTCCGAGATCACCTCAGCGATCTCTCAGGCTTTCAGCATTGCGCCGATCTATTCACCGGTGCCGATCTCGGATCGCTCGGGCAGCTCGATCTGCCTCTCCGCGGCAACGTCATGATCCAGGTTCTCGCTGCGGAGCTTGTTCTCCCAAGCGGCTTTTACAAAGCCATCGAACAACGGATGCACGGCGAGCGGCTTAGACTTGTATTCGGGATGAAACTGGCACGCGATGAAGTATGGATGTGTCTCTCTCGAGAGCTCGACCATCTCAATGAACTTACCGTCCGGAGATACCCCGCTAAAGACCAGCCCTTCACGCTCGAGCGGTTGCCTAAACTCAGGATTGAACTCGTATCGATGCCTGTGCCGCTCACCGATCACGGGCTCGCCATCATAAATATCACGGGCTAGCGAGCCGTCCTTTAGCTCACACTCCCACGCTCCGAGGCGCATCGTGCCGCCATACTCGTCCACGCCCACAAGGTCCCGCAGTTTGAAGATTATCGGGAAGGGCGTCTCTTCGTTGAATTCGGTGGAGTCGGCATCGCGCAAGCCACAGACATTTCTTGCAAACTCGATACACGCCGTCTGCATGCCCAAGCAGATTCCGAAGTACGGCGTTCCTGACTTTCTTGCATATCTGATCGCTCGGAGCATGCCGGCGATCCCCCGCTTGCCGAACCCGCCCGGCACAAGGATAGCGTCATAGTCCTGCAGATCGTTCTCATAGTCCTCCTTCATCAGGTTTTCGGACTCGAGCCAATTGATATTGACGCGCAGGTTATTTGAAACGCCCGCATGGGTAAGTGCCTCGCGAAGTGACTTGTACGAGTCCTCGAGCTCGACGTATTTACCCACGATCGCGATCCTCACAGATCCCCCACTCGGCTCCTTGATCGTTGCGACAAGCTCTCGCCACTGCCGAAGGTCCGCGCTTGGAAACTGCTCCATGAGGTGGAGGTTGTTCACGATCAGATCGTCTAATCCCTGCTCGTGAAACGCCAGCGGCACCTCGTAGATCGTGCCGACGTCGAGTGCGGAAATGACTGCATTCTCCTGCACGTTACAGAAGAGAGCGATCTTCTTTCTGAGATCCACAGGCAACGGCCTGTCGGAGCGGCACAGAAGCACATCCGGGGCGATCCCGATCGTCATCAATTCGCGCACGCTGTGCTGCGTAGGTTTGGTCTTTAGCTCGCCGGCCGCCGCAATATACGGCACCAGCGTCACATGGACGAAGATAGCGTTATTCCGCCCCTCCTCATTGCCCATCTGACGGATCGCCTCCATGAAGGGCAGTGATTCGATATCGCCGACAGTTCCGCCGATCTCCACTATCAGGACGTCGGGTTCGTGCTCCCTTGCTACGGTACGCACGGCCATCTTGATCTCGTCAGTAATGTGCGGGATCACCTGGATGGTCTTGCCGAGGTAGTCTCCCCGGCGCTCCTTCTCGATCACTGAAAGATAGATACGTCCGCTGGTCCAATTATTTGCCTGCGAGAGCTCAGCGTGTGTGAAGCGCTCGTAATGGCCGAGATCGAGATCCGTCTCCGCCCCGTCATCGGTTACAAACACCTCACCATGCTGGAAGGGCGACATCGTTCCGGGATCAACATTGATGTAAGGGTCCAGTTTCATCATCTGGACCTTCATCCCGCGGGCCTCGAGGAGACACCCGATCGAGCTGGCCGCGAGGCCTTTACCCAAACTTGAAACAACCCCGCCTGTGACAAAGATGTATTTGGTCATGATCACTTCTCAGTTATCTACTCTCGCTATCCAGTCACTCACTTGCTGAGCATCTCCCGAACAAGGGCGAGATCTTCTTCAGTGTCGACTCCTATCGACCGACCCGCGGCCTCTACTACCCTGATCTTCGCCCCATGCTCGAGAGCCCGAAGCTGCTCGAGCTGCTCCCAAGTTTCGAGCTTGGTCTGCGGCCAACGGGCAAACTCCAGAAGAAACTCTCGACGGTACGCGTACAGCCCCGTGTGCTTGCGATAATGCTCCCGCAGCAGTTCCGGCTCTGCCTCGATAGCCTTGTTCGGATCACCCTCGTAGCGAAGCGATGCTTCCCGAGGCCATGGCATCGGCGAACGGGAGAAGTAGAGTGCGTACCCATTCTCGCTAACAACGACCTTGACCACGTTCGGATTCACCAACTCGCACCAAAGATCCGTGATGGGCTCGCAGGTGGTCGACAGGTCCGCTTCGTTGTCGTTCAACAACGCGGTGACAGCGACATCGATGGTCTCCGGTGGGATGACGGGCTCGTCACCCTGGACGTTGACGATGATCGAGCCATCAGGCAGATCCCTTGCGACCTCAGCAATACGGTCGCTCCCGGACGGGTGATCGGCAGATGTCATCACCGCCTCAGCACCCGCAGCCTCGACCGCGACGAAAATTCGCTCGTCATCGGTCGCAACGATAACACGATCAACCGTCTTGGCCTGCGTCGCACGGTCTAACGTGTGCAGGACCAACGGCTTACCGGCGACCTCCCGCAGCATTTTGCCTGGCAGGCGAGTAGACGCGTACCGGGCCGGGATGATCGCAATTACTGATTTTCGGGGATTCTCCCCGTGGTGTCCCACGGGCTTTTAGACTATAGCTAGTCGCCCCCAATGGCAAGAGAGCGAGCCTTAATTGTCACCCACTCGACCGATTGGCTACACTCGTTAGAACGTGGAACTAGAGCAAAACATTAACGACGACTCTACGCAGATGCCGCCCTCCCCGGCGGGTGCAGCAGGTTTCGGGCCGAACAATCCTCCGTGGGGTGCATTGGCGGGTATAGGAATGTGGATCTCGAGCGTGCTGCTGATCCTCTTCGTACCGGCCATCTTCCTCTTGCCGTACCTGGCGATCAAAGCAAAAGGCAGCCTGCTCGATAACGAACAGCTGATCGAGTTCGCGAAAACTGACCCCACTGCCGTCCTGCTTCAGATAGGCGCGATATTGCCCGCTCACGTCTTAACGATACTGCTGGCCTGGTTGATCGTGACAAAGGTGCGGAGGTATAAGTTTCGCGAGATGCTGGGCTGGCACTCCGCCGGATTCCGCTGGTGGCACTACGTGGTCCTCCTGTTAGGCTTTGGCCTGGTCGCTGCGGGTGTGTCTCAGGTCTACCCTGAGCAGGATAACGATCTGCTCAAGATCCTTCGCAGTTCGCGTGAGGCGGTTTACATCGTCGCGTTTGTGGCAACGTTTACCGCTCCTTTCGTGGAAGAGGTTGTCTATCGTGGGGTTCTGTACTCCGCATTCCAGCGATCTCTCGGCGTCCCCATCGCATTCCTGCTAACAACGTTTCTCTTCGCTGTGGTTCACGTTCCCCAATATTGGCCGAGTTTCTCTACGATCTTTCTACTGACGGTACTGAGCCTCATACTTACGACGATCCGGGTCAAAACAAACAACCTGCTGCCCTGCATAATCTTTCACACCATCTTCAACGGGCTGCAATCGGTTTCACTGCTGGCTGAGCCATTGACGAAGTCCAGCGAGGTGCCCGATCCAACGGCCGCGATACTAAGGTTGCTTCATATTGGATGAGAAAAGGCGTGCGAAACTATCGCACGCCTTCTTTGTTATCTCTTTACCCGGCCTAGTCGTCGATCGGGCTGACCTTACCACCTCTGCCACGGCTAGGAGCAACTGTGGGCAGCGACATCGGCGCGGCGGTCGGTGAAGCGGAAGGACCGATCTGGGAAGGTGCACCGGTCATTCCGTCGATGCCTCTCGTCCCCCCATTGGTACGGCCGTTCATAAAGCCGTCCTCACCACGCACGATGTTCGGGTCCACCCTCTGCTGCCTTTGGATATCAGCAAATGGAGGCGGTTCCGTCTTTGGATGTTGACGGATCGGAGCTGCGGGTTCGGCGGCGACCTGCCCGTTAGTCGGACCGGCGGGCGGATTGCCCGAGACCGTAGCCGTAGGCATGTTCGTTGTCCTTGTATATCGGCCGGGGTACATGGGACTGTACGTCATCCGCTGCAGCTGCCACCAATCAATACCGCTGCCGACGCCGAAACCATACGGGCTCCGCCAACCGAACCCGAACGGAAGAAAGCAGTACCCGGCTCGTGCCCGGTCAAAGACCCAAAGGCCAAATGAATCCCAAAGCCCAAAGCCGCCGCTCATAAAGGAGTTGACAAGCGCGGCATTCAACGCCGACGCCGAGAGTGATGAAGATACCTTGGCGAGTTCCTTGGACCGATCATGGCTCCAAAGCGATAAGTCATCGTTCTTTGCTTTTTTATCGAATTTAGCCGCTATCGTGTTGGAGCCGATCTGCACTTCCCTGCCGTCTTTGACGACGGCGGATGCCCCGGCAACACGGGCCTTGCCCTTGAGCACAGCCAGGGTTCCACTTCCGAGAGCGTCAAGATCGATCCGGTACACTCCTGAGTCTGCGGCGGTCACAACCCCCGTCGGGGTCGTGATCTTCACCTGAAACCGGTCTGTCGCATACACCTCAAAGATCGCACTCCCACGGTTGAACGAAACGCGTAGGTCGTCCAGCGAAACCGACTCGAAAGCAAACTCCGAGTTTGGTCCCACTCGGATAAATGAGCCCGGGTTCATGAGAACCTCGATCCGGCCGTTTTCGCCGGTCTGGATCGTATCACCGACCGCAATACTGTCCCCCTTTAACAGCCGGCCGCGGCTCGCCCCGAGGCGCTGAACTTGGCCGCTGACAAAGTTGACGCCACCCGCCTGGGCGGATATCAGGTACTTATCAGTTGCCCTCTGCGCAGCGACAGGGCCGGAAACCACAGCCATCGCCACGATCGCGACGAGTAAAGAACTTAGTTTTAGCATCAGGTACTCCTCCGCCGTTCTGCCGGGATACACGAATCATAGTCCCCGGGGCATACAAAAACAATCTAAATAGGTAGATCAACAACATCCATTTTGCCTACAACCCACCGTCCGCCCCCGCACTCTAACGAGTGTCCGCCCACGAGGCGGAAGACGAGCAAGGGGGTTTAATGGCGACTTTCAGAGATCCTATGCAGTGTTTTGCTCCTATTGAGGTGATCGAGCGGCTGCTGGAGATCCGGGGCGATCTGGGCTTTTCCGAGACGCTATATCTCGAAAGGGCTGGCGAATTGACCGACTTTCTCGACTCTTTTGGGTTTGATGTATACGCCTTCCAGACCCGCAATGTGAGGATCGACCTTGATGAAGAGTCGACGCCGGTAGTTCCCGGAGGTGATAACCTCCACTGCTCGGCCACGGCTCACTAAACAGTTCCCAACAACCGAATGAACGCTTCCAGGGTTCAATGAAAGAGGGCAGGATCTACTCCTGCCCTTTTTCTTACAATGCTTTGATGATGAACAGGGTCCCGTCGTCGTTGAGAAATTTCTCCTCCGTAAAGTCCGCCAATCCCTTACGGATGTGCTCGATCATCTTTTTCGCGGGCAGGTCCGCACCCTCAAGCACTCTTTTCGCGAGCCGCTCCTGACCGTATTCCTCGCCGCCGGGGTTTGTTGCCTCCGTGACACCGTCGGTATAGATCACCACAACATCTCCCGGTTCAAATCGCATGAAGTGCTGGTGATAATGCTGATCGGCGAACATTCCAAGCGGCAGGTCGCCGTATGGAATGTACCTGTACTCGCCATTCCCTTTTACACGCAAGGGCGGGTTGTGGCCGGCATTAGCAAAGACGAAGCTGCCGTTGGTGGCGTCCAGTATCCCGTAGATCGCCGTAATGAACTGGTTGTCCTCGATCGACACTCGCAGCAGCTCGCTCACGTTTCCGAGAGCCACGTGAGGTGCAAAGCCGGTTTGGATCCCACTGCGCAGTGAGGCCCGCAAGAAGGCCATTAGGAGTGCCGCGGGTATTCCCTTGCCGACCGCGTCGGCAACGACGATCCCGATCTGGTCCTCGTAGATGCGAACCCAGTC
>Ga0070658_10003131_pt1 | contig 13657 bp, 10 predicted proteins | sample KBSC13metaG_FD_64664 | JGI IMG/M metagenome (GOLD analysis project Ga0070658, IMG submission 64664) | Corn rhizosphere microbial communities from Kellogg Biological Station, Michigan, USA - KBS C1-3 metaG | ecosystem: Host-associated > Plants > Roots > Rhizosphere > Soil ... | reverse complement strand
AATTGGCAGAGCGTCAGCTTCCCAAGCTGAATGTTGAGGGTTCGAGCCCCTTTCGCCGCTTTCGAAGTAAGTCACGCCGAATGCTGTTGTTGCATGCCCACCGACGGTCGGCGGTGCGACCCGAGACGCCAACGCTGCCGAGATCGGTAACGGGAGCGGGACGGACGCATTGAAGGCGGGCGATGTTTTTGGCTACCGCTCTTACGTCACGCCGTTGTCGGCAACGAATACCAGGTCAACCGGACGCGCGAACACGGGAACGACGACGACATTCCCGAAGGCCTTCAGATTCTGCTGCCGTCCATCAATGAGGGCGAGCGGACGGACTTCTTCGATCGTGCTCCCATTCCCCGCACCTAACCCCTCCATTAATAAAGGACCACGCGGTTGGGCAAGAGGTTGCGGCGGCTAACCCTAAGTGCGATAATATGTCCGCCGCCGGACTCCTGCTGAGCATGCCCCCCTTTGCTCGGCAGCCGGCGGCACTTTTATTGGTCACCACCCGCCGCTTTTGCCCACGATCGGAAATTTTCATGCTCTCCAAAATGGAGATAGGGTTTCCCCTTGCCGATCAATAGCCCATGGAGTCTGCCCCTTTGCCGACGAATGAATTTCAGAGATTGAAGGCTACAGCCGATGCGGGCCTCTTCGATCCCAATCCCGATCCCGAACTGGATCGCCTTGTGCACGGCGCCGCGCGAGTGTGTCATGCGCCGGTGTCCGCGATCAGCTTCTTGGGCGCAGACCTTCAATACCTGAAAGCCCGAATCGGGGTGGACTTCGACCGCACGCCGCGGGATGTTGCCTTTTGCGCCCACGCCATTCTTCGGCCGGAGATGTTCGTCGTTACAGACGCTCGTGAGGATGTGCGATTCCAGGACAATCCATTGGTGATAGGCGCGCCTTATATTCGCTTCTACGCCGGCGTTCCGATCACGAACTCTGAGGGGTTGGCCTTGGGCATAATCTGCGTCATTGACTACGTTCCACGCTGGCTGAGCATCACACAGGCGGACGCGCTCAAGTGTCTGGCACGGGATGCCGGTGTCTACTTGGACGTCCGCCAGATCGCCGTGTGGGGCTCGATTACGTCGCCGACGTGTGCGTGCGACAACTGAATCTTTCCGTTTGCCGCCGGCATCTGCGCTGAGCCCCCTGACTCAGAAGCCGGCGGCGTTTTCATGCCCGCTGTTCATCCGCTCCCCATCGCAGCGTCTTAATTCCGCAGCCTCTCCCCAGGGACGGTAGGTGCGCGGTTTCGAGCCGATTTTCAGCACAATCGCCTGAAAAACAGGGGTGAGGGGCCGCGCGGCCCGAATTGTGTGTACATACGGCGGCGTTTGAGTTCGCCAGTTCGACTGGCAGTCCGAGGTCGCTCGATTGGCGGACCGCGGCACAGATCAGCAGGTTGTCCATAGCCTCCTTAAAGGTGATGGGCGAGGGGCATTTTTGCAGAATCGCGTCGACCAATTCCAGCAGCCGCGTGCGGCCGCGGGCTTTGTAGGGGAATCTTTCGGTGTCGGGCTGGTCGGCGCCTTCCATGTGTAACGTCAGCTCGGCGATGCTCTGCGCGTTCTTCTTCAAGTCATCGCGGAAGCACATCGTGCCGCTGGTGCCAATGACGATCAGCTCCAGCCCGCGGAAAGAACCGATGGAATCGAGCAAGGCGCCGGAGGCATCGTTTTCAAACTGCAGCGTGGCCGTCACCAGTTCTTCGCTCGGGGCGGCGAGGGTGCTCGACGCCAGTCGGCCGAAAACAGATCTCGCAGGGCCGAGCATGCGGGTGAGGATAAAGAACATGTGGCAGGCATGATGAATCGTCCACCCGCCACTCTCTTGCGGGTGCATCACCGCCGCGTGATGGCTGCGTACGCCGCGGCGATTGATCCGTTCCTGGCCCCAGAACCCATAGCCGCGAAAAAGCTGGACCTGGGCGTGAAGGATTCGGCCGAGCCGCCCCGATGAAACGATCTCCGTCGCGCGGACCATCCCCGGTTCGAGACCGGAAAATCCAAGGCTCGTGCGGACGCCCGCTGCCTCGACGACCGCGACCATGCGGGCGGCATCTTCGAGATCGATGGCCAGCGGCTTCTCGCAGAAGACGTTCTGCACGCCCGCCTCCACGGCTTCGATCACATTGTCCGCGTGGGCGCTGTTGGTAGAGGCGACGGCGACGAGATCGGGCGCCGCATCGCGCACCATCGCGCCAACGGACGCAAATGCCCGGCCGCCGAATCGTTCACAAAATCGGGCGGCCACGGAAAGATTCACATCGACCGCGCCAACCACCGCCACATCGGCCCGTTGCTGCAATTGCAGCCCCAGTTCGTGGCCGGCCATTCCCGTTCCGATGACTGCCGCCTTCAGCATGATGTGCTTTCTTTGACGTTGGGTTACCAGGCGCGGCGCCAATCAGTATCGGCTGGCGTGAGGAGTCGGCCAACGGTTTCGGCGTGGCCGTCGTAAAAGATGACGTTGGCGAACTGCCGGCCGATGCCGACGGTGCGCTTGACCGTCCCATGGCGGTAGACAATGTGATCGCTGATTTCGGACTGCAGCGAATTGCGGTACGTCGTACTGGTGAGCGTTCCGCCCTGGTCGATGCGAAACGTCCCCCGGCCATCAAAGCCGAGCACGTATTTATCGGCCGGGTGGATCTTGACCATTTTCGTTAGCGTCGGCGTGTAGGGCGCGCTGCTGGACCAGTGATACATCCCTTCGCTGAGCGAATAGGAATTTTTGAAGTTGTAGGTGCCGGCGCCATAGACAATGTTGTAGCTGGCGCCGAACGTGCTACTTGATCCGGAATAGGAATACTCGGTATCACGGCGCGAGACGCATTCAAAGATGCTGCGTTCATCGATGGTGGCCGGCGGACGGGGATGCACGGTGGCATAGAGCAGCACCTGCAGCGGCACCGCGTTACCGTTGCTATCCAGGCGTGGCGGCACGGGGCAAAGGCCGCCGTCGCCGTTGATATACATCGACAACGTTGTGCCCATCTGGCGGAGATTGCTCAGACACGAAATGGTCTTTGCGGCCTCGCGCGCGTTGCTGAGGGTGGGCAGCAGGAGCGCCAGCAGTGCGGCGATGATCGCTATGACCGTCAGCAACTCCACCAGCGTGAATCCCACCGCGCGGCACCGCGTGGCCGATACTTCATCCTTCATGTCAGGCCCTCCTGATGAGATACTCCTAAGCCGTCGCCGCCGCATTCGGCCGCGTGCCGATCCGGTCGTAACGTTCCGCATGCCCCCCCCTAAAACTTTGGCATGTCCCAAAGCGGCCGAAGTGCGACCGTCTGCGTACTGGAATCGTCGATCAACACGTCGGCCGCGCCGTCGATTTCAATTGCGGCGTCTTTGTTAAAATCGGCCAACACCCGGTAATCGCCGGAAACGCCGTGCGGGTCTACGCGTACCTTGGCGCCCGATTGCTTCGTGCCGTCGGGCTGAACAACCGTGAGCGTGGCGCCGCTGTATTTCGACGACAGCGAGATCGTAAACGGCCGATCACCCGCACCGACTGGGAGGATGAAGTTCGCGGGAACGCCGTCGAACTTCCGCAGTCCGACTTTGCCCTGCACCGCAACCCCGGCCCGACCCGAATCACTCGCGATCTGCCAGCCGGCGCTTTCGACGTCTTTAATGGCGATCGTCAGTCGCTTCGCGTCCGTCGCCGGCACCTGCAATGCGAATCCGGGCGAGGCATTTCCCTTCCCCTGCTTCGACGCCAGTTCTCGGCCGGCGTCGTCCTTCACGACTAGCTTGAAACTGCCCTTGTCGTACGGGTTGGTACGCGTCAACCGCAGCGTCACAGGCTTACCGGCGGACGGATTCAGGACGACGAATTCGACCGTTGGCCCGGCGATCCAGCGCTGCGCCTTGATTGCGTAACCGCGCACATCGCGCGGCCCCAGATTGAGTTGCTTCTGTGCGAGCGACCACAGTTGCGTGACCGGCCCGGTAGGCGCCTTTTGGCCGTCCGACGGCAGCAGCCCTACGTCGGGCGAGCCCGATGCGCCCTCTGCCAATCGCTGCGGCAGGGTAACGCCGAGGTTCAGCGTGCCCAGGTTGATGCCGGCGTGCTTCCCGGCACTGGCTGGGGACAGTTGAAAGTTGCCGCTTGCGGCATCGATGAATCCCGGCGTCACATTGAAGAGACTGTCGGCGTCGATCCCCTGCCCGCGGGTCATCGGCTCGGGCGAGCACGTGTAAAGGTTGTGATCGCCCTTGAAGTTCGGCGTCACAGGGCGGCTGGCCCCGTGATTCGCGAACGCCTGGTCGCACAGGAAGATGTTGTTGTAGATATGGAAGTTCGGCGTGCCCGGCCGGATCGTCGATTTGAGCCAGGCGTTGTCCCATTCCACCGTGTCCATCGCGTGGTAGATGACGCCCACCGGGAAGCGGATCACATTATTCGCGATGTAAACGTTCGCCTGTTCCGGCACCGATTTGTAGAGCCGCAGTCCATCGAGCGAATCGAGCAGCACGTTATCGTAGTAGAAGAACGGCCCCATCGACACCGTCTTGATCCGCGTCGCACAGCGGGCGCGCGAAACGACGTTCGAATACCACTCGTTATTGACCAACTCGTTACCGGGTTCCAGCGCATCATCGAGCGTGAGATCGAGGCGGTTGTGATGCACCTTCAGCCCGCGGTTGCAGGTGGCGATGCCTTTGAAGACCTGTTCCTTGTAGTGCTGCTCGACACCCTCTTTGCCGACGCCGTCGTCGGTGGTGATGCCGTTCCACACGTTGTAGATGTAGTTGCCGGCGATTTCGTTGTTGTCGCCGGCAGTGTCGACGGAGATGCCGAACTTGTCATAGGTGCCGAACTTTTTGTGCGCGTGCCAGACGTCATTGCCGACATCGGCCGTCTCAGGATCGCAGTTGGCGTTGAGCGAATCCTCGTTCCACGTGATGTCGCACGCGAGCACTTTGCAGGCATTGGCGTTCTTCGCGAACCGCACGCCGGCATCCACGCTGTAGAGCAGGCAGTTGCGGACGACCGACCGATTCGTGTTCGTCAGCAACACGCCGGCCGAGCCGCCGGTGGCGACGAGGTTCTCGACGACGCAATCGTCCGCGCCGTCGATCTCGATGGCCGAGTCACCCAGTTTGGCGGCTTCGATGAGGTGTGTGTTCGGATCGGTGTCATCGGCGAAGGAAACGATGACGGACTTGTCCTTCGCCAGGTAGGTGAACACCGCGCCCAGCGGCTGGCGGCCGTTTCTGCCGGCGCCGTTGGTATGGACGGAAAGCCCGCCGCGGCTTTCGGTGGCGTCGATCATCACGCGCTGGTCGATCGACATCGTCACCGGGCGGAACGGGATCGGCGACCGATAGGCGGTCGGCCCATATTCCGGCGCTCCGCTCCACTGCGGTTTCCAGGTCGGCGAGTTGCCGTCGACACGTGCGCCTGTGATGCCGCGCAAGGTAACTCCCGAGGCGTGCATCACCAGCGGCCCGGGGTGCGAGCCCGGCCCCAGCACGACCACATCACCGCTCCGTGCCGCCTCCAATGCCGCAACGGCAGATGGGAACGTCAATGTCGTCTGGCCGCGCTGAATCGACACCTGCGTTGCCGGCGAGAGAAAGTCGACATCGGCCGTCGCGTACCGGACAGCCAGCGTCAACAGGACAGTCGCTACTCCCACTCCGCGCATGTGCCTGATCCTCCGTCGCGAGTATCGCGTCCGTGGGCCTCAGCATGCAATCACAATGCGGTGGCATACTTTCGATTTTGTGGTGTTTCTTTGACGAGATCAGCCTTCGGTCAGCGCGTCCGCCTCGTCGTCGACCAATGCCTCGGCCGCCTGCACGCGGCTGCCGCGCACTTCGATCGGCGACTGGCCGGTGTGCTTGCGGATCACGTTGGCAAAGTAGCTGGGGCAACTGAAGCCGGTCTGCCGTGCGATTCGCGCGATCGGCAGATCGGTGTCGTGCAGCATTTTCATCGCTTTTCCGATGCGAAACAGGGTCAAGTATTCGATCGGAGACACCTGCGTCCGCTCATAGAACAGCTTGCTCAGATTCGTGCGATGGATGTTCAGGCGACGGGCCAGCCAGCTGACATTGACCTCGGGCGAAGCGTAATGTTTGCGGATCAATTCGATACATTGGTTGACGCGCGACGACTCGGGCAGAGGCCGGTACGAGTGGGCAAGAGTTAAAATTTCGTAGCTCGTCGCGCTGGCCGCGAGCTGGCCCTGGGGCGTGTTGTCTTCGATCTCGTGAGAGAGCCGGGCGAACAGTTGCTCCGGGCACGGGCCGGCAGTGAAGGGCATTTCGTCCAATCCGAAAGACCCAACCACCTGCTCCGGGATTTCACCGTCCAGCGTCAGCCAGCAGAACTCCCACCGCGTAATGGCCCGCAGATCGTGCACCCTGCCCGGCTGGAGGACCAGCACCTGGTCGGCCTCCAGCGGCAATTGCTCGCCGAGAAGTGAAAAAATTCCCTTACCGCGGCTGCACCAGAATAATTCCAGCACCGGCTTGAGCGTGGGCCGATTGTGCCAGCCCGGTGCGATGGCGTGGCGCCCCACCGATCTGCACGCGATCGGCAGCCGAATCGTCGGCTGCGGGCTCTTACGCATCATGTACGGGGCAACGTCCACTGCCATCCCTGTAGGGTAACCCCTCCGCCGGCCACCACACAAATTGCATTTGTTGCCCATCTTCCCGCTTAAGAAAACAGGGCCGCTGCCGCGCCGATGGGCAATACACCACAGAAGCTAAAGTCACCCACTGAATTACCGTTGCGTCCTGTGCGGTGACGGGGTAAGCAGTGGGAGTCGGCGGTGTTGCGGAGCACCGAGGGCCGGCCCATTTCGTCGGAGGAGTAATAATGCAGTCGATTCATCGTCGTACACCCGTCATCCTGTGCGCTTGCATGGGCGTCGTCACATTCGCCCCGATGACTCCCGCCGCGAACACCGTGTGGGACGGGACCGTCGGCCCCAACTGGAGCAGCACCAGCGGCAGCGACAGCAACTGGACCGGCGGCGGCGGCACGAACGGTCGGCCAGCGGCGAATGACTCGTTGCAGTTCGCCGGGTCGACCAACGTCAGCACGAACAACGACTACGCCGCCGACACCAAGTTCAACGGCATTACTTTCAATGTCGGCGCCTCCTCGTTCACCCTCGGCGGCAGCCGGATCATTCTGAACGGGAACATCGTCAACAGTTCGGGCGTCGCGCAAACGATCGATCTCGACATGGTCTTGTCGGCCAATCGCACCATCAACCCCAACGCGGCCAGCATTACCGTCAATGGCGATATCATCGATGACGCCACCGGCGGGCGGGCGCTCACCAAGTCGAATGGCGGCACGCTGGTGCTCGGTGGAAGCAACGCTTACACCGGCGGAACCAACATCACCGGCGGCACGGTCCAGCTCGCAGGCGCAGACGACCGGCTTCCCACCGGGGGCGCGGTGACCCTCCAGAACGGCAACAGCGCCTCCGCGGCCGGCGGGCTCGATCTCCACGGATTCAACCAGACGATCAGCGCCCTTGGATCCTCAACCGCCGGCAGCGGCGCCTTCCTCGGCAGCGTCACCAACAGCGCCAGCAGCACCACGAGCACACTAAGCGTAGCCGGCAGCTCAACCTTCGGCGGCACGCTCAAAGACGGCGCCGGTCGCCTGGCCCTGACAAAAAGCACAGGCGGCACGCTCGTGCTGACTGGCACTCACACCTATTCGGGCGCAACAAGCATCACGGGAGGAACACTCCAGGTGGATGGCGTTCTAACCGCGAGTGCCGTAGCGGTGAACACCGGCTCGCTCGCCGGTGGCGGATCAATCACTGGTTCGGTCACGGTGGGCGACGCAACCGGGTCGGCCGATGCTTTCCTATCGCCGGGCACGGGCATTGGAACAATCGGCACGGGAGATCTGACGTTCGCTTCCGACGGTGTCTACCAGCCGCAGATCAGCGGCACTTCCGCGGACTCGACGTCCGTTAGCGGCAACGTCACGCTTGCGGGCAACACGCTCGCCACGGCAACGCCGCTGGACGCAACGATCCTCACCACCGCCCCGACAATCGGCCAGCTCTATTTCATCGTTAACAACCTCGGCAGCAACGGCGTCTCAGGCCTCTTCAAAAGCGGAAGCACGCTGCTCACGCAGGGCAGCACGTTTGATCTGACGCTCAACGACTCGACCTATCGTTTCAGCGTCAGCTACACGGGCGACTTCGCTGCTGACACGTTCACGGGCGGAAACGACATCGTTCTGCAGAACGTTGCGGTTCCGGAGCCGGCATTCCTCGCGCTTCCAGCATGCTGCGTGGTGGCGGCCGCTGCCCGGCGAAGACGGCGATAAGCGCAGCAACGGCCACATTTTGCTGCAACAGCGAACGGTTGAGTGAGACCATCGCTGGCAGAGCGTTCACTGGGCGTAGCCGAGAGAGCGAAAGAAGTTCAGCGTATCCTGACGGATTTGCAGGCACTCTTTGCTCGGCGGTTCGCGGTACGAAAACAGCCCGTGCTGGAAACCGGTCAGGATGTGCAGATCGCACCGCCCGCCGAGCGCCCGCACGCGCTTCTGGAAATCCTCGGCCACTGACACCGGTGTGTTCTTATCGTGATCGCCAAGGTAAATCATCATCGGCGGCGGTTTCGAGCCGGTCGTGTCGAGCGCGTAGAATGGCGAAAATTCCTTGTAGTGATCCTTCACCGATTCATATCCGAACCCGTCAGGCCCGTTGTTGATCACCGGCGCGAGCAGCACGAGCGCGTTCGGTGCGGGTGAAACATGGAGATCGTCCTTCGGGTCATCAAAGCCAGGACAAATCGCTGCCGCCGCCGCCAGGTGTCCGCCGGCCGAGCTGCCGGCGGCGGCGATGCGGTCGGGATCGACACCCAGCTCCGCCGCGTGCTGGCGAACCCACCGCATCGCCGATTTCGCGTCGGCGAGCGCGTCATAAGGTGTGGTCTTGTTCACCGAAGCGATGCGGTACTCTGCCGATATTGCCACCATGCCGTGGGACGCCAGTTGCCGGCATTCGGCGTAGAACTGGATCGGCGTGCCCAGACTCCACCCGCCGCCGAAAAAATAGACGACGGCCGCCCGCTTCTCATTCGGCGATGTCGCATCCCGCTGCGGGCTGAACACGTGAAGGTGCAGATCGACGCCGCTGGCCTTCTTATAGGCGACCAACGTCGGCTGCAGTTGAGGCCCGGGCGACGGAAGCACTTTGGTGAGCGCGTCGAACCATTTCTGCGCCATCTTCTGAGCGCCGCTCGCGTTCGGGTGCACCATATCGCTCGTACAATCAGAGCGGTAATCCCACCCCTCGGCCTGGTTCACCAGCATCACGTTCTTCTGCTCCGGATCGATCCGCGTGACCAGCTTAGCCAGTTCCGCATTCAACTCCGGAATGTAGGAATATTTCGGCAGCTTGCCGCTGGTAATCACCTGGGCGACTAGAACTTTCACGTTCGGATTCAGCCGGCGCACTGTCGAGATGATCGTTTCTGTGGATTGCAGAATCGTCGGGACCGGCTTGTCCTCTACCGTAAAATTGTGGCCGGCGTGCAGCAGGATAATGTCGGCGGGATTCTGCTTGTAGAACGCCTCAATGTTCCTGGCAAAGAAGTCGGCGCGGTGGCCGCCGTAGCCTTCGTGCTTGAGGGAACCGATCGGCGATGCGCGTTCTTTCGAGCCGACGTACTCGACGAAGTAGCCTGCGGCGTGCAGCTTCTCCCAGAGCGGGAAGCGGTAATTTCCGAACCCGCCGGCGCCTTCGGTGATCGAATCACCCATTGGCAGGATCGTGTACACCTTGTCCGCCGCAGCGGTCAGGGGCTGCGTCGTCTGCGCGACGGCCGAAGAAGCCAGACAACCGGCAAGGATGCAGCATGCGATCTTGAGAATAGACATAATAACCTCTTGGCCTTGGACGGGCCGGATAATCGCCTACGACGACACTGGGGCAACGGTGGCACCTTCGATGTAGCGTAGGGGAATGACGATTTTGGGTTCTGAAACAGGCTGCTTGTCGATCAGCCGGTTCAGCAAATCCATCGCCCGTTCGATCATCAACTGATAGTCCAGTTCGGTCGTCGAGAGCGCGGGAAATTGCTCCTGGGCCGTCACGTGCCAGCCCCAGCTCATCACGCTGATATCGCGCGGGACGTTCAAACCAGCTTCCAGGGCCGCGTGGATGACGGCGCGGGCGACAACCATGTCGTGGCAGATGAAGGCCGTCGGCCGGGTCGGCTGCGATAGAAGCCGCCGGGCCCATTTCACCGCTTCCACCGATTCGATCCCGGCCTCTTCGCTGGAACCGAATTCAAGGTACCGCTTCTGCGACGTGGCCAGGCCGAGCGCCTCGGTGGCTTCGATCCATCCGGCAAACCCCTCGCGGTGCGTGTGATACTTCTTCGGTCCGCCGGCGTACGCCAGCCGTTTGTGACCCAGGCCGGCAAGCCTGTGGACCATCTCCCTGACCCCGCCGCGACTATCCGAAAGCACGCAAAACGGACTCGGCTCATCCAGGCTGACGGACGGGTAGTCGGGAACCTCTCGAGCCAGTCGCCGGCGAAGCCCGCTATCGATGTCGCCAACGAAAACCGACCCGTCGACCAATCCCGAGGTGACCTGATACGGCAGCGGCACGGGCCCACTCGCGTGATTGGAGCTGAATTCAATGACGTACCGCAGTTGCTGCTTGATACACGCATCGACCACGCCGCCGATGAGTGGGCCGGTGAAACCGCGGGAGAACGCGTAAACGCCGCCCGTCGCCGCGGTGAGGATGCCGATCTGGCCACTGCGCTTCGATCGCAGCAATTGCGCCGCGGCGCGCGGGTGGTAACTCATCTGCCGCGCCAGCTTCTGGATCTGCGCAATGCGGGCCGGAGAGATTTCTTCCGACCCCCGCAGCGCCATCGACACCGTCGCCTGCGACACGCCGGCCGCCTCGGCGACGTGCTTGGCGGTAATCCGGGAATTTGCGCGCTTGTTCGTTCTCATTCAACGTCCGGAAAGTGTTGGCGTGCAAGCCGATCGTCGAGACTTTCGGTTCGGATATCGGTCACCATCGCGTTACCGGGGGTATGCACAATCATGAGCGGCAGCTTCGCCTGCTGGGCAACAATACTCGGCGTGATTCCGCAACCCCAGTAGAGCTTATCGTGCCCGTTCGGCACCCAGCCGGGGAATGGCAGATACTGCTTTCGCTCGTTGCCAATGCCAAGCTCGTGCGGATTGTTGCGCCCGATCGGGCCGCCGTGGCACTTCGAGAAATTCGAGGTGTAGGCGGCAACCTGCTCGGCCACCGCCGGCTCATAGCTCCGCATCGTGACCGCCATCTTCCCGCTGAATCGGCCGATGGGCTTGCAGTCGATGTCGGTCAGATAGATGCACGGCCCGAATGACGGACGAAACCCCCTTTCAACCAGAAGCCCGTCGAACGAGACGCTCGATCCAATAAGAAAGCTCACCATCCGGCCGTTGAACAGACCCAGCACGTCGGAGCGACTTCCCGCGTTCCTGCCGTCGATGATGACGTCATACGACCGAAGATCGGTGCGAAGATCGATGTCCTCGCCAAACTCCGGCGCATCGAATCGCCCGGCCGGGATCACACCCAGCAGCGGGCAGGGAACTGGATTGGCACGGCAAAACGCTTCGAACTCGTCCGCAAAAGCGACATCCATCATCACCAGGTTGACGCACAAATAACCGGCAATCGCCAGCGACGGGAAGAAATCGATCCGATTCTCCCGGCAGGCTATCCGCACATCCCGTGGCGAAGAATAAGTCGCTGCTGCGTTCATCAACGTCCTCTCAGCATCCATTCCGAATCACTCATTCGCATTTACAGCGCCGCTGGCAACGCTTCGAACGCCAACACGCTGTAACCCCACGGCCGCATTTTCACCTGCGCCGGGCCGCCGACGGTTGGGTCGCCGCCGATGACCTGCACCTTTTTCGGATCGAATTGATGGCTGTGGAATTTCGCCGACGGGTCAATTTCGACGACGGCCTGCTGCTCGGACGGCATCTGGTTGAGCACGATGACGAACAACGTTTTGCCGTCCGCACTCAACGCGGGAATACATTCGACGTTCGGATTACCACACGTCACACCCGAATGCCCCAGCAACAGATCGGCGGACCGGCCGAAAATTTTTCCGGAGTCGAACCCATAGGCGACGTGCGACCCGACTTTCGGAGTCGGGAAACCGCCTGTGAAATGGATCTGGCCCTTGCTTCGAAGGTGCGCCTCGGAAAGCAGGTAATCGGTGATCCAACCTACCTGCCACTCCGCGTGCCAAGGGAACAGCTTGGCCATCTTGGCAACCTTGTCGACAGCGTTCCAGTAATAGACGGCCATCCCCGTTTCCGGATCGGTAAAGTGCTGACGCCCGCGGGCCGCAGATCGGGCCATATCGAGGAATAGTTGTTCGCCAGTGAGTTCATACATCCGCACGAACAAGCCGGCGTGGCTCGATAGCAGCACCGGACCGCTATTGGCCGTCCCTCGGATGTGTTCGACGCTGAGGCCAACCTGCGTGATCTCCCAATCCTTCTTCGCTTCGCCCGCCACCGTCTTTTGCGCGTCCGTGGCTATCGGATGTGTGAAGATCGACGTGGCGTAGACACGAGCCACCTTGATGGCCGCCGTCTTGTACTTCTCATCGCCGCTCGCGGTGTAAAGGTCGAGCAGCGCCTGCGATCCGAACACGGTCGTGAAGTCCCAGATGTTAAGGGCATCGCCGCACGCACCAAGGTAATGGCCCGGCTTCACCGCGTGCTCAAGATACCAGTCCGCCCCACGGCGCGCCGCAGCGAGATATTTTTCGTCACCGAGAATGCGATAGGCAACGACAAATCCGTACCACGTCGGCCGGACATCTGTCAGTTGAGGGAAGGCGGAAAGGTGGCTAACGCTGTCGTAGGCCACATCGAAGCTGCCATCCGGGTGCTGCCACTGCGCCAGCTTGTCGGCCGCCAGGCGGATGCGGCGTTTGAGTTCGTCATCCTTCGGCGAAAACAACGACATGTTGCCGATGTCGAGCAACGTGTAATAGGTCGTGAACAGCGGCTCAATCCAGTTCCCGCGCTCCGCCGCGAAGGCATTACCCTCTGGGTATTCACCCGTGGCGGCGTTCTGGAAGAAACCCGGCGACGTCTGCTGCTGCAGCAGCTTATAGGTGCGAAGAAACTGCAGCCGGCCACGGAGCGTCGCGTTATCGGTCGTCTGGCCGAGCATGAACATCGCCCCGATGTCAGAGGTTTTCGTGCCATTGGCCCCGATCTCCTGCCCGGCCAGCTTCACCACCTTCCACCCGGAGCGTTTGTCATCGGCCAGCATGTGCGCAAGCCGCACGGTCCGCTCGGCCAACGATTCGCGCGAGGTTTGCAGGTTCAGCATGTCGGAGAAGTGGTACACGTCCTCGGCTGCGTGCCTGAAGACGGAAAACCACGGGGCCGCCTGCAGGGAGTAGCGGAAATTCAGTTGCAGCGTCGCCTTCTCGTCGACCAGCGACCCTTCCTGCCCCAGCACAGGCCGATACAGCATCGGCGTCAGTTGGCCGTACCGGTTCATCGTCCCAAGCGCCATCCGCCATTCGTCCCGCGTGCTCTTGTCCGACTGCCACGGATCGGTGGCCATATCCGGATCGGGGATCACGCC
>Ga0070658_10003130_pt1 | contig 13660 bp, 12 predicted proteins | sample KBSC13metaG_FD_64664 | JGI IMG/M metagenome (GOLD analysis project Ga0070658, IMG submission 64664) | Corn rhizosphere microbial communities from Kellogg Biological Station, Michigan, USA - KBS C1-3 metaG | ecosystem: Host-associated > Plants > Roots > Rhizosphere > Soil ... | reverse complement strand
ATTGTCGTAGATCACCTGATGAATGATGATCATCACGAGGGTGACCTCGACCGCCGGCGTCGGCCCCATCCTTGCCAGGGCGACCAGGCCGATGATGGTGGTGGACGCGATCGCGCCAAAGTACGGGATCGTGTACAGAACACCTGCCATGATCGCGAGCGGCAGGGCGTACTGGTCGTAGTGGAAGAGGTGCAGCGTGATGTAGATGACCACGATGTCGCTCACCATCACGATCAACACGCCCCGCACGTAGTTTCCGATGACCGCGATCACCTCGGTGACGATGTTGAGCAGGGCCAATCGTCGCTCCGTGGGAAAGAGGATGAAGATCTTGCCGAGGATGCGGTGAAAATCGAGGAGAAGGAAGAACGTCATCACCGGCACGATGACCAGCCACACAAGGCTCTGGGCAAACGCCGGAAGATAGCCGGTTACCCACTGCACCCATCGACCGATGTACTCAGGTACATGCCGAGCCTCATTGTGCACCGCCGGACGCAGTAGCAAGGGGAAGTGGTTCTTAGCCATCCAGTTGTCGGCGATACTCGCGACGTCGCTCGGCGAGCCGTGTATGACGGCAGGAGGCAGGACGTTGGAGATCAGCGCGGACACCTCGCCGCTCGCGATGATATCGATCGCCCAGACGGCAAGTCCGATCACGAGGAGGAACATCAGGTAGATGACCGTGATGGCCACCCCTCGACGCCACCCGCTGCGCTCCATCCGGTCGACCTCATTGATCAAGGTCATGGCGAAAAACGCCGCGACCATGAGTGGGGGGATCAACGAACGCAGGGCGTAGAGAGTGGCGATGCCTAAGATGATCACACACACATAGAGGAGCAGCATGAAGACCGATACGACCTTCCGCTGCTCAACTTCAAGTGTGTTTGCCATTTAGTAACTTCAACCGGTGGACTATCAGATAATTGACAGGATGGGCAGGATATTTTAGGATGGACAGGATATGCGTTATCTTATCCTAAACATCCTAAATATCCTGCCCATCCTGTCAATTCACAATCCTAAGCGAGAGGCAACCCTATGAACGTCTTCATCGGCTCGTCGTCCAGATCCGGGGCCTGGGCTTCGGCCAGATAACCTTCCAGCATGATGAACAGATCGAGAAGGTCTCGGTTCGAGTTCATTTGCACGTCGTAGTTATCGGCGACGTCGGCGAAATACTGCGGCTGCTTACTCGCCGGTCCGGCCACTGCCAGCCACTCGGAGAAGACCAGCGTGGCGGTATCGGTAGGCGAGCCTGTTGGATCGGATTCCATGCAGGCATGCAGCAGCTTCGCGATCTCGGCTGTCTGCTCGGACAGCGGTGGTTCTTGGTCGCTCATAACTTCTCGAGATGGTCCTCGATGCGGGTGAGCACCTTCTGACGCAGCGACTCGATCGCAGTCTCACGCACGCCAAAGTAGTTGACCGTGGTGTAGCCACCGAAGTCGCGGTAGTCCTCATAGGTCGAGAACTTCGATGCGACCACCGGGACAACTACCGGCTCCTTCGTCCCCTCGTCGATCACCTCGACGTTCTTGACGAACGCGGTCGCCTGGTCGGTGTCCTTGATACGTTCGTTGTAGGTCAGCCGGATAAAGAACTGCTTCCCCGTTTTAGTCGTATATCGTTCCGTAATGTCCATAGTGAATAGATTACCCGCTCGTAGTTAATTCTGGGCAATTAGCATTGCGGCGTAGTCCCCGTGGGTCGGGTGACGTTACCAGTACGTGCCGGAGATTACCTCGATGCGGGCCCTCGCCTTGCCCCGAAGCTGCTGGACGGCTAATTGGCAATCGCCGCCAATCACGTAATCTCACCGCTGTATCGCTCGTTCAGCCGACCCACAGGGATCACGTCCCAATGCGAATTGGCGAATTGGCTAATTGGCTAGAACCGGCGCTTGGGCTTCGACTTCGACGGCCGCGGCCTTGGCCCCGCGGCTACGGTCGGTTCCGACTTAGCGCGTCCCGCAGGCGCGGCGCTGCCGCCAAGCTTCGCCGCCCACGGTCCCGGTCGATGCTTGAGGACGAAAGCCTTGCACTTCTCGGACTTGGTCTTGTTGTTCGATCCGGCATAGGCCTGCGCCAGAAGATAGTGCGCCTCTCCGGTGCGGTCGAGGAAGCGCTGACCGAACGACTCGAACGGCTGGAGGCACACGGCGGCCTGACGGAACTCCCGCTTTGCGACGAGGTCACGCCCGATCGACAGCCGCGTCGCGAACAATCGGCCGTTCAAGCCGTACCATATCGACAGGATCACGAGAGCGCTCGCGATGTCGATCACCTGGTGATACTTGAATATCAATGTGCCCTTTTGATTGAAGACCGGCATCACGAACGTCAGGACGATCAAGCCGATGAAGGGAGCAATGATCGTCTGGATGGACATTCGGCCAAGAATCTGGTCGGCCTCCGGGTTGATGATCGGCGCGTCGAGGGCGACGGTCTTCTTCGCCGCGGGGTCCGCGGCTTTGGGCTTTTTAGGCAGGTTAAACGAAGGGAAAGGCATGGGTTGGTTTACAATCTTGTAGCGCCTCTGGGCTGCGCCGGCTCAGTCTAGCGACTTAAGCCCGGAAATTCTAGCACCACGCGCGCGCGTTTGTCAAATAAATCGACGGATTGACACGGAAAACGGCAGCCTGCCGTGCCATGCGGTAGAATGTTGGCAGATATATGATCATTCTCGACACTGCGGAACAGCCACAGACGCAAGGCCCGAATATCACCCGTCCTATCTCTCGCCCATCCGTTACCTATGATGCCCGCCGTCATTCGGCCGTCCGCACGGAAGAGTACGTCTTCTCCCAGCTCATCCCGTACCTGGGCAACAAGCGCAAGCTTCTGCCGCTAATCGCGCAGGCAGTCGACCTCACCGGTGTCAGGGAAGGCATATTCGCCGACCTCTTTGCGGGCAGCGGCGTCGTCGCCAGGTGGGCCAAGCAGCATGGCTACCGGGTGCTGGCGAACGATTGGGAGCCCTATGCCGAGGACATCAACGGCTGCCACATCGGCCTGAACGCTCCGCCCCCCGGTGCACAGCGCTTCGTCGACATCCTCAACGACAACGCGCTCGCCATTGACGGTTACTTTGCCCAGAACCTCTGTCCCGCCGATGACGAGCACCCCGATCCAAAGCGTGAGCGCTGTTTCTTTACCCGCTTCAACGGCCGCCGCATCGACGCCATCCGCGAGCAGATCGCGGATTGGGAAGCCAGCGGCGACATCGACATCGACACGCGTCGCTACCTGATGGCCCCGCTGCTCTACGCGACGTCCTATGTCAGCAACACCAGCGGCGTCTTCAAGGCCTACCACCACGGATGGGGCGGGGCGACCGGCACGGCGCTCTACCGAATCCTGAGCGAGATACGGCTCGTTCCCCCGGTATTGATCGACAACGGCCATCAAAACATCGTCACCCGCGCCGATGCCGTCGATGTCGCCCTTGGCTGGGCCGATATAGACACAAGTACCATTGGCGTCGTGCCTGGAGGCAACCTCCCTCTCGGTCCGCTCGACATCGCCTATCTCGACCCGCCCTACAACCAGCATCCCTACGGCAGCAACTACCATGTCCTGAGCACCGTATCGCTCTGGGACAAGCCGGCGGTCGGGCCGATGACCCATGGGTCGAAGTCGGCCATCCGCAAGGACTGGCGCACCGAGCGGCGGTCGGCGTACAACCACACCAATGCCGCGCTGCCTGAGTTGCTGCGTCTTATCGACGCTCTCCCGTGCCGATGGGTTCTTCTCAGCTACAGCACCGACGGCAATATACCGGTGGAGACGCTGCTGGACGCTCTGGCCCGGCGGGGCGACACAACGCTCGTCACGCGTCGATACAAGCGGTACCGGGTGAGCACGCAGCGCATGTCTCCGCGCCCGCATAACATCGAGTTCGTCGCCGTTCTCGACAAATACGCGAAGCCCAATGCCAAAAAGTCGGCCGAGCATTTCCGGATTCTCTCGCAGCTTGCCAGTGACCTGGCATGACGAATCGCACACTCGATCAGCTCTATCACGCCATACCGCTGCACTACCTGCCCAGCCTGTTTGCCGCGGGCGCGCTCTATGCGCAGAGCGTGCTCGCGTCACCGGGATCTGCACCGGGCGTGCCGAGGGGCATTCGGCCGCGATCTTCGGCGACGCGGCGGGACCGGATGCTGGGCCTCGACCACTTCGTCCACCTGTCACCTACGGCCAAGTCGCCGCTCCTCGCCGACAAATTGAGCCGGGGTTATCCGCATGCGCTGCTGGTCTTCGAAGCCGGTCCGATTCTGGGTATGCCGGAAGTCGCGCTCCTGCCGTATAATACTAAGGCATGGCGAACACGCGCGTGCTTCACGCCGGTGACGGAAGCCGTGGAACGCGCCGCCCTCTTACGCCGGTATACGGAAGCATGCCGACTGCCGAGCCTGGACATTTTGGTGAAATATGGCCTGCCGCTCACGCATCTCACCGCGGTCGCATTCATCGACGACGGTGAGCGGGAGACGTGCGAGCGAGCTGCGCGTGGAACGGCCTATGGTTCGTTATTCGCCACGGCGCCCAGTTTGTTTCCGGCGTCGGCGGGGTATTCTCCGGCCGGCTGGGAGACCATCGCAGCTTACTTGGATCGCTGCCGGCTCACGGACGTCAATATGAGCCCGCCCGCCATACCGTTCGACTAAGGTCAACTGGCGTTGGGCGCGATGCGCACTCGACTTATTAAAACTTTGCTTTTGTAGAATGGACTAATAATGAATTGGTTTAGCCAGCACTTCCACACGATGAGCCAATCGGCGCTCGCCCAGGCGCACAAATACCACGTCGACCCGGGCACGTTCCTCATCGTGTATCTCCTGCACTACCCGTTCGTATGGGCTGCTTTTGCGTGGATACTCGTTGCGTTTCGGCGAAAACAGAGTGTCACCAACCCGGTGATTGTCTGGATCTGCACGATGCTGCTCCCATGGTTCTATCCGCTCTTCTTCGGCCGGTTGCCCTGGTACTACGATGCTGGGCTGATCGGCTTGATGGCCTACATCGTATGGCATGGATATCACACTATCCAGAAGCGCCTGGCTCTCGAGAACGCGAAGCTGGCGCCCAAGGAAGTCGTCGCCGAAGAATCGGCATAGACAAAAGAAAGGCGGTCGCTCGATGCGACCGCCTTCTTACTGATATGTGGCATGCTCTGGCTTTGAGAAGCATGGAGATGCCAGGCCATTGTCGCTAGCCATGGGCTTTGCCGGCGCCACTCGCCAGCGCCACCTTGGTCTTCGGGCCGCCGATCTTCGCGAGCGGCTTGATCTCCTTCTTAAAGGTCATCGCCGCTGCGTCGAGGAGCGGACCGGTGTCGGCGGCTGTCTTCGCCGTATACATCGCCTGGATCTCGCACACGTAGGTGCCCTCACGGCCGACATACATATAGCCCTCGACGGGATTGCCGGTCTGCGGCATGTTGCCGGTGAAGTGGCAGCGCGCGAAGGGGATGCCGTTGATGATGCCGCTCTCGTACTTGCCGGGCTTCCAATTGACCACCATGCGTTTGATGTTGGTGATGCGCAGGTCGAGGAAATCCGCCGGGGTCCGCTTGTCGACGCCCCAGTTCGGCAGTCCCATTACCATCACCATCAGGAACGGATGGTTGTTGTTTTCGTCGTTGGGACCGTCGAACTCGGTGCCGATCTTTCCCGGACCGCCGCGCAGCTGAGAATCCCATCCGGGCGGCGCCTGAATCGAATAGTCCGACACCTTCGACGGCGCCTCGGCCAGCCGCGCGAGCTGAGCCGGATCGGGCGTCCAAACCGGCGGATTATGGTGACGCGCCCAGGCGGCCAGCGCCAGGCTAGAAACGAAGAACGCTGCTAGTGAACCGGTTAGAAGCCACTTTGCTTTCGCCCGTGATTGCGATCTGATAGCCATGCAATTACCTTTCATTTCCGTCTTCCAATCCTCCTACATCGACTGTATGAAACGAACTCATCGCACCCAATGCTACTTGGCTGCTAGCATTATACGACTTCGAAGCAATTCTGTCACCCCACCATTTGACATAGCGCGATTTCGGCCAATCAGGGAACCCCGCATTCGGCCTTGCGGTTGGAATTGACATGACCAGCACGACCGCGCTACCCTTATCCGTTCTCGACCTCGTCCCGGTGCCCGCCGGGTCTACGCCGTCGACCGCGCTTTATAACACGCTCGATCTCGCCCGACGCGTCGAGGCCCTGGGCTACCACCGCTACTGGCTGGCCGAGCACCACAATATGCCTGGCATCGCGAGTTCCTCGCCGGAGATCGTCATCAGCCAGGTGGCCCGCGAAACGTCGAGGTTGCGCGTAGGATCGGGCGGTGTCATGCTGCCCAATCACGCGCCGCTCAAAGTCGCCGAATCGTTCCAGACCCTCGAAGCGCTCTTTCCCGGCCGGATTGACCTGGGCATCGGCCGTGCCCCCGGCACCGACCCGCGCACCGCGCTCGCGCTCCGCCGGGGAGGCGACCTCAAGGCGGACGCCCTGCCGGACATGCTGAACGAACTCTTCGCCCTCGCCGGACCCGGGCCTGTCGATGGCACCCCGCGGTATGTGTCCGCCTATCCGGCGGCGCCCTTGCCGCCAGTTTACTTGCTCGGCTCCAGCGACTTCAGCGCCCGTGTCGCCGCCGAACGCGGGCTCGGCTTCGCGTTTGCCCACCACATCAGTCCGGAGCCCGCAGTCTCGTCGATGTATGCCTACCGCGAAGAGTTCAAACCGTCTGCCGGTGGATTTTCCGAGCCGCACGCCATCCTGACGCTGTCCGTCATCTGCGCCGACACCGCCGACGAGGCCGAGCGCCTGGCGTCGTCCGCCGCCCTCGTCATGCTTCTGCTTCCTCGCGGCAAGCGGATTCTGATACCCAGCCCCGAGGAAGCCCTCGCTTACCCCTACAACGAATACGACATTGAGGAGATGGCACGCAACCGCACCCGCGTGATCGTCGGCGACCCGAGCACGGTCTGGTCGACCATCCAGGGCCTCGCCGAACGCAGCCGCGCCGACGAAGTCATGATCACCACCATCGTCCACGACCACGCCGCGCGCGCCCGGTCGTACGAACTCATAGCCACCGAGGCGGAGAAATAAAGAAGAGAGGAATCTATCCGCAGATCACGCAGATGACCACAGATTAAGATTCGAACATTGACGAATTCTTTTGCATCCCCGCGTCGTGTGCAAAAAACAAAGGGCCGACGCTCTCGCGTCAGCCCAATGGAACTATCACTTTCCGAACATCTGCGTCCTCTGCGTAATCTGCGGATAATACTCTTTCGCTCTTTCCTTCTTTGTTTGCCTACAGCGACAGGACAGCGACGGTGATGTTGTCGTGGCCGCCGCCGACGATGGCGAAGTTGACCAGGTGTTTGGCGGTTTTGAACGCGTCGTCCGCCGGGACCTGGCGCACGACTTTTGCGACATCGACCGGGGTCGGCGCGTAGTTCCAAAAACCGTCGGAGCAGAGGATCAGGCGCGTACCGGGTCTCATGCAATAGTTGACGAATCTCGGGTCCGCGTCCGGGCCGTCCTCACAGGTCTCGCCGCCGAGGCAGCGATAGAGGGCGGACTGATTCGGGTTGACCCTGGCCTCTTCCTCGGTCATGTGGCCCGCGTCGAGCATGGCGTTGATCCAGGAGTCGTCTCGCGTCAAAACGCCGGCGTCTTCGTCGTCGACCCAGTAGGCGCGACTGTCGCCGACCCAGCCAATCGTAGCCATGCCCTCGACAACGACGGCAGCGACGATGGTGGTCGACGGCGGATCTTTCTGCAAGGTGGGCGTACACGGAATGTTGCAGACCTCTTCGTTCGCCTTGCGGATCGCGGTGAACATTTCGTTACGCACACTGGCGCAGGGATTGCGGGTGAATGCGGCGTGCAGGGAGGCAGCTACGGATTTGGCCGCGACCTCCGACGCCGACGCTCCCGATTCACAGCTCGACACGCCGTCGCAAATGACGGCGATATAGATCGGTGGAACGTCGACAGGGGAAACGAGGATCTCTACCGTCGACATCGCGACGGAGTCCTGGTTGTCCACGTGCCGGATTCCGCGGTCGGACACGGCCGCGAAGTTGCAGCCGGCGGAAATCTCGATGTGATCTCGCGGTGAACTCTCGACGGATGGTGAGAGGGCGTCAGCCTGACTTTCCTCAAGTTGCGGAGGCGCTTCTTCAAGAACCGCCACCGCGCCGTCCGCTGTTTCACCGGCAGTATTGTTGACTATGTCCAACAACATCGTCCATTCTCCTCGAATGTTACGATCATCAGATGCGTAGCGTACCAAAAACAGTGATGCAAAACGTCGCCGCGCATCCTAAACTTTAGTATTAGTATGAAAACCGATAATCGAACTACCGCAAAGTTGCGTTTCGATCCTTCCGGCAGTTTCATCATACGGCATGAATGCTCGCCACGTCAAACGAATTTGGCAAATTTACTGTGGAATATTTACCGGAAAATGTAAGCGATGGATCACCGGAGGAAAATGTGCGATGGGGATCAGTCAGACCATCTATGTCGTCCCGGACGACGCCCTCGACGGGCTCATTGGAAACGACGCGGATCTCGTGTCAATGGCCAAAAAGCGAGCATGGCCCGGCAAGTATCTGCGCAGCTACTGGCGATGGCTGGCGGAGATGCTGACCTACGGCCGGTCGCCCGATCTGCTGCCATTCGCCGCGCTGACGACCGGCGAGCTCCGCTTCTCGAACGATCATGACGGCGCTCACGCTTTGCGATCGACAATGGCCGCCCAGTTCGCCGCATACGTAGGAGGCCTCTCGTACGTCGACGTCCGTGCTTACGTCAACGTCAAGCGCGACTTGGCCGCCGTCAAGTTCGCCAACCATCCCGACGGCCACCGCTGGATCCCCACGGAAAACCAGATGATTCAGCAAGGGGCTGAGTACGCGATGTACCTGGAGCAGGTCAAAAGGATCTCGGCACAAGCAAGGGATGAAGGCTCAGGACTGCTCTTTTGTTTTTGGGAGGATTGGTGAGTGCGGAGAAATCGGAGAATTTTAACGTGGATACGGATATTCAGGATGAGGATTGGAATCATCATAAATCCTGTCCATGTATATCGATGTTAAACTCCTAACTTCCTTCAGCCAGCGCTTCGGCAATCGCCAACTCCGTCGACATGGCCTGGCCGCGGGCGTAGGCCGCGTCGTAAGAGGGTGCGTCGAGGTGGGCTCGGACGTCGTCGAGGGTGGTGCGGTACTCAACGTCGCGCACCGGCGGAGGCGGCTCGCCGATGGCCCGGCGGACAACCATCGTCGCTGCATAGAGCGTGGCAGCCTTTTCGCGTTGACCACCCACCGCCGCCAACTCGAAAAAACCCTCCAGGCAGAAGGCCACGCCCAGCCGGCTGCCGATCGCCTGCCAAACACTCAGGCTCTGGGCATACCTGGTCCGCGCCGCGTCGAAGTCCCCTTTGCGGTACGCCGTCAGTCCAGCGCAGTAGAGCGAAAATCCGATGCAACGCTGATTGTCGATGCGTCGACTGAGGACGATGCTCGCCTCGACATAGCGATCGGCCGCGTCGAAGTCGCCGAGCATCGCCGACGCCGACCCCAGGTTGCCCAGGTTCAGAGCCTCGCTCGCCAGATTTCCGACCTTGCGGTTGATCTCCAGCGCCTGCGCATAGAGAGCGCGGGCATCGTCGAACTGTCCCTGATCCTCGGCGACATTACCGAGATTCTCAAGGGCCTCCGCCACCCGGCGTTCGTCGCTAAGTTGCTGCCAGATCGCCAGACTCGCCTCATGCAGCGACCTCGCGGACTCAAAGTCGCCGCTGCGGAACGCCAGGATCCCCGCGCCTGTCAGCGCCTGTGCGGAAAGAGCGTCGGGCTCGTCGCCTTCGGCGCGCGCCAGCAGAGCGTCGAAGTGGCCGCGTCCTTCCCGGCAGTAGCCGCGCACCTCCCAGAACCGCTCCAGGGCGCAGGCAATGCGCAGGCCGATCACATGTCCGGCGGGCGTATTAATGCAAAAGTCGAGAGCCGCCCGCAGGTTGTCGTGCTCGACCTCGATCTGCGAGAGGGCCGCCGCATTGCCCTCGGCGAGCCGCGGCGCGAGTTTCTCGGCAAGCGCCACGAAGTAGTCACGGTGCAGGTCGCGCACGGCCGCCTCCTCGTCCGAGGCGCTCAGGGTTTCCCAGCAGTAGTCGTGAACCGTCTCCAGCAGCGAGTAGCGATATTGACCGTCGACATAGTCGGTGATGATCAGCGACTTGTCGACCAGGGCCGTCAACAGGTCGAGGACGAGCCACTCCTCCACCATTCCGCCGGCGCACACCGCCTCGCACGCTTCCAGCGTCCACCCCGAGCTGAACACGGCCAGCCTCGAAAACAGCACGCGCTCTGCCGGAGTTAAAAGGTCGCTGCTCCACTCGATCAGGGCGCGCAAAGTTTGATGACGCGGGAGGACGTCGCGCCGGCCACTCGTCAACAGCCGGAACCGGTCCTCGACCCGTTCCGCAATCTGCCTTACCGACATCGCCCGTACCCGCGCCGCCGCGAGCTCGATCGCGAGGGGAATACCGTCGAGACTCTGACAAATCTGCGCAATCGCCAGGCAGTTCTCCGCCGTGATCGCAAACCGCGGCTGCACCATCGTCGCCCGCTCTGCGAACAGGCGGACCGATTCGATTTTCAGCAGGACGGTGGGATCGGTGATCGCCTTGTTCGAATCCGTAACGATCGGCGGCGTGCTGAGCGGCCGAAGGTGATAGGTGCTTTCGCCGGCGATGCCCAGGGCCTGGCGGCTGGTCGTCATAATACGCAGATCCGGACACTCCGCCAGCAGTCGCGAAACGATGCTCGAGCACTCGTCGAGAACGTGCTCGCAGTTGTCGAGGAGAAGCAGCGTCTGCCGTCCCTCCAGATGCGAGGCAATCGTCGACAGGATCGCCGTTCCATGTTGTTCGCGGATTCGAAGTACGTTCGCGATCTCCTGCGCGACCAGTTTTGGATCGGGCACCGTCTCCAGTTTTGCCAACCAGATGCCGTCCACAAACTGTTCCTGAAGGTTTGCCGCCGCCTGCAGTGCCAGACGAGTCTTGCCGGCGCCGCCAAAGCCCGTCACCGTCAGAAGGCGCGTCGACTTGAGGCGGGACACAACCTCGCTAAGATCCCGTTCCCTCCCAACGAAGCTTGATAGGAACTGCGGCAGGTTGTTCGGATAATGATCGAGGGATTGAAGCGGCGGAAACTCGTACGGCAGCGAGACGTGAGTCGCCTGGTAGACGTGCTCCGGCTCCTGAAGGTCCTTAAGACGGTGGATTCCCAGATCGCGCAGGATGACCTGATTGGCCGCCGCGGCGAAACGGACATGCTGGTAGGCGGCTTCCGAAACGAGGGTCTGCTGACCATGCGCCAGCGCCAGAATACGCGCCGTGCGGTTGACCGACGGCCCAAAGTAGTCGCCGCCGCGCTCGTACGCTTCTCCCCAGTGAATGGCCGCGCGCACCTGCAGCGGACCGGTCTCCGGCCACGACTGCTCCGCCAGCGTTCGATTGATGGAGACTGCGGTCTTGAGGGCCTGGACGGGGGTGGGGAAGGCGGCGCAAAAGCCGTCGCCGGCCGTGTGCATGATCTGCCCGCCGTTGTCGGCGATAGCGGCGCGCACGATCTCATCGTGCCTGGTGAGAGCCGAGTGCATGGCACGGTCGGCACGCTCCCAGTGGAGCGTGCTGCCGACAATGTCCGTAAACAGGAAGCTATGCGCCTCCAGTACTGCCGCAGCCTCCATCAGTTGTCTTTCCACGCGGTCAACACTACCTCCGCGCTTATCCTCTACCGCCATTGGTAGCTTAGAACTTCATGAGGAAAACGAGACCAATTTCAGATGCAAGTCCAAAAAAAGACCGGCGTGCATAACACCAGTTGCCCGCTTGGCAAAGTATAGCACGAATTGAAATGACCGGTCAACGAAATCTGGTGCTTATAACCGCGACTCCGGAAGCCAAACGATCGGTTCTGCTAGAGAGGCAAGTCGACCCACGGCTGGTACTCCGGCAGCGAGCACCGGTAGGTCGCAATCTCGGCCATGAGATCCTCGAACATATTTGTGTCGGCGATGCGGTCGAGATAGAGATTGCGCCCCGCGACGGCGTCGACGGTGAAGCACCAATAGATCGACATCAGCGCGTTGATGTACAGGCGGCTCCCCTGCGTGCGGTAGGTCGCGTGATGGTCGCCAAACTCACCGTCGATGGCCGAGAGTATCGACGAGTTGACGATGCTCGGATCGTTGAACATCTTGTGGAAGACGTACTCGCACGCCTCCTTATAAAGGGCAACCTCCGGCATGTCCTTCGTCAGCGACCAGGCGCCCAGGTAGCCGCCGGCCTTGATCAGGTCGGCCATCGCCTCCAGCACATAGTGGTGACACACGCCGTGGAAGTTGTCGATGCCAAAGCCCAGGCAGATCAGCAGCTTCGTGGGAATGTCGAGCGCATGAACCGCGGCGATGCTCGCGACGTCTTCCTGTGGCGTGCCCAGTCTTGGCTCATCGCCCCGCATCAGACTGTCGGTGCCGCCGTCGATGAGGATGACGGCATCGGGCTTCAGCGTCTCGGCGAGGAACTCGTATGCCCTCGCGACCCGCTTCGCTCCGGTGCGATCGATGCAGTGGATCGTGTCCGGATGTCCCTGCTGCTTCAGCCAGCGGGCGAGGTAAAGCTCCGGAAAGTACGACATCTCGTCCTGGTTCGACCCGTCGATCTCGACGATCGACGGTCCCGTACGCCTGCCCGACGACGTATAGATCGGCGCGAACGAAAGATTGGCCAGATGCACCGTCTTCCCCGCACTGCGCAACGCGAAGTAGAGTGGCAGACCCGTAAAGATGTCGTATCCGCCTCCCGCCCCCGCAAGCAAAATCGTCTGCGGCGTCTCCAACGCGTCCATCACCGGCAGTCTCAATAGTTGCATAGTGTAATTATGCCACAAAGTAACTAGCGTTGCGGCGTCCAGCGCAAATTTTCAGTCGTCGTTTGACTGGACGCAGCGCCTGCTAGCCTGGAGGATGTTCTGGCCAAGCCGCACCACCTGATGTCAGCAATGTACGGGTCGTCGCGAAGCGATCTGAGTGGAGCGAAGACCCGAAGGCCGACCCTCGACACCAGTACAGCCAAGGTGTACAAAACTCGCTGCTAAAAATCCGACAAAGCGGCCAAGCGTATGGTATAGTGAAATTGTACCGGCGCAGGTACCACTCCAAATTAAAGCCGGCACTCTCGATGCGCCCGTTTCGGCAATGACGCCGTCGGGCGCATCATCCATTTTAAATCCTGTCGTATGATGGCCTCCCGCCCGTCAACGACCTCGACGTCCACCTCTCCCCGCCTCGGCAACGCGGCGTTTCTGGTTGAACATCTCATACAGCATGACACTCCCCGCCACGCTGACGTTCAGCGAATCGCTGCGTCCCACCATCGGAATGCGCACCATCAGATCGCACTCCCGTTGACGGTCCTCGTCGATCCCCTTCCTCTCACATCCAAGATACAGAATTACGGGACGGTCATAGCGCACGCGGTGGTAGTCACGCCTGGCGCTCGGCGAAGTCCCCACAATCATCGCGCCATGTCGACGGCTCCAGTCGAGCATCTCCTCGAATTCGGCACGCACGATT
>Ga0070658_10003128_pt1 | contig 13663 bp, 11 predicted proteins | sample KBSC13metaG_FD_64664 | JGI IMG/M metagenome (GOLD analysis project Ga0070658, IMG submission 64664) | Corn rhizosphere microbial communities from Kellogg Biological Station, Michigan, USA - KBS C1-3 metaG | ecosystem: Host-associated > Plants > Roots > Rhizosphere > Soil ... | reverse complement strand
GTCGTCATCGGGGCACCGATCGGGGTGGCCGCCGGAACCTACCTCGCCGAGCATGGACGCTACACCCGGCTCGCGGCGATCGTCAGCTTCGTCAACGACATCCTGTTGAGCGCTCCGTCGATCGTCGTCGGCCTGTTCGTCTACGAGCTCGTGGTTCGGACTTCTGGCCACTTCTCGGGTTATGCCGGCGCACTGGCCCTCGCGATGATCCTGCTGCCGATCGTTGTCCGCACGACCGAGGAATCGCTTCGGCTCGTGCCCGACCAGATGCGCGAGGCGGGCTTCGCGCTCGGTCTGCCTCGGTGGCGCGTGACTCGCCAGATCCTGTACAAGGCGGCTTTGAGCGCGATCCTCACGGGCATCCTCCTCGGTGTCGCGCGCATTGCCGGCGAGACCGCGCCGCTCCTGTTCACCGCGCTCAACAACCAGTTCTGGAGCTCCAGCCTCAATGGACCGCTCGCCAACGTTCCGGTCGTCATCTTCCAGTACGCGATGAGCCCCTATGACGAATGGCACGAGCTTGCGTGGGCCGGAGCGTTCGTTCTCACGGCTTTCGTGCTTTTCCTGAACATCGCGGTCCGCCTGCTGGCACGCAAAGGAAAGAAGTGATGAATGACAGCGCCATCGCGATGCGGGCTGCGCATGCAAGGACCGGGACAAGCGCGGCCGCGATGACCCCCAACGTTCCGCCCGCGATCGACATCCGCGACCTCAACTTCCACTATGGGAAGGGGCACGCGCTAAAACAGGTGAACATGGCCGTCCCGGCCAATTCAGTGACCGCGATCATCGGCCCGTCGGGGTGCGGCAAGTCGACGCTGCTGCGCACCATCAACCGCATCTACGAAATGTACCCCGATCAGTTCGCGACCGGGGAAATCATGATCGACGGGCGCAACGTCCTCGACCGCCGCTATCCGCTGTCGGATCTGCGGCGGCTGGTCGGAATGGTGTTCCAGAAGCCGACGCCCTTCCCATCGTCGATCAAGGCCAACGTCGCCTTCGCTTTGTCCTATTACGAGCGGCTTTCGAAGTCGGAGCTCAACGACCGCGTCGAAGATGCGCTGCAGCAGGCCGCCCTCTGGGACGAGGTCAAGGACAAGCTGGGGCAGAGCGCATTGTCGCTGTCGGGCGGCCAGCAGCAAAGGCTGTGCATTGCGCGCACCATTGCCGTCAGGCCCGAAATCCTGCTGCTGGACGAAGCAACCTCGGCGCTCGATCCGATCTCGACCGCCAAGATCGAAGAGCTGATTCACGAGCTGCGCGAGCGCTTCAGCATCGTCATCGTCACGCACAACATGCAGCAGGCCGCGCGCATCTCGGAGAACACCGCCTTCTTCCATCTCGGCGAGCTGATCGAGTTCGGCCGGACGAGCGACATCTTCACCAACCCGCGTCAGCAGCGGACCAAAGACTATATCACCGGCCGCTACGGCTGACGGAGAACATGATGCAGCAGAGCCGGGAACATACGCTCAAGGCATTCGACGAGGACCTCGATCGTCTTCGCGCGCTCATCAGCGAGATGGGCGGACTTGCCGAGCACGCGATCAGCGAGGCGATGCGTTGCCTGATCCAGCGCGACGTCGATGCAGCGCAGCGCGTCGTCGCCGACGACAAGAAGCTCGACGTCCTGGAGATCGAGACCGAGCGCCGCGCCGTGCAGCTGATCGCGCTTCGAGCCCCGATGGCGAGCGATCTTCGCGATGTCGTTGCCGCGCTCAAGATCTCGGGCGTCGTCGAGCGCATCGGCGACTATGCCAAGAATATCGCCAAGCGCGTCCCGCTGTTGGAGAATGTGGCCAAGATCGAGCCGCTCTCACTCCTGCCCGAGATGGCGCGCATCGCCGCCGAAATGGTCCACGACGTGCTCGACGCTTTCGTGGAGAGAGACGCTGCCGCGGCTATCCGCGTGTGCGAGCGCGACGAGGCGGTCGACGACTTCTATGACTCCATCTTCCGTACGCTGCTGACGCACATGATGGAGAATCCGCACAACATCGGTCAGTCGGCGCACCTGCTCTTCGTCGCCAAGAACCTCGAACGGATCGGCGACCACGCCACAAACATCGCGGAGATGGTCTATTACGCCGCGACTGGAGATCACATGGCCGAGCGGCCGGGCAAGTCGGTAAGGGGCATCAATGGCTAACAAGCATCTGCTTCTCGTCGAAGACGATCGCGCGCTCGCCGATCTCGTCGTCTTCCACTTCGAGCGGTCGGGTTACGACGTGACCCGCACCGGCGATGGCGAGGAAGCCTTGATCCTCGTCGACGAAGTGAAGCCGGACGTGATCCTGCTTGACTGGATGATCGAGGGCATCAGCGGGATCGAAGTGTGCCGCCGGCTGCGGCGCCGCTCGAGCACTGCCAACATCCCGATCATGATGTTGACTGCGCGCGGCGAGGAAAGCGATCGCATTCGCGGCTTCGACACCGGCGCCGACGATTATGTGACGAAGCCGTTCAGTCCGCGCGAGCTCGTGGCGCGCGTCGGCGCGGTCCTCCGCCGCGTCCGCCCGGCGCTTGCCGGCGAGCGGCTGGCCTATGCCGATCTGGAGATGGACGTCGCTGCCCACCGCGTTCGGCGCAGCGGCCAGCACGTCCCGCTTGGCCCGACCGAATTTCGTTTGCTGAAGCATTTCCTGGAGCATCCCGGCCGGGTCTTTTCACGCGAGCGGCTTCTCGACGCGGTATGGTCGCACGATCCCGATATCGACGCGCGGACCGTCGACGTGCACGTCCGTCGGTTGCGTCAGGCTCTCAATGCCGAAGGCCAGAACGACCTGATCCGAACCGTCCGGTCGGCCGGCTACTCGCTCGACAACGAGGCTTAACTTTTCGCGGTACAGTGCGGCGTAAACGCGAATCCCGGAATCGCGAGCGGAATCTGTGGCGGACCGGCCACAATGTCACACAGCTGAAATGAACGCTTCACGAAAACGCCTGCGCATCGTCACGCAGCCGTAGCCCACCATTCCTAACGGCGAGCTTAGCCGGCCGGAAAGAACCGGCATGGGGAAGGATCTACCGAAATGATGACGATCACGGTCGCGCCGCTCGCGGCTCGCTCTCTCAATAATTTGAATGGTCTGGGCCGCTCGGCAATTGCAGCCCTGTTGCTGTGCGGAGTCGCGACTCCCGCGCTGGCTCAGACTCAGCCCGGGCCGACTCAGGCGCCGGCGCCGAGCTCGACCAACACCGGCCAGATCGAGCAGACCACCCAGCAGGGCCCGAGTACCGCACCGGCCGCATCGCAAGAACCGCAAACCACGCGCGGCCTCGGCGACATCGTCGTCACCGCGACCAAGCGCGAGACCAACCTCCAGCGCACTCCCATCGCGCTCACCGTCGCGAACACGCAGGCGCTCACGGATCGCCATGCCAAGAGCCTGCTCGACCTCGCCGACGGCTCCATCCCCAGCCTTCGCGTCGCGACCTTCGAAGCCCGGCAGTCGGCGCTGACCGTCGGCATCCGCGGCATCGTTCCGTTCGACCAGAACCAGACGGCCCGCGACACGCCGATCGGCGTCTATGTCGACGGCGTCTATCTCGGCCGTTCGCAGGGTCTCAACGCCTCACTGCTCGACATCGACCGGATCGAGGTCCTTCGCGGACCGCAGGGCACGTTGTTCGGCCGCAACACCGAGGGCGGCGCGCTCAGCATCGTCACCAAGGCGCCTTCGGGGCAGCTCGGCATTCGCGGGACGGTCGGCTATGGCAATTACGGAAGCTACGACGGCGAGCTCCACCTCGACCTGCCGTCCTTCTACAATTTCGCGATCAAGCTGGACGGCTTGATTCAGCACCAGGACGCGACAGTCAGGAACCCGCTCGCCGGCCAATATGGCTGGAACTATCACAACACGGTTGGCGGTCGCGCGTCTGGCCGCTGGACTCCGGTCGACGGCCTGACGGTGGACCTGTCCTACGACTACACCAAGGATCAAAACACTCCGAACTACAGCCAGCTGATCAACTACAATCCGAACAACTTCCCGGTCGGCACCTATGTGAACCCGACCACTCACCAGATCGGGACGTCATTGTTCTTGCCGAACGGCCAACCTTGCGCCGTAAACAACCCGGCGCTCCCGATTTGTATTCGCCCCCTCTCGCCGATCGTTGAGGTGAGTGGAGGCAACCGTCAGAAGGTTGCCGAGATCGGAGTGCCTCAGCAGCCGAGCGTCGACCGGACCCACGGCTTCAGCGGAACGATCAAGTATAAGGTGCTTCCCAACCTGGAGCTTCGCTCGATCACCGCTTGGCGCGGTGTCAGCACCCACCAGTGGGATAACTCCGGCGGCGCTCACCGCACGACCTACGCACCCAACACGCCGTTCAGCCGCTACAGCCTTTCCGAGCTGTTCCAGAACCAGTTCAGCCAGGAATTCCAGGCGGTCGGCAGCTTCACCAACCTCGATTACGTGGTCGGCGCTTATTACTTCAACGAGCACGCCGAAGAGGCCGCGGCCACGCCCAGCACCAACCGGTGGAACGTCGACGGCACCGGCTACACCATCCTGAGCGAAGTCGGGAACGGGATCCCGCAGCCTCCCTACAACTGTTCGAACCCAAGCGTTCCCAATCCGCCGGCGACACCGACGCAGCCGCCGCAAGGCTGGGATCGCCAATATTGGTGCGTGCAGCGCCATAGCACCGCGGTCGCCAAGAGCCTCGGCGGCTTTGCCCAGGCGACCTGGACTCCGCTGCCTCCGCTGCACCTGACGCTCGGCGCGCGATACACGCACGATAAGCGCGACGGCGTGTTGGACGTGGTCAACGGCAATGTGAGTGCCGGCGGCGTGCCGGTCCTTCCGGTGCCGTTCACCTTCCACTTCAGCAAGAGCCGCGTCGATCCTCTGGCAATTCTCGCGTTCGATGCTTCGAACAGCATCCACCTCTACGCCAAATATTCGACCGGCTACCGCGCCGGCGGCGCCAACGATCGCTCGGCGACTTTCCGGGCGTTCGGACCGGAGACGGTGCAGGCATTCGAGGTCGGCTCGAAGATGGACTTCTGGGAGCATCGCGCTCGCCTGAACCTCGCCGCTTACTACATGCGTCGCAAGAACACGCAGACCGACTTCGACAACGTCGACACTAACCCGCAGAGCCCGACGTTCAACCTGCACACCGAAGAAACGGTCAACGCTCCCGGTGTTTCGAAGATCAAGGGCCTCGAGGCGGACTTCACCCTTCGACCGATCGACAGCCTGACGCTCGGCGCTTCCTATGCCTATACGGACGTGAAGATCCCGCCGGCGCCGAACCCCTTCATCGCCGGCCATCCATTGTTCCAGGTCTTCCCGGTCTATACGCCCAAGCATGCGGCTTCCGGGTTCGTGGACTTCGAAACGCCGGCGGGGATCTCGGGCGGCAGCTGGCGCCTCCACCTCGACGCGAACTACGCCGGCAAGCAGTACAGCTTCCAGACCGAGAACGTGAAAACGGACTCGAGCTTCATCGTGAACGGCCGCGTGGCGCTGGCCGACGTCGAGATGAACATGGGCAGCACTCTGATGACCTTCGCCCTGTGGTCGCGCAACCTGCTGAACGAAACCCACATCTACCGTCGCTCGGCGGCCAACTCTGTCCCTGCGCCAAACTTCACGGGCAACGTGCCGAACGGAAGCTTCAACTACGGCGGCGTCCTCGGCGACTATGGCAACTTCAACCCGCCGCGCACTTTCGGCGCAGAGATTTCGTTCAAGGTCGGTGCGCCGCGAGTAGCGCCGGCTTACGAAGCTCCCCCGGCGCCGCCGCCGCCACCGCCGGCCACGGTGACATGTGAAAGCGGGACCGTGGTAACCGCCCCGGGCGTCTGCCCGCCGCCACCGCCCCCGCCGCCGCCGGCCGCGAGCCCCGAACGCGGCGAGTAAGTCCGCACCAGCGAATCGGCCGGAACCGGGCCACGCCGTGCTCCCCGCGGCGTGGCCCGCTTTCCTTTTGTGTCTGATCGTCGAAGTCGGGCGGGGCCGGATTAAGTGCCTGATTCACCTCGCCGTAAGCGGAGTATAACGCTTCTATGTGACAGTTTTATGACAGACTTAACTTATTCGGCCATTCGGCGTACAGTTTCCCGTAACGACATTCGAAATTTCGGGAGATTGGGCATGAAGCAAGTTATCGCCATCCTGTCGGCAGCCGGGCTGGTCCTTCCCAGCGCGGTCCTGGCCCAACCGGCGCCGTACAACGACCCGACGCCGGGTTCGGCATCCATCATGAGCTCCAACTATTCTGCGGCCGAGAATGAGATCCGCTCCGCGGACGTGTCACCTTACGATCCGGCGCGCTCCATCAATCTCGGCGTCGTGTTCGCCAAGACCGGTCATCCGGACAAGGCCGCTCGCGAATTCCGCCAGGTCTTGCGCGAGGACGACGTGCAGATCGTCGTTGCGAACGGGAAAACCTATTCGTCGCACGACGTCGCCTCGCGCGCGCTCGCCCAATTGGAAGCCGGTACGCTCGGCAAATAGGCCGCAGCGGACGTTATTCAGACGATCGTGAAGCCTTTGCGCGCTCCGGTCGCGGAGATCGCGAGCGCGCCCTTCCGTCGTTCCATTACCGTCTGGCTGCTCTCGGTCATCAGCGTCACCCGCTGAAGCCTGAACTCTTGGTCGTGGACTGCCCTCGAGACCGATACCTTGACGAAGCAGCCTGCGCGGCCGCCATCGTGGCCGGCGGCCAGCTGCGTCGCTGCGGCGATGTCGTCCGGGTCGATCCCGGCCTGCAGAAGCTGGTCCGCGAGATCGCTGCCCTGGGCTAGCTGGAACCTGAGCTCGAACGTCACGGCAAGGTTCACCGGCGGGCGCGACGAAGTCGCTGGCGCAATAAGCAGCGGAGCCGCTTCCTTGGCCGCGGCGAGTTGCGGCGTCGCGATTGCCAGCGCGGCGGCCAGGCCTGCGGCGGCTTTGAGTGCTCGCTTCCGATCCATGTGACGGCCATGGCATCGAATCAATGCAGTTCTGTGACAGCCCGGCCCACGCCGGATGTAATGTTGCGCTTTCGTGACGACGCCCTAACACCGCCACATGCGTCACCTCTTGGCATTACCTCTGCTTCCGCTGCTCGCCACGGCCTCGCCCGCCTGGGCTGTAACCTCGGACAATCAGGTGTGGACGACGGAGTCGGCCAACGTGAAACTGTCGGACCATTGGCGTCTCTCCCAGGAACTCGTCGAACGCTTCAGCAGGAACCGCCACGGCCTCTACGAAGTCGAATCCAACACGCTTCTCGGCTACAAGCTTAACAAGGTCGTGACGATCTGGGCGGGCTACACGCACGACCCCAATTACGCAGGCGGCGACTTCATTGTGATGGAGCATCGCGCCCGCGAGCAGATCAGCTTCGACAACTTCGTGAAACTCGGGCCGGGCAAGCTCAGCGCGCGAATGAGGGCCGAGCAGCGCTGGCGTCACAATGTCGACGGGACCGGCTGGCGGCTGCGGCCCTACGTCAAATATTCGATGCCGCTGACGGCCAAGGTTTCGCTCAACCTCAGCAACGAAACGTTCGTCAACCTCAATACCACGGCGTTCCAGCCGAAAGAGGGTGTGGATCGCATGCGGAACCTGATCACGATCTCGGGGCCATTGGCGAAGAATGTCACCGGCGAGGCCGGTTACATGAATCAGCACGGTTTCGTTCGTCAGCGTCCCGACACGAGTGACAATATCGCCTACTTCGCGATCAGCCTAAGCATCTGAGAAGTCGTCGCTTCGACGCGCTCCCGACAAGGTCCGGTCACTGAATTGCAAGATACGGGGCGCAAGACGCCGCGATGCGAACCTTTGCGCTTTGGCCGCCGAGCCAACGCCGCCTCGACCGATCCGCCTCGCACGGCGGCGACATGGCGGAGGACGAGCAATGCGCTACAGATGGGATGATGGCCAGTTGGAGCCCCCTTGAGCGCGCAGCGGTAGATGCCCTCGACGAGCCGGCGCTCGTCGTTGAGGCCTATACGGTCAGGGTTGCGAACGCGGCAGCACGAGCGTTGCTCGGCACCGGGATCGAAGGCCGCGACGTCCGCCTCGCCATCCGCCATCCGCAGGCGCTCGAGCGAATCCTCGCCCATCGATCGGCCGAGGTCGACGTCACCGGCATCGGCGAGATCGGGCGATCCTGGCGGTTGGTGATCCGCCGGCTGGACGATCGTTCGGCTCTGGTGCGAATGATCGACCGTACCCAGGCCGTCTCGGCGGAGAAAATGCGCGTCGATTTCGTCGCCAACGCCAGCCACGAGCTTCGCACTCCGCTCTCCACAATACTCGGCTATGCCGAAACCCTTGCCGAAGAAGGCGACATACCCTCGGACTTGCGCCACAGCTTCGGCCGCACAATCCGGGACGAAGCGGCGCGCATGCTCCGCATCATCGAGGATTTGATGAGCCTCTCGCGGATCGAGGCCGACCGCTTCCTGGCTCCCAACGAGAGCGTCGCTTTGTCGGAGGTGGTGCAGAGTGCGGTCGCCAACGCGTCGACAAGCCGGCGGGGCGTCGCATGCGATATCGCGGTCGATCTTCCCGACAGGCTGCCGCCCGTTCGCGGAGACCGCGCTCAGCTCCTCCAGGTGTTCGACAACCTGCTCAGCAACGCGATACGCTACGGTTGCGACGGCAGCGAGGCTCGGATCGACGTCGCCGGCCGCGCCGACGGCCGGTCGGTCACCGTGACCGTGACGGATCATGGTTCGGGCATCTCGCGCGAGCATTTGCCCCGGGTGACGGAACGCTTCTATCGGGTCGATGCCGCTCGCAGCCGCGAGTCCGGCGGGACGGGCCTAGGGCTCGCGATCGTCAAGCATATCGTCGAGCGTCATCGCGGCTCGCTCGATATCAAGAGCACCGTTGGCGTGGGGACCAGCGTAAGCGTCAGCCTGCCCGTGGCGGGCTAGTGGACGAACCTCGCCACCACGTCGCGATAGCTTCTCGACACCTTCACCTGGGCGCCTGAATCGAGCACGAGGAAGCATTCGCCGTTGGTATGCGGCTTCACCTGCCGAACGAGGTCCAGGTTGACGATCGTCGACCGGTGGACCCGCTGGAAGCGGCGCGGGTCGAGCCGCTTCTCGAGGTCCTTCATCGTTTCGCGCAGGATCAGCGTGTTGTCGCCGGTCTGGATGCACATATAGTCGCCGGCGGCATCAATCCGTTCGATCGTGTCGACGTCGACCCGGAAGATCTGCCCCTGGTCCTTGATGTTGATCATCTTCTCGTAACGGCTCGCGGCGGGTCCTTCAGGTGCTGCATCGGCCAGTTCCTCGGCGGCTTCGGGGGCGTGCTCGGCCAAAGCTTCCTTCAGCCGCTCCGATTCCTCGGCGCTCCTCCGCTCCGAAAGGCGCTGGCGCACACGATCGAGCGTCGCCGCCAGGCGGTCCTCGTCGACCGGCTTCATCAGGTAGTCGACCGCCTGCGCATCGAACGCGCGCAAGGCATGTTCGCCATATGCCGTCACGAAGACGAACAACGGCGGTTCGACGTCCATCAGGCCCTGGATCACCGAGAAGCCGTCGAAGCCCGGCATCTGAATGTCGAGGAAGACCAGGTCCGGCTTGTGGGTCTTGATCTGGCGGATCGCTTCGCGGCCGTTCGCGGCGGTCGCGACCACCTCGACATCGTCATGCGCCTGCAGCCTCAGCTGCAAGCCCTGCGTCGCGAGGGGCTCGTCGTCGACCAGGATGGTCCGGATCGTCATTCGATATGTTCTCCGGTTTCGTAAGGAATTTCCAGGATAACGCTGAAGCCCCCGCGCTCGTTCTTTCTGGTCTCGAAACGATGGCTGGCGCCATAGGCCTGCGACAGCCGGTCCCGAATGTTCGCCAGACCGACGCCAGTGGACGGGCTTGCCGCAAGATCGCCGCCCTCGCCATTGCCGTTGTCGGCCACCTCGATGCGAACCGCCCGGCCTTCGGGCTGGGCGGTGATCCAGATGTCTGCGCCGTTCTCGCTCGGCGTGACCGCATATTTGATCGCATTCTCGATCAGCGGCTGCAGCAGCAACGACGGCAGGCGCGCACCGATCGTCTCGGATTCGATCCGGAAGTGCGGGCGCAGCCGATCCTCGAACCGCATCTTCTCGATTTCCAGGTAAAGCTTCAGAGTTTCGACTTCCTGCGCAAGCGTGACCTTCGCAGTCGGCTCATTAACCAGCGTGTAACGCAGGAATGAGGAGAGGCGCGCAAGCATGGCGTTCGCTCGCTCGGTCTGCTTCAGCAGGACCAGGGTCGAGATCGAGTTCAACGTGTTGAACAGGAAATGCGGGTTGAGCTGGTAGCGCAGCATCGCGAGTTGTGCGCTCGATGCCGCATTCTCCAGCCTTTCGCGCTGGTCGATCTGCTCTTCCAGCAGGAGGAAGTAGTTGATCCCGTAATAAAGCGCCGTCCACGCGGCGAGCAGCGAGAAATTGAGCAGGATCGCGCCGAAATATTCGACGCCGACCGGTCGCAGGTTCGGCTTCAGGAACGTCGATACGCTCCAGGTTTCGATGACCGAAAAGGTCATGGAGGCGATTGCGACGACCGCGAGTGACAGGGCGAGCGTCCAGATCGGCTTCATCCGGATCAGCCGCCGGAACAGAGAGGCCAGCAGCAACGTCAGCGAATAGCCGGTCGCCGTCAGCAGAAGGGTGTGAACCAGCCACATCCAGCCCATCGAATTGGCGAATCCGGACAGCGAGCGGAGGAAGAAATATCCGCTCCAGCCGATCGTCTGCAGAATCCAGAAGGCACGGTTCTTGTCGTCGAAGAAGGGCTCGTCGAGGCCCATGCCGCGCGCGATCGGCGCAGCGGGGGAGGAAATTTCCGGAGCGTCGGCGGGACGCGACCGCCGCCGCACCGTTTGACGCCGGTCAAGGGTCGCGCTCTCGGTCGCCATTGGCGGGGATATAGAGGCGGCGGGCGCGCTTTGCGAGCCGCCGCAAGTAGGCGCCCGCGCGGATGGCCACCCGATCAAATATTCCGAGACCTTAACCGCGCTTCAACTCTCTTTGTCTAATTGGCTCGTAGGTAGTGGAACGGCGGGCGGATGTACGAGGCTCCAGATCGTTATAAGCGTTTGATTTCGGCTCGACTTCCGGGCGGTGAATCAGCGGGCCTCGCGGCAAACGGGGCGGAGGGTGAGACGTCGCCGCTGCGCGACGTGCAGCTGATTTCGCGCGCCCAGCTCGCCGGCTTCTTCGCGGCGGCAAATATTATCGCCGCGATAATGATGATTCCCAACCTGTGGGGAGAGCCGGCAACCTGGCTCGTTCCATGGCTGGTCGCCGTCGCGGTGATCAACCTCGGCGCAATGCAATGGGCCCGTATCCAGTCGATCAAATGCGTCGGCCGTTCGGGCCAGCGCGTTCCGATGTGGACGATGGTCGCGGAAACGGGGGTCCGCGCCGCCATTTGGCTCAGCCTTCCGCTCTACCTTTTCCCGCACATGAGCCCTAGCGGTCAGGTGATTTCCGCCTCGATCATGGCGGGCCTGGGCATCGCCGCTCTGGGGCTCGTCGTCGTTCCACCTTGCGTGACGACCTGGATGGTGGCGTTCACCCTGTCCGTCGGCGGCTCGCTCCTCCTCAATCGCCACACCGTGCCGTTCCAGCATATGGTGTCGATCCTCTTCACCCTGGGTGTTGGCAGCTTCGGCGTGCTGACCGTGGCGCGCTGGGCGTTCCACCAGCTCAAGATGAACGCCGACATCGGCGGCCGGAGCGAAAGCGCGAGCCTCCTGCTTCAGGAATATGAGCAACGCGGCGTCGGCTGGCTGTGGTCGGTCGATGCGGACAATCGCGTGACGTACATCAGCTCCCGAATGAGCTCCCTTCTCGGCAAGCCGGGAGCCCAGCTTCTCGGCCATTCGCTTCCCGCTCTTCTCGGCGGCCACGCCGAGCTCGGCAAGGTCCTGCTCGAGAAGCAGCCGTTCAATGCCCTGGAGATGGAGCTCAAGACCAACCGCGGCACGCGGTGGATCTCGATCGCCGGAGACCCGATCATCGATACGGCCGGTCGTTTCGAAGGTTTCCGAGGCGTCGGCTCCGACATTACCGAGATCCGCCAGACGCAGGAGCGTCTGACTCATCTCGCCAACGTCGACGTCCTGTCGGGGCTTCCCAACCGCGGCCGCGTCCGTCAGCTGCTGGGCGAAGCGCTGCGCCAGGCAACGACGGGCAATGTCCCGTGCGCGATCATGTTCCTCGACCTCGACGGGTTCAAGCCGGTCAACGACACCTTCGGCCATCCGAAGGGCGACGCGGTGCTTCGCGCCGTCGCCAAGCGGCTGGTCGACGAGGTCGGCGCCGACGGCCACGTTGGACGCATGGGCGGCGACGAATTCGCCATCGTCGTCCCCGACGCCCAGAGCCGCAAGCTCGTCGAGATCCTCGCCGGCAGGATCATCAATTCGATCAAAGAACCCTATATGATCGACCAGACGGAGATCCGGATCGGCGTCTCGATCGGCTGCGCTTTCGGTCCGATCGATGGAGCGACGGTCGACGATCTCATCCTCAAGGCCGACCTGGCGCTCTACCAGGCGAAGGACGCCGGTCGTGGCGTCGCGCGCTATTTCTCCTCCGAGCTTCAGTCGGAGCAGGAGGACCGCGTCCGTCTGGAGAGCGACTTGCGCGCTGGCCTCGCAGCCAAGCAATTCCACCTGGTCTTCCAGCCTCTGATCAACTCGCGGACACAGAAGCTCACCGGCTTCGAGGCGCTCATCCGCTGGACTCATCCGCAGCGGGGCAACGTTCCGCCCAATCTCTTCATCGGCGTCGCCGAGGAGAGCGGATTGATGCCTTCGATCGGCGAGTTCGTGATCGACGAGGCCTGCCGCGCGGCGGCCACATGGCCCGAGCCGATCACCGTCGCACTGAACATCAGCCCGAAGCAGATCCTTCCGGCGCTTCCCAACATCGTCAGCGAGGCGCTCGCGCGTCACAAGGTCCCGGCCAACCGACTCGAGCTCGAAGTCACCGAGGGCGTCTTCCTCGGCGACAATGGTTCGACGCTCGACGTCCTCAAGCGCCTTCGCGCGCTCGGCGTGGGGATCGCGCTCGACGACTTCGGCACGGGCTATTCGTCGATCGGCTATCTGAACAAGGCGATCTTCCACAAGCTGAAGATCGACGGCAGCTTCGTCCGCGAAGCCGGCTCGCGTCCCGAGAACGTCGCGATCATCCAGTCCATCGTGCAGCTCGCGAAGAGCTTCCGCATGTCGGTAACCGCCGAGGGCGTCGAGACGGCCGAGGATTTCGAGCGGATGCGCGAGCTCGGCTGCGATACGATCCAGGGCTATCTGTTCGGTCGCCCTCTCGTATACGACCGCGCCAACCAAATGGTCATCGGCCTCGGCGCCAAAAGACTGGCCGGCTAGGCCGCGGCCGCCGCTTCGGGCTGCGTGAGCAGCCGCCAGTTCATCCGCGGGTAGGAATGCAACTGCTTGCCCAGGCTGCTGGTGATGAAGGTCAGCCGCTCGACCGTGCGGCTGTGGATCAGAGGCCCCGCATCCAGGTATCGGAACGGCGTGCCGTGCGCGAGGCGGAGGAACTCCGCCTTGTCGCGTTGGCGGTCGCCGGTGATCAGGACATCGCTCAGCGTCTCGCCGAACTGGGGGTGATCGAACACTTCCCAGAAGACGTTCTTGAACGCGCCGACGACGCGCGCCTGCGGGAAGCGACGCTG
>Ga0070658_10003123_pt1 | contig 13673 bp, 8 predicted proteins | sample KBSC13metaG_FD_64664 | JGI IMG/M metagenome (GOLD analysis project Ga0070658, IMG submission 64664) | Corn rhizosphere microbial communities from Kellogg Biological Station, Michigan, USA - KBS C1-3 metaG | ecosystem: Host-associated > Plants > Roots > Rhizosphere > Soil ... | reverse complement strand
CCACCGCGGCGTTCACGTGCAGCCCGGCGAGCAGCGTCAGCGGGCCCGTGCAATCGTGCATGGTGGAGGGAACGTTGTAACCCTGGGCCAGATGGGCCAGGCGGACGGTCTCAGAGATCCCACCGGCCCAGGTCGGATCGATCATCACAAAGTCGGCCGCCTTCTGCGCGAGCACCTGCGCATAGTCGGCCCGCGAAAGCAGCATCTCGCTCGCCGAAATCGGCATACGGCTCTGCCGGCGGAAATCGGCGAGCGTCTCCAGGTTATCCATCTTCAGGATGTCCTCGAGCCATAGGGGCTGGATCTCGCGGAGGGCGTCCGCGATCCGCAGCGCAGCCGGAAGCATGAAAAACCCGTGCCCGTCCACCAAAAGCTCGATCTTCGAGCCGACGCATTCGCGGATTTTGCGGAGCGGCGCTACGGCTTCTTCGAGATCCGCGAGCGAGATCTGCATGCCGCCATGGCGGTGGGCCGCGCGATCGAAGGGCCAGACTTTCATGGCCGAGTACCCTTCCTCGATCAGCTCTTCCGCGAGTTCGGCCGGCGCGTGGAAGAGCTTGTAAGAATCCTGGAGCGGCCCATCCGTGCCGATGGACCCGTAACCCGGCCAGCCGGGAGCACCGCCCACGTTGCGGCCGTACGAAGGGTTGCCGCAGCTGTTGTAAACCCGGACGCGGTCCCGCACCGGCCCGCCGAGCAGCCGGTAGATCGGCTGACCGCAGACCTGGCCGAGGATGTCCCAGAGCGCGACATCGATCGCCGAAATGGCGCGCAGTTCCGCGCCGCGCACGCCGAAATTTGCGCAGCGCTCATAGAGAAAGCGCCAGTGCGCTTCGATGGCCAGGGCGTCCGCTCCGAGGAGCCGGTGGGACATCCAGTCATGAATGATCGCGGCGACGCCCTGCGGGATGTAATAGGTCTCGCCGTGTCCGATGAGCCCCGCATCTGTGTGGATACGCAGCAGCATCAGCCCTGGCATGATGCCGCTAGGAATCACCGTCTCGAGCTTCGTGATTTTTGGCGAACCGGGGGGTGGGGTGGGCCAGAGGTAGGCCGAGGTTGGGGTCATGGGGGGAAGTGTTCAGTATTTATTCAGTATTCAGTGCTCAGTGGGGTGGGCTGGTGTGGCGTCGAACGTTTTGAAGTGCGTGGCGCGCTCCAGGTGTGTGGCGGCCGCTGGATGCTATTCGACGCGCGTAAGCAGTATCGTTTCACCCGCTTTGCGGCAAGTCGTCCGCGCAGAGTCCCTCGCTGGGGAGTTCCGCCTTTAGGCGGCCAAACGCGAAGCGTCATCTGATCGCTGCGCCTAATTTTCGGTGCAGAGCCGAAATTATTGGGCGCATCCCTTTGCGACCCTCTCACTCTTCTCCGCGCCTCCGAGATGGCGGCTGAGGTGCTGGCGGTTGTCGGTGTCTTCGGGCGAGCCGCGGTCATCTTCCGCCGTTTTGGTTGCAGCTGTGCCGCGTCGGCACTCTGCGGTGAGGCTAATTGAGCCTTTGCTTCCACACGCCGGCTCCGCATAAGCGGGGGGCGCATGTTGACGCTCTTGCCAGGATGATGAAACCGACCCGCGTCCGCTATGCCGTTATCGGAGTCACCGCGTTTGCCGCGTTGCTGATGTACCTCGACCGGATGTGCCTGTCGCAGATGGTCAGCGCCGACTCCTTTCAGCGCGATTTGCAGATGGACAAAGGCGCCGTCAGCCACGTGCTGGGAGTTTTCTTTTTTGCCTATGCGCTGGCACAGATGCCGGCGGCGTGGTTTGGCGACCGGTGCGGCCCTCGGCCGCTGCTGACCATTCTGATCGCCGCGTGGTCGGCCTGTACGCTGCTCACGGGCTGCGCCGTCGGCATGTGGTCTCTCATGGTGGCCCGGATCGGGTGCGGTCTGGCCGAGGCGGGCGCCTACTCATGCAGCGGCAGCCTGGTGCCGCGCTGGGTGCCGCTCGCGGAGCGAGGCCGGGCCAATGCGATCATCGCGGGTGGCGGCCGGCTGGGTGGCGCGGCGGCGCCATGGCTCAGCGCGGTCGTCATCGTGCAGTTCGGAAGCTGGCGGATGCCGGGATGGATTTATGGTGGCATCGGCATCCTCTTCGCCGTGGTTTTTTGGTGGGCCGCGCGGAATCGTCCCTCGGACCATCCGGGGTGCAATGCCGCCGAGCGCGCGCTCATCGAGCGCCACCAGGAGACGGAGGTTCGGCTGTCCGCGCACGTTGGCCCGCTGCGCACGCCATGGAGAGGCCTGCTCACAAGCCGCGACATGTGGCTCATGTGCCTGGTGCAGTTTTTCCTGAACGTCGGCTGGGTATTTCTCGTCACCTACATGCCGACCTTCCTCCGCGAAACGAAAGGGCTCGACGAAAAGTCGGCCGGGTTCATGGCCACCCTCGCGCTTCTCGCGGGCTGCATCGGCCTGCTCGCCGGTGGCTGGCTCACCGATGCCCTGACTCGCCGCTTTGGCCTGCGGCTCGGCCGCATGATCCCGATGACCTGGAGCAAGGTGATCGGCGCGATCGCCTATCTGCTTTGCCTCGCCTTCGATTCGCCGTGGGTGGCGGTCTGCGCCTTCGGCGTCGTCGCCATGATGACCGATGTCAGCATCCCGGCCTCATGGAGCTACGTGCAGGATGTCGGCGGGCGGAACATCGCGTCCGCCTACGCCTGGCCGAATATGTGGGGCAATTTCGGCGCCGGCCTCACCCCGGCCATGCTGACCTGGATCAACAGCCATTTCGACCCTCACCACAACTGGCACGCCTCCTTCGTTTTTCTCGCCGGCGCCTTTTTCCTCTCGGGCGTGGCCGCCTATTGGATTCGAGCAGACGTGAAAATCGAGCCAGCTTCGGAGCCGGCGGGGGAAAGGGTCTAACACGCGATCCGGCGACAGGTTGGGCGTTATAACCCTCCACTTCGGAACCTGGTTTCGAACATAACATGAATGCCGATCCTGCGGTGCCCGCCGCGGCCACGTCTCGAATCATTCTGCTGGCCATCTGGGCGTTCGTCCTGTGCGGCCGCGTGTGGTCCGCGGAAGTGGCTGCGGCTCCGGTGCTCACGCGCATCGCGGAGATTCGCGCGCTCTCGCGGGCGGAGGCCCAGAAAGGCGTGCCGGTGAAAGTCCGCGGCGTCGTCACGCTGCGCGATATGACGTCGACCTTGCCCGAGTGGCTCGTGCTCGACGATGGCGCGCAGGGTATTTGGGCCCACATGATGGTGGCTCGGCAAAAGGGCGTGTGGGTCGGCAACTGGGCAGAGCTGAAGCAAATTACCCCCGGGGACGTCCTGGAAATGGAAGGTGTGTCGCATCCCGGGTCGTATGCGCCGCTGATCATGCCGAGTCGCGTGGTCCGCGTGGGCAGGGAACCGTTGCCCCCGGCCCGCAAGATTCCGATGGATCGCCTGGTTTCGGGCGCGGAAGACTGTCAGCGCGTGGAACTGGCGGGTGTCATCCAATCGGTCACGACGCCGCCGCGGAATATCGAACGCAGCGGCTTCCTGTTGAACACACAGGGGCAGACGTTGCGCGTGACCGTGGAGGATTGGCCGGACATGAACGCGGCGCAGTTGATTGACGCGGAGGTGCGGGTGCGCGGGGTGTTTACGGCGACGTCGAATTACCGGTCGGAACTGGTGGCGCTGCGCGTTCACATCATGGGTGCGGATGGATGCGAAGTGCTGAGACCGCCGCCCGTGGATCCATTCGAGGGCCGGCGGGTGTCCCTGGATCGGCTGCGGCCATTTTCTCCGGACGGGCCGGATGCCCATCGGTGTGTCACACAGGGTACGGTGACGTTTTGCGCGCCGGGCGATTTTTTCTTCGTCCAGGATGGGAAGGCGGCGGTGCGCGTGCATGCGCCGGGCACGGTGGTGAAGGTGGGCGAGCGGGTGGAAATCGCGGGCTTTGTCGACATGTCACGCATGGTCGCGTCTTTGACGGGCGCGGTGGTGCGCACCCTGGGCGATGTCCCGGTGCCGGAAGCGGCCGCGACCACGGCGCAGTATGTTTTGTCTCCCGAGAAGTCGCTGACGACGCAGCGCGGAATGGAGTTTGATCTCGATGGGCACCTGCTGAAGCTAAAGGGCACCTTGCGCGGGATGGAGATCGAGAACGACGGCCACAGCGCGCAACTTCAGATCGAAATGAAGGACGCGAACACCACCGCTCATCTCGTGGGATTGAATTCGGCGGATGTGGCGACCGTCTCATCGTGGGTGGTGGGATCGGCGATCGAAATCACAGGGGTGTGCGAAGTGGTGTTTGCGATGAAGGCGCCGGCGACGATCCCGGCCGCGTCGAGCTTCCGGATGTGGCTTCGCTCGCCCACGGATGTCCGCATCCTGCAAACGCCGCCCTGGTGGACACCGCAGCGGTTGATGGCGGCGCTGGTCGTGTCCGGGCTGGCCCTGCTGCTGGTTTTTGGCTGGAGCTTCACGCTGCACCGGACGCTCGGGAAGCGCACCGCGATGCTCGAGGAGACGATGAGGCATCACCGGAACGCCGAGTTGGAGTTTGAGTCGGCGCGGCAGGAGCGACGGCGGCTGGCGGTGGATTTGCACGATGGGGTGCAACAGATGATCACGGGCGTGTCGTACCGCCTGGACGCGGGCATCGGCCAGTTGGAGCGCAATCCATCGGAGGCGCAGGCGCAACTCAGCGCCGCGCGCCGGGCGCTCGTCTCGACGAAGAACGGATTGCGGGACTGTCTGCTGGGGCTGCGCCAGGTGGAGGAGGGGCCGGGCGACTTTGCCGCGTTGCTGCGCCATTCCGTGGAAACGAATGCGCACTGGCCGCCGGGAGTGGTGACGGTCGAGACCGCGGGTGAGACGTTTGCCTTGTCACGCGATGTCATGGGCGGCTTGCTCATGCTGGTGCAGGAGGGGGTTGGCAACGCCTTGCGCCATGGCGCGGCGCCGCACGTGGACCTGCGCCTCCATTTCGCGGCCGAAGGCCTGGAACTCGTCGTCAAGGACGACGGCAAGGGATTCAATCCGCAGTCGGCGCCGGGCACTCGGGATGGCCACTATGGACTGGAGGGGATGCGGCAGCGCATGCGATGGCTCGGCGGGACGATCGAGGTGACCAGCCGCCCGGGTGAGGGCACGAGGGTGTGTGTGCGTCTGCCCGCGGATCGCGCACGAACCGTGGAACCCGCGCCGCGCTTGCCGAACACGAGTCCAAACAGCAATACAACAATCGATGCCTGACGATCCTTTCACGCTCAAGCTGCTCATCGTGGACGATCATGCCATCGTGCGGGACGGGCTGGAGGCCATGCTCCGCCTGGCGCTGGGAAACGTGAAAATCATGACCGCCGCCACCGGGGCGCAGGCTTTGCAGGCCGGCGCGAGCTTCCGCCCTCAGATCGTGCTCCTCGATGTGCGCATGCCGGGCAACGATGGGTTTGGCGTGCTGGAAGCGCTGCAACGCGACCAGCCGGAAAGCCGTGTCCTGCTCCTCTCGGCCAGCGCCACATCGGCCGAGATCAAGCTGGCGCGCCGGATGGGGGCGGCTGGTTACTTGTCGAAATCCGCGGATGGCGCCGACGTGGTCGCGGCGATCAAAACCCTCGTGCAAGGCGGCACATGCTTCGCGCCGGGTGACGCATCGGAGTCCGCGCCGCCGTTCGAGTTGAGCGCGCGCGAGCTTGATGTGCTGCGGCACCTGGGCAGGGGCCTGTCCAACCAGGAACTGGCCACCGCCCTGGGAATCAGCGAGACCACGGTCAAAGCTCACCTCCGCGCCGTCTTCGCCAAATTGGACGTGACGAATCGGACCGAGGCGGTGACCTGCGCGTACCAGATGGGACTGGTATCCGTGGATGCGCCGTAATCCTAAAATCGGGAATGAAAATGGAAACGCAGAGACGCAAAGACGCAGAGTCCAGACATCTGCGAATGTGGAATGCGTAAATGGGTTTCACCTCATTGATGAGTGCATTTCCATCCTTCATACGAGCGCACCGTGACGATCAAAGCCTTCGAAATTCTCCTGCGCGAAGCGCATCCCTCTGCGGCCCTCTCATTCTTCTCCGCGCCTCTGCGGTCATTCCCCTTTGTTTGCGGCTCTGCCGCGCCGGGACTCTGCGTTTCAATCCTATTTCCGTTTTTTGGCTTAAAACGCCACTCGCAATCCGCCCGTCACGCTGGCGGAGTGGTAATCGCTCCGGCACAGCTCGCCGTCGTAGTAGAAGTAAGTCGAGCAACGCTCGCTGCATTGGATGGCGAACCCGGCGCCAAGCAGGGCGCTGTCCCGGCCCAGCTTCGGACCGGTGACGCCGAAGGCGCCGCTCGCCCCATCGGCAAAACTCGAATCCAGCGCGTAGATGGTGTCGCCGAATTCGTGCTGCCAGGCGGCACGCAACTCCGGCCTGATGACGACGCGGCCCAGTTTCCAGTCGTAGCTCACCTTGAAGCCCAACGCCGTCCGCAGCGATTCCGCTTCGCCACCGTGAATGCTCAGCGGGGCCAGCGAGCTGTGCTCGGTGAAAGCATTCGTTCCGACATAGGTGTAGTTGAACGTGGCCGTCGGGCCAAAGGTAAGGGCGCCGGCTTTGAAATCGTATCCCGTGCCGAAGAGCGCATCGACTTCGCCACCTTTGGTGTCGCCGCGCGCCTCGCCCTGGAGGGCCGACCGGCGGGTCTCGTAGCTGTTGTAACCTCCGAAGGCCGCCACGTCGGCATACCAGCCGCCGACAAAGGTCGTGGCGTACAGCCCCAGCTTGCCGCCGTTGGTGAAAATCCGCCCGCGATCGGTGAGATCGGCGGTCGTCCCGGTGTAGCCCGCGGCCAGGCCAATGGCGAAGTTCGGGCACACCTTGTAATCGACGCCGAGGGTAAATCCGCCGCTGGTCAGATCGTAGCCGCGCGCATTGTCGGTGCTCCCCACATTGGCCCATTCGCCCGTGCCGGAGATAAACGTTCCCCAGCGGTTTTCGCGGGGGGCCACAACGTCCTTCATTTCCTTGCTCCCCTTGCCGTCGTTGCCAGTCGGTCCGGCCACCCCGGTGGTGATTCCGAAACTACCGCTGTAGCTGGGTCCATTGCCATTGATAGCCAGGCTGGCGGCGCTGAACCCGCTGGCACCGCTGCGGATATCGTCGGTGCGCCGCTGGAGATTGAGCGATTGCACCTGCGCATAGGCGGTGCTCATAGCGAACATCGAGGTCAATTCCTCGGGCGCCATCCTGTCAAACAGCCCCGGGAGCTTGTTGGGATCCTGGTAGCCGAGGAAATTGACGATCGCGCCGGCCCGCGAATCGTGGGCCGCGTGATCCAGGGCGCCGGCCACCGCGCGCTGATTGGGCGTGAGGTTCGAAAGGCTGGCAAACTTGCCCACCCACTCCACGGAAATATCGTCGAGAAAGTACCAGCCGGGAACCTGGAACGCCTGGAAAGTGAGAAGCGAGTGGGAGCTGTCGGCCGATTCCTTGAAGACAAACTTTTGATACGGGCCGGCGACAGTGTTCACGGTCTCGAAAATGACGTGCCCATCCCAGAGCGCTTGAAAGCGGGAAGGATTCGTCGGAACAGGAGGGGGACCATCGGCCTTTAGCCGGAAGGAGATCCGGTATTTTCCGACGGGCCCGGAAAAGGTGTGAATCCGTTGCGAGATGGCATCGTATTGATCGAATATTCCGCCGAAGTACGCTGCGTAATTTCCCTGATGAGGCGGGACAGAAAAGGGCGGGGAATTCAAGGGTGACCCAAAGAGAAGCGCGCCCTGCCCCACGGGGTTGACCTGGGTCACGCTGCCCACTCCGAAATCGCTCCCGCTCGCTGCCGGCAGGACCGTCCAGCCCGTGAAACTTCCGGTCTCGAATCCGCCATTGACGATGAGATTCCCGGAGGCCCGGGTCTCGGTGGTGAATGCCCCGAGGAGCAAGCCGGCGCCGACAGCGAGGGCCTTCAGCTTCGGTCGAACCGACCGGTCCGAGGAGAAGAGATGTCCGGAGTGTTTCATGTAGTTCGATTTGGGGAGCATTGGTCGATGGTTTAAAGCGATTCGTTGCGGGGCTGTCGAACCGAATCGCCGCGAAAGGATGCGAGTGGAAGGATGAAGGCGATGGGGTTTTGCGACGTTCGGTGGGAAAGGGACCCGTGAATGAAAGGGCCTCGGTTTCTTAGTAGAAGTACTGATTGGCATCCAAGGGATGGAGTGCATAGAATCGCGGGGTGATTCCAGCCAGCTCAGGTGAAGCGGAGTCCAGGGTTACCCACGCGAAGGGTTCATTCACGGCGCGCCATGCTGCCCAGGCGGAGGCGCGGCGGTTGCGGGTTTTGATTGTGGACGATTGTCCCGGCGATGCGGAATTGGTGGTGCGCGAAATGCAGGTGGCGGGCTTCGATCCCGACTGGGTCCGCGTGGATACGGAAGAGGAATTCGTGGACCGCCTCCAGCCGGAGTTGGACCTCATTCTCTGCGACTATGTGATGCCGGAATTTTCGGGAATCCGGGCGCTCGAATTGTGGCGGGAGCGCGGGATGGAGATTCCGTTTATTTTGGTTTCGGGAACGATCGGGGAAGATATCGCGGTGGAGGCGATCAAACACGGCGCCACGGATTATCTGTTGAAGGACCGGTTGGCACGGCTGGGTCCGGCGGTGCAGCACGCGCTGGATCAGGAACGCCTGCGCAGAGACCGGAGGACCCACGAAGCGGCGTTGCGAGAGTCGGAACGCACGGCGCGCGCGGTGGTCGATGGACTGACGGCGCACATCGCGATCGTGGATGAAGACGGTTGCATCCTTTCGGTGAATGCACGCTGGCGGGAGTTTGCCGCGCAGAATGCCGCGTCGCCGATAGCGGCCTGCGAAGGGGGGAACTACATCGCGGCTTGCGTTGCGGCGGCGCGCGGCGAGAGCCCGAAAGCAGCGTCGATCGCGGAGGGGATTCGCGAAGTGCTGGCGGGGCGAAGCCTCGAATTCTCCGCGGAATATCCGCGCCGCTTTGGCGGGGAGGAACGGTGGTTCACGGTCCGTGTGACTCCCTTCCCAGGGGAGGGTCCGCGGCGAGCGGTGATCGCCCGGGAGGACATCACGACCCGCAAACGGACAGAGGAGCGTCTGGCGCAGCTCAGCCGGGTGCAGGCGATCCTGGCGGGAATCGATCGCGCGATCGTGCACGTGCCGGACCAGCAGAGGCTGCTCGATGAAGTGTGCCGGGTGGCGGTGGATACGGGCGGATTCAAGCTCGCATGGATCGGGATGATCGCGCCGGATCGAACGGTGCAGCCGGTGGCGCAGGCGGGCGTCGTCAGTTACCTCGAGGGAATTCGGATTGTGACCGACGACGCGCCCGATGGCCGCGGTCCCGTGGGCACGGCGATCCGGGAAAACCGGCCGATGGTGATCGGGGACGTGGATCGCGATGCCCGCATGGCTCCATGGCTCAACCGGGCGCGGCAGTTCGGCCTGCACTATGTGGCCGCGTTTCCGATCCGGGTCGGAGGGAAGGTGGCTGGATCGTTCCAGGTCTACGCACCGCGGGCGGATTTTTTTGACGAGATTGAGCTCAACCTTCTCACGCAGGTGAGCGAGGATATTTCCTTCGCGCTGACGGCGATTGCGGATCTGACGGAGCGCAAGCGACTCGAGCAGGAAGTGCTGGAGATCAGCGCGCGTGAGCAGCGGCGCATCGGGCAGGATTTGCATGACGACCTCTGCCAGTGGCTCGCGGGCACGGAGTTTAGCGCCAGCGCGCTCGCCAAGGACCTGGCCCTGCGGTCGTCGGCCCATGCGACGCGCGCGCTGAAGATCGCCGAGAGCATCCGGCAGGCGTTGGGCCGCGCCCGCATGCTGGCGCGCGGGCTCGTCCCTGCGGTGATCGAGGCGGAAGGGCTGGCCGGGGCGCTGCGCGAACTGGCGAACAATTCCGCGGAGATGTTTCGCGTCCGCTGCCTCTACGAGGGCCCGGAGGCGGTACAGGTGCGCGACAGCGCCCGGGCGCTGCATCTCTATCGCATCGCCCAGGAGGCGATCAGCAACGGGGTGCGCCATGGCTGCGCGAGCGAAGTCTTGATTCAGCTTCAGCCGGCCGGAGACCGTGTCGCCATGCTGATCCGCGACAACGGCGCGGGCATTCCTCAGCCGCTCCCGCAGAGCTCCGGCATGGGCTTGCGGACCATGCGCTACCGCGCCGGGATCGTGGGGGCGGTGCTGGAAGTCCGCCCCGGCGCGAAGGGCGGCACCGAGGTCCTATGCACTTTCCCCACCCAGCCATGAACACATCATCTGCAGAAAAATCATCGCGCCGATCGGCGCACCCCAAAAAGCGGATCCTCATCGTCGACGACCACGCCATCCTCCGCGAAGGATTGAGCGATGCCATCGGGCGCGAATCCGATCTGGAGGTGTGTGGCCAGACGGGCGACGCCTTTGACGCGCTGGAACTGGCAGGCAGTACTCAGCCCGATCTCGCGCTGGTGGATATTTCCATCGGTGGAAAGAACGGGCTCGAACTGATCAAGGACCTCCAGGCGCGCCATCCGAAGATTGCGATCCTGGCGCTGTCGATGCACGAGGAGACGCTCTACGCGGAGCGTGTGCTGCGCGCGGGAGGGCGCGGCTACATCATGAAGCAGGAGGGCGGGCAGCGGGTGCTGGAAGCGATCCGGCAGGTGCTGGCGGGCGGCATTGCCGTGAGCCCGAAGGTCTCGGCAAAAGTGCTCAATCTTTTCTCCGGGCAGTCTTCCGACATCTCGCCGATCGCGCGGTTAACCGACCGGGAACTGGAGATTTTTCAGCTCATCGGGCAAGGACGGGACAATGCCCGCATCGCCGAGCAATTGCATATCAGCCCGAAGACCGCCGATGTGCACCGGGCGAACATCAAGGAGAAGCTGGAGATTGAGACGAATGCGGAATTGATCGCCTTTGCGGCCCGGTGGATCGAGACGAACGGGACGGTGTGACGAAATTTATGATTTACGATTTAGGATTTATGATTGGATCCTCGATCGAGCGTGGCCGTGCGGCGGAGCGGTGACCAGACGGATGGGCCGAAAGGACACTCAGGGCCATTTCAGTCGAACTGCTACGCGGCATAGGGAATTCCCGTACTCAGAAATGGCATCGTTGCCAATTGGCGGACGCCGGATCGTGGTTGATGTTGCGGCCCAATGATTTCCCGTAGAATTTCTCCGTGCGATACCGAAAAGGCTGCCGTCCGTATTGTGGTGCTGCATGATGATCATCTCACGGCAGCCCGTGGAACAATTGTGGCCGACAGCATCGCGCTCGAGATGGGGCTGGGGGATGATTACGGGATGGACCTGTGGAACATCGAACTGCTGGATACGCGGTTCGCGCCAGCTGCGGTGGCGGATATCGCGAGTTCGGACGTGCTGGTCGTCGCACTGCGGGGGACGGCGGGGTTCTCCATGGACCTAAAGTTGGCCGTGCGCCGCTGGCTGCTGCTATCGAAGAACAAATTTGCGGCGTTGATCGTGGTGTTCGAAAACAACGACGAGCCTGCGGCGCAGGAGGCGCGGGCCTTTATCGAGATGGCGGCGCACAGCGCGGGGAAGGAGTTTTTTTGCCAGGCGGCGGAGGATTCTTCAGGTGGGCTGGACGAGGTGCACGAGTTTCTTTGGGTGCTGTGAAAGGAGTCGGATGGGTCGGACTCGTCCGACTTGTCGGACGTTACGGCACGGCCGGGATGCTCCAGTCGAGGATCTGGCCGTCTTTGAGGAGTTGCTCGCGCAGTTTCCGGTAGTCGACTTTCTGGACGCTGACTCCGGTGTCGATTGCCTGCGCGGCGGCGGTGGCGGCGGATTGGCCGAAGATCATAAAGACGGGTTCCATGCGGATGGAGCCGTAGGAGACGTGGGTGGAGGAAAGGCAGACGGGCACGAAGAGATTGGTGCACTCCGCTTCCCGAGGGACGATGCTGCGGTAGCTCACGGGGTAGGGCGTTTTGACTTTTCCCTCGATGCAGCCCTCGGCGCGGACGACGCCGTCGACGATGACGCGTGAGGTGTGGTGGGAATCCATCTGGTAGCTGGCCAGGCCGATGCTGTCCTCGGCGAGGATTTCGCGGCGACAATTTTTCTCCGTCATCACGTAGTCGGAAATCAGCCGTCGCGCCTCACGCACGTAGAGTTCATGGGGCCACCCGCCGGTCTCGGTGAATTCGGATTTGGGCAGACCGAATTTGCGGGTGAATTCCCGCACGCGCTCGGGCACAGCCTCATCATTCGCGAGGTACCACATCATGCCCTGCTGATAGGTGACGTGCGCCTGGAAAATCTTCTCGCGGGTGGTGTAGTCCGCCTCGGGCCAGGCGTCGCTGCCGCCGACGAAATCCGTGGAGACCGGGCCGGCGTTGTTGCAATCGCCGACGTTCAGTTTCACGGGTCCGCTTCCATAGTTGAATTTCCATTCGGCGGCGGGATCGACATTCAAGTAGCGCTCGAGGAGCGCGTAGTCCTCGCGGTGATACCCCTCGGGCTTCGGCCACGGCAGGCCCGAGTCGGCGGGGACGGCCCACATGCGGAAATTGTAGGCCTGCACGCGCTTGTCGCCGGTGCCGGCGGCGGGCAGTGGGCCCGCGGTGATGCCGGGCAGCAGGCCGCTCTGCGGGTCGCGCGGTGTCCGGTAGGGGTCCACGCGGAAACGGAACTGGTGCGTCTTGGCAAGTTGGAAGCCGTTCAGGGTTTCGCCATAGGTGGAATTGTCCTCGCGGCCCACGAAATATTTCACGCTGGCCCGGGCGAAGAGATCGCCCTCGTAGGTGGCATCGACGAACATCTTCGCCTCGATGCGGTTGCCGTTTTCGAAAACGAGGGCGGTGATGCGCGCACCGTCTTTTTCGACGGTCTTGAGCCGGTGCTCATAATAGACCGGCACGTCCGCTTTCTTCAGCAACGCGCGAAACATTTCCTCGGCTTGGGATGGCCGGAAACCCAGTTCCGGGCTGCCATTGTTGGGATCGAATTTCGTGAGGGCCGCATTCTGGATGAATTCATGCGCCAGGCCGCCGATCGCGGTGGCGGTGCCGAGATCCATCGCCGTCAGGCCGGCGGCGGTCAATCCGCCCACATTGCGGCGGAAGACCGCGAGCGCGGAAGTCTTGCCAAGGCGCCGGGTCTGGACCGCCGCGGCGACTCCGCCGGGTGTGCCGCCGTAGACGCAAACGTCTACTTTGATGACCTGTGGAGGGTTTGCGGGTGGAACGGGATAATAGTAGCGGAGGCCGGGATTGTCGTCGGCAGCGCGCGCCGGAGTGCGGAAGGCAGCGACGACGGTGAGGCAGAGAGCGAGGCAGAGGAGAGAACGGGGGTTCATGGGAAGGGCGGGGAGTATCTCCCAGGGAAGTCCGAAGGTCACCGTTATTGGACATGCGAATTTTTGACGCAAAGCCATTCCGCGCTTAAAGTGCGACCCCCGCCAATCCAGACGAGGACTGAGTTTCGAACCTATGAAGATGAACTCGCTTCCCCAACCTCTGCAGAAATTCATTGGCTACCGCTCCGCGCGATTCGCCGCCAACGTGGATCGCAACGAGCGCATTGGGTCGCTGCTTGCCGGGGCCGCCCTGGCCGGTGCGGCGCTGTTTCGTTCCGGTTCGCAGCGCTGGCTCTTGCTCGGCGCGGGCGCCGGGCTGCTGCTCCGTGGCGTCACGGGGCATTGTCCGCTGTATCAGCAATTGGGCGTCAATCATTGCGATCACAGGGA
>Ga0070658_10003120_pt1 | contig 13675 bp, 16 predicted proteins | sample KBSC13metaG_FD_64664 | JGI IMG/M metagenome (GOLD analysis project Ga0070658, IMG submission 64664) | Corn rhizosphere microbial communities from Kellogg Biological Station, Michigan, USA - KBS C1-3 metaG | ecosystem: Host-associated > Plants > Roots > Rhizosphere > Soil ... | reverse complement strand
GGCAAAGACGCGGTAGCCGCCTTTGCATGCCGTGGCCTCTGCTTCGATCTCTTTGAAGACCCGATATTCGGGTTTGGACATCACGCGCTTCCGCTCGAAATTACCCGCCATGACCCAACGCAACTGTTCGGCGCTGTCTGGACGGCGAGGGTCGGTATTGCGGTAGGACCACTCCCGCCGCGGCGTGAGCAACCAGACGATCCTGTTCAGGATGTGGTAGATGCCAACGGCCGCAAGAGCGAACAGAATCAGGGCCAGTCCGACATTCTGCAGGTAAAGCAAAGCGAACCCAATCGCTTGAAATCCAGGTGAGCTTGCCCGCCAACAGGTGGCGGGCGGTCCAAAGCAACCGGCCGCATTTTTTTAAGATTGAGGCTACAGGGTCTCGGCCATCCGCTGCTTCAAGCTCAGCATGTCCTTCCAGGCCTGCGCTTTGGCACCCGGCGTGCGCAACAGAAACGCGGGGTGCAGGGTCGGCAAGGCCGGGCCGGTCCAGTTGCCGATCGTGAGCGTCTTCCAGTTGCCCCGCATCCGGGTGATGCCCTGGCTCGTCGCGAACAGCGATTGCGTCGGCACGTTGCCCAGCGTCACCAGCAGCTTCGGGTTCACCAGCTCCACCTGCCGCTCGACGAAGGGCGTACAAAGCGCCAGTTCGTCCGGCGTCGGGTTGCGATTGCCCGGCGGCCGCCACGGCACCATGTTGACGATGAAGACCTTGGTCCGGTCGAGGCCGATGGCGCCGAGCATCTTGTCGAGCAATTGCCCGCCGCGGCCGACGAAGGGCTTGCCCTGCTTGTCCTCCTGCTCGCCGGGTCCTTCGCCGACCAGCATGATCTGCGCCTCCGGATTGCCGTCGGAAAAGCAGAGCTGCGTCGCCCGGTGCTTGAGCGCACAGCCGTCATAGGCGTCCATCGCCGCCCGCAATGCCTCGAGGCTTGGCGCCGCCTGCGCCAGGGCCCGCGTCTCGCTCGGATCGGCCGCCAGCGAAGCGGCCGGGGCGGGGACGGGGGGCGGCGCCGCCCCCGGAAGAACTCGCTTCGGCGGCACGACGGCGGAGGTCGCGAACCGATCGACTGGCTCATCGCCCACCGCGACGTCGACGCCCGCAGCCCGATACCAGTCGAGCGCGGCCAGAGCCTCGGCGTCAGAAAGCGGATGATTTGCGGACATCGGCTCTGTTATGGCACAGGCACTTTTCCTCGACCAGCGCCGGAGCTTTCGTGACCGACCGCGACTACATCGACACCGACGTGGTGATCGTCGGCGCCGGCCCTGCCGGCCTCGCGGCGGCCATTCGTCTCAAGCAGCAGCGGCAGGAGACAAGCGTCACCGTGGTCGAAAAGGCCGCGGAGATCGGTGGGCATATCCTCTCCGGCGCCGTGATGGACCCGGTCGGCCTCACCGAGCTCATTCCCGACTGGCGGGAAAAGGGTGCGCCCGTCGGTCCCGCGGTCACCAGGGACCGCTTCCACATCCTCGGCCGCACCGCCGATGTCGTGCTGCCCAACTGGCTGCTGCCGCCGCTGATGCGGACGCATGACGGCGTCATCACTTCGCTCGGCGATCTCGTCCGCTGGCTCGGCGACGAGGCGCAGGCGCTTGGCGTCGACATCTTCCCGATGACCGCCGCCGTCGACGTGCTGACGGATGCACAGGGCGCCGTCGCCGGCATCATAACCGGCGATCTCGGCCGCGATCGGGCCGGCAATCCCAAGCCCGGCTTTGCCCCGGGCATCGGTATTCGCGCCAGATACACGCTGATCGGGGAGGGCGCGCGGGGTTCGCTGGCCCGGCAGCTCGTCCAGCGCTTCAACCTCGATGCGAAATCGAGCCCACAGAAATTCGGACTCGGTATCAAGGAGATATGGCAGGTCCCGGAGTCGGTGCATGAACCCGGCCGCGTCGACCACTATCTCGGCTACCCGCTGGACGACGCCACCTCGGGTGGCGGCTTCTGCTATCACGCCAACGACCGCCGGATCTATTTGGGTCTCGTCGTCCACCTCGACTACCGCAACCCCACGCTTTCGCCCTTCGACGAGTTCCAGCGCTTCAAGCAGCACCCCGCCATTGCCCGCCTGCTGCAGGGCGCGACCCGTATCTCTTACGGCGCCCGCGCGCTGACCTCGGGCGGCTTCCAGTCCATCCCCGAGCTGGTGTTTCCCGGCGGCGCGCTGATCGGCTGCGCCGCAGGCTTCATGAACGCGCCTCGTCTGAAGGCTATCCACAGTGCCATCCGTTCCGGCATCGGCGCCGCCGACTCGGTCGCCGAGGCGCTCGCCGCCGGCCGCGCCGGCGACCGGCTCGAGCACCTGCCGGCCCGCGTCATGGCGACCGGCATCGGCCGCGAGCTCTATCGCATCCGCAACGTCAAGCCGCTCTGGTCGCGCTTCGGCACCGTTCTCGGGGTCGCGCTCGGCGGCCTCGACATGTGGGTCAACCAGCTCTTCCGCTTCTCGCTTTTCGGCACGCTCCGGCACAAAAAGGCCGATGCCGATGCCCTCTGGCCGGTCGAAGCCGCTGGCCGCAGGCGCTATGCCCCGCCCGACAACCGCACGAGCTTCGACCGCTCGTCCTCGGTCTTCCTCGCCAATATTGCGCATGACGAGGACCAGCCGGTGCACCTGCACCTCGCCGATCCCGCGGTACCCCTGCGGGACACGCTGCCCGCTTACGGCGCCGAACCGGCGCCGCACTACTGCCCAGCCGGCGTCTATGAAATCGCCGAAATCGCCGGCGTGCCCAGCTTCCGCATCAACGCCCAGAACTGCGTCCACTGCAAAACCTGCGACATCAAGGACCCGGCCCGCAACATCACCTGGGTCCCGCCCGAAGGCGGCTCCGGCCCCAATTACGTGGGCATGTAGCGGTTGAATTGTACGCCTCAAAGGCGTACATCTGGCGCGAAGGGATTTTACCATGAGCGCGTTCAAGGACAGCACCGCCGAAATCGAGGAGAAGGCGACGGAGCGGATGCATTTCCGCGCTAAGCCGCACATCAAGCGCGCTATCCAGCGTGCCGCGGCCCTGAGCGGGGTGGACGATTCCGTCTTCACCATGACCGCCGCTTACGATGCCGCGCTCGACACCATCGCCCGGCACGAGCGCATGGTGCTGCAGCCGGAGGACCACGAGGTCTTCTTCGCCGCCCTCGACAATCCGCCCAAGCCGAACGCCAAGCTGCGCGCGGCCTTCGAGCGCCACGACCGGCTCGTTAAGTCCCGGTGAGCCTGCCGGACCAGCAGGTCATCGTCGAGCCGTTCGATCCGGCGCGGCATGACCGCGCCGGGTTTTTCTGCGGCGTCGAATCGGTCGACAACTTCTTCAAGCGAACCGCCAACAAGCTGGCCTCGGCCGGCAATATCCGGCTGTTCGTGATGACCACCCTCGACGGCGACCTGATCGGCTTTTACGCACTCAACGCTTCTGCCATCCACTATGCCGACCTGCCCGCCAAGTATGCGCGCACGCGGCCCAGCCACGACTCGATCCCCGTGGCCTACATTTCGATGATTGCCGTGGACCGGCGTCATGCCGGCCGCGGCCACGGCGGCGAGCTGTTGGCAGACGCATTGCGGCGCGTTGCGTCGGCGGCCGAGAGCATCGGCATCGCCCTCGTCGTGCTCGACATCCTCGATGACGGCAACCCGGTGCTCGTCGAGAGACGGCGGGCACTCTACCAAAGCTATGGCTTCGTTCCGATGCCGACCCGGCCGCTTCGGCTGTTTCTTCCGGTCGCTGCCATCGATAGCCGCCGAGGTGAGCAATCCTGACCTGCTCACATCTGCGCGCTGCCCTTGCGGCGCGGTCGCAAAATCGCCAATCTTGCCCGGACAAATGGGGCTTTCCCCGGAGATCGAATCCCTCGTGAATACGCTTCTGCGTCTCGCCGCTGCCTCCGGGCTTGCCGGCCTTGCCCTCGCGACCCCGGTTCTGGCCGATTCCCTCCCGGGCCCCGCCACCGCTACCGGCGACTATCTTGCCGGCCAGCAGGCGATCAGCGAGCTGCGCACGCACGATGCCGCCCAGTTTTTCCGCGATGCGGCGGCGCTGGAACCCAATAATCCGCTGGTCCTCGACCGCGCCTTCGTCGCCTACGCGACCGATGGCAACATCGACGATGCGGCCGACACCGCGCGGCAGGTCGTCGGCCTCGAGCCCGACAACGACATGGCCAAGCTGGTCGAAGCGACCCAGGCGTTCAAGCAGCGCCGCTACGATGCCGCGGTCGGCATCCTCGATAAGCTCGACGGCTCCACGTTCGAGGGCGTGACCGGCTCCGTCCTCAAGGCCTGGGCCCTGGTGGGCGAGGGGAAGGTCGACGACGCCTTCGCCGGCCTCGACAAGCTCGCCAATGGCGGCCTCGAGGAGTTCCTCGTCTTTCATCGTGCCATCATGGCCGATGTCGCCGGCCGTCAGGCCGACGCCATCAAGCTCATCACCGAGGCGCACGACGCCGACCCCTACACGCCCGACGTCGTCGAGGCCTATGCGCGCATCCTCGGCAACGCCGGCCAGTTCGACAAGGCGATCGACGCCATCGTCGCCTTCGAGGCGCAGGGCCTCGAGCATCCGGTGATCACCGAGGTGCAGAAGGCGCTGGCGGCCAGGCAGCACCCGGGTCTCTTCGCCGCCGACGTCCAGGCGGGCGCCGCCGAGATGTTCCATTCGGTCGGCGTCGCCTTCGCTCGCGACGGCACCGCCGATATCTCGATGGTCCTGATGCGGCTCGGCGGCTATCTCGACCCGAAGGACGAGGGCATCCAGCTCGTCATCGGCCAGCTCTACGACAACGCCGACCAGCATGAAATCGCCAACGCCATCTACGACAGCATCCCGGCGGCGTCTCCCTTGAAGCCGATGGCGGTCGTCCGTGTCGCCAACAATCTCGCCGACATGGGCCACAAGGACGAGGCGATCAGCCGTCTCAACGCCATCATCGCCGCCAACCCCAGCGATATCGATGCCATTTCGGTGCTGGGCGACCTGCAGCGCGACCAGAAGCAGTACAAGGACGCTGCCGCCACCTACACCAGGGCGCTTGCCATCACCGGCGGCCAGACCCCCGGCGACTGGCGCTTCTATTACGTCCGCGGCATCGCCTATGAGCGCTCGAACGAGTTCCCGCTGGCCGAGAAGGATTTCCTCAAGGCGCTCGACCTCAACCCCAACCAGCCGCAGGTCCTCAACTACCTCGGCTACTCCTGGGTCGATAAGGGCATGAACCTTACCCGCGCCCTCGGCATGATCCAGAAGGCGGTGCAGGCTTCGCCCAACGACGGCTACATCATCGACAGCCTCGGCTGGGCCTATTATCGCATGGGCCGTTATGCCGACGCGGTGACCCAGCTCGAGCAGGCCGCGACGCTTCGCCCCAACGATCCCGAGATCAACGACCACCTCGGCGACGCCTACTGGCAGGTGGGCCGCAAGCTCGAGGCGCACTTCCAGTGGAACGTCGCCTATTCGATGGACACCGAGGGCGATGTGAAGGCCCGCGTCGCGCCCAAGCTGAAGGGTGGCCTCGACGCCGCCCCCAAGAATGGCGAGTCGGCGCCGGTGCTGACCAGCGCTCCGGCTGCCGACACGACGGCGCCTGCCTCGACGACCAACTGAGCGTGCGGCGGTCCTTGCATCTTGGCTGAGACCGTCTCCGAGGCGGCCTCCGCCAAGCTCAATCTTGCACTGCACGTCACCGGCCGCCGCGCCGACGGCTACCACTCGCTCGAAATGCTGGTGGCCTTCGCCGATCTCGCCGACGAGCTCGAGGCGGCGCCGGCGGCTCGCGATACGCTCACGATCACCGGCCCCTTCGCTGCGGCGCTCGGCAACTCCGAATCCAACCTCGTGCTCAAGGCGCTGGCCGCCTTTCGCGCCCGCTGGCCCGGCGCGCTCCCCGCTGGCCTCAGCCTTCGCCTCCACAAGAATCTGCCGGTTGCTGCGGGCCTCGGCGGCGGTTCGGCCGATGCCGCCGCGGCGCTTCGTCTTTTCGTTCGCATGGGGCAGGGGTCGTTCCCCTTTGCCGAGCTTCTCGCGATCGCCACCACCCTCGGGGCCGACGTCCCGATGTGCCTTTACTCCCTGCCGGCGGAAGTCCGCGGGCTGGGCGAGATCGTGCTGCCGCTCAAGCAATTTCCGGCGGCGCATGTCGTGCTGGTCAATCCGCTCGTGCCGGTCGTTACCGCTGATGTGTTCCGCCGCCTCGCAAGACGCGACAATCCGGGCCTGCCGCCGCGCGTCGATCCTCTGGCCCGTCCGGCTCAGCTCGGTCTCTGGCTGGGCGAAACCCGCAACGATCTCGAGCCGCCCGCCATCGCGCTCGTCCCCGCCATCGCCGACATCAAGCGGCATCTCGCGGCGATTGACGGCTGCATCCTCGCGCGCATGTCCGGTTCGGGCGGAACTGTCTTCGGCCTCTTCGGCTCGAGCGCGCAGGCGCACCAGGCAGCGCACGACCTGCGGATGCTGTGGCCCGACTACTGGGTCGCCGCCGCGCCGCTGCTGGGCGTCTGACGCACGGCAACTATCGTCGTGGCCGGAGCACCATGCGCACGTCCACCGCGTCGCCGCCTGTGACGCCGGATCGCCGGCGCACGTCGGCCTTGATCGGCAGCAGATACGTCCCATCCTTCGGAAACAGCGAGGTCGTGAACCGGATCGTGCCGATCGTTGCCTCGACCGGGATCACGCCCCAGCCGTAGCTCACGAGGCTTGCGGCGCGCCGGATGGCGTCAGCGTGCTCGGCAGGCACCGGTGCATAGAAGTAAGGTGAAGGTCCGCGCCACTCGATGACCGTCGCGCGAAAGGCGAACGGCCCGGCCATCGTCGGTTAATACGCGCGGCTCACGTAGAACTCGGCGATGTCGCTGAGGATGTCACGCATCTCGCTCTGCGCCAGCGGCGCGAGGGCCGTCCGCGCCGCGCGCACATGCTCGTGCGCCATGTCCACTGTGCGCGCCAACGCATTGTAACGATTCATGATCGAAACCACCTGCGCCAGCGCCGCGTCGCTGGCGTCGGGCTTGCCGAGTGAAGCGGTAATGATCTCGCGCTCCTGCGGGTTGCAGTCGCGGAGCGTCAGGATCACCGGCAGTGTCATCTTGCCTTCGCGCAGATCGTCGCCCGTGTTCTTGCCCATGGCGCCGCTCTCGCCGCGGTAGTCCAGCACGTCGTCGACGAGCTGGAAGGCGAGACCCAGTTCCATGCCGTAATCGCGCAGCGCCGCGCGGCCGGCCTCGTCGGCCCCGCCGGCCATCGCACCGACTTCCGCCGCCGCCTGGAACAGCGTTGCAGTCTTGGCGCGGATCACCTGGTTGTAGTCGTCGGGCGTCGCGTTGACGTCGCCGGCCTTGCTGAGCTGGAACACCTCGCCCTCGGCGATGATCGTCGCCGCCTTGGCGAGTACGCCCAGGGCATCGAGCTTGCCGGTTTCCACCATCATCAGGAACGCCTGGCCGAGCAGGTAGTCGCCCACCAGCACGCTCGCCTGGTTGCCCCAGATGATGCGCGCCGCCGGCCGGCCGCGCCGCAAATCGCTCTCGTCCACCACGTCGTCGTGCAGCAGGGTGGCGTTATGCATGAATTCGACGGCGGCGGCGTAGTTCGTCTGCGCCCCCGTCGCGTTCCCGAACAGAAGGGCGGCGGCCACCGTCAGCATCGGCCGCAGCCGCTTGCCGCCCGCCTCGATCAGGTAGCGGGCGAGTTCGGGCACCATCTCCACATGCGAGTCGGCGCGCTTGAGGATCAGCGCGTTGACCTTGGCCATCTCGTCCTGCGTCGCGGCAAGCAGCCGGTCGAGCGCGCCGAGCCCCGCATCCGTCTTCGCTGCCGCAGCCGAAACGACCAAGAGATCCGCCTCACATCCTTGGAGCGCTGCCCGCAACACCCTATGCTGGCGCGGAACCGGCCCCGATCCGCGATGTCCCTAGCCGACCGCACGGCAATTGTAAAACGCACGGAAGTCACACACGACGCCTTTCTCGGCGGCCGGCTGACCATCGCCCAGCCGGCGAGAGGCTTTCGCGCCGGCCTCGATTCCGTGCTGCTCGGCGCCGCCGTCGGCCACGGCGCGGGCCATCTGCTCGACCTCGGCGCCGGCGTCGGCACCGCCGCGCTGGTCGCGCTCGCCGATCACCCGAAACTCACAGCGACGCTGGTCGAGACCGATCCGACCGCGCTGGCCTTGGCCGCCGAGAACATTGCGGCCAACGGTTTCAGCGACCGAGCCGAGGCGATCGAGGCCGATGTCACGGCGTCCGGCCGGACACGCTCCGCCGCTGGACTCAGGCCGGATAGCTGCATTTCGGTCATCGCCAACCCGCCCTTCTTTGCCGGCGGCACCCGCGCCTCGGCCCGCGGCGCCGCCGCCCGGCAGATGCCCGCGGCTGCGCTCGATCTCTGGGTCAAGACCGCGGCGAGCCATGCCGCGCCCGGTGGCGAAATCGTCTTCATCCACACCGCCGACAGCCTGCCGGCGCTGCTCGCCGCCATGTCGGCGCGCTTCGGCGCGCTTACCGTTCTGCCGCTCACCCCGCGCGACGGCGAGCCGGCCCACCGCATCCTGATCCGCGGTATCAAAGGCTCGCGCGCGCCGCTGGCGCTGCTGGCCTCGCGTGCCCTGCATACCGCCGGCGGGCGGCAATTCCGGGCCGAATTCGAGGCCATCTTCCGGGGCGGCGATCGGCTGCACTGGTAAAATTGCAGCCGCCGCTCTACATCACCGCCGATTCACGGAGCAGGCATGGCGAGGCGCAGAGGACTTACCGGCTGGATCGCGCGGCTGTTCGGGCGCGGCGGCCCTGTCGTTCCCGTCGTTCGGCTCCATGGCGTGATCTCCGCCGAGCAACGCCCCGGCCGGCTCAGCATCCAGTCCGTCGCGCCGCTCCTCCATCGTGCCTTTGCGATGGCAGGGTCGACCGTCGCCATCATCGTCAATTCGCCCGGCGGCTCGCCGGTGCAGTCACGGCTGATTTCAAAGCGCATCCGCGATCTCGCCCGCGAGCACGACAAGCACGTGCTGGTCTTCGTCGAGGACGCCGCGGCCTCGGGCGGCTATTTCATTGCCACCGCCGGCGACGAGATCATCGCCGATCCAAGTTCGGTCGTCGGGTCCATCGGCGTGATTTTCGCAAGTTTCGGTTTCCCCGAGGCACTGGGCAAGCTCGGCGTCGAGCGCCGCGTCCACACCGCCGGCAAGAACAAGTCGACCCTCGATCCGTTCCTGCCGGAAAAGCCCGAAGACGTCGAACGCATCAAGCAGATGGAACTCGACGTCCACCAGGTCTTCATCGACTGGGTGAAGTCGCGCCGGGCCGGCAAGCTCAAGGCGCCCGACGAGCAACTCTTTACCGGCGAGTTCTGGAGCGGCGTTCGCGGCCTCGAACTCGGACTCGTCGACGCCCTCGGCGATCTGCACGAGACGCTCCGCGCCCGCTTCGGCGAGGACGTCAGCACCAGAGTCATCCAGCCCAGGCGCGGCCTCCTCCGGCTCCCCAGCTTCGGTCTCGCCGCGAGCCTGCTTGCCGCCGCCGAAGATCGCGCCCTGTGGACGAGGCTCGGCCTGTGACCGGTGTCATTCTCAAGCTGCTTGTCGTCGCCTTCGTCTTCTGGCTGATCTATTCCGGCGTGCGTCGCATCTGGCGCGACTGGACCCGCCAGTTCCGCGTTGAGGAAAAGCAGATCCACGCGCGCGACCTCAAGGAGCGCGACGCCCCCGGCGTCATCACCCTCGAGCGCGGCAAGGACGGCACCTTCCGTCCCCCCGGCAGCAAGGACACCGAACCGCGCTGACGTCATCGTTCCGGAGGACAGACGTTTCCGCCATTCTGCGCTACTCTGCCGCGCGGGGAACATGGCGATGTCCGACGCTACGGCCGACCGCGAAGCCATCATTGCGCTGATCCACCGCAACCGCATTGCGATCTGGACCAATGATTTCGAGCTTTGGGATAGCTGCTTCGTGCACGCCGACTACATGTCGCGCTGGGGCTGGTGGCAGGCCGGCGGGATGTATGCGCGCCGCGGTTGGGACCAGATCGCACAGCGGCTCCGCAACGATCCGACGCCCTTTCGCGAGTCCTACGCCTACGAGACCAGAGTCCAGAACCTCTCGCTGCAGCTCGGCGAGGATATGGCGTGGGCGACATTCGACCAGCAATATCCCGACGAGCGCTACACCGGAGGCACTGGCCTCGTGCGTGAGGCCCGCGTCTTCGAAAAGCGCCATGGCGAGTGGAAGATCGCCTTCCTCATCTCGATGGCCAACGGACTGGGCGGATCCCGGATCATTCACCTCGATGCTCACGGCACCGTCCTGTGGCGCAACGACGCCGCCGCGGCGGCGCTGCAGGCGGACGACAACATCGTAGTCCGCGGCGGCGTGCTGCACTTTCGCGACCGCGGCGCTGACCGCCAACTGCGCGAGGCCGTGACCTGGGCGGCCACGCTCGACAGCGGACACATGTCGGCGCATGGGGCGCTCCCGCTCTTGGTCGAAGCGGGTGAAGGACTGGCGACCAGCATCTATTGGGTGATCGCCGATGCCGGGGTCATCCTGTTTTCGTTCGGCGACCGGGAGGTCAGTGACCGCCGGCTCGACGTTGCAGCCCGAATCTATGGGCTTTCCCGGGCCCAGCGGACGCTGGCCGGCCTGGTGGCCGAGGGGTTGACCCTGGCCGAGATCGCCGCGCGCATGGATGTCACCGCCAACACCGCCCGGACCCACTTGAACCGGGTGTTCGACAAGACTGGCGTCCGCAACCAGGCCGCCCTGGTGCGGGTACTCCTGACCGCCATCTCGCCGGTCTGACCCTGTCCTCCATTCGGATGACGCAGTGAGGTCCCCGGAGCGGCTGACAAGCGCCGACGGCCGCAGCGCCTAAGCTCTTCCCACTTGAGGAGGAACTCGCCATGACCCTGATCCTGACCGCCCCGGTCCGCATCGACAGGGGGCAAGCCGCGGTTCGGTGGCCCCGGCCCGTGGCGTCTCGCCTGCGTCTGCTCCGGCGCCGGCTGCGGCGGCGCCGGCTCGCCTGGCGCTTCATGGGGTACGATCCTCGCATGCTCGAAGACGTTGGAGTTACGCTGCCGCCCGACCGGCCCTTCCTCGCCGCGTTCCTGCGTCGCTGAGCTCGGTCCGCGCGCCGCATCTGCTCAATTGACCCTACAGCCCTTCGCCCCTACGTTCCGCCGCGCTTCACCGACGGAACCCGCTATGGCCGATCTGCCCCGCAATCTCGATCCGAAATACTCGTTTCAGGGCCTGATCCTGACCCTCCAGCGCTTCTGGGCCAGCCAGGGCTGCACGATCCTCCAGCCCTACGACATGCAAATGGGTGCCGGCACCTTCCACACCGCCACCACGTTGCGTGCGCTTGGCCCCAGGCCCTGGAGCGCCGCCTACGTGCAGCCGTCCCGCCGGCCCAAGGACGGCCGCTACGGCGAAAATCCGAACCGGTTGCAGCACTACTACCAGTTCCAGGTGATCCTGAAGCCGTCGCCCGACGACATCCAGGAACTGTACCTGCAGTCGCTGGCCGAGATCGGCCTTGATAGCGCGCTGCACGATATCCGCTTCGTCGAAGACGACTGGGAGAGCCCCACCCTCGGTGCCTGGGGGCTGGGCTGGGAATGCTGGTGCGACGGCATGGAGGTGAGCCAGTTCACCTATTTCCAGCAGGTCGCCGGCTTCGAGTGCAAGCCCGTCCCGGGCGAGATCACCTACGGGCTCGAGCGCCTCGCGATGTACGTGCAGGGCGTCGAGAACGTCTACGACCTCAACTTCAACGGCGGCGGCAACGACCGCGTCAGCTACGGCGACGTGTTCTTGCAGAACGAGCAGGAGCAGTCGCGCTACAATTTCGAAGCGGCCGACACCGACATGCTGTTCCGCCACTTCAAGGACGCCGAGGACGAGTGCAAGGCGCTGCTCGAAAAAGGGCAGGGTGCCGCGCCCGGCGGCCGTCACGCGCTCGCCCTGCCGGCCTATGAGCAGGTCATCAAGGCCTCGCACAATTTCAACATGCTCGATGCCCGCGGCGTGATCTCGGTCACCGAGCGCCAGAGCTACATCCTGCGCATCCGCGAGCTCGCCAAAGCCTGCGGCGCCGCCTGGCTGCAGACGGCGGGCGGCGGCGCGTAATGCGCCTCGACCACGTCAACATCCACGCCGACAACCTCGAGGCGGCGCGCGACTTCCTGCTCGCCGTCCTCCCCGACCTGAGGCAGGGCGTCCGCCCACCCTTCGATTTCCCCGGCTACTGGCTCTATCTGGGCGAGCAGCCGGTCATCCACATGCAGAACCGCGGCGCCGGCATGGGCGGCCGCGGCTGGATCGATCACCTTGCCTTCGGTCCCTTCGACTTCGACAGCACCAAAGCGCGGCTCGACGGGGCGGGGATCAGCTACACCCTTGCCGGCATTCCCGGCACCGGCATCCGGCAGATCTTCGTCTCCGGCCCGGCGGGCATCCGCCTCGAGCTCCAATGCCCCGACCAGAGTGATTAATCGAAATTCAGCTAATATCACCTTTTCGCTGTGATGAACTGAAATCTAGTTATATGATATTGTAACCTTGATTTAAGTTGAGATGTACCTTGGGGCCTCGCCGAAACGCCTGTGTTCATCGGTCATTCAGCCGGCCTGCCTCAGTTGCAGCCCCCATTCGCCGGTGCCACAGTCCGGCACCGCTTGGCGCGAGGGGCGCGCCTGATGGAGGGCTCATATGATCGGCTGGATCATTCTCGTCATCGTCGTGGTCGTCATCGGCTACGCCGTTCTCGCCTACAACAATCTCGTCCGGCAGCGGCAGCTCACCCAGGAGGGCTGGTCCGGCATCGACGTCCAGCTCAAGCGCCGCGCCGACCTCATCCCGAACCTGCTGGAATCGGTGAAGGGTTACATGGCGCACGAGCGCGAAACCCTCGAGGCCGTGACCAATGCCCGCGCCGGTGCCGTCGCCGCCGGCAACGGCACGCCCGAGCAGCGTGCGGCCGCCGAAGGCGCCCTGTCGCAGGCGCTGGGGAAATTCTTCGCCGTCGCCGAGGCCTATCCCGATCTCAAGGCGTCGCAGAACTTCCAGCAATTCCAGGCGGAGCTCTCCAACACCGAGAACGAGCTGCAGATGGCTCGCCGCTACTACAACGGCACCGCCCGCGACCTGAACACCGCGGTCGAATCCTTCCCCTCGAACCTCTTCGCCAACATGTTCCATTTCCAGAAGGTACAGTTTTTCGAGATCGACAACGCCGCCGATCGCGCCGTCCCCCAGGTCAAGTTCTAGATCACGGATAATTCGATGCTGGCGGCCACCCCCCTCTCAGCCTCCCCCGCAAGGGGGGAGGTGCCCCTCCGCGCACCGCGCACCATTTTGCGGTATCCACCAGGCGACACCCTCCGCCTCGCGGGGAGGGGTGGGGAGGGGGGTGAAGCGGGCATCGGTGCCCGCCTCGTCGCACTCATCGCCGCAATACTCGCGCTCCTCCTCTTCGCCACCCCGGCCTTCGCGCGCGAGGAAATCCGCTCATTCGATTCCGCCGTCGTGCTCGCAACCAACGGTACCGTCGATGTGACCGAGACCATCGCCGTCAACGCCGAGGGCGACCAGATCCGCCACGGCATCTACCGCGACATCCCCATCGAGCTCGTCAACCCCGACAAGTCGCGCCTGCGCTCCGAC
>Ga0070658_10003116_pt1 | contig 13682 bp, 11 predicted proteins | sample KBSC13metaG_FD_64664 | JGI IMG/M metagenome (GOLD analysis project Ga0070658, IMG submission 64664) | Corn rhizosphere microbial communities from Kellogg Biological Station, Michigan, USA - KBS C1-3 metaG | ecosystem: Host-associated > Plants > Roots > Rhizosphere > Soil ... | reverse complement strand
ACCATCAAGCGGTGGAGAGGCCACGGCCGTTGAGCCGCCGAGCGTAAGGCCGCCGACGCGAAGCGACGCCCGCGTTACGTCGAGAGTCCGAAGAGCGGCCGGCCTGCGGTCGAGCAGCCTAAGCTGCAAAGAGCGACAGGACGGAAGTCGCGAGATTCACTCCCGTGACGGCCTTCGCTCTACTTGACCTGCGAGAGTTCGAGAGCGGCCTTCAAACCGTCCGCGGCATCCACCAGGAGGTATAAATCTAGTGGGCTGGCCGTTCATGTCCTCGTTCCACTCAACAGGGATATTTGGGCTCGCTCCTAAGCGCTCTTCCCGATCGCCATCAGCTGCTTCAGCCGCTCGTTGAACGCCTGCCTCGCCGGTCCGCTGATTTCCTGGCGCGACTGCATCCGCACCGTCATCGGATCGACGGGCTGGCCGTTCACCTTTACCTCGAAGTGCAGGTGCGGGCCGGTCGACAGCCCTGACGAGCCGACGTAACCGATCACCTGGCCCTGCCGCACTGGCTCGCCAGGGCTCGCAGCGATGCTGCTCATATGGCCGTAAAGCGTGAGGATTCCGCCGCCGTGAGCGATCTGGACCTGCCGTCCGTAGCCGCCGCCATAGCCGGCCGCGACGACCGTTCCGTCCGCGGCCGCGACGATCGGGCTTCCCCACGGCGCTCCGAAATCGAGCCCGGCGTGGAAGCGCGTGTAGTGGAGGATCGGGTGGAAGCGCATTCCGAAGCCCGACGTGATCCGCCCCGCGACGGGCGCCATCAGCCCCGCCGAGCGCTCGACTCCGCTCGCGTCGGTGTCGAACCAGTCAGTTTTGCCGCCGGCGTTCCATTTGAGGAGCTCGACATCCGGCCTGTCGACACGGTGAAGCGCCGCATATTCGAGCGGCTGGCCCGGCGCCCTGGAAACGACCAGGTCGAAACGGTCGTAGGGCGCGACGTCCGAGCCGACGTCGATCCGGGTGGACAGCGCATGGAGGTAATCGGCGGCGACCTGCGGCGATACGCCCGCATCGCGAAGCGACCAGTAGAGCCCTTCGGTTACCGCGCCCTGGACGCGGATCTCCGAGCCGCTGGAAGCGATAATGGGCTTGGCGGCAGCGACAGGATCGGTCGGAAACTTGTACGCTTCCGGGGAAGAGCCGTCCTTCTCCTCGCTCAGCATCGCATGCATCTGGAATTGTTGGGTTGGCTCGACCGATTGGGCCATTGCGGCCGAGAACGGATCGAATCCCGGGAAGAAGAGCAGCGCCGCCCCGCACAACGCGGCAAGGGTCGCCGCACCGCGAATCCAGCGCTTGCCGACCGGCTCCGTGGAAAGATCGACGAGAAGACTGAACGGCTCGGGCGCGCCGGGGATCGGATCGCCGTTCACCCGAGCGCGGGCGAGCGCGACCCGGGCGGAGGCCTCGGTAGCTGAAAATCCGTCGAGCATCTCGCCACGGCAATGCCGAAACACGGTTAAAAGGGTCTTAAAATCGGGAACTTGCGCTTTCGCGGAGCGCTGCCACATTCACATCCAATGACCCCGCGTTCAGATGCACCGGTCAGGGCGATCCTCGGACCCACCAACACCGGCAAGACCTATCTCGCCATCGAGCGCATGTGCGGCCATTCGTCCGGCGTCATCGGCTTTCCGCTGCGGCTTCTCGCCCGCGAGGTTTACGACCGCGTGGTCGCGATCAAGGGCGAGAAACAGGTCGCCTTGTTGACAGGCGAAGAGCGGATCGTCCCCGAAAGCGCCCGCTATTTCCTGTGCACTGCCGAATCGATGCCGGTGCCCGGCGGCGACGGTCATGACGGCGACGCCTTCCAGCGCGATTTCGCCTTCGCCGCAATCGACGAGGCGCAGTTGGGGATCGACCCGGAGCGCGGCCACGTCTTCACCGACCGGATGCTCCGTGTGCGGGGGCGCGAGGAGACTCTGGTCCTCGGCTCCGACACGCTGAAGCCGATGATTCGCGAGCTCCTGCCCGACGCGGAGATCGTCAGCCGGCCGCGTTTCTCGACCCTGCGTTATTCCGGAAGCGTCAAGCTGTCGCGGCTTCCGCCGCGCTCGGCCGTCGTCGCCTTTTCCGCCGAGCAGGTTTACGCGCTGGCCGAAGCGCTCCGCCGGTTCCGTGGCGGCGCGGCGGTCGTGATGGGCGCGTTGTCGCCTGCCACCCGCAACGCTCAAGTGGCGATGTTTCAGCGCGGCGAGGTGGATTACCTTGTTGCGACCGACGCCATCGGCATGGGCCTGAACATGGACGTTGCGCACGTGGCCTTTGCCGGGCTCGAGAAGTTCGATGGCCGCCGCGACCGCCGGCTCACCATCGCCGAAATGGCGCAGATCGCCGGCCGCGCGGGACGCCACCAGCGCGACGGCACCTTCGGAACGCTCGGTCTCGGCGATCACAGCGCCGAGTTCACAGACCACGAGACTCAGGCCATCGAGGAACATCGCTTCCGCCCGCTCGATTTCCTCTACTGGCGCAATCCCGACCTGGACTTCACCGACGTCACCGCGCTGATCGCCAGCCTCGAGCGGCCCAGCGACGATCCGCTGCTGCGGCCAGCCCCGGAATCGATCGATCTCGCTGTCCTCAAGCACATAGCTGAGGACCCAGCCGTAGCGGTGAAGCGCGGCGCCGTTGCCCGGCGCCTTTGGACTGCGTGCGGGCTGCCCGACTTTCGCAAGGTCGGGCCGATGCACCACGCCCGGATGGTCCGGCGCGTGTTCAGCTATATCGGCGACGGCGGCCACATTCCGCATGAGTGGTTTGCCGCCGAAGTCGCCAGGCTCGAAAATGTCGGCGGCGATATCGAAGCGCTTGCCGACCGGCTCGCAGGCATCCGCAGCTGGGCCTATATCGCGCACCGCTCCGACTGGCTGCAGAACCCGGCCAAGTGGGCCGATCGGACGCGCGAAGTCGAATCGCGTCTCTCCGACGCACTCCACTCTGCGCTCACCCAGCGCTTCGTCGATCGCCGCACCTCGGTGCTGGTCCGCGACATCGGTGCGCGCGGAGCCGATATCCTACCAATGACCGTCACCGCGGATGGCGAGGTCAGCATCGGGCCCGAGCCGATCGGCCACCTGACCGGCTTCGAATTCCGCGTCGATCCGACGGCGAGGCATGCCGACAAGCGGCTCCTGCTCGCCGCCGCAGAGCGCCGTCTCGGCGAGGAGCTGGAGCGCAGGGCCTCGGCGCTGACGGAAGCACCGGACAGCGAATTTTCCCTCCTCGTCGACGACAGCGGCAGCATCGCGATCGCGTGGCAAGGCAATGTCCTTGCCCGCCTCGCGCCCGGCCGATCGCTTCTCGAACCCGCCGTTCGCACCGCCCGCTCGCTCGATCGCCTGTCCGCCAACAGCCGCGCCGAGCTTCGCGCTCGCCTTGAGGGGTGGGTCGATGCGGAGGTCGACGCCAATCTTCGCCCGCTGAAAAAGCTCGCCGAGGTTTCGGCCGACCCGGCGACCTCTCCCGGGGTCCGGGCGCTGGGCGCGATGCTGGCCGACGCCGGCGGATCCATTCCGCGGCGCACTGTCGTCACCGCCATCGGCGCCCTTGAGCAGAAGGATCGTCAGTTGCTGTACCGGCTGAAGGTCCGGCTGGGCCCGCTCGACGTTTTCCTGCCCCCGCTGCTCAAGCCGGCGGCCCAGCTGTGGCGGGCGGCGCTCCTCGCCGTGCGCTCGGGCGAGCGGATGCCCGAGCTTCCAGCGGCCGGTGCAGCGACGCTCGCAGCCGATGCCGACCCGCGCGGTGCTTCGCTCGCCTACCGCCGCGCCGGTCATACCTGGGTCCGCATCGACCTTGCCGACCGGCTCGCGAGCCACGCGCACAAGGTCCGCTCGGCCGGAGGCGACAATCCCGTCGATACGGAATTCGCGACCTCGGTCGGCCTCGGCGAGGAAGCGCTCGCCAGGCTGATGTCCGACATCGGCTTCGCAAAGGCCGGCGATGCCTGGCGCTGGCGCGGCCGGCACGCGGCAAAGCGCCAGGAACAGCGCGAAAGCGGATCCCACGCCTTCGCGGAGCTGGCGAAGCTCCGCCGCCAATAGGAAGCCGGCTTGAGGATCGATCGTTTCCTGGTGTTCATCCGGCTGATGAAAAGTCGAACGCTTGCGCAGGCCCTCATCGAAACCGGCCACATCCGCATCGATGGCAAGCGAGTCACCAAGTTCAGCGAGGAGGTACGCGAGGGCAGCATCGTCACTCTTCCGCTCCACGGCCGCGTTCGAGTGTTCGAAGTCCTGTCGCTTCCCGTGCGTCGCGGCCCATCCGCGGAAGCGCGCGCCTGCTATCGGGAAGTTGACGGGATAAGCGGCGCGACTTAGCGACAGTCCGAAGGGAGCATCGCTACAATGACCTACGTCGTCACCGACGCCTGTATCAAATGCAAATATATGGACTGCGTCGAGGTGTGTCCCGTCGATTGCTTCTACGAGGGCGAGGTGATGTTGGTCATCAACCCAAACGAATGCATCGATTGTGGCGTCTGCGAGCCGGAATGCCCGGCCGAGGCCATCCTTCCCGACACCGAGAGCGGGCTCGAACAATGGCTCGAGCTCAATTCGAAATTCTCCGCCGACTGGCCGAATATCACGCGCAAGAAAGAGACTCCCCCCGACGCCGACGATTTCAAAGGCATGGAGGGCAAATACGAAAAGTATTTCACCCCGGAACCGGGCGAGGGCGATTAGACGCCAACTCAAGCCGCGGTCTTGAGGAACTCTTTCCCCGAACAAGCGCTGCTGTCATAATTGCGGCATAACAGGGGGAAAGCCTATGCGTGGTCGTCTCGGTCTTGCGCTTGCTGTCGGCTGCCTCGCGACACCGGCCCTTGCCCAGCAATCTGCCACCGCGCTTCCGTCGCCAGAAGAGGCCGGAAACGGGTTCACGCTTGCTCTCGGCGCCGGCATCACGCCCGATTACGTCGGCTCCAACGATTATCGGATCATTCCGGCAGGCGGTCTCCGGGGCCGCCTGGGCCCGGTCAATCTGACCACGCGCTCGACCTATCTGTACGCGGACTTTTTTCCGCGGAAGGCCAGCGGGATCGATTTCGACTTTGGGCCGATCATCGGAGTAAATTTTAACCGCTCGATCCGCGTCCACGATCCGGTCGTCAGGCGTCTTCCGAAGCTCGACACCGCAATCGAAGTCGGAGGCTTCGCCGGCATCAGCTTCCACCATCTGACGAACCCGTACGATACGCTCGGCGTCCGTCTGGACGTGCTTCACGATGTCGCCGGCGCGCATAAGTCGACCGTCTTCAGCCCGAACGTGGAATTTTCGACGCCGCTGTCGCGCTTCACTTATGTCAGCGCGTCGGTCGGTGCCGACTTCGTTTCGAACCGCTACGCCGACTACTATTTCGGGATCACCCCGGCGGATTCGCTCGCGAGTGGTCTTCCCGTCTTCAATCCGGATGGCGGTCTTGAGAAATGGAAGGCCAATATGTTGGTGAATCAGTCGATTACCGGCGACCTGACCGGCGGCCTCTCGATCTTCGGCACGGCCAATTACTCGCACCTGCAGGGCGACTTCAAACGCTCACCGATCGTGTCGCTGCGCGGCCGCGCCAGCCAGTGGCTGCTTGCAGCGGGGCTCGCCTATACCTGGCGCTGAGCCTCAGCGCCGGCTGAGCAGTTTCTCGACAATGGACTCCGCGGCCTCATCGGCGCTCATCTTCGTCGTATCGATGCGGATTTCCGGCTTCTCGGGCACTTCGTACGGGCTGTCGATGCCGGTAAAATTCTTGAGCTCGCCAGAGCGGGCCTTGGCGTAGAGTCCCTTTACGTCGCGCTTCTCGGCATCCTCCAGGGGCGTGTCGATGAAGACCTCGATGAACTCGCCTTCCGGCAGCATTCGCCGCACCAGGTGCCGTTCGGCACGGAACGGCGAAATGAAAGCCGTGAGCACGATCAGCCCGGCATCCGCCATCAGCTTCGCAACTTCGCCGACCCGGCGGATGTTCTCGATACGGTCGGCTTCGGTGAAGCCAAGGTCGCGATTGAGGCCGTGGCGAATATTGTCGCCGTCGAGCAGGAACGTGTGCCGTCCGCGCGCCGCGAGCTTCTTTTCGACGAGATTGGCGATCGTCGATTTGCCGGCGCCGGAAAGGCCGGTGAACCACAGCACCGCCGGCGCCTGGCCCTTGAGCGCCGAATGGGTTTCCCTGCCGACCTCGAGATGCTGGCGATGGATGTTCATCGCCCGGCGAAGTGCGAAGTGGAGCATGCCTGCGGCGACGGTTGCGTTGGTGACCTTGTCGATCAGGATGAAACCGCCGAGCACGCGGTTGGGACTCGTCCCGCCACTATCATAGGGTTCGAACACGACTTCGCGGTCGATAGCGATCTCCGCGATACCGATCGCATTCAGGCCGAGCGTTTTCGCCGCCAGCCGGTCAAGCGTGTTGACGTTGATCTCGTACTTCGGCTCCTGGACCATGGCCGTCGCGGTCTGCGTTCCGATCTTCATCCAGTAGCCGCGCCCGGGAAGAAGCTCGTCCTCGCTCATCCACACGATAGTCGCTTCGAACTGGTCGGCGGCTTCGGGCGGATCGCCGGCGGTGGCGATGACATCACCGCGCGAGCAATCGATCTCGTCCATGAGGGTGACCGTCACCGATTGGCCGGCCGCCGCCTCATCGAGATCTCCATCGAACGTGACGACGCGTTCGATGCGTGTGGTCCGCCCCGACGGAAGGATGCGCACCTCGGTGCCGGGCGCGAGGCGGCCCGACGCGATCTGGCCGGCGAAACCGCGGAAGCCATGATTGGGCCGGTTGACCCATTGCACGGGCATCCGGAGCGGTTTGGCCGCGTCCGCCTCGGCATCGATTTCGACTGCGTCCAGGTAGTCGAGAAGCGTCGGGCCATCGTACCACGCGGTCTTCTCGCTTCGAGCCGTGACGTTGTCGCCGGCCAGACCCGACACCGGAATAGGCTGCCACTGCCCGATCCCGATCTGCTCGGCGAAAGTCCGATAGTCGTCGCAGATCGCCTCGAACGCGCCTCGGTCGTAGTCGATCAGGTCCATCTTGGTGATCGCCAGCACGAAGTTCCGGATTCCGACCAGCTGCGCGAGATAGGAGTGGCGCCGGGTCTGGGTCAGCACGCCCTTCCGCGCGTCGATGAGGAGCACCGCGACGTCGGCCGTCGACGCGCCGGTGATCATGTTGCGAGTATATTGCTCGTGCCCCGGCGTGTCGGCGACGATGAACTTGCGCTTTTCGCTGGCGAAGAAACGATAGGCGACGTCGATGGTGATTCCCTGCTCGCGTTCCGCGGCAAGGCCGTCCACCAGGAGCGCGAAATCGAGTTTGCCTCCTGTCGTTCCCGCGCTCTTGCTCTCCGATTCCAGGGTTGCGAGCTGGTCGTCGAAAACCTGGTGGCAGTCGTAAAGCAGGCGACCGATCAGGGTCGATTTGCCGTCGTCCACGCTTCCGCAGGTGATGAAGCGGAGCATCTCCTTGGCTTCGTGCCGGGCCAGCCATTCGGAGACGTTGGTGGCGATGAGCTCGCGATCATGGTCGAGCGGGAGAGTCATCAGAAATACCCCTCCTGCTTCTTCTTCTCCATGCTTCCGGAGCCCGCGTCCTTGTCGATCGCGCGGCCTTGCCGTTCCGACGTCGTCGTCAGGAGCATTTCCGCGACCACCTCCTCCACGGTCGCCGCTTCACTCTCGATGGCGCCGGTGAGCGGATAGCAGCCCAAAGTCCGGAACCGCACCTTGCGCGGCTTCGGAGTCTCGCCGTTCAGGGGAAAGCGATCGTCGTCGACCATCAGTATCAGCCCGTCGCGCTCGACTGTCGGGCGTTCGGCGGCGAAATAGAGCGGGACGATCTCGATTCCTTCCCGAAGGATGTATTGCCAGATGTCGAGCTCGGTCCAGTTCGATAGCGGGAAGACCCGGACGCTCTCGCCCTTGTTTTTCTTCACATTGTAGAGCGACCAGAGTTCCGGACGCTGGCGCTTTGGGTCCCAACGGTGGCTGGCGCTTCGAAAGCTGAAGATCCGCTCCTTCGCGCGGCTCTTCTCCTCGTCACGGCGCGCGCCTCCGAATGCGGCGTCGAATCCATATTTGTCGAGTGCCTGCTTCAGGCCTTGGGTCTTCCACATGTCGGTGTGCAATGGACCGTGGTCGAACGGGTTGATGCCCTGCGCTTGAGCCTCCGGGTTCTTCCAGACGATGAGCTCGATCGCGGGGTCGGCCGCCACTTTCTCCCGAAGAGCATACATCGCCTTGAACTTCCAGGTCGTGTCGACATGGAGCAGCGGGAACGGCAGCGAGGCGGGATAAAAAGCCTTCCTGGCAAGGTGCAGCATCACCGCCGAATCCTTGCCGATCGAATAGAGCATGACCGGCCGTTCCGCCTCGGCGACGGTTTCGCGAAGAATATGGATGCTTTCGGCTTCGAGCCGATCGAGATGCGTTAGTAGCTTCAGCAACTTGCCCCGCCTTGTCAGCGGAACCATTGCCGCCATGTTCGGGAGAAAGATAGGCCACTCTTGGACGAAGGGCGGATTTGCGCGCAGATTTCAATCGAAATTGACTGATTTCAATCCATGGTGACGAGGCCGATCTACCATTGTAACGCTTGCGATGATTTGAAGAATTGAGGGGCGAATGGGTACCCGGAAAATCGCGGTTGTCGGCCTTGGTTATGTCGGGTTGCCGCTGGCGGTCGCCCTGGCGCAGAAATACCCCGTAATCGGCTTCGATATTAGCGCCGAGCGTGTCGCGAGCCTGAAAAGGGGGGAGGACGCCACTCGTGAAATCTCGGCGGACCAGCTGAAGAAGGCTACCGGTCTCTCCATCACCGACGACTCCTCGGCGATGAAAGACTGCAACATCTTCATCGTCACGGTCCCGACGCCCATTGACGAAGCCAACCGGCCAGAATTTACAGCCCTTCTCACCGCCTGCGCTCTAGTGGGCCCGAACCTCAAGAAAGGTGACATCGTCGTCTTCGAAAGCACTGTATACCCCGGGGTAACGGAGGAGATTTGCGGCCCCGAGCTCGAGCGGTGGTCAGGACTCAGGGCCGGGCCGGATTTCAAGCTCGGTTACAGTCCCGAAAGGATCAATCCGGGCGACAAGGAGCGCCCCATCCACAAGATCATGAAGGTCGTCGCAGGCAGCGACGCGGAGACGCTTGATGGGCTCGCCGATCTCTATGGCTCGATCATCGAGGCCGGAGTCCATCGCGCCAGTTCGATCAAGGTCGCGGAGGCGGCAAAGGTCATCGAAAACACGCAGCGCGACGTGAACATCGCACTGATGAACGAGATTTCGAAGATCTTTGACCGGATTGGAATTCGGACCAGTGAGGTGTTGGAAGCGGCCGGCACGAAATGGAACTTCCTCAAGTTTTATCCGGGCCTGGTCGGCGGCCACTGCATCGGCGTCGACCCTTATTATCTGACCGCGAAGGCGGAACAGCTGGGCTACCATCCGCAGGTGATTCTATCCGGCCGCCGGATCAACGACGGAATGGGTGCCTATGTCGCCCAGCGCGTGGTGAAGCTCCTCGCCCGCGGCGACCAGCCGATTCACGATGCCAGGGTCGGAATCCTCGGCTTCACGTTCAAGGAAAACGTGCCCGATATTCGCAATTCCAAGGTCGTGGATATTTACAATGAACTGGTCGCGTTCGGTATCGATCCCCTGGTCCACGATCCGGTCGCCGACCCGGTGACCGTCCGGCAGACCTATGGAGTCGAACTGCGCGACCTGGACGACTTCACCGTCATGTCGGCGCTGATCGTCGCCGTTGCTCACGAGGACTATGCCTCGCTCGCGGGACCGCAACTCAACGACATGCTCGCGATGGGCGGGATCGTGGTGGATGTTCGATCCCGGATCGATCCCACCTCGCTTCGTTCTGACCTCGCCTACTGGAGCCTTTAGCTCTTAGTTCAGGCCTGCTTCCAAATCGCGAGCACCCAGCAAAAAGAGTGGGATCGGGCCCTCTTCATCCTGTCTTAGACACTTCGTGGCGGCCGATAGCTACAGCCCCCAGGCGGGGCTTCTCCCACTTCGAAGCAATGCGGCATTCATTGTGCGGCAATGTGGGCTGGTCGAAACCGCCGCTGTCGACGCGTGGGTGCCGAAACGCTAAAGCGCGGCGCCACCACAACCCAGGGGTTGCACAGTGATCACTCGCCTTTCTCTCGCCGCAGCCGCAATCGCGCTCGCATCGACCGCTGGCGCTCAAGCGCCAGCTCAGGCCCCACAACAGATCAGCAAGGCTGATTTCACGAAGAACATCGACACGCGCTTTGCCGCGCTGGACACGAACAAGGACGGCTCTGTGAGCAAGTCCGAGATCGTCGCTGCACAGGCAAAGGCGCTGCAGGAGGCGCAGGCCGCGCAGCAGCAGCGGATGGAAGCCGAGTTCAACAAGCTCGACACCAATCACGACAAGTCGCTGAGCCTCGCCGAGTTCAAGGCGGCGGCGCCGACGCCTACTGCGGCGGAAACGCCCGATCAGATGATGGCCGCGCTCGACACCAACAAGGACGGCAAGATCAGCGCTACCGAATATCGCGCTCAGCCGCTTGCCAATTTCGACAAGGCCGACGCCAACCATGACGGCGTCCTGACCGCGCAGGAACTCGCTGCGGCGCGCCGGAAATAGAAGTCACCACCAGTGAAATCCCGGGCCGGCGGCTGGCAAGTCGCCGGCCTTTTCTTTAGGGACGACTCTTCCCCGGGGAGCCGCACAGCGGCTGAGATCGGCGATCCGCGCCGAGACCCGTCGAACCTGATGCCGTTAAAGCGGCCGTAGGGAGAAGGAGAACGCAATGGGCGATGCCCCCGCACGTACAGAACTCAAAGTCACCACCGGCCCGATCCGTGGATCGCGCAAGATTTATGTCGATGGCGTTGCCATGCGCGCTGTCGATCTCGAGCCGACATCCGGCGAGCTGCCGGTCACGCTTTATGACACCAGCGGACCTTACACCGACCCTAACGCGCGGATCGACATCATGGCCGGCCTCCCCGAGCTCCGGCGCGAATGGATCCGCGGTCGCGGCGACGTCGAGGAAGTCGCTGCCCGAGAGACTCGACCCGAAGACAACGGCCAACTCGGCCCCGACCGCAGCGGCGGCGTCAGTCCCTTCCCCAAAGTCCGCAAGCGCGTCCTCCGCGCAAAGCCCGGCGCCAACGTCAGCCAGATGCATTACGCCAGGCGCGGAATCGTCACGCCCGAGATGGAATATGTCGCCATCCGCGAAAACCTCGGCCGCGAAGCCGCTCTAGGCGTACCCCGCGACGGACAGGATTTCGGCGCCTCTATCCCCGACTTCGTCACGCCCGAGTTCGTCCGCGACGAGGTCGCCCGCGGCCGCGCCATCATCCCCAGCAACATCAACCACCCGGAATCCGAGCCGATGGCGATCGGCCGGAACTTCCTGGTCAAGATCAACGCCAACATCGGCAATTCCGCCGTCGCCTCCGACGTCGCGTCCGAAGTGGACAAGATGGTGTGGGCGATCCGCTGGGGCGCGGACACGGTCATGGACCTGTCGACCGGCCGCAACATCCACGACACGCGCGAATGGATCGTCCGCAACTCGCCCGTGCCGATCGGCACCGTCCCCATCTACCAGGCGCTTGAGAAGGTCGGCGGCATCGCCGAGGACCTGACCTGGGAGATTTTCGCCGACACCTTGATCGAGCAGGCCGAGCAGGGCGTCGACTATTTCACGATCCACGCCGGAGTCCGCCTCCCCTACGTCCCGCTGACCGCGAAGCGCGTGACCGGAATCGTCAGCCGCGGCGGCTCGATCATGGCGAAATGGTGCCTCGCCCACCACAAGGAGAGCTTCCTCTACAAGCGCTTCGACGAGATCTGCGAGATCATGAAAGCCTATGACGTCGCCTTCTCGCTTGGCGACGGACTCCGCCCCGGCTCGATTGCCGACGCCAATGACGAGGCGCAGTTCGCGGAGCTCTACACGCTCGGAGAGCTGACGAAGAAAGCCTGGGCCCACGACGTCCAGGTGATGATCGAGGGGCCCGGCCACGTGCCGATGCACAAGATCAAGGAGAATATGGACAAGCAGTTGGCGAGTTGCGGCGAGGCGCCTTTCTATACACTCGGGCCCCTCGTGACCGACGTCGCGCCGGGCTACGATCATATCACCAGCGGCATCGGCGCGGCGATGATCGGCTGGTTCGGGACGGCGATGCTTTGCTATGTCACACCCAAAGAGCACCTGGGTCTCCCCGACCGCGACGACGTGAAGGTCGGGGTCGTCACCTACAAGCTAGCCGCCCACGCGGCGGATTTGGCGAAGGGCCATCCGGCAGCGAAGGCGCACGACGATGCGTTGTCAAAGGCGAGGTTCGAGTTCCGCTGGCGCGACCAGTTCAACCTTTCTTTGGACCCGGAGACAGCCGAACAGTACCACGACCAGACGCTCCCGGCGGAAGGCGCCAAGACCGCCCACTTCTGCTCAATGTGCGGCCCCAAATTCTGCTCGATGAAGATCACGCAAGAGGTCAGGGAGTTCGCGCGCCTTCAGGAGCAAGGCGCTGACGCGCCTTCAACCCTCTCCCCGGCGGGGAGAGGGCAGGGTGAGGGGGCTCCCACATCGGACGCGGAAACCGGAATGGCCGAAATGAGCAAGCGCTTCCACGATGAAGGCGGCGAGCTTTACGTGCCGGCAGCGGAGTAGCCTCCGCGCCGCCGGCCCCCGGTGGGATTCGAACCCACGCGCCCAAGATTGGCTTTCCCGGGGCCGAAGTCCGTCGGCGGGGCCGCAGCGGCGAACGCTCCTGCATTGGCACACGCATCCGCCGCGCGTCGGGTACGTGCTTTCGGGGGCGAAGATCCGGGTGACCGAGGCCCACGGCACGCACGAGGATTATGACGAGAAGACCGGCGAGACCTACTGGGCCGATTTCTCGCCGCTCACGATACGCTCAATCTCGATACGAAGCCCTACATCGCGCTTCTGGTCGAGGTGAAAGGCGCGCCCTCCAAGGCGACGCCGGCGAACTAGCCGCGTCTCAGCCCCGCGGGTCGCCTTCCAACTGACCGATCGCCGCTCTCAACTTCGCCTGCACCTCGGCCGCGGCTTCCTTCAGCTCCGGATTGTCGATTGCCTGCATCGACGCGACCGGGTCGATCGCCGCGACCTCGGTCTCCTCCTCGCCGGACGCCTGGACGATGACGTTGCACGGCAGCATCGTCCCGACCTTGTCCTCAAGCTGCAGCGCCTGATGCGCCAGGCTGGGGTTGCACGCGCCGAGGATCGTGTAAGGCCGGAAATCGACGCCGATCTTCGCCTTCAGCGTCTTGTCCATGTCGATCCGGGTGATGATTCCGAAGCCCTGGTCCTTGAGCGCGGCCTCGGTCAGTTCGATGGCCCGGTCGAACGGCGCCCGAAGCGTCGTCGCGATGTAATAGCTCATGCCTGCCCTCGCGTCCTTCGCGGTGAATGCCGTGCCCTCTCGATCTCTGTGAACCGCCGCTCCCAAATAGAATCACGGCAAAATGAACTGTCCTCCGACACTCCGTTTCCGACCAAACGAGGCCGCGCAACGGCGAAAAGACGGCAAAGAGGGCGGCCGCTATACCGAATCAGGCGAGGGAGACCCTACTTTCCAAACCTCTTCTTCAGGTCCGCCCTGATCGACGCCCCCGCCAGATGCGCGTCGATATTGGCATAGCC
>Ga0070658_10003112_pt1 | contig 13692 bp, 14 predicted proteins | sample KBSC13metaG_FD_64664 | JGI IMG/M metagenome (GOLD analysis project Ga0070658, IMG submission 64664) | Corn rhizosphere microbial communities from Kellogg Biological Station, Michigan, USA - KBS C1-3 metaG | ecosystem: Host-associated > Plants > Roots > Rhizosphere > Soil ... | reverse complement strand
CTCGACGCCGGGCGAATTTTTGATGAGATCAAAGACGGCTCCGTAGCCCATGCGGCCGGCGCCTAATACAAGAATTCTCATAGTCGTCGTTATCAGTGAACCGTCGCCGTCAGTCCAGGAAAATCGCGTCTGCTGAGGACCGACGGCTGATCACTGACAACCGCTTAGTCCCAGTCCTCGATCTGGTCGGGCTTCTGGTTAGCGACGATCTCTGCGGCGACATCCCACACCTTTTTCTTCCATTCCCGGAGGTTGTCAAGGAGATGAAGTGCGGCCTGGGGATGGGCTGCGTTCCGCTCGAGACGAATGACCTCGGCGGTACAGGAGATCTCGTTCTTTGGGTCCTCTGTGACCGTCAGGCTGACCTTGCGGCCGACGAGCGGCAGGTGTCTCGGAAGATAGACGAGTGCTCCTTGCGGGCCGACGTTCTCGGTAAGCCCGTCCTCGGATATCTCCTTTCCCTCCTCGTCCTTCCAACGAACACGGACCGGATATGAGATAGCGTAGCGTGCACCGGAGCGGCGTTCATTCATTTTGTTGCCCCCTTCGAGACCATCCCTTTGCGGGTGATCTTTAGCTAAAGTTGTTTACCTAGAAATGCCCGGATAAGGCGTGAAAAGTGTACCAAATTAGAAAAAAAATGCCACTGCTAAGTTACTGAAAACACAGCAATTACTTACAACATAAGGAGTTCCGGTCTTTTTGATGGTTGCGCGCTGTGCACGCCGTCTGGTAGCATACCTATAAGTTTCGACCGGGCATCTCCTACGCACGGGACGAAAACAGGTAGCCGACAACTGCTGCCGAACCAGTCTTTGCTTTACGCGATAGTGGCTGCCGACCCCAAAGGTTACAGACACTATTTTTGCGTTTAGGGAAGCTAATCCAGATCAAGGAGAATTTTGCGGATGAAAGGACTCGTTAGAGGAGGTATCCTTGTGTCGATCCTAAGCGTGATAGCAATTTACGCGCAGACAACGACCGAGAACGACCTCGTTATAGCGGATGGGATGAATTCCCAGGCTGTAGCACAAACCAACGTCGACAATAACAATTACTTAACACAAGACTTTAATACTGAAGCTATTGATGCGTCGCTCACGCCCGGCGGAGACGACGATGATAAAGATACTAAGTTAGTAAAAAAGACCGGAATGGTCACCGCCAGCGGTATGGGATCGAGCAAGGGAGCATTCTCCGCAAGCGCATACTGCTTCTCCGGAAGGACATCGATGGGCCACGGCGTTCGCCGCGGACTCGTAGCGGCGGATCCGAGAGTACTCCCCATGGGCTCACGGATCTACGTAGATGCCGGAGCATGGAGCGGAATGTACCTGGTCTCTGACACCGGCGGTGCCATCAAAGGCAAACGTCTGGACATCTGGGTCCCGAGTTGCGGAGAAGCCCGCCGCTTTGGACGCCGCAGCGTTCAGGTATACGCCGCGAAATAGATAAAATTAATATAAGAACAACTCGCCCATTGGCGACAGACCGCATCAGGCTGATGCGGTCTTTTTCTTTTCCTGCTTGAGCTCGATCTTGGCCGTCTCTGCAACGATATTCTCGTGCTTGATGCCTACACGCAGGCGGCGGTAGATGCTCATCCACTGGTTAGCGAGCCACGGAATGACAAAGAATGCCACGAGATACCCGCGCCAATCTTCAAACAGCAGCTTGAACCCGGTGACCACCAGAAAGACCACCGTCACCCAGTGGCTAAAGCAGTACTCGCAGGTGAAAACATAAAAGAACTTGCGGGCAAAGAAGTTGCTCGATGCCTTGCTGCGTTCACCGCAGTACTCCCGCGGCTCGCGAAATATCTCCTCTTGCGTTACGGTCCACGCCACGGACCCGACCGCGATCGAGATGATGATGAGATAAAAGATCGTCTCAGCCATGCGAGAACAGATTCACATCTTGCGGCGGTTTGAAGTGTAGTTTGAGTTACTCAGTTGAATCGAGTTCCTCCTCGAGGAGTTGGCGTTCGTACAGGTCGGCGTATTCGCCGCCAAGATCAAGAAGCTCGTCGTGCGTACCGCGCTCGATGATATGCCCGTCCGCGAGGACACAGATGAGATCCGCGTCCTTGATGGTTGAGACGCGGTGCGAAACGATCAGCGTCGTACGATTCTCGCGAACGTCTTTGAGATTGCGGAGGATGGTCTCCTCGGTGTAGGTGTCTACGGCTGAGAGGGCGTCGTCGAGGATGAGGATCCGCGGGTCGCGCATGACGGCGCGTGCGATCGCCGTTCGCTGCTTCTGCCCGCCGGAGAGCGTGATGCCGCGCTCGCCTACGAGCTGCTCGTACTGATTCGGGAACTCCGCAATATCATTGGCGAGCCCGGCGATCTCCGCTGCACCCTCAACAGTCATTCCACCGTTGAGACGCGGAGACGCAGAGGAGGATCGGGCCGACTCTGAACCGTCTGCACCGCTTGTCCCGTTTGCGCTCTCTGCGGCTTCGCGTCTCGCCAGTTCATTGGTATCGACGCCGAAGGCGATGTTGTTGGCGAGCGTGTCGCTGAAGAGGAAGGTCTCCTGCGGAACGAATCCGATAGAGCGGCGTAGCTGCGCGAGCGGATATTCGCGGACCGGTTTGCCGTCGACCAACACCGATCGGTCGGGTGCATCCAGAAGCCTGGGTATCAGGCTCACCAAGGTGGATTTGCCGCTGCCCGTCTTGCCGACGAATGCTATGGTCTGTCCCTGCTCAACGACCAGGTTGATGTTCTCGAGAACGGGATGGCCGTTGTATGCGAAGGTGAGACCACGGAACTCGATGTCTCCCTTGATGGGCGGCTGCTCGCGAGTATCCACAGCGTCCTTTATCGTCGGCTCCGCCTCGAGGATCGCGTTGAACCGCTTTAGCGATGCGGTGCCGCGCTGATAGAGATTCACCACATATCCGAGCGCGATAAGGTACCAGATCATGCGCTGCAGGTAGAGCATGAAGGCTGTGAAGTCACCCGCAGTGATCTCGCCCCTTACCGCCATCGGGACTCCAACAGCAACGATGATCACGAATCCGAGGCCGATAAAAAAGAACAGCAGAGGCCGCATGGCAGCGGCGTACTTTACGAGGCGAAGATTTTGCGAGGCGTACTCGCGATTGAGCACCTGAAACTGCTCGATCTCGCTCTCCTCCTGAGCGTATGCCCGCACCACGCGGACGCCCGTAAGATTCTCCTGAGCACGCGCCGTTATGTCTGAAAAGAACTCCTGGATCTTCTCAAACCTCGTGTGTATCCTGCCGCCGAGAAACTTCACGGTCAGCGAAACGAAAGGCATCGGGATCAGCAGCAGGAGCGTTAGCTTCCACGAGATCCGCAGCATGATGGGCAGCGAGATGCACAATGCAAAGATCGCTTGAAAGGTGTACAGGATCATGGGCCCGACGATCTGGCGAATAGCCGCGAGGTCATTTGTCGCACGGGCCATCAGATCGCCGACGCGATTCTCCTGAAAATACTGCAGCGGCTGATCGGCGAGAGCGGCGTAAAAATCCCGCCGCATATCAAACTCGATGTGCCGGGATGTGTTAATGAGGAGCTTTCTCTGGAGATAGAGAAACACACCGCTCATCGCGTTGATCACGAGGATCACCGACGGATAAAAGATGACCTTTTGCCAGGTGATGGAGACCGTCAGGTCGTCAACTGCCCGCCCGACCATAAAGGGGACGAACAGCCCAAACGCCATCGACACAAGAATGCACCCCACGCCGGCGAGGATCACCCGCTTGTAGGGAGCAAAGTATCTGGCGAATTTGCGTAGCTGTTCCATCTGATCTCACCACATAGTGACAGAGGCACACGGAAAACGGTGGAGTATCTATGTGCCTATGTGGTTCAAACGTTTGTGTAACTCGATAAGCCGGTGGCGATCAACTTCCCTTCTTCATTGAAAACATCGGCCGACACCGTGAAGATGCGTTTGCCCGATCGGACGGTCTTTGCAACGCAGGTGATGGTTCCCTCGGTGTGCGGCCTCAGGTAATGGACCGTCAGGTCGATCGTCGCTGTCGCGGCCTCGAGCGGCAGCCGGGTTCTGACGGCGAATGCCATTGCCGTGTCGATCAGCGTTGCGGTAACGCCGCCATGGAGGACGCCGCTGGGCTGCCGAAGGTCGTCTCGCATCTCGATCGCGATCGTCGCCTCATCAAGCTTTAGACCGACGAGGTGCATTCCGATCAACCGCGCAAAGGGCAGCGTCTCGAGAGCCTTGCGGGCACGCTCGACCAGCTCCGGAGCGATGTCGGTCAAATCCGCGGGTCCGTTATCCATGAGCTTTTTTGACGTCGAGGTCAGGGTTGCCGGCCGGGACATTCGCGTTGCTGTCATCAGCAGCCTTTTTCGCCGGCGGCTTGAACTCGTCCTTGCTCACCTGCTTGTAGCCCGCGGGGATCTGAAAAAGATCGTCGGGAGCCTCGAGCTTCACATTCTTTAGCTCGAAAGTGAGAGACTGCTTCGGATCGGGGGCCTTGACGTCCTGGTGAACCATCAGGCCCGTCTTCTGATCGATGGTAATCACCACGTCCTGCTCGGGGTCACCTGCCTGCTTCTTGGCGCGGTAGGTGATGGTCCCGTTGTCGCGGCCGATCTCGTCAAACTCGTGATGCTGCGTGTTTTGAAAGAAGGCGATCGCCGCGGGATTCACCGCCTTTGGGCCTTTATCGCTGGGCGGATCCATGTAGTAGATCTTTCGCACGTGGTCGATGACGTATCGGTTGTTGTCCTTGATCAGCTCCGTCACGGCGAGCTGCCCGTTGACGTAGGTATCAAAGCGATGCGTCGCGCCGTTCCTTGCGACAAAGTACTTGTCCGTCGTGCCCGAGCTCGTGTAGTACACCTCGGTCTGGTAGACCTCAGGTTCCTTGGCTGCGAATGGCTGCTCACCCTTGGTGAGATCGCCATTGGCGACGGTGTTCGTGGTGGTGTTGGTCGCTGCTTCCTTGGAGCCGCAAGCGGCGGCAAAAGAAATAACGCACAACCCTAATGCGAGCGCGAGACGTGTGTTTGACAATGACATTGGTGTGCTTAAATTTTATCTGATGAGCGGGAGCGACGCTAACCTACGCCGTTTGCAGGGTCGATATCTGGCTCTCGGTGCGGCCATCGCTCCTATTGCTCCGATGCTCTTTTTGCAGGGCCAGATCACCCGTTGGAAGGTCGGGCTGCTGCCGGACGCGGCCGGCCCTCGCGAGGGGCTCGCCGGTGAGGGTCCGGATCCCGCAAAGCTCTGGGTCATGGGCGAGTCCACCGTTGCCGGCCTCGGCGCACGCGATCACGAACACGCCCTCGCCGGACGATTCGCCAACGATCTCGCCGTCTACCTCAAACGCCCGGTCCAGTGGAAGGTCCTCGGCAAAAACGGCGTCACCGCACGCCGCACCATCGACGAACTCCTCCCGCAAATGCCCGACGAGCACTTTGATCACGTGCTTCTCGGCATCGGCGGCAACGACGTCATGAAGCTCTCCTCGCCCGTCAAGTGGCGGCGCGACATGCTCGAGCTGATCGGCAAAGTGCGCGCCCGTTTGCCTGACGCGGTGATATTCATTTCTAATTGCCCGATGATCATCCTCTCACCGGTCATCCCGCAGCCGTCCAAAGCTCTCCTTTGGCAGCTCTCCCGAATGCACGACGAGAACATAAAGGAGTTCACCCGCGATCTCGAACGCGTGGTGTATTATCCCCAGCCCGTCGGTCTCAAGCTCGAGGGATTCTTCGAGGACGGCATCCATCCGTCCGAGCGCGGCTATGCCGACTGGGCACAGGCAATGATGGAGTACTTCGCAACCAGGCGGGATAAATGGTAACGACCGAGGAGCTACGAGAACGGGTTGCGGCTACGGAGGAATGGCTGCTGGTGCGTGACGAAGGCAGGACCTTCCCGCTGCTCGCGTCGGAGATCGAGATCAGCGACTCGGACGGCAAGCGCCATTTTGGGTTTGTCGACGACAAGGGATTTCACAGCTGGCGGCTCAATCATGCGGAGGTCCACGGGACCGAACTCGCAATAGATGTCGCGGGAGCGTTTGCCCGACGGCAGGAGATCTTTCGACTGGTCCCCCGCACTCCCGCTGCGGAGCTTGCGGCTGAGCTGGAGCTCGCGCGTCTGCAGCTCGCGAATGAGGTGGCGAAGCTTGTCGCAGATAACTTCCCCGCCGTAAGGCTCGGGAGGGTTGCTCTGAGCGCAGATAACGGCCGTCTCGCCCAGATCGAACTTCAGGATGGTGACAGAGTACCCCTTGCCGCCATGGCAGACATTACGTCCAAGCTCCCTCCGGAGATCGTAATGACGCACGCGATCCTCTGGCTGGAGAGGATCAGTTCAAGAAAGAAGAAGCCTGTTCGGAGACTCTGGCTGATCGCTGAGAAACGGCAGGCCCGAGCACTCCAGAAACTTCATGGTTTGCTCACCGACCAACGCCGCAGTTCGATCGCGATCTTCAGCGTAGACCGGAAGCCAGACCCACCAAGACTTGTGGAACTGCCGCCCCGGACCGTCCGCGAGTTATTTCGTGAAAAGCCGCCAAAGCTCATCGTGCCCGCCGCCCTTGAAACGACACGAACGGCCGAAAGGATCATAGGCCTTGCCCCCGATGCTGTCGATATTGTGCTGGGACGGCAAGGGGAAACGCTGCGATTCAATGGGCTGCCGTTCGCACGGGTACGGACTATGATGGGCGTCGAAAAGGCATGGTTGGGCACCGGGAGCGACATGCATGTGCTGAACGACGAGACATGGGAGCAGCTCGAGGAGCTCGTCGCGTCGCTGAAACTGCACCGGTCGTCGGCTGCTCCGAATAAGCGGCATAAGCTCTACAAAACGTCTCCTGAGGCGTGGCTCGAGTCCATTCTGCGCCGCAACATAAAGCTGCTCGATGCGAATCTGGTCCTGTCGCCGATATACAACCAATTCCGCTTCATGAGGGAGAAGATCGACCTGCTGGCACTCCGCCGAGACGGACGGCTCGTCGTGATCGAGCTAAAGACGCAGCCCGACCGGGCAGGGGTTTTTCAGGCAGCAGACTATTGGAGAAAGATCGAGCTGCAACGGCGTCGAGGGCTGCTGGACAGAGCCAACCTCTTCGGCGGACGGCAGATCCTCGATAAGCCCGCTCTCGTGTACATCGCGGCGCCGGCATGGAGCTTTCACCGGGATTTTGAATATTTTGCCCGGTGCCTCACGCCCGAGATCGAGCTGTGGCGATTCGAGCTGCACGAAGCCTGGCGAGAGGAGGTGAGGGTGATCTCGAGACTGGAATACCGCTGATCAAGCCTTTACGTATTTGTACCCGACTCCGCGAACCGTCACCACTATCTTCGGATCGTTGGGAGCGTCCTCGAGATAGCGGCGGAGACGGACGACAAAGTTGTCGATGGCCCGCGTGTCGGTATCCTCCTGGAGCTGCCAGACATCCTCGAGGATCGACTTTCGTGATACGGCACGCCCTTCGTTCTCGATCAGGTAACGTAGCAGCTTTGCCTCCATCAGGGTGATGGGCACGACATCGCCGTTGTGCCGCAGCTCCAGATTGCCGAGGTCGATCGTCCTCCCGTTGATCTCGACCGTATCGGATGCTGCCTCCGGGGCCCTCGACCATCTCTGCCGCCGGAGCAATCCCTTTAGCCTCGCGATAAAGATCTCTAGGTCAAACGGCTTTGCCAGGTAATCGTCGGCGCCCGCCTCAAACCCCTGCAGCACATCCTCCGGCCGGCTCCGTGCCGTCAGCATCAGGATCGGTGTGTAGTCCTGCCGCTCACGTAACGTCTGTGCGACGTCAAAGCCGCTGATACCGGGCAGCATTACGTCGAGCACGATCGCATCAAAGCCGCCGGCGGCAAGCAGGTCGAGCCCGCCTTCACCGGTTTCCACGGTGGTGACGTCGTAGTTCTCCGCCTCGAGGTTAAACTTCAGCCCTGCGGCGAGGTGCTGTTCGTCTTCGACAACAAGTACTTTCATCTTGGCAGCCTCACCATAAAGGTCGTCCCTTTGCCGAGCCCCGCACTGTCGGCGGTGACCCGCCCGCCGTGCCGCTCGATGATGGAGCGGACGATAGCCAGGCCCAGTCCCGTGCCCTTAGCCGCCGGGGCAGCCTTGTCGTGCGACCGGTAAAACCTCTTGAAGACCCGCTTCAGGTCCGCACGGCTGATACCGATGCCGCTGTCCTTTACAAAGACATCTACCGACCTGGCCCGCAACGCGACCCGTATCGAGATCCTCGGACCCTCCGGAGAGTATTTGATCGCATTGTCGAGAAGGTTTGAGAAAACCGTCATCAACTCGTCCCTGTCGGCAATTATCTCGACCGGCTCGGCGGGTATCGTCAGCCGTACAGCCGATTCATCCAGGTGACTACGCAGAATGAGCCGGTCCACCGCCTCCTTGATCAGGAGATTCAGATCGACGTTCGTCCGGTTGAGATCACGCTTCTTCTCCCGCGTGCGGCTTGCCTGCAGGACCTGCTCGACGGTGCCAAGCAAACGATCGGTGTCGGCGTGCATTATGTCGTAAAACTCGTTTCGCTTATCGTCCGTGACGGGACGGGTCTTGAGCGTGTCCAGGTAAAGGCGGATCGATGCGATCGGTGTTTTCAGCTCGTGAGTAACGGCATTCAAAAACGCGTCGTGCTGCTCATTCCGGCGTATCTCGCGAACAAGGAAGACAGTATTCAGGGTCAGGCCCGTAATGATCGCCGCGAAAAAGATAATGCCGATGACCAGCAGTGCGACTTCGCGAATATTCAGGAATACCCAGCTGACGTTCAGAACGACGGCGATCGCGATCAGGACGATACCTGATACCAGGAAGAATATCGCTGTCTTACGCCGGCGCATGGTCTGATGTTAAGGGAAGAGAACAAAAGCCGAAAAGGCGAAGAGGAGCGATCTTGATCACTCCCCTTCGCCTAAACGCTTATCTGATCTGACAGACTAGGCTGCCTTCTTGTACACCTTGGCTTCCTCTGCCTCAAGATCGAGGCCGTAGACGTCGCTGATGATGCCCATCTTTTCCATAGCCTTGATCTGGACCCAATTCACGTCGAATTCCTTCGTGGTCAGGCCGTGACGGGCCGAGCGGGGGTACGCGTGATGATTGTTGTGCCATCCCTCGCCAAAGGTCAGTGCTGCGACCCACCCATTGTTGCGGGAGTCGTCGCGTGTCTCAAAGCGACGGGTGCCCCAGAGGTGCGTTGCCGAGTTCACAAGCCAAGTGAAGTGCCAGCTAAGAGCAATACGTAAAAAGATCGCCCATACCACCATGGTCCAGCCGCCGATGGCGAACAGAACTACCGCCGCGATGACCGTGCTTACCCAATAGTACTTGTCAATAAAAACGAGGTAGGGATCACGAATGAGGTCCGGCGAGTACTTGTTGATCGCCGTCTGAGGCTGTATCTGAGCGGTTCCCTTAAAGATCCAGCCAATGTGCGCCCAGTAGGCACCGTTTTTTGGGCTGTGGGGATCTTTGTCGGTCTCGGTAAAAGCGTGGTGGATCCGGTGCGTCGTCACCCAGGCGATCGGGCCCGACTGGAGCCCGAGCGTACCGCATGTGGCGAGAAATCGCTCAAACCACAAAGGAGCCTTAAACCCACGGTGCGTCAAAAGCCGGTGATAGCCGATACCGATACCCCAGCTGGCGGCGACCCACCACATGATGAAAGTCGCGGCAAGATTTTGCCAGCTGAATGTGAACAGTGCCGCAAGTGCGACCAAGTGAAAGGCTGCAACAAAGAAGATGGTGTTCCAGTGAGTCTTTGTTGATGGTGTAAATTCAATGACGTTCTGCAAAAGTGATCACCTCGTTAATGCTCGAGAATTACCGCTCAACGGTCAATCTGAGACTAACAGCTTGACCGTTGAGCGGTTGTAAGAGTTTTGTAAGAGTTATATTTGCAGTTAGTTACGCGTGTTAAACTCGCCTTCGACACACGGATGGCGAGGAAGAATACTTTACAAACCCGGCTGGAGTTTTTTGCGGCAAAAGCCGCGTTCTCCCTGCTCGGGCTGATGCCCCGCAAGGCGGCGATCTGGTGCGCGACGCGCATCCTGCTGCTGGTCCCTATCCTCTTGCCAAAACTCCGCGGCATCGGGCTCACCAACCTTGCCATCGCGTTTCCAGAGCGATCTCTCGAGGAGCGCGAGGCTATCTTCAGGGGCACGTTCGAGAATCTCGGCCGGGTCATCGGAGAGATGACGCAGTTTCACAAATATGACCGCGAGCGTTTGGCAGAACTGATCGACTTTCAGCTCGACGAGACTTCCCGGCGACTGTACGCACTGCAAAAGGCCGGCACCGGCGTCCTCATTACCACCGGGCATATGGGCAATTGGGAGATGCTCGTGCTGGGCTTTGCGGCACTTTACGAACCGATCAGCTTCCTCGCCCGGCCTCTGGACAATCCGCTCCTCGAGCAGATGCTGAACGTTCACCGGACGCGTTACGGCAACGAGCCGATCAGCAAACGCAATTCGGTGATGCTCGCCGCACGGATACTGAGCGACGGAGGGATACTTGGCGTGCTATCAGACGTGAACGTCCAGCAAAAGGACGGCGTCTTTGTGCCATTTTTTGGAGAGCTGGCATGTACGACGGCCGGGCCGGCCATGCTCGCGATCCGCTCCGGGGCACTGATATACCCGACGTTCTGCGTGTGGGATAAAGAGATAAGCCGTTACCGCTTTGTGCACGGGGCCGTGGTCACACCCAGGAACACCGGCGACCGGAAACAGGACGTGATCGACACGACGGCCGCGTACACCTCAGAGATCGAGAAGATCATCCGCCGGTATCCCGATCAGTGGATGTGGATACATAAACGTTGGAAGACGCGCCCGCCCGGCGAAGCCGAGCTCTACTGACCCCAGGTCAAGAACATAGCGATCGCAGCGGCGAACATCACCGCAGCAGCGATGCCGCCGAGAACATTCGTGAATCGGCCGTTCGTCCGCTCCTTCATCACCCTTCGATCATTCGCCACGATCAGAACCACAACGAGCAGTGGCGGAGCGACCACGCCGTTGATCACGGCTGTCCAGAAGAGAGCACTGATGGGATTTATCCCTAAAAGGTCTATGGCGACGCCGATAAGGGTCGCGGCGGCTATGACGGCGTAGAATTTTTTTGCCCGCCTCGGCTTTTGATCTAGCCCAGCCCGCCACCCGAACGCTTCTGACACGGCGTATGCCGCTGATCCCGAGAGCACCGGGACGGCGAGCAGGCCTGAGCCGATCAGCCCCACCGCAAACAGCACGGAGGCAAACCTTCCCGCAAGGGGTGCGAGCGCCTGTGCGGCCTCTGTGGCAGTCTGGATGTCAGTCCTACCGCTGACGTGGAGCGTGGAGGCCGCGGCGAGGATCACGAAGTAGAACACTGTGTTACAAAAGATCATCCCCACGACAGTGTCGACCTTCTCGTTCCGGATCTCCTGATCCGTCGCCCCGTACTTTTGGGCGAGTCGCAGTCGCCCAATGCGTGTCTCCTCCTCCACCTCCTCATCCGCCTGCCAAAAGAAGAGATATGGCGAGATCGTTGTACCGAGGATCGCCACGATCGTGGTGATGTACCTGCCATTGAGATCGATCTGAGGCACAAATGTGGCACCGGCCACCGCGGTCCAGTTCGGGTGTGATAGGAATGCCGCTATGACGTAAGCAAACAGCGTTAGAGTGAGCCACTTGAAGATCCGCACGATCAGCCGATAAGACCCATATATCTGCACCAGCACGATCGTGAGTCCGATGGGCAGCACCATCACCGCTACCGGTACGGGTACGAACATGTTTATAGCCGCCGCGATGGCGGCGATGTCCGCACCAACGTTGATCGTGTTTGCGATGAGAAGTGCGATGACCGCCGGATAGAGGATCCAGCGTGAATAGTATTTTCTCAGGACCGCAGCCAGGCCGCGGCCGCTGCACATCCCGACCTTTGCACAGGTGTGCTGGACCACGATCATCAGCGGCAAGGTCAGGACCGCGGTCCATAAGGTCGCGTATCCAAGTGCAGCACCAGCCTGCGTGTACGTCCCTATTCCGGAAGGGTCATCATCCGATGCTCCGGTTATGAGCCCGGGGCCGAGCCTGTCGAGTAATCGTTTGAGGAAGTTGTCGCGGCGAGCATCGCTCATTGCACCTGTCCTCTAGCCTGGTTTGACGGACATAGAGCGAGTGCGGCCGATCAGGAGGCCGCGGCCTTTCTCGCCTGTGACTGCACTGCGGTGATCGCTACTGCATCCACGATGTCCTCTGCCTTGCAGCCCCGAGAAAGGTCATTACATGGCCGGTCCAGCCCTTGGAGTATGGGCCCGATAGCCGTGCCGCCGGTGAGGCGTTCGGTAAGTTTGTAGGCGATGTTGCCGGCATTTAGATCCGGAAAGATCATCACGTTCGCTCGGCCCGCCACCGATGAGCCGGGAGCCTTGGAGTCACCCACGGCCTTTACAAGTGCAGCATCTGCCTGAAGCTCGCCGTCGATGGCGAGGTCAGGCATCCGCGCCTTGACGGTCTTCGTCGCCTCGACGACTTTATCTATCAACGCATGTTTCGCCGACCCCTTCGTGGAGAACGAAAGCATTGCGACACGCGGCTCGACCTCGAGAAGAGCCAGGCACGATTCCGCCGAGGCCATCGCGATCTCTGCGAGAGCGGCAACATCCGGATCGATCACGACTCCACAATCGGCATAGATCATCGCCCCATTTGCCCCGAACTTCTTCTCGGGAACGACCATCAGGAAGAAACTCGAAACGGTCCTGAACCCCGCGCGCACCCCGATGCACCTGAGTGCTGCCGCAACGGTATGAGCCGTCGTATTCGTCGCACCAGCTACAGAGCCGTCTGCCTTGCCCTCCCTGACCAGGAGGTTGCCGTAATACAGCGGGTCTTTCACTGCTTGTTCCGCCTCCTCGAGGGTCATTCCCTTACTGCGGCGTAGATCGTAAAAGAGTGTCGCTATGCGTCCAAAATCCCCAGCCTTGCGATGGTCCAGTATGTCGACGCCGTTTAGGTTAGCTCCCGAGCCGGCGGCGACCTCACGGAGCTTTTCCTCGTTGCCGAGCACCGTTATCCTGGCGATCCGGTCGCGTGCGCAGATCGCAGCCGCCTCGATGGTCCTCGGGTCATCGCCTTCTGGCAGAAGTATGTGCTGGAGGTCAGCGGCGGCACGCTGACGGATACGCTGTAAGATCATCAGTTTGTCGGCAGTCGAGCAACATTATAGCCCGAGGGCTCAGCTTAAGTAAGCAGTTGAACATCTTGCCCGGCATCATTGGTTTTGAATAAACTCTAACCAATGGCAAACCAAGGCAAAAAGATGCAGGCAAAGGAGAAGTCCGAACTGAAGTCACGGCTGAGGAGCTTCATGATGTTCCTGCCGAACATGGTCGTGCTCCTCGGGCGGTTGCTCAAGGACGCTCGCGTGCCCGCGGCAGAGAAGGCTTTGTTCTTTGCCGCGATCGTTTACGTCATCTCACCGCTGGATCTCATCCCCGACGTCTTCCCATTCATCGGCCAGGTCGACGACCTGTATGTCGTCGCTCTCGTCCTCCTGCGACTGATCAGCAAGACGGACGAGGGCATCGTTCGCCAGCACTGGACCGGCGGCGGCGATATCGTTGCTCTTGCTGATTCGATAGCTGCAATAGCTCCGAAATTCTTGCCGAAGCGCATCTCAAGGGTCCTGACC
>Ga0070658_10003111_pt1 | contig 13695 bp, 9 predicted proteins | sample KBSC13metaG_FD_64664 | JGI IMG/M metagenome (GOLD analysis project Ga0070658, IMG submission 64664) | Corn rhizosphere microbial communities from Kellogg Biological Station, Michigan, USA - KBS C1-3 metaG | ecosystem: Host-associated > Plants > Roots > Rhizosphere > Soil ... | reverse complement strand
GGTTGCCCCCGTCGTTCCGATGTTCGACACGAGATTAACCCGGGGAACCGCACCAAGTCCGTGGTTGAATCTGCGGGCAAAGGACCACTGGTAATCCCACGTGCTGTTGATAGTCGACGTGTCGTTCCAGACCGCTGAGTAGAAGGCGCTCACACGTTCGTTCCGCACCAATCTCTCGAGTTGCCTCTGATCCCGTACGACCGGCCACTGCTCCATGTTGACGTCGTAGAGCTGCCACGCGCGACGCCATGTGGCCCATCCCCAGATTGACGGATATTGGCTGAACGTGTACGATTCGGGAATGTCAAGCTGGTCTCGCAGGAAGTTTGTGCCAGATACCATCATCACACGCTTATCGTCTCGGTATCGATCAAGCATAAGTTCGCAGAACGAGAAGAAGGATGCGGCAGGAAGACAGTCGTCTTCAAGGATAATCGCTTCCTCAACGAGAGAAAAGGCCCAATCTATGCCTGAGCTCACTCGGGCGCGGCATCCCATGTTGGCTTCGGAGTAGTTTGGAATGACTTCGCAGTCCCAATCGACCCGCGCGACAATGTCGCGCGTCTCGCGGCATAGGTCGGCCTCGTCCGCAGAGCGAGGGCCGTCCGCCACCACGAGGAGCTTGCTAGGTCGGGCGGCCGCAATTCTTTCAAAGACCCGTTCCGTGTAGGCAGGGCGGTTGAAAATCAAGAACAGAACTGGAGTTCGCAACATGTCTCACGCGGTAGATGTTCAGACAGACACCTAGTCGCCACCGTACCCTTTCTAGACTTCGCCTTATGATTTTGTCAGTCGCATTCTACCAGGAATGCTGCGTTATCCGTATCATGTGTCGAGTTGCACAGGCACGGCGTCAACGACGTCGAGACACGCGACAAACGTTATACGCGGACCGATCATGCACCGGCTTTTTAGCCTCAAATACCGAGTATAATTCACCAGTTCTCACCCCTCAATTTCTGGCCGGAGACATTGTTGTATATCTACCTTCATATTCCTAAGGCGGCAGGGACGGCACTTCGCAGTGTTCTAAAGGCAGCATACGGGCCGGATGCGATTTTCTGGGGCTACGAGGCCAAAAGCGTCGCTGACCTCGCGCAAGAGATTCTGTCTCTGAGCGCCGGGGAGATCGATGCGCTCGCTCTGATTGCCAGTCATCACCAATTTGGACTTCACACACTGCTCGCAAGCGAACATCGCTATGTAACGATGCTTCGCGACCCGATCGACCGGTTTGTCTCGGATTTCTATTTTATCCAGGGAGACGACGGCCGCCCACGCCATCGTGTTCTTGAGGGCCGCGAGGGCATAAGCATCACCGACTACATCCAATCAGGATTGTCAACTATCGATAACGGCTTGGTGCGACTCATCTCCGGCACTTGCGATGGACGACCACACGGCCTTGTGACCGCAGACGACCTTGAGATAGCCAAGCAGAATCTTAGACACCACTTTGCGGCCGTCGGCTTCTCCGACAGTTTTGCCGAATCCGTCATATTGTTTCGCAGGAAGCTCGGCTGGCCGCGCGCACCCTTCTATCGTCGGGAGAATGTCACTAAACACCGTCTGGCGGTGGCAGACATACCGTCAGCCGATCTAAACATCATCAACCGTTACTTCGAGTTGGATCGTGAGTTATACGACTACGCGCGCGGGCTCTACGAAAGTGACATACATAGCCTCGGCACCGACTTTAGCAGCGAAGTTCACGAGTATAACGTGGCGATTCGGGATGTACACCGTATACTTGACGATGAACGGTCCCAGCTTTTAGCACAGAGGGCCTCGTCAGAACATGTACTAGCAGAACTCAGGCAGGTTCTCGAAACGCGAAGCCACCGCGCTGCTAGTCGACTTGGCCAAGCACTTTCTACGGTAAAGGGATTGTGGAAACGCAACGATGCGGGAGAGCCATAGCGCCAGTCATTAAAGTGTGGACGTTGAGGACAAGCGTCACTGTTCCACGCCTATGGCCGGTCGGTCGAACAGCTTGGTCGACGGACCTAGATCGTGTCCGTGTTATAACCTCAACATCAGCAAGGGACGGTATCGCCATCGATAGCCGCCACTAGTGGCCTCTGATGTGGAGTACATCACACCGAGCCCAGCCACCACCATTCGCCGCAGCCAGCCAGACGGCAAATAAGAACAGACTTCGACAAGGACAACGAGGTATGCCCGTAGAGACCACCATTATCGGCCCAGAACTCGCAAAGCTCACGATGAGGGAAAATATTGGGGAGCTGTGGCGCTACCGAGGCCTTATCTGGACGATGATCGAGCGAGACCTGCGCGTACGCTACAAAGGATCTGTACTGGGAATCTTGTGGTCAATGATTGTGCCGATCGCACAGGCCTTCCTTTATGCTATTGTTTTTGGCGTCGTGCTGGGAGTCGGCGGCGGAAATCTCAGCGCCTACATATTTTGCGCACTCATCCCTTGGCTATTCTTCCAAACCTCGGTTCTTGACGCCTCCCAGTCAATCCTGGGACAGCTCCAACTGATCAAGAAGGTCTACTTTCCTCGGGAGATCCCGGTAATTGCGACGGCATGCGCGAGCCTCATCCACCTACTCATTTCGTTGGTCGTTTTCGTGATTTACCGCTGGGGCGTCACGACGCTTAAATATGGTTGGCCAGGACCGCCGCCATCGGCGGTCGTTTTTCTTCCCGTCGTGCTAGTGTCGCTCTTCTTGCTGACCTTAGGATTGTCGTTCTTCGTTGCCGCTATGAACGTCTTCTACGAGGACATAAAGTTCATGGTAAATATCGGCATGCAATTCTTGATGTACCTAACTCCGATCATGTATTTCGCGGAGATGCTACACTATGCCGCCCGCATTCCTCAAGCTTGGCGCTCAGCCATCTATCATGTCTATCTCTGCGACCCGATCGCATGGATCGTAGGGGCATTCAAGCAGATGTTCTTTCTTCCTGCGCTGGTCCCTGTTCCTGGGCTAAAGCACCCCGTGCTAACGGCTTCGTTCGACTGGAGGTATTGCATCATAAATCTCGCCACCTCGACGCTGATTTGCGTACTGGGCTATGCGACGTTCAATAAGGCAAAATGGCGATTCACCGAGCGGCCTTAAGTCGGGAATATCCGGAATAGGTTGGTCGGGCGCGGATTGGTCCGCGCAGTGCCAGCAAAGAAGCGGTGATGGATTGAGAGTGCGATATCGACTGTCTTCGAGGCGTACCAAAGTTAGTTCCGGTAGTCCGAAAGTGTGGCTGCCGTCTGCCACATTCGCTCACTTCATCGGAAGGACCCGAGCGGATACCGCGATCTTCTGCCCACACTGCCCCTCGTCTATAATGTTCGTCCCGCGAGGATTCCCAACCACAGACATGCCTCACCATCTCGCCAATGCCTTCACGCTTGAACGAACTGTTCATAATCCTTTCGCGATCTGTGTTACCGACCACTCACCAGATCAGTCAAGATATTAGCGGGGTTGTGGTTTAATGCTTGCCCGTTATATTAATCATTCCTTTTATTCGAGTATTTAAGAGATAGTCGGCACAGATCTTATAGTAAAGACAGTATAATTTTTATACGAGAACAAAATGACTTTAGCTTGGTGGTGCGTCTAGGACGTGAGTTACTATTACACGGCGCGAGAGCATATATCATATCTATGTTATTTGTTGGCGTGTGAATAGCAACAATAGCTGTCTAGCTCTAGATAGAGACCTTTGCCGGGAGACATGCAGAACTATCCAGGTTTGTAACTGAGTGGGACTGAGTGCGCCATCAGGAGGTTTGTGGGATGCGTGAGATGCTTGATCCGTCGTCTGCGGCGGGGATTTGTATACAGTTCACGGGGTCAACTGTACCATCATCCGGTGGGGCGTTGAATGTCGAACGCCAGGTCCAGATATCGAGGGCGAACAGTTCGACGCCCATATTGGGTTCAAGATCGGGGCGCGATTCCAACCAGCGCGTAGAGCCGTTCCTCATCTTCGCGGCAGATCGGACCGGCAGCACGACTCTCGGCCACACGCTTGCGCTTCACCCCAACATTACCTGCGCTACGGAGCCTTTCAACACCAGCGGAGGAGGACCGTTCCTCACGGCTGGCAGCCAGGCTGAGCTGCGCTCGCACCTTGACCTTCTCTATGCCACATTCTCGGGGATCAAGCATGTCTGGTTTTCAGACGGTTGGCCGTTTGACGACCAATCGTTCCACGATATTGTCCTAACCCATGGCATGCCGCGCGTAATCTTCCTCGATCGCCGAAACGCTCTCCAACGCGCGGTCTCCTACCACATTGCCTGTCAAACGAGAATCTGGCACGTAAACAGCGCGCGCGATCCCAACCGTCGACAGATCGCGTCACGCCAGATCGCGCCCATCGATGTCGAGTGGATTAGCTCCTACATAGACGGTCAGCGCTCGTGCGCCGAGCGATATCGGAAGGAACTTGTCGCATCCGGCGTAGATTGGATGGACCTGTCGTACGAGGACCTGTACAATCCGACGATGGGGCTAGCTGCTCGTCTTAAGACTCTAGATGATATCGTGAGCTTCCTTGGCGCCACGCCGATCGGTCGTGAGGCTCAAGCAATGGCCCGACTGCTAAATCCGAAGTCCAGCAAGATGAACTCCTCATCGACGTATCGGCTGGTTCCCAATGTCGAGGAAATCGAGCAGCTGTTCGGCAATGCGGAGAACGGTTACTTGAACGATACCGCACCGATCACGCTCTCAAAGCCGTCAATATTCGCCGGCATAGGCGTAGACGCTACCAAGAATTACTCCGCACCGATGCCCGAGGCGGACAGGATTGCGGTATTGGAGGCTCAAGTCACGTATCTCCAGCGTGTCGCGAAGCAGCAGAGCGCGGACTTGCGGCACGTAGAGCAGCAATTGTCTTCGACGCTGGTTCGCCTCGCGGGCCGAATTGAGCGCGTCCTAGGCAAGACAATCGGATGGCTTAAGCCCGTCCACCGGGCTCGTCCTTTGCGTGCACGCGATTGGCTGAAAACTTGATGCAGGCCCGCCGTTGCCGGCCTCACACCAGTACACGCTGATTATAAAGGGACGTTCGGGAACCGAATAAGCTCTGCATTCGTGCCTGATCACGCGGAGTGCTGGACGCACCGAGCCAGCAGGCTCCGGCACTTCTTGCCGAGCCATCACACACGGTTTCTCTTCAGCTGTTCGGGCGGCTCGCTCTGTGAATCGGCCGCAGGGCTGACGTCTTCACGCCAACCTCCCAGTGCCGGATCACGCCAGAAGCGCCATGATCCTAGTGGCCGAGGGCTTGAAGCTTTGTAGTGAGAGTACCCTTGAGCCAGGCGGCGTCCACGTAGGTGCAGTTGGCACTCAGTGACAGGCCGTTCTCGTAATATGACTTGGCCTCGGATTCTCGGCCAATCGCATAGTAGGCGTCACCTATAATCATCTGATATCGTCCGTCGAAATATGCCTTCTTCTGCGTATACTCGTCCCTTTCTTTCCCTGTAATCAACGTCAGGAGCAATGTGCTGGCGGTGTCGTAGAGTGTGGCCGCCTCCTGATCGTCAGGAGGCGAAGTCGTCCCGCCATGCTGAGCCTCCCGCTCGGTGTAATTGCTTCCTGTCTCAATGGCATATCGCTCGAGGATAGCGATTGCCCGCCGGTCATCCTTAAGCGCGCTATTCCAATCGCCTTTTGCGGCATCGTCCTGGGCGGCGGCCACATACCCGATGGCAAATCGCTGCTCGACCATGTCACCGATCGCCCGCACCTGCCCGACTGGCGACTTGTCGAGGTCGGCGATTTGTCGATAGTACTGCAGCGACTCTTCGCGGGTGGTGATGCGGGCAAGTGCGATGAGGCTGTCGAGATAGTTGGGATCTCGCTTGATAGATCCTTTGTACGCAACGATTGCTCCCGCATTGTCACCTGAGCGCTGCAACGTAGACCCGAGCCGGTAGTAATTCAGGCAATCGGGTTGACGCTCGATAGCGTATCTTAGCTGGGAGATGCCGTCAGGTATGGCATTTTCTCGCTGGACTAGGACACGGTATCCGTACTCGGCCGGGTACTTGCCATCGAGCGGCGCCCAGGTCATGGCCTTCTCATACCCCGCGCCTGCGTCCGCGGGATTGATCGACGGATCCGCCAACAACGTCTGCGCCGACGCCACGTTGGCGGCCGCTACCCCGTTGCAGATACTAAACACGGCGCCAGCAAGAGCAGCGGCCGCTCCCAGCCATTTCAGCGCGGTGGCCCCGCCCGACGGGGTCGCCGTGGACTCGTCGACGTTAGCGGTTATCGTCAGCCCCGACGCCATTCCGGCGAGCGCAAAGAACGTCAGCCCGATGGAGAAGACGTAGAGGTCCGAATCGATCAGGTTTTGCACCGCCTCGCTTGCGACGGAGGCAAGCAGTGCCGCTCTTATTGCTACCGACGCATTCGTGGGCAGGTCGGCCAGTACCCGGAGCGGGCCTGAGGTTTCCGTCACACGGGAGTCGCCGAGGACGCGCCAGATCGCGGCGATTGTCGCGAAGATAAGCGTCACCAAGGCGATCAGTGCCGGTAATCCGATTTCGGCCCCGATCTGAAGATAAGTATTATGCGCGAGGCGGGTGAAACCGGCTTCCGCGAACTTGGGATAGAAGTCCATGAATGTTCCGGGGCCGACGCCTATCAGTGGAGCGAGTCCCGACTTCGCCATGTTGACCGTGCCCTGCCACGTCAACTGGCGGAACGCCCCCGAGTTCTTGTCCCCGCCCATCAGCAGGCGGTGTATGACAGGATAGGCCAATATCGCGACAATAAGCACTCCGACTGTGCCGCCGACAACGCTACCTCGCGAGAGCTTGAGGCGCTTCCCTTGAGCCTGATTGGCCCGGAAGATTGCCGCTACGAAGACGACAAATCCGGCCACCAGTGAGATGAGCGCAAATCGCGATTGAGTTTGGAACAGCACCGCCATCTGCAGAAGTACCGACAGGCTAGCCAGCCCGCGAAACAGAGAGCTCCCACGCGGAATGGCAAGGAAGAAGCCGATAGTGATCGGGATGGTGAGGAGCATATAACCCGCAAGGAAGTCGGGCGTTGACGTGCTGTTGACGCGCATCATCCCGAAGCCGTCCTTCAGGCTTCGCATGAATTCCTGTTCGCCAATGACTGCCATGACCGTGGCCGCCAGTACGGCCGACAGCGCGACCGCGTAGGCCGCCCCGCGCGCATGTTCGGCCAGCCGGCGCATGGCAAGGAAGGCACAGCCGTACGTCAGCATGGTCGTAGTCATATGGAGCATGTGTGACAGGAATGCAAGCCTTGTCATCGCTGCGTGGACAATCGTGGAGAGCACGGTCCACGCGATCAACGCTACCATCGACAACGCGGCAGGCGAGCGCCGAACGGGTGACAGCGTTGTCTGGAACACGATCGCTAGGTACGTACTCAGTACGGCTGCACCGAGTATACACGACCACTGCGCTTCTTCGGGGATGCCGGCCAACAGCGGTGCGAGCAGCATTGATATGGAAAGAAAGACGATTGTGATATTCATGCGAAGGATCGGGCGGGATCGACATAGATTTCGGGGTAGCGACCGGTGACGATATTGGAGTACCATACGAGAATATCGTCTGCATGGGACGTGACCAGATTCGGGATGTCAGTTACTAGCCTCGCCCATCACAGAGTACGTCTCTCTATATCCACTCAAATTATGTTTGGCCGAGGACACACTCGGGTGGGAAGATGGCAGTTTCGCATTGAAGATCTGCACGGCACGTTCGCCCATATACACAGCCTCCGCTGCTAGATGCTTCCTCTTCTCGGACCGGGCGAGCATCACCACGCTCATCGCAAGGTTGTCTAAGGCCATCGCGACCTGTACGGAATCCGCACCGTAGATCTTCTCACACATGTCAAGTGTCCGCCGCCCATAGACGTCAGAATCCCGGAAGCGGTTCGTCGCAAAGTATAGCTTTGCGAGATACCCAAGAGTAATGGCGATAGGCGGTTGGCCCGGCACATTGCGCTCAAATATGCTTAGGTCTTCGATAAACAGCGCCTCCCCCTCGGAATACCGTCCGACGCGCAGAAGCACTTGTCCGAGATGATCTTGCTCGTAAGCTGCAAGTCGTATTTCTCACCGCGTCGCTTCAGTTCGGCGATAAGCTCATTAAAGTGCGCTTCGGCAGACGGGTAATCGCCTGTAAAATACGCATTCATCGCTATGCCACTCACGGTGCGAAATACATCGTCCTCTAGCAACTCACGACGTCGGAGAAGGGCTTGACTGAACAACCGACCGGCTTCCGCGTGCTTGCCACAGGCTGCGAGTGCTTCCGCGAGATCTATGCCGCTGGCCGTGGCATAGAGCGAGTCTTCCCCCAATTCTTGCACGATCATCTCATGCTTTCGCCCCAGGAGCTCTAGCGCGCGAGTAGGTTCGCCATCTGCAAGCGCCTTCCCGCCTTCAAAGCTCAGGTTAACGATTTCGTCGTGATTGGCCGCGTTGTCTTCAGGTTTTTGTTTCATAGTAAAAAGCCCTCGCAATCGCGGAAATTATACCAGACCAGTGCGTACATCGTTCGGAATGTTACTCTTTGATCTTGCGTATTGGTATCCTTCGTCGGGCTCAACGGATTTCCTGTGATGTCCGATGTTCTATCGGTTACAAATGGGCAATGGGTCGTGCAAATGCAACACCCTCATCTTTGGCGACACTGGGGTATCATAGCCCCAGTCCTGTCTACTGCGGGCATCGTGCGTCGGACATTTGTGAAGATGCGCCCGGTGCTTAGCGAACTGGTATGGACTCGAAGCGGGCGGCAGCACATTGCCTCTCGAATGAGCCTATCGATGGCAAGATTAACTGCGTTAAGCGCTACTCCAAGTGTTCGCACTTTCTCACTTTTTGGCTCCTGAGATTTGCTCAACCGGACGCTAGATAGGTAATTCCAGAACCTATGGACGTGCCGACATTTTCCATCATCATCCCCGCCTACAACGCCGAGCGGTATCTGAATGACACCGTCCAGTCAGTGATCGCCCAGACGCGGGCGGACTGGGAGACCGTGATTGTAGACGACGGCTCGCTCGATACCACATCAACGATCGCGGCAAAGCTAACAAGAACCGATTCGCGTATTCGGACGATTACCACCGTCAATGGCGGCGCCAATGCGGCACGCAATGCGGGATTACTAGCAACGACGCCGTCCAGCAGCTTTATCGCGTTCCTCGACTCTGACGACATCTGGGAGCCTGATGCCCTCGCTAGGCTCTCGGCCGGGCACGACGCTCGGCCCGACTCGCTACTGACCTTCGGCGAGGCGCGCTACATCGGGCCGGATAATGAGGACTTGCCTAACGAACGCCCCAATCATCTTCCGAAACGGATGACGTTCGCGGCCCAGGCAATCGTGTCAGAATCAGACGACAAAGAGATTAGCTTCGAAACCCTTCTGTTAGGAAACCTCATTCAGACTCCTGGATGCGTGCTCCTGCCCAGGACAACATTGGCCACACTTGGCGGCTTCGATCCGCGTATCAGGCAATCTGAGGATTGGCACTACTGGCTACGCGCGAGTTTGCGCGGCGCTGTCAATCATATCCAGTCGACCGTGCTTGCGTATCGTGTGCATCCCTCCGGACAGTCGCGCAACCACGAGCGTATGCTTGACCAGGCGGCTCTGGCCCTCAAGACAATTGCGACAGAGGAATATCTGACGCCAATCCGAATGTGGGAGGTATCAATGGTATATGCTATTCGGCACGGAATCGGTGTCGCCAACGTCGACGAATGGACAGCCGCCCTTAAGGATATCGAACACGCAATGCGTTCGGGCCGCGTGACAAGCAAATCAGATAAGGACATCGCCGACATCAATGGGGCATTGCTCATGGCGCTGAATGGAAATGTCGATCTGGCATCGCGGCTCGACACTCGCGGAAGTGACCGTCAAGTTGCGCTCACGCCCGAGGAGGTCGTCCTGACACGTGCGGCGCGCAAGCGTCTATTGGTGCAATCGACGTGGATCAAAAGCCGCCTTGCCGTGCACGCCCTCCGGCGGCACGAACTGCCGCGAGCATTTTCACACGCGACATCAGGTGCGGTCGATTGCCTCAGATCTATAGGTCTTTAGATCAGGAGACCTGGTTCGGCTTCTTAATCGCGTTGCGCAGGCGACCTATGCCTGGCACGGCAATGCCGCGCCGCGCGAGGGCTGGCTTTAGGTAGGTGGTTTTATAGTAGGACCAGCGCAGAGCAAGTCTATCGGCAGGGCTCACCGTTGACCAATACTCTCGACTAATCGCCATCATCTCATCGACCTGTCTCTTGGCGAGGCTCACACTAATGCTGCCCCCTTCGTCGGGGTCAGCGCGAAACTGAGCGAGGATATCATGCACCACGTGAACACCATGGCGTTCGGTGATTTTCACCCAATGCCGGTAGTCCATAGCGTATCGGTCGCGCTCATCGAAACCGCCGACGTCATCAATCACTCCCTTGCGAATGAAAGCCGCCTGCGCCGAGATTCGAACGTCCTGTCCCCAATGAACCCAGCACTCAATGAGTTCCTTGCGGTTAGTGTAATTGGTCACCCAGGTGCGAATCACGGTACCGTCGTTGCGGATATGGTCGCAATCGCCAAGGATGAGTCCGGCTTCAACGTGCGCCTCGGCCTCTCGTGAAACGATGTTGAAAGCGCCGGGAAGGTAAAGATCGTCATCACCAAGCACCCCGACTAAGTCCCCACTCATAAGCTTGAGACCTTTGTTGAGCGCTTCCGAAAGGCCGCGGTCCGATTCCGATATCCAACGAATATGGGGAAATCGATCGGCGTATTCCCGAATGACATCAATGGTCCCGTCCTTCGACCCCCCGTCGACTATGACATGCTCCTTGGAGTCGTAATCCTGCCTCGCGACACTCTCTATACACCGGCCGATCATATCGACGCGATTCATCGTCGCGGTTATAATGGAGATCTTAAGTGGGTTTCCCATGATACGATTTCACCCAACAACGTGGCTTTAGTAGGAACATCGGGCTCACCCATGACACGCGTGAGACTCCTATAATGATCGTTATCTTTCACGCCCCCTGACTACAACGCCGGCGTTTTTCGCCGAATCGCCCAAGCATGGCTCCAGGAGATCGTCGCCGCCACTGAGTGCGGCCATGACAAAGGTTCAGGTCTGCGCCCACGCCAGGAATGAGATCCAGGTTTGATAGGGATTGCGAGCTAACTACGCTGTATTCGACGGCCCACCGAGCACGCTGCTGGCGGCACTGCATTCACCACGACGTACCGATCCCGAGATCAGTATCCGGACAGTATGCGGCCCCATGATCGGAGCTTTCTACGCCAATTACCGCACGAATTATATACCGACGGCGGTCAATCAACGCTTGAACCTGGTCGGCGACTGGTTAGCTGGAGCGCGACGAAAACATCCCCTCCGACAAGGTCAATACTGTGACGCAAATCGAACTCATCCTTTCGGTGCGGATTACTATCTAGAAGCAGTCACATGGAGAAAATACGCGCCGACCCAGAGCCTGCCACCAGGAGCCGACCGGTTGATTCCAATCCAATCCGGTCCGTGAGCGATGGGGCGAATGACGGCTGCCCGAAGCTCAGCGCCAAGGTACACCCTCGAACCTCGATCTCCGCCGGTAAGCCGCAACGCAAACGCCCAAGCGTACGGGCGTATGGCATGACATCTCGTCGTCGATTGAAGTGCTGTCAATCAACCGCTGATCCTTAATGGCTCCGCCACCCAGGAAAGCATCTTTCAAAATCAATTGACATCGCTTTTCTCACACTATTCTACTATAAAGGAGCCCTTTCTGCCGATAGACCGAACGAGCGCCGTAAGTCAACCATTCTTGCGTCAAGGCAGCATGGCGGCGCCGACGAATAACCCCGGGCAGGCGCGTCAAGAGCTCGCCCGGGGTTACTAGATACTAAGCTTACGGTGTGACCGTAATGTTAGTCAGTGAGCTAGGTGTCCCGAATCCGACGCAGTTGCTCTCAAGATTCCACTGGAAAGGATACACGTTGTTTCCGGAAGCAACGTAGGCAGGAGCCGTCGCCGTGAAATTGAACGTGACCGAGTCCCCTGGCGGCACCGACGTTGGGACGGGCGCGGTTAGGCCGAGCCAGGAATAGCCTAGAGTGAATATGCAGTAGTGGTGTTCTGCGGTCCATGTCGTTGTCCCCGTATTGTGGAAGGTGAGGGATACAGGGAACCGTGTTCCGCCCTTGACCGTGGCTGGGACGGTCTGGCCCGTGCATGAGCCCGAGTCAGAACCGCTCGTACTGACGACCGTCACTGGTACGTCTAGGCTCGGAGTACCGAATGTCGTTGCCACGCCGTTTACAATCTGCTCAAGCTGCCACTGCATGTGGTACGTACCGGGTGTCGAGGGTGCTATGATCGGGATACGTATCACAGAATGGACGTTATCCAGACTGGACGGTGGGATGTCGTTCGGAACGGTGACCCCGTTGTAGACGGTCGATCCAAATGTCGACGCGACACCCCAGGTAGTGACTGGAGAACCAGTTTGAGGAACGAGGCCGACCAATAGGCCATCGCCCGGCGTCATCGTCTTCGTCCCAGAATTACTTAGGGTTACGCTGACGTCGTACCTGTCGCCCACGGTCATCTGAGTCGGCCAGTCCGTGAGCTGGACCGTTCCGTCAAGGATGTTGGTCGACAGCACCGTCAGGGTCGTCGGCGCTGGAGAGCTGTACGGCGGGGAGGTCAGGGTGAGGCCCGATACGACAACGCTATAGGTCTGGGCGTTTCCGACGACCAGATTCCATTGGAACCCGTACGTTCCGGCTGCGTGGGGTGTAACGATGGGGAAGTCAAAGTGCAGGGTGTGACCGGGAAGTATCGTTGTGTTTAGAGGCGGATTAACACCCAGCGACCATACCGGGCACGTATTAACGATTGTGGTAGTGCGCAGATAGTACCCTGCCTGTGAAGTCCAGTTACCTCCGGAAGTATTTACTACGGCGATGTGAGCGTAGTAGGTGGTGCCTGCGGCTAGGGTACTGAGGCCTGCCGGACTGGTCGACCAGCCGGGCGTGTTGTCTATGTATACTTCCGACGTCTGTCCTCCCGTGAGATCCGGCGCGACGTAGACGCCGATCGAATTGGTGACGGTGGGATACGTTGCGTCAGTGGCCGTGATCGTTTCCAAGCCGACCGTTGCCAGTGAGGCGGTAGTGTACGATCCTAATCCGTTTACGAGCGTGATATTCCCTAGCGACGCACCGGTATCGTTGCTCGTGAGCTGCACCGTGCCGCTGTACGTTGTAGCGGTGTTCCCATTCGCCAGTTTGGCCGTCACCGTGACGGTAAATGCCGTTCCTGGGGTGGTTTCTCCTGGAACGTTGCTGAACGCGAGCGTAGCTATCGGTGTTGGGGTCGCGGTCACTGCGTTGCTTACGGACGTTGAAGCCCCGATGCCCGCCGATCCCGACGGAATGAGCGTGTACGTGTACGCTGTACCGTTGCTAAGGCCTGAGTCAGTGAACTGGGTACCGGTGAGTCCGGGCTGATAGATGTAGGTTCCTCCGATCAGCCGTCCGAGCATGTACGAGCTCGCACCAGTCACCGCCGTCCACGTGAGATTGACCGACGCGTCTCCAGGCGAGGCCGTCAGAACGGGGGCGTTTGCTATTCGCGTAGCTCCAGCTGTTGCGCTCGTCTCCAT
>Ga0070658_10003110_pt1 | contig 13696 bp, 8 predicted proteins | sample KBSC13metaG_FD_64664 | JGI IMG/M metagenome (GOLD analysis project Ga0070658, IMG submission 64664) | Corn rhizosphere microbial communities from Kellogg Biological Station, Michigan, USA - KBS C1-3 metaG | ecosystem: Host-associated > Plants > Roots > Rhizosphere > Soil ... | reverse complement strand
ACGGCGGTCGGCATCTACGGTACGCGCCGGCTGAGGCTCTCCGAGTCGTTCCTGCGGGTACTGGTGATCGTCCTGCTGCTCGTCACCGGCGCGCTCGTCGCGACCAAGCTGGCCGGCGGGCTCTAAGTCCGTCCACAGTGGACTGGCGTCGCGAACGTCGGCAGGGCCGGATATAGCGGTCGCTGTATGTCCGCGATAGCTGGCGCTGTATCTGACGCCTCTAGGGTGATCAATGCCCGCGGAGGCGGACACGTCGCGTACGCGGGCCCGTCGACACCGGAGGTCCTGGGATGGCTCGCGTACACCGTTGGACTCGACTACAAAGATGGACAGTTTCCGCCACGACGCTGTTACTCGTGGCGGGCGGCCTGTCCATACCCACCATCGCGGAGGCTGCTCCCAGCAAGAGCTCACCCGGCGGGTACAAGGTGCAGCCGGCGGGTGACGGCAACTGGAAGCCGGGCGCACCGGGCAAGAACACGACAGCGCCCTACACCAAGCCGGCGACGCATGGCGGGACGAAGAACGTCGCGGCCGATCCGCACGCCAAGCGGGTCAAGGAGCTGACCGACAAGCGTACGGCGAACACCGCGTCGTTCCAGCTGTCCGACGGCAGCGTGCAGCAGGAGGTCTCGGCGCTACCGGTGCACTACCAGGACGCCAAGGGCGCCTGGCAGTCGATCGACTCGACCGTCAAGCCGTTGTCCCACAACGGCTTCACCGTCGGCGCGCAGGCCAACTCGTTCCAGACCTACTTCTCCCCGAAGGCGGGCTCCCTGCTGCGCATCGAGCAGGGCAAGACGTCCGTGCAGGTCGGCGCCGACGGTGCCACGACGGCGGCGCCGAAGACGAGCGGGGCCTCGGTGTCCTACCCGGGCGCGTACCCGGATGCCGACCTCGGGTACCAGGTGGGCCCGGAGGGCGTGAACGAGTCGGTCGTCCTGTCCAGGGCGCCGGCGGCCAAGCAGAGCTACTCCTTCACGGTGACCCTGGGCGGCGGCCTGGTGCCCCAGCAACTGCCGGACGGGGCCATCGTCCTGCACGGCACGGAGTCGGACGCCGCGCTGTACACGATCCCGGCGCCGTACATGTCGGATGCGAAGCCCGACAAGAACTCGCCGTACGGCAAGGTCTACAGCGCGAACGTGTCGCAGTCGATGACGTTCGACGCCGCCTCGGGGACCCTGCACGTGACGGTGACGCCGGACGCGGGGTGGCTCGCCGACGCCAAGCGGGTCTATCCGGTGACGATCGACCCGACGATCCTCGTCGCGCCGACGCCGTCGACCGCGGCGAACACGATGATCCTGGCCGACAGCCCGACGACGAACTACAGCACGTCCTGGCGGCTGTCGGTGGGTACCACGACCACGGGCGCGGCCCGCACGCTGATCAGGTTCCCGCTGCCGCGGATTCCGTCCGGTACCACCATCGCCTCGGCCGACCTCGCGCTCTACTACGACCAGCCGTTCACCGACGGCAGCCGGAACGTGCCGATGCAGGCGTTGCAGGCCAACGCCTCCTGGAGCGCGGCGGCGGCGACGTGGAACAACGCCAGCTCGATCGGCGGTCCGGTGGTGGGGACCTCGACGATGGTCGGGAACGCCACCGCGGTCTGGGACCACTTCGCGGTGACCTCGGCGGTGCAGTCCTGGGTGAACGGCAGCCCGAACAACGGGTTCGTCATCAAGACGACCAACGAGGCGACGTTGGGTCTCGGTGGGCCACGCTTCGAGGGTTCCATCTACGCGTACGGCGGCGAGGTCGTCAACTACCCGAAGTTGACGATCACGTACGGGGCGCCGGGTGTGGCGGTCAACCCGCCGACCGTCATCCACGCCACCGGTGCGGAGCTGTCCTGGCCGGCGTACACGAACACCACGGGTGACCCGGCCAACGACCTGGCGGAGTACCAGGTGCACCGCAGCGTGTACGAGAGCTTCACGCCGAGCCAGGACACCATCGTCTCGCCGGTGGTCTCCGCCAACCGGAACTTCGTGGACTCCACGGCCGTGCCGACCGCGGCGAACAGTTCCGACCCGTACGGCAACGCCTACTACTACATGGTCGCGGTCAGGACCAAGGGCGGCAGCCTGATCGCCGGGCCGACGCAGTTGGTAAGGCTGCCGAAGGCCGGTCGCACCACGCTCCTGATCCCGGCGACAGCCGCGACCACGCTGTCGTCCAGCCAGCCGACCACGGTCCTCAACACCCTCAACAACGGCGGGACGCAGGAGCCGTGGCTGGAGGTGGGCGACAACTCCTCGACCTACGGAACCGCGCGCTCGGTCTTCGACTTCGGGCAGTTGGGCCAGGTACCGGCCGGATCGAGGATCCTCGACGCACACCTGAAGCTGTGGCAGGAGACCACCACCACCAACACGACCGGAGCCGTGTACGAGCTGCACGGCCTGACGCGTTCGTTCACCGGCAACCAGGCCACGTGGAAGAACGCGGCCACGGGTACCGCGTGGACGACGGCGGGTGGCGACTTCTCCGCCACGGTGGGCGGCACGGTGTCCGGTCTGACGAACGATCCGAACCGGCAGAACCTCGACGCCACCTCGATCGTGCAGGGCTGGCTCACCACGGCCGGTTCGAACCACGGCCTGCTGGTGAAGCTCAAGGCGGAGACGTCGAGTTCGGCGCAGGAACGCACCATCTTCGCCGGGCCGAAGACCGCCGAGGCGCGACTGGCCCCGCAGCTGGTCGTCACCTACCTGGACACGTCCACCGAGTCCACCTACTACGCGCCGTCCACACCGACGGACATGGTGGTCGGCTCGACGTACTCGACGCCGGTGACCATCAACAACACCACGGGCGCGACGTGGACGGCCGCCAGTGAGGTGCTGACATACCACTGGAACCTGCCGGACGGCACGGACGTCACCACGACGGGCAACCAGGTCCAGACCGCGCTGCCCTCGGATCTGGCCGCGGGCGCGACCGTGACGCTCAACGCGCAGGTGAAACCGCCGACACCGGCGGACACCAACGAGGCCGGTGGCTACACGCTCGCCTGGGACATGTACAACAAGACCACCGGCACCTACCTGTCCGGCACCGCCCCGGCCGCCGCGCCGAAGTCCACCGGGGCGAACCCGGCCGCCGGGACCTCCGGCACCGGCTCGCTCAAGCAGCAGATCAGCGTCGACCCCTCCGGCAACAACCAACTGGGGCTCGAGCACTTCTACCAGTACACGCAGACTCCGACGGGCGCCGGTTCGATGCTGTACACCGACAACGCGTCCGGGAACAGCGTGTGGAACTACGACGCGTTCTCGAACCCGTCGCGGGGGTTCAGCACCTTCCTGCGGCTGAACTACAACTCGTTGGACACCACCGACACCACCACCGGACCCGGCTGGTCGTTCCAGGCATCGACGCCGACCCGGTTGGGTCAGGCGCTGTACTGGCAGCCGCAGCAGCACCCGACGACGCTGGCGATGAAGGACGGTACCGGCAACGCCCACCTGTGGACGCTGAACACCGCGACCAGCCCGGCATCGTGGGTCTCGCCGCCGGGAGTCCACCTCTGGCTGCAGCAACTGCAGACCTGCGGGCCGCAGGACACGTTCGCGCAGGCGTGGTCGATGACCCGGCCGGACGGCACGGTCTACTTCTACGACTGCGAGGGCTACCCGAGCGGGACGGCCGATCCCAACGGGAACTTCACCACGTTCAGCTACACGCAGCGGCAGGCGGAGAACAGGCCGGCGGAGCTGCTGACCGAGATCACCGATCCGGTGGGCCGCACCACCTTGACGGTGAACTACTACCTCAAGGGCGCCGACTACTCCTACATCGATTCCAACTACACCCTGCAGACCGGCACCAACCTCACCAACCCGGCGATCATCGACCACGTTTCGTCGATCACGGACATCTCCGGGCGCACGTTGAACTTCTTCTACAACACGCAGGGCCTGCTGTCCCGGGTGGTCGACGGCGCCGGTACGACTCTGGCCAAGACGTTCAACTTCCAGTACGACGCGACCCAGGGAATGAAGAACGTCAAGCTGATCAAGATCCAGGATCCGCGAACCAACACCACCAACGTCGCCTACTACCTACCCTCCTCGCCGACGAAGTGGCAGACCCAGACGGTCACCGACCGGGAGGGTAAGGCCACCAACTTCGTCAACACCGCCGGAACGATCAGCGGTTCGCTGACGCAGTCCACGGTGACGGACGCGAACGGCCACGCCTACGTCTACCAGGCCGACTCCGCGGGCCGGACGCTGCAGGTGGTCAACCCGCTGAACCAGAAGACCACCATGGGCTGGGACACCGACAACAACCTCGCGACCACGACCGAGAACAACGGGGCCACGACGACGTGGACCTACGACCACAACACCGGGTACCCGCTGACGAAGATCGGCGCGGTGGCCAACGGCGACGGCACGCACTACCAGACCACCTACAACTACGAGTTCCTGCAGGGCGGGCACATCGCCTACCTGACCGACATAGGCACCCCGGGCGCCAGGCACTGGCACTACACCTATGACGTGTTCGGCAACGAGTACACCGCGACGGATCCGATGGGCCTGGTCTTCGACGCCACGCCCGGCTCGTACACCACCCACTACACCTACGACGTCTTCGGCCAGAAGCAGACGAAGAAGGACGCGAACGGCAACACGACCGTCTACAGCAACTACGACGCGTCCGGCCAGCCGCAGAACGTCACCGATCCCATGGGAAACATGGGCACGTCAAACTACGACCTGCGCGGTGAGGTCACCTCGGTCATCGACCCGCTCGGGCATCTCAGCACCCAGAACTACGACGTCTTCGGGCGCAAGACGGACTCCTCGGTCCCCAAGGACCAGGAGGACGGCATCTTCATCACCACACTCGCGCCGGTCTACGACGGGAACGACAACGTCACCCAGAGCACGACCGCCACGGGTGCCGTGTCGACAGCCGAATTCGACAAGATGGACCGCGTCTCGTTGACGATCCTGCCGAAGGACACGTCGATCTCGGACACCCGCAAGGTCACGTACACCTACGACGCGGTCGGCAACGAGAAGACCACCACGCAGCCGGACGGGAACATCCCGACCGCGACGCAGGGGTCGTACGTCACGACATTCGGCTACGACGACGCCAACGAGCAGACCACCATCAAGGACGCGGCCGGCAAGACGACCACGACCAAGTACGACAACGTCGGCAACAAGTACCAGGTGATCGATCCCTTCGGCTACGTCAGCCAGTTCGGCTACGACCTGGAGCACCGGCTGCAGTCCGTCCAGGACGCGCAGGGCCACACCGCGTCGGTGTCGTACGACCCGGACGGCTTCAAGGACTACACGATCGACCAGAACGGCGTGAAGATCGTGTACACGACCGACTCCGATGGCCAGGTCACCCAGGTCCAGGTGCCGCACACCGGTACCGACTCGGACGCGGTCTACGACACGACGCAGTACGTCTACGACCAGGTCGGCAACCAGGTCGCCGTGGTCTCCCCGCTCGGCGTCGTGAACGCCGTCGCACATCCGGGTTCCTACACCACCTCGACGCAGTATGACGCCGACAACCGGGTGTCCAAGCAGTTCGGCGCGTACGTGGACGGTGACCCCCTCTACAACAAGGCCGAACAGCCCGAGACCGACTACTCCTACGACAACGCGAGCCGGCTCAGCTCGGTCACGCACGTCACCGTGACGCCCCCGTTCCCGGGGACCAACGTGGCGCCTACGAAGTCCAGTGCGACAACCGCGTACACCTACTTCGACAACGGCTGGACCCAGACCGCCATCGACCCGTTCCACATCGTCACGTCCTACGACTACGACAACATGGGTCGGCAGGCCAAGCGGGTGCTGACCGCCGAGGACGGCTCGGCCCAGCGCACCCAGCAGTGGGGCTACTACCCGGACGGCAAGCTGTCCACGTACCAGGACAGCGGTCTGCCGGCCGGCTGGCAGGACCAGATCATGCTCGCCGGCAACGCCGCCGCGGAGGGCAACGCCCTGGAGTGGCAGAAGGTCGACAACGGCAAGGGGTACGGCGGTGCCCCGTACTGGACGTCGACCGGGACGCCCAACGACACCTTCGACTACCACCTGACGATTCCGCAGGACGGCAACTACTCGGTCTGGGTGCACATCCCGGACGACACGTCACTGACGACGACGCCCGTGGAGTACACGATCACGTACACCGGCAGCGACGGCAAAACCACGACCACCCTGCCGATCCTGGTCAACCAGAACGCGAACGCCGGCCAGTGGGTTCAGCTGAAGACCGGCACCGCGTCGATGTTCAACTTCAAGTCCGGCGTCACCGGGCAGGGCGTGACCCTGAAACCGCCGGGCAGCGCGCTGGTCGCCGCGGACGCCGTACGGATCTCCCGGGACAACTCGCTGGATTCGACGACGGTTCCGGAGAGCTACTCCTACGTCTATGACGCCGACGGCAACCGCACGAACGCGTTGGACAACACCTTCGGCGCCCAGTACGACAACTACGAGGCGTCCTTCAACCAGTTGAACCAGATGACCGGGCTGAAGGAGATTCTGGCCGGCACCACCGTACACACGCTGGGCTACACCTACGACGACATGGGTCGCCCGAAGACCCAGTTGTACGACGGACGCACCGACACCTACTCGTACGACTCGTTGGGCAAGCTGAAGACGGTGCTGAACCAGCAGGTCACCGGCGATCCGGGTATGACCACGTCCTACGAATACACCAAGACCGGACTGCCGTGGACCGAGACCAAGGCCAACGGCAACGTGGTCACCGCGACCTACAACTCCGACGGCACGCTGGCCACCAGCGTCGAGAAGACGAAGACCGACACGGTCGTCGACTCGCACATCCTGACCTACGACAAGAACAACAACGTCATCAACGACGAGCAGGGGTTGCAGAGCGCTGACAGCGGCGGACTGATGGACCGGTCGTTGGACCGCACCTACAGCCCGAACAACCAGCTGACCCAGGTCAAGAACAACGGCCAGGATGTTCAGGACTACGCCTACGACAGCTCCGGCAACGTCGCGTGGCAGACCGTCAACAAAACGCAGATCGAGTACACGTACGACCGCGGCCGGTTGGACTACACGACGAACCTGTCGTCCATACCGCCGTTCCCCACGGGTGCCAACCAGTACGACACTCTCGGCCGGCTGACCGCCGTCACGAGCGGGTTCTCCAGCGGCTACGTCAACGGCATCGGGCAGAGCTACAAGTACGACGCCTTTGACAACATCACCCAGCAGTCGTCCACCAGCGGGACGACCGACAGTCCCATCACCAACAAGACCGACTACACCTACGACACCATCAACCGGCCGCACACCGAGACGCTGAACGACGGCAGCGCCACGAAGCAGACCTCGACGTTCGACTACCTCGGTACCGGACATGTGGTCACCGACGAAAGCATCACCGGCTTCGCGGCGGCGCAGAAGGTCTACAACTACTCGCCGGGCGGCGAGCGGCTCAGCATGATCAATACCGATACCGGCTCGCCCGGGCCGGGAATGATCCAGGACAACTACTACAGCTACAGCCCGCACTCGGACGTGGAGGCGCTGACCGGCATCAACGGCGCTACGACGTCGACCTACGGCTACACCGCCTACGGACTCGACGACTCCGCGGACACGGCCGGCGGCGGGGTGTCGCTGGACTCGGGTGTCGACAAGAACAGTCAGCTCCCGAACGGCGTTGCCACGCTGCCGTACAACGCGTACCGCTTCAACTCGGCACGCATCGACGTGGCGACGTCCAACCTCGACATGGGTGCGCGCAGCTACAACCCGAACATCAACCAGTTCATGACCCATGACGGGTACAGCAGCGCCGGTGCGAACCAGGCGGTCACCGCCGACCCGTTCGGCAGCGGCTACAGCTTCGCCAGTGGCAACCCGGTCAGCAACATCGAGCTCGACGGCCACAACTGGATGACGGCGGTCGAGATCGGCCTCGGCGTGGCGGCGGTGGCCGGCGCCATCGCCTGCACGATCATCACCGATGGCGCCTGCCTCATGGTGATCGCCGGTGCGATGGCCGAGGGTTCGGTCATGGGCGCCGAAGGCATGATCGGTGCCGGCATCTTCGCCGCGATCACCGAGGGCGGTGTCGCGGTCGCGGGTTCCCTGGGGATCGGGGCGGCCGCGGGCGTCGCGGCCGGTGCGATGGCGCTCGAGGACTCCGCGGCCGTCGACCTGGCCGCCGCGGACGCGGGCGCGGCGGATGCCGGTGCCGCTACGGCGAAGCCGGCCGAGGACGCGCCGGCGGCCACCGAGGGCACCACCTCCGGCGTCCGGTGCGGCGGTGAGAGCTTCACGGCCGACACCAAGGTGCAGCTCGCGGGCGGCGGTGCCAAGGCGATCAGCGCGCTGCGGCCCGGTGACAAGGTCAAGTCCACGGACACGGCCTCGGGCACCAACAAGGGCAGCGCCGTCTCCGCGGTGGAGGTCAAGCACGACACCGACCTGTACGACCTGACCGTCCACACGGACAAGGGCGATCAGGTCATCCACACCACCGAGCACCACCTGTTCTACGACAGCACCAGGCACAGCTGGGTGGAGGCGGCCAAGCTGCCCAAGGGCGACCGGCTCACCACCAACGACGGCAGCGACGTCACTGTCGTGGACGGGGTCACCCCGGCCAAGGCCGGCGGCGACATGTGGGACCTGACGGTGCCGGGCGACCACGACTTCTACGTCGAGGCCGGCGACACCGCGGTTCTGGTCCACAACGACAACGGCCCGAAGCCGGGCGACGCGACGTGCCCGATCATCCTGCCCACACTGCCGAAGCTGCCCGCCGAGTACTCGTCGAAGACGGTCAGCTTCAACGGAAAGCTGTGGATGGTCAGTGGCGGTCGGTTCGAGTTGCCCGCCGGCTTCACCCGGCCGCTCGCGTCGGACATGGAGCAGATGGCGCAGGACATCGGTTACGAGACCATGCCGGCGGAGGCTTCGAGGCCGGGTGCGAAGTTCCTCGACAACGGCGAGGAAGGGTCGTACAACCTGTGGCACGCCGAAAAGCAGGGCTCGGTGCTGTCGCCGGGCACTCCACAGGCGGTCAGCAAGGCGATGTGCGACGACTGCATCGCATGGCATGTGAAACTGGCTGTGTATCTCAACAAGAGCATCTACATCACCGAACCGGGCGGAGTGTTCCGCTTCGATCCGGACGGCGGCTGGACGATCCTGCCGTGACGCGGTGAAATCGGGACGCGCGGCCTCCTCGGCACCAGGGGAGGTCGCGCGTTCTTCCTGTGATAGCGTGCGGTCGATCTTCAAAGGAGGAGCGTCGTGATCGACTACGCCGGCCAACTCGTCACGGATGCCGAAGCCGCCCGCGATGCCGGCGATTGCGCGACGGCGGCCGCGAAGTTCCTCGAGGCGGCGTCGCTCGGCGATCCCAACCAGGTTGAGCCGGCCCGGACCGAGCTGTTCAAGTTGCGCGCGAAGGCCGACGCCGGCGACGTCGACGCGCAGGCCCGCTACGGGCACATGGCGCTGGAGTCGGGCCTCGACGCGGCGGGCGGTGTCGACTACCTGCGGCGCGCCGCGGCCGCCGGCAACGCCTTGGCGAAGCGGGTGCTGGGTTTCGCACTGGCCAACGGAGTCGGCGTCGAGCAGGACGCCGCGCAAGCGGCGGCCCTGCTCCAGGAGGCGATGGACGCCGGTGACGCGTACGGAGCGTTCAATCTCGCGGCGTTGTATTTTCAGGGTGAGGGCGTGCCGCAGGACGTCGAGAAGGCGATCCAGTTGCTTCACCGCGCCGCGGACGATGGCCTCACCGAAGCGATGTGCAAGCTCGCGGAGCTCCTGAGCGCTCAGGACCGTGACGAGGAGGCGCTGTCGTGGTTCCTGCGCGCGGCGTCGGCCGGAAACGCCATGGGAATGCTCGCGGCGGGAAGCTGGTACCGGGACGGGTACGGTACCGCGGTGGACAACGTGCAGGCGCTGCGCTGGTTCCTCGCCATGCGGAACGTCGGCAACAATGACGCCACGCACTACGCGATGGAGCTCGCGAAGCGGATGTCCGCCGATGACGTCCGGGCGGCGGCCGCGCTCGCGGATCGCTCCCCGGACGGCGAGTTTCTGATCGAGATCGCCCACCGGCCGGGACACGGCGTGTAAGTGTCCCGATACGTTACCGTGACACGCCGCCCGGGCGATGTGTCGTTCGCCACCGCCAGTCAAATCAGTGCAAGACCTTGATCTGGCAATGTAGGTACTCGTAGGTTCGTTGCATCGATGCACTTCTACGGGGGAGGCGATCGATGCAATCCTTTCAGCTCCGTCTTCTGGGCAACGTCGAGCTGTACGACGAAGGCGGCGCGGTCACCGTCGGACCGGCGAAGCGCCGTGCCGTCCTCGCCGCGCTCGCGCTCGAACCGAACCAGGCTGTGTCGCTCGACCAACTGGCCGCGGCCGCCTGGGCCGGCTCCCCGCCGCGCTCCGCCGTGGCCAACCTTCGCACGCACGCGGCCTCGCTGCGACGGATCCTCGGCGGCAGGCTCCAGGCGGTTCCCGGCGGGTACCGGCTGCGGGTCGAGGACCGCGAGGTCGACGTACACGAGTTCCTCCGGCTGGCCCACGATGGTCGCGCCGCACTCGGCGCGGGCGCCGCACGGGCGGCGGTGCTCCCTCTCTCCACCGCACTGGGCCTGTGGCAGGGCACCACGGCCGGCCGGGGGCTGCCGGGCGGTACGTTCCTCGACGCGCGCTTCGCCAGCCTGGACCAGCAGCGCCTGGAAGCCGTCGAGGATCTGATCGAGGCGAGGCTGGCCCTGGCCGAGCACGGCGCGGTGCTACCGGTGCTGGGTCAGCATCTGGCCCGCCACCCGTTGCGCGAGCGCGCCTGGGGGCAGCTGATGCTCGCCCAGTACCGGGCCGGCGACGCGGCCGCCGCGCTCGCCGCGTACCACGACGCCCGCAACGCGCTGCGCGACCAACTCGGCGTCGACCCCGGCCCCGAACTCACCGCCCTGCAACACGCCATCCTGAAGCGGGATCCGGCGCTCTCGCCGCCGGCACCCGAGTTCGCGTACGCGGTCATCGCCTCACGCGACGGGGCGCCGGCCGGCGACTCCCACCCGGACGCCGCCGACCTCGTACGGCGCGCCGAGGAGCTCGCCGCCCAACTCGCCACCTTCGCGGCGGTCATGCGGGCCGCCGGTCCGGAGGCCGTGCCGGCGCGCCGGTGACCGCCGCGATCCGGCGAAGAGGTCGATGAGCTGAGGACCCGCACCGCGCCGCGTACCGTGGCGATGTCGGGGACTGAAGGGGGCGGCCGGTGCGGGTGCTGACGTGGAACCTCTGGGGTCGCAACGGCGACTGGCGCCGCAGGTTCGACGCGATCGCCTCCGTCATCGCCGACACCGCTGCCGATGTCTGCGGTCTGCAGGAGGTCTGGGACACCCCCGACGGGAACCTCGCCACCCAACTCGCCGATCGGCTGGGGCTGCGGTCGCACTGGGTCGGGGTACACCCGCCGCGCTCCGAGGACGGGCTGTCGATCGGCAACGCGGTGCTGAGCCGGTGGCCGATAACGGCCGTCGCGGAGATGGAGCTGCCGACTTCCGGAGTACCGGAGCGCCGGGGCGCGATCGGTGCGCACATCGAGGCGCCCGGGGGATCGCTGCCGTTCGTCACGACGCACCTGACGTACCGGCCGGGCGGCTCGGCCATCCGGCTGGACCAGGCGCGGGCGCTGGCCGGCTTCGTCGCGAGGCACGCCGGCCGCTGCCCGTATCCTCCGGTGGTGACGGGGGATCTCAACGCGGAGCCGGACTCCGACGAGCTGCGCCTGCTCGGCGGGCTGCTCACCGAGCCGGCAGTACCCGACCTGGTGCTGCTGGACGCGTGGCGTTACGCGGTACCCGGGGATCCGGGCTTCACGTGGGACCTGCGCAACGGGTACCAGCGGCACAGCGTCATCCCCGACTCGCGCATCGACTACGTCCTGGTCGGACTGCCGCGCGAGAACCGCGGCCGCGTCGAGGCGGTCCGGTTGGGCGGCGACGCCTCGGTGGACGGCGTCTGGCCGTCGGACCACTTCGCGGTGGTCGCCGACCTGTCCGGCTGACTACGCGTCGGGATGACCCGGCGTTCCCGAGCTGCCGCCGGTCGCGCCGGACTCGCCGCCCGCCAGACCCGACCCGTCGTCCTCGACAACGGAGTCGACGTCCTCGGGGATGATCGCCGGCCTCCGGTTCGCCGTCACCTGGCTCTGTGCCGCCGGTACCGTCCCCTCGTCCTCGGCCGCGCCCTTGACCGGTTGTTCTCCCGCACGCGCCTGGTACCCCACGCCGGACTCACCTCCACGCTCGGTCCGATTCACCTGCCTTCCCCCGCCGGAGACCGGCAAACTTGTGGGGCAAGAGCTGAGCGGCCCTGAGGGAGGATGTCGGCATGCCACCGACCACGACCCAACAGGTCGGCTTCCGGACCGTCGACGGAGTGCGGATCCGGTACACCGACAGCGACACCCTGCGGGAGCCGACCGTCCTGCTCACCAGTCCGTGGCCGGAGAGCGTCTACGCGTTCGCGCCGATCTGGGCGCCACTCGCCGAGCACGCCCGCCTGTTCGCCGTCGACCTACCGGGCTTCGGCGCGTCCGAGCGCCGCGAGGAACTGCTGTCTCCGCAGGCGATGGGTGAGTTCCTGGTTCGGCTCATCGCCGAGGCGAGTCTCGGTACGCCGCACCTCGTCGCGCCGGACGTCGGAACCGCGGCCGCCCTGTTCGCAGGCTCCGGCGAAGTACGCCTCAGCCGTCCTCGACCCGGTCACCGGCGACTGGCCGTGACACGTCGAGAGTAGGGAGTGGAGATCGTGGACAGTGCGACGGTGTTGACGGTCGTCGGCAGCCGCATCGAGGCGGAGCTGATCGTCGGCATGCTACGCAGTCACGGCGTGAGAGCGGCCTTCGCGGCGGACGATGCCGGCGGACAGCAGCCGCACCTGCAGATGCAGGGTGTGCGGGTGCTGGTCGACCCGTCCGAGGAGGCGGTCGCCCGTGAGCTCCTTGCCGCCGAGAACACGGGCGGACCGGAGGACGTCGAGTAGCTCCTACGTCATTCGTACGGCCGGGTCGGGCTCGGCCGCCGCCGTGGCGTGGCGCTGCCGGGCGGGCAGGTCGAGGGCCAGCCAGATCAGGACGGTATCCGCGGGTACCGGCCCGAGCGGATCAGCGACGCGCCGAACAGTACGGCGCCGAGGATGAACGTCGCGACACCGATGAGCAGCGCGAGCCTCGGCGAGCCGCGCAGCAGGTCCTGCTGCGCCGGGCGATCCAGGTGCACCAGCACCGCGTCCTGAACGAACGCCGCCGCGCCGAACAGTCCGGTACCGACGATGCTCACCGCGTACCCGACGTCGTCGAACCGGCGCCGCCGCGGCAGGTTGAGGTGGAGCGCGGTCAGCAGTGGCAGCGCGAAGAAGCCGGAGAAGGCGAGCACGAAGCTCGTACCGGTGGCCTTGCCGATGAAGGACTCGAGGAGCTCATCGAGCGGCTCTCCGACCTGCGTCCGGTGCCGGAGCACCCGGCCCGGCTCCGGGAGTCGATCAACGTGCACGGCCTGCGCGCGCTGGAGTTGCGCTGGGATCCGAGTTAGGCGTTCTGGTCGGCATCCTCCACAATGGACGGTTACGTGACGGCCAGCATGAAGCCGAAGCCGGCGGAGAGGTGCGCGACG
>Ga0070658_10003109_pt1 | contig 13698 bp, 12 predicted proteins | sample KBSC13metaG_FD_64664 | JGI IMG/M metagenome (GOLD analysis project Ga0070658, IMG submission 64664) | Corn rhizosphere microbial communities from Kellogg Biological Station, Michigan, USA - KBS C1-3 metaG | ecosystem: Host-associated > Plants > Roots > Rhizosphere > Soil ... | reverse complement strand
CGGCCCGGCGGCGGCCCAGGCGCGGCTGCGCGACCTGGCCGAGGCGGTGGCCGCCGCGCTGCGCGAGACGCGGCTGGCCGGCCTGGTGAGCCAGCTCGACGACCAGTCGGTGGGCGTGCTGCTGGCCCTCGCGCCGGCGCCGGGGGAGCAGGCGAGCGCGTTCGAGAGGCGACCGCGCGGTGACGCGGAGGAGGCCGCGCTCGGCGCGTTCGCCGCGGCCGTGCGCCGCGGGCGCGACGGTCTGGTCATCGCCGCGGGGTCCGGTGTGGACAGTCCGCGGGAGGCGCGCCGCTCGTTGATCGAGTCCCGGCAGGTGGCCGACGCGGCCCGGCACGATCCCCGTCCGGTACCGGTGTTCCGGCTGCCGCACGTCGGCGTGGTCGGGCTGCTGCAGTTGCTACGGGACGAGCCGCGGCTGCAGTTGTTCGTCGAGCGGGAGTTGGGGGCCCTGCTGGCCCATGACGCCGCCAATCCGCGGGACCAGTTGCTCGGCTCGCTGCGTGCGTACCTGGACAGCGGGCGGAACAAGTCGGCGGCCGCGGCCGCGGCGCACCTGTCCCGGCCGGCGTTCTACGAGCGCCTGTCGCGCATCGGGCGGGTCCTCGGCGCCGACCTGGACTCGGTCGAGACGTGCCTGTCGCTGCATGTCGCGCTGCTGGCGCTGGACGCCATCCGCGACAGCGGCGGCCTCCGACCCCGTTGACCGGGGCCGGAGACCACAAACGCTGTCCGTACCAGGTGGGTCAGAGGTCGAACTGCCCGTCCCGGACGGCGATGATGAACTCTTGCCAGGCCTTTTCGGGGAAGGCCAGTACCGGACCGCCACGGTCCTTGGTGTCGCGAACCTGTACGGTCCGCACCGAGTGGCGGACCTCCACGCACGAGCCGTTGGTGCTGCTCCGCGTGCTCTTACGCCACTCTCCATCGAGCACGGACACCGCCGCGCCTCCTCGAGCGATCAGGTCAGCTCATCGATAGCCCGCTCTATCCGAGTCTGGGACTCCGAAGGGCTGAGTGCGTTGGCTAAAAGGTGATCAAAGACCACGTTATACCATCGTGCGTCTTCGGACTCAGCGAAGATATCGCTCGTAACGCCCTCGACGTACACGACATCCGTGTCATCTTCGACCGGAAACTTGATGACCGTGAACGATCCGACCATGCCGGGGTGCGCACCAGCGGAGAACGGGAGCACCTGCACGGTAACGTTTGGCAACTCAGTTGCTTCGCGCAAGTAGGTCAATTGCCCCCGTAGTACATCACCCCCGCCAATCCGCCGGTGTAGCACGGACTCGTCAAAGATCGCCCACAGCTCCAACGGCCGGGCCCTTCTGGAGGTTTCGGCCCCACCGGATCTTTCCGGCGGTACCCGCAGCAGGCTGTCCTGGCGTGCCAGCCGCACCTTGATCCGCCGCTCCGCCGCGTCGCGGTCCAGGTTGGGCAGCGCCGCGTGGAACAGCGCGCGGGCGTAGTCCTCGGTCTGCAGCAGCCCGTGCACGGTCAACGTCTCGTAGACCTGCAGCTTGGCCGCCTCCGCCTCGAAGCCGATGTAGGTGGCGTACGGGCCGGACAGCGAGTCGGCGTACTTGCTCCACCATCCGCGTTGCTTGCCCTCCCGGGCGAGCGACGCCAGCTCCTCACGTACCGCCGGGTCGGTCACGCCGAAGACGTTGAGCAGGTCGGCGAGGTCGCGGCCGCGCAGCCCGACCCGGCCGGTCTCCACCCGACTGACCCAGGAGCCGGAGCGTTCGACGGCGGCACCCACCTGTTCACCGGTGAGTCCCTGCTTCTCCCGCAGCCCGCGAAGGATGAGTCCGAGGCGCCTACGCCGTACCGTCGGGCTGCCGTCACGGCCCGGTGTATGGGGCGCACCGGTCAGGTGACGCACATCAGCCATGGCGGACAGTGTGCTCGTAATTGCGATCTGCAAGCAAGAGTGTCGCGAATCGAACGTTCCAGTTGCAAGTGCAGTTGTCTCATGCGACCCTGACTGCAGGGAATCACCGTCCGTCTATTCGTTGCTGCATCGCGTGGTGGCGTTGATTTCCAGGGGTGACGGGGTGGGCGCCCGGGCGACGGGGGGTCGTCCGGGCGCTTTCGTTGGCGGCCGGCCCGGTCGCTGTCGTTCCCGCTCGGGTCGACTGACGAACGCTGACTCGGGGGCCGCTCCGCGGGCGTCGCCGGCCGTGCTCTTGTCCGCGGCGGCGCCTGGATGGCAGCGTGCGGTACATGACCTCGGACGACCTGCTGGCCCGCCACCGCGCCGTACTGCCCTCGTGGCTGCTGCTGTACTACGACGAGCCGATGGAGATCGTCTCCGGCTCGGGTCGGCGGGTCACCGCCGCCGACGGACGCACGTACCTCGACTTCTTCGGCGGGGTACTGACGAACATGCTCGGGTACGACGTGCCCGAGGTGCGCGAGGCGCTGGAGCGGCAGCTCCGTACCGGCGTGCTGCACACCTCGACGCTGTACCTGATCCGCAGCCAGGTCGAGCTGGCGGAGAAAATCGCCCGGTTGTCCGGCATTCCGGATGCCCGGGTCTTCTTCACCAACTCCGGCAGCGAGGCCAACGAGGCCGCGCTGATGGTCGCCACGAACTACCGCCGCTCCAACCAGATCCTGGCGATCCGCAACAGCTACCACGGCCGGACCTACGCGACCGTCGGCGTCACCGGCAACCGGGCCTGGTCGGCCTCCGCCCTGTCCCCGCTCAACGTGAGCTACCTGCATTCGGGGGACCGGCTTCGCGGCCTGCTGTCCGGCCTCTCCGACGATCAGCACATCGAGGCGGCCGTCGCGGACCTGCGGGAGATCATGGTGACCACGACGAGCGGACCGGTCGCCGCGCTCATCGCCGAGCCCGTGCAGGGGGTCGGTGGCTTCACGCATGGGCCGGACGGGCTCTTCGCCGCGTACCGCAAGGTACTCGACGAACACGGGGTGCTGTTCATCTCCGACGAGGTGCAGACCGGGTGGGGACGCACGGGCGAGCACTTCTGGGGGTACCAGGCCCACGGCGTCACGCCCGACCTGCTCACTTTCGCGAAGGGGATCGGCAACGGGCTGGCCCTCGCGGGCGTGGTCGGCCGGGCCGAGGTGATGGAGTCGGTGCAGGGCATCAGCTTCTCCACCTTCGGCGGCAACCCGCTGGCCACCGCGGGCGGCAACGCGGTATTGGACTACGTGCTCGACCACGACCTGCAGGCCAACGCGCGCGAGGTCGGCGGGCTGCTGCTGGCCGGGCTGCGGGAGGTGGCCGGTCGCCATCCGATCGTCGGCGAGGTACGGGGCAAGGGCCTGATGCTCGCCGTCGAGTTCGTCGAGCCGGGTACGAGCAACCCCAACGGGTACGCCACAGGGCTGGTCTTCGAGGAGTGCCGGCGCCTCGGGCTGTTGGTGGGCAAGGGCGGCCTGTACGGCAACACGCTGCGGATGGGGCCACCACTCACGTTGACCGCCGACGAGGCCCGGGAGGGCCTGGAAATCCTTACCAACGCGATCGCGAAGGTTGACCGGGAGGTTACCCGGGCCTGAACCGCACGGTGCCGGACAGGCACTCGGCCCGGCGAGGTCGGTCGGGCCCTTCCGTCGTGCCCGGACGCCGATACCCCTGTTGTGTAACGGTTTCCACGCCTCGGCAGGACACGGGTCGGCCGAGGCCAGGTAACAACTTTGAAAACTTCGCCCACGCACTTGACAAGGACGACCCGGTAGTAAGAAATTTTACCAACAACCGTAAACACTCCTTCCTGAAGGGCGTGAAGATGGCCGACGACGACGCCTCAGCCGCGGGTACCGCGCTGGCCGATGTCTCGGGCTCCGACGCGCCCACGTTGGCCGCCCCGGACGGCGTGCTGGTCCGGGTACGCGCCAAGCTGCCGGAGTTCACCGGCGCGCTGCAGCGGGTAGCCGAGCAGGTTCTCAGTGATCCGGCCGGAGCGGCCCGGGCGACCATCGTCCAACTCGCCGAGCGCAGCGGCACCTCGCCCGCCACGGTCACCCGGTTCTGCCGGGCCCTGGGCTTCGAGGGCTACGGCGATCTGCGGCTGGGCATCGCCGGCGAGACCGGTCTGGCCACCCGCTCGGCCGGCTGGAGCGTGGACATCGGCCGGGAGATCCAGCCGAGCGATCCGCTCGACCGGGTGCTCCACCAGATCATCGCCGCCGACACCCGGGCGCTGGCCGACACCGCGGCCCAGCTCGACCTGCAGGCGATCGAGCGGGCCGCCGACGCGGTCGCCGCCTCCAACCGGGTCGACCTCTACGGCATCGGCGGCAGTGGCCTGGTCGGCGCGGAGATGCAGCTTTGCCTGCACCGCATCGGGCTGGCCGCCTGGTCCTGGAGCGATCTGCACAACGGCCTGGCGAGTGCGGCGCTGCTGCGCCCCGGAGACGTCGCGATCGGCGTCTCGCACAGCGGCCAGACCCGGGAGACCATCGAGGTACTGGCGGAGGCGGGCAGCAGCGGTGCCACCACGGTCGCGCTGACCAGCTTCCCGCGCTCCCCGCTCGCCGAGATCGCCGACATCGTGCTGGTTCACGCGATGCAGGCCACCACCTTCCGTACCGATGCGCTGTCCGGGCGGCATCCCCAGCTGGTCGTGCTCGACCTGCTCTACGTCGCCGTCGCGCAACGGACCCACAACCGGTCCCACGCGGCCTTCCAAGCGACCGCGCGCGCGGTGGCGGGCCACTGGGCGGCGAAGGAGGAGGGGCAGTGAGCGTGAGTGCGGCCGCATACGCGGAGGCGACCCAGACGGTCATCGACCGCGTGGTGACCAACACCGGTAGCGAGGTCGCGGCGGCGGCGGGCATCATCGCCGACGCGCTGCGCGCCGGAGGCGTGCTGCAGGCCTTCGGTACCGGACACTCCGAGGCCCTCGCCATGGAGTTGGTGGGTCGGGCTGGCGGCCTGGTACCCACGAACAAGATCTCGCTACGGGACGTCGTGCTCTTCGGCGACGCACCTCGCGAGGTGCTGCACAACGAGAAGCTGGAACGGGACCCGGACATCGCCCACCGGCTGTACGCGCTCGCCGCGCCCAGCCCGCAGGACGTTTTCGTGGTCGCGTCGAACTCGGGGATCAACGGTTGCATCGTCGAGTTCGCGCTCCTGGTCAAGGAGCACGGTCACCAGCTCATCGCGATCACCTCGGCCGCACACACCGCACGGGTGACGCCACGGCACCCGTCCGGCCGCAGGTTGGCCGAAATCGCCGACGTCGTGCTGGACAACGGCGCGCCGTACGGCGACACAATGCTGCCGCTGCCCGGCGGTGGCACGGTCGGCGCCGTCTCGTCCATCACCTCCGCCCTGCTGGGGCAGCTGGTGATGGTCGAGGTGGTCCGACAGCTCCAAGCCGCGGGTGAGGTACCCCCGATCTACCTCTCCGCAAATGTCCCCGGCGGGGACGAGCACAATCACACCCTCGAGTCGCGGTACGCCGGACGCATCCGGCGTACGGCCTGACCCGAAGTACAAGGAGACACGGATGTCCCTTTCCCCTGAAACCCCTAGCGCGTTCAGCGCGGGGATCGACCGGCGGAGCCTGCTGCGGCGCGCCGCCGCAGCGGCCCTGGTCGCGCTTCCGGCCGCCGGTCTCCTGGAGGCCTGTGCCGGAAACTCGACCCCAACCACCAGCAGCACCGGCGGCGCTGCCAGCGCCAAGAACCCGCTGGGTGTCGACGAGTCGGCCCCGCTCGAGGTCGTCATCTTCGACGGCGGCTACCACGACACATACGCCACCAAGTACCACATCCCCGAATACAAGGCGGCCTTCCCGAAGGCGGCCGACAAGGTCAAGGAGTCCAGCACCCAGGACATCCAGGGCACGCTGCAGCCGCGGTTCTCCGGTGGCAACCCGCCGGACGTCGTGGACAACTCCGGCACCAAGTACCTGGACTTCGGCGCGCTGATCCAGGACAACCAGCTGCAGGACCTGACCAAGCTGTACGACGCGCCGTCCGTGGACGACCCGTCGAAGAAGGTCCGCGACACGCTGGTGCCGGGCACCATCGAGTTCGGCTCGTACGAGGTGAGCGGCACGAGCAAGCCGTTCGTGCTGAACTACGCGTACACCGTTTACGGCCTGTGGTACAACAAGCAGCTCTGGGCCAAGAACGGCTGGACCCCGCCGAAGACCTGGTCGGACTTCACCGCGCTGCTCGACAAGATCAAGGCCGCGGGCATCGTGCCCTACTCCTACGCGGGCGCCAACGCCTCGTACTACCAGTACCTGGTGATCCTGACCTCCGCCACGAAGATGGGCGGCACGGACATCCTCAAGAACATCGACAACCTTGAGGACGGGGCCTGGATGGCCGACGCGGTCAAGCAGTCGGCGACGGCCTGGGGCGAGATCGGTGCGAAGTACAGCGACAAGGCCAACCTCGGCCTCAAGCACACCGATGTCCAGCTCAAGCAGGACCAGGACAAGGTGGCCATCTACCCCAGCGGTAGCTGGCTGGAGTCGGAGCAGAAGGACAGCACTCCGGCGACGTTCACCTACAACATGTTCCCGGTGCCGTCGCTGACCAGCTCCGACAAGCTGGAGCCGGAGGCCCTGTACGCGGCGGCCGGCGAGCCGTTCATCGTCGCGGCCAAGGGCAAGAACCCGCTCGGTGGCATGGAGTACCTGCGCCAGATGCTGTCCAAGGCGGGCGCGCAGGGCTTCACCAAGGAGACCGGCTCGCTGACCGCCGTCCAGGGTGCCGCCGAGGGGCTGACCCTGACCGAGGGTACGAAGAGCGCCAACGCCGCCCTGAGCGCGGCGAAGACGACCTTCGCCTACCGCTTCGACGGGTGGTACAAGGATCTGGACACCGAACTGCGTGCCGCCACCAACGAGCTGTTCTACCAGGGCGGCACCGCGGACAAGTTCTGCAGCCGGATGCAGGCGAAGGCCGACGCGATCAAGAAGGACTCGTCGATCACCAAGTTCAAGCGCTGAGCGGAGTTAGCGGTCATGCGGCACGGCAGGTATCCGTTCGTAGCCGGGTTCCTCACGATCCCGGTTGTGCTGTACGTCCTGTACGTCATCTGGCCGTACGCACAGGCCTTCTTCTACGCGTTCACCGACTGGCACGGCATCTCTGCCAAGCAGAACTTCATCGGGTTCGCGAACTTCACCAAGTTGTTCCATGACAAGGTGTTCTGGAAGGCCGTCGAGCACAACATCATGTTGTTGCTTGCCCTGCCGCTGATCACGGTCGCGATCGCCCTGTTCCTGTCGTTCATGCTGAACCAGGGCGGGCGGTCGCGCAGCGGTGCCACGGCCGGGATCTGGGGGTCGAAGGTCTACCGGGTGGTGTTCTTCCTTCCCCAGGTCCTGGCGCTGGCCGTCATCGCCGTGCTGTTCCAGCAGATCCTCCGGCCGGACAACTACGGCGCGATCAACTCGATCGTGCAGGGGCTCGGCTTCGGCAGCATCGGCTTCCTCACCAACCCGACCATCGCGATGTGGACGATCATCGGGGTGCTCGTCTGGCAGTCCGTCGGCTTCTACGTCGTGCTGTTCTCGGCCGGCATGGCCAACATCCCGAGCGACATCTACGAGGCCGCCGAGATCGACGGGGCGACCCGGATCACCCTGTTCTTCAAGGTGACCCTGCCGCTGCTGTTCGACACCGTGCAGGTGGCCGGGGTGTACCTGGGCATCGCCGCGTTCGACGCCTTCGCCCTGGTCAACATCCTGAGCGTGGACAACGGTGGGCCCGACGGCGCGACCACGGTGCTGGCGAACGAGATCTACCGCAACGCGTTCGTCTACTCCCGGTTCGGCTACGCGTCCGCCATGGGCGTCGTGCTGTTCGTACTCACGCTCACGTTCGCCATCCTGACCCTGCGCCTGACCCGGCGCGAGTCCATCGAGTACTGAGGCTGCCGACCATGACGACCAACACGCAGAACCTCTCCACGGGAACCTCGACGGCCCGCCGGGTGGCGGTGAGGGCGGTGCCGAAGCGACGCAAGTCCGAGGTGGGCCTGCTGTCGGTGCTCGGCCAGATCGCGCTGCTGGTCTGGGCGCTCATCATCCTCGGGCCGATCCTCTGGACGCTGCTCGCCTCGTTCAAGAACAACACCGAGATCTTCGGCAGCGCCTGGTCGTTGCCGACCACGCTGCGGTGGGCCAACTACAGCCGGGCGTGGAGCCAGGCCCACGTGGGCACCTACTTCATCAACAGCGTGATCGTGGTCGCGCTGAGCACGTTCGGCACCATGCTGTTCGGCTCGATGGCGGCCTACGTGCTCGCCCGGTACAAGTTCATCGGCAACCGCACGATCTACTACTTCTTCATCGCGGGCCTCGCGTTCCCGGTGTTCCTCGCGCTCAGCCCGCTGTTCTTCGTCGTGAAGCAGACCGGCACCCTGCCCCTGGTCGGGCAGTTCATCGGGCTGAACACGCGCGGCGGTCTGATCCTGGTCTACATCGCCTACTCGCTGCCGTTCACGGTGTTCTTCATGGCGGCGTTCTTCAAGACGCTGCCCACCTCGGTCGCCGAGGCCGCGGTGATCGACGGCGCCTCGCACACCATGCTGTTCTTCCGCGTGATGCTGCCGATGGCCCGCTCCGGCCTGGTCAGCATCGGCATCTTCAACATCGTCGGGCAGTGGGCGCAGTACAACATCCCGGTCGTCCTGATGAGCGATACCACCGACAAGAGCAAATGGGTACTGACACAGGGCATCGCGGACATCTCGGTGCAGGCCGGGTACCACTCCGACTGGCCGGCGCTGTTCGCCGCGCTGATCCTGTCGATCCTGCCGATGATCGCGATCTACGCGGTGTTCCAGCGCCAGATCCAGTCCGGCCTCACCGCCGGCGCGGTGAAGTAGCGTCGTACCCCCGCGGCACAATGCGGGCGTGCTGATCGCCGTCGTGCCGCAGCCGGACGGGAGCGCCCGGCTGCGGCGGCTCGACGACACCGGGTCGCCCGCGGGTCCTGAGTGGACGGTGCACGACCTCGCCGACGCGGCACGCGACTCCGGTGACGCCCGATGGCTGTGGCCGGCGACCGCCGAGGTCTACCCGGGCCTGCTGCGCCGCGGGGTACGGGTGGAGCGCTGCCACGACCTGGAGCTCACCGAGGCGCTGCTGCTGGGGTATTCGGGGCGCTGGGGCGAGCCGCGGTCGCTCGCCGCCGGCTGGGCGCGGCTGACCGGGGCTCCGGTCCCGGCCGATCCGCCGGCCCGCCAGCCGACCCCGCCAGGCGACCGGCAGGGAGCGCTGTTCGAGACCGGGCCGTTCGAGGGCGGGCTGTTCGAGGCCGGGCCGGCCGGTGGCACCGACCCGCTGACCGCCCTCATCGAGGTGTACCGCGACCAGCAGGCCCGGTTGGCCGCGATCGCCGGCCGGGCACCCGAGGCGGCGCGGCGACTGCGGCTGCTGGTGGCGGCGGAGTCGGCCGGCGCCCTGATCGCCGCAGAGATGGGCCACCACGGCCTGCCGTGGCGGGTGGACGTACACCGCGACCTGCTCGTGGAGTTGCTGGGCGAGCCGTCGCCGGTCGGCCCGCCACGCCGGCTGGTCGAGCTGTCCGCCGGCATCGCGGCCGCGTTCGGCGGCCAGCCGCTGCACCCGGAGTCGCCGGCCGAGATGCTGCGCGCCTTCGCCCGGGCGGGGATCAGCCTGCCGTCGACCCGGGCCTGGGTACTGCGCGGCGTGGACCACCCGGCGGTACCGCTGCTGCTGGAGTACAAGGAACTGCACCGGATCTGGACCGCACACGGCTGGTCCTGGTGCCAGCAGTGGGTGACCGGCGGCCGGTTCCACCCGGAGTACGTGCCGGGCGGGGTGGTGTCCGGCCGGTGGGCCACCCGGGGCGGCGGGGCGCTGCAGATCCCCAAGGTGGTGCGCCGGGCGGTACGGGCCGATCCCGGCTGGACGTTCGTGGTGGCGGACGCGGGCCAACTGGAACCGCGCATCCTGGCCGCGGTCTCGGGCGACACCCGGATGTCACGGGCCGCCGGGGCCGGCGACATGTATGCGGCGCTCGCGACGGAGGCGTTCGGTGGCGACCGGGCGAAGGCGAAGGTGGCCCTGCTCGGCGCGATGTACGGGCAGACCGGCGGCCAGGCCGTACCGGCGCTCGCGACGCTGCGCGGCTCGTACCCGGTCGCACTGTCCTATGTGGAGGATGCGGCGCGCACCGGTGAGGCGGGCGGGCTGGTCCGCTCGTGGCTCGGGCGCACCTGCCCACCGCCGTCGGTTAACTGGGCCGCCTGGCAGCCCTCGGGCGGTCGAACGCCGGCTGGCGCCGGCTCCGCAAGCGTCGCCGGCGAGGGATCCGACGGTACCTTCGGTGAGGCACCGCCGCGCGCGGCGCGGGGATCGGCGGGGGCGGCCGCACGGGCCCGCGGCCGGTTCACCCGGAACTTCGTCATCCAGGCGACCGCCGCGGAGTGGGCCGTGTCGCTGCTCGCGCTGCTGCGCGGCATGCTTCCGGGTGGCGGCACCGGCCGCCTCGCCGAGGGTCTCGCCGACGCCGGCGATGCGGAGCTGGTCTTCTTCCAGCACGACGAGGTGATGGTGCACTGCCCGGTCGAGCAGGCGCCGGCCGTCGCCGCGGCGGTGGAGCAGGCCGGCGATCAGGCGCGGCGGCTGCTGTTCGGGGCGACGCCGGTGCGCTTCCCGCTCCACGTGTCCATTGTGGACTGTTACGCGGACGCGAAGTAGCTCGCGACGAGGTCCGTGTGGCTGGGGAACGCGAGCGGCGCGGGCCGGGTGAGCACCGTCCACTCGGTCGCCTCCTCGGTGGGCGCCGAGGTGGGCAGGTCGGCCAGGTCCACGGCGGGCAGCAGGCCGAAGACGTTGATGGTGCCGAAGGTGCTCACGACGTCGACCAGCCGTACCTCGGCGGGGTCGCCCGTCAGGCCGGCCTCCTCGCGAAGCTCCCGTACGGCCGCCTCCTGCCAGGTCTCACCGGTCTCGATGAACCCGCCGGGCAGGGCCAGCTGTCCCCGGGCCGGCTCGATGTCCCGGCGCACCACCACCAGGCCGGTCGCGTCCTGGGTACGCACGGGCAGCAGCAGCACCGCCACCGGCAACGGGTTGCGCCAGGTCGTCTCGGTGCAGTTGGGGCAGATCCGCGGCCACGGGGCGTCGTCGGCGTACGCGCCGCCGCAGTACGAGCAGTGCGAGTGCTGGATCAGGGAGGTGCGCTGCCAGCTGTGCGGAGCCTGCGGAACCATGCCTAGACGTTATCGCGCCGTACACCGGTCGTGCCGACGCGCCTCCACCGACTGTCCCCAGCCTGTGGAAAACGGTTGTGGACAACTGGGGCATTGCTGTGGATGAACCCCAGGTGTCCACGGCGTGTCGCCGGGTTGGAGCCGGCGCGTCGCGGAGTCACCACGCCAGTGCGTACCGGTGGAGTAACTGTGGGGCGAACAGTCCCACGGCGGCGACCAGCGCGATGAGCACGAAGACCGTACGCCAGACGAAGACCTCCACGCGGCCGCCGACCTTGGTGGCGATGGCGTCGGGTACCCCGATACACCGCCACATACGCCTGCCAGTCGGAATCGGCCACAGGATCGGGCAGCCATGACTGGTCAGCATGTCGCCGAACAGGTGGACGATGCCGCCGACGCCCAGCGCGACGCCGAGCATCGGGTACCCCCGGCCGCCGTCCAGGCGGGCGAACGCGAACACGGTCGCGGCCAGTGCGGTGAGCGTCACGATGACCCAGCCGGCCCGCTTGGCCCAGTTCTCGAACAACCCCCGCAGCGCCATCGCGAACGTCACGAACAGCACCGGCAGCACCGCCCACTTGCCGAAGTGCAGGCACAGCTCGAAGACGCCGATGCCGACCCCGATGTTGAACGGCAGGGTGTGCGTGAACGTGCGGTGACCGTTGTGCAGGTGCGGGTCCCGCCGGGTACGGGTCAGGTCGTAGACGCCCAGCGACGCCTTCTCCACGACCTCGGCGATGAACAGTGAGAACACCCCGAAGGTGTGCGCCACGGTCGCGCCACCCTGGTCGCTGACGACCCGACCGGACAGGTCCAGGTCGGGCAGCAGCGCGCCGCCGGCACACATCGCGGTACCGACCGCGAGCTCGAGCGGTGTCTGGTGGTAGTGCGCGAACTGCGCCAGCCCGTACGAGCCGGCGAGCCAGACGGCGGCACCGGACAGGGCGTGCGATGGGCCCATCATGGTGGGCAGTGTGCCCGGCCCACGGCCGAGGGCCGGGCATTGTCCGATGTGCCCGTGTCGCGCCGGTCAGCCGGGCATGGGCCTCACCAGCGACCGCGGTGCCCGGAGCCCCACGGTCCACGGCTCCAGCCTCCGCCGCCCCACCCGCCCGGGCCCCACGGGCCGCGGCCCCAAGCGGACAGGCCGTAGCGCAGGATCGCCCGTCGCCGCGCGAAGCTGAAGGCCAGCACCATCAGCGGGATCAGCGGCCAGAAGAAGTGCGCGCCCGACAGCGCCCACAGCCCGATCAGCACACCGGCCGCGATCGCCACGAAGGCGCCGTGGCGGCGGACGTGGCGGCGCACCGCGGCGACCGCCTCCGGGGTACGCGACAGCGCGTCCCAGCCACCGTGCGGCAGGTCGGCGGTCAGCGGCGCGAGTTCGTCGCGGTACCGGGCCGCGTAGGCACGGGCCAGCCGCTCGTCGCCCTCCTCCAGGTTGAGCCGGCCCTCGGTGACCGCCGCCCGCAGGATCGCGGCGACCTGCTCGCGCTCGGTGTCCGAGGTCCGGATGCGCGCGGCATCCGATTCCTGGGTCGACATCGTGTCCTCCTTGTCGGTCCCGGGCCGGTTGTCGGCACCGGTGACCACTCCAGGCTGCGTCGCCGCGGGGCGGCCGTCGTCGGATCGGCGAGGGCTTCCGCGCTGCCTCTGGCGGCGTACCCGGCCCGGGTGGCTACTACGCCGGGCGTACCCGGCCGGCCCACCGCGCGCCGACGCGACCCGTCGGGCCGGTGGCCTACCGTTGCCGTTGTGGACGGCCCGGTCGAGCAGGGGCCCGGTCCCGGCTCCCCGCCGGGACCGGGCGCCGCCGCGTGGCCCGCCGCGGGGCCGGCCGGAGGCTGGACGCCGGATGAGGGCGGGCCGCCGTGGGGGGACGGCCGGCCATGGGGCCGGGGGCGGCCTCCGCGACTGGCGATCATGCTGGCGCTGCTGGCCGGGCTGGTTCAGGTGCTCGGCTGCACGTGGGCCACCCGGTACCACCCGAACGCCAGGCACCTGGACTGGTTCGGGTACGCGCTGCTGATCGCCGGGCCGGTCGCGCTGGTGGTACGGCGGCGGTTCCGGGTACCGGTACTGGCCGCGGTCGTCGCGTTCACCGTGCTGTACTACCTGCTCAGCTACCCGCTCGGGCCGTACTTCGTGGCCGGGGTGGTGGCGCTGCTCGGCGCCGTACGCACGGGTCACCGGCTCGGCGCGATCCTGGCGTGCGCCGCCGGTTGGCTGGCCTTCGCGGTCATCGGACTGTTGGTGCACTCGGTCGGCGGGGTACCGGTCAGGTCGCCGGGCCTGGGTACGGCGCTGGGGGCCGCGACCTGGCTCGCCGTCACGGTGATCATCGGCGAGGCCATCCGTACCCGCTCGATCCGGTTCGCCGAGATCGCGCGTGCCCGGGCCGAGCAGGCCCGTGCCCGGGCCGAGCAGCAGCGCCGCCAGGCCAGCGAGGAGCGGCTGCGCATCGCCCGGGAACTGCACGACGTGCTGGGGCACCACCTGTC
>Ga0070658_10003107_pt1 | contig 13699 bp, 9 predicted proteins | sample KBSC13metaG_FD_64664 | JGI IMG/M metagenome (GOLD analysis project Ga0070658, IMG submission 64664) | Corn rhizosphere microbial communities from Kellogg Biological Station, Michigan, USA - KBS C1-3 metaG | ecosystem: Host-associated > Plants > Roots > Rhizosphere > Soil ... | reverse complement strand
GGGGAGGAGGCGGAGTTTCATGGGAAAGTGGGGCGAGGGTATGGGGAAGAACCCATGAGTCCAGCGAATGTTAGCGCGGCCATTATGACACAATGCGACCGGAACACAACTATCGCTTTTCATAAATAAATGCTAAGACTTGCCACTTCCACCGATTCATTGCGCATGAAATTCCTCCCCTCCCTCACCGTCGCCGGCTTCCTTGGAACTCTTTCCATCGCCGCGACCTCGGCGGCAGCCGGCCCCGCTCCAGCAACCATCGACTCCGATCGCGCCGCGCTGCTTCAGGGCGTCACCGAGATCGGCGCACCGGGCGTCCCGGGCGGCGTCTGCGTCTTTGGCCCCCAGGCGTTTGCCGTGGTCGCGGGCAAGGACGGCAAGAAAGCGCAACTGCCGGTCGTGGCGGGTACACGGTGGGAGAAAGGGCGCATCGTCGCCTTCGGCCACAATGGCTACCTGGGTGATTTTCAGAACAGTGGCACGGGAGCCCTGCTCATCAACGCCACTCGCTGGGCCGGCGGCGACAAGCAGAAGCCGAAAATCGCGGTGATCAAGAATGCCGGCCTGGCCGCGCATCTCAAGACTGCCGGCCTGGAAGCCGAGGCCATCGAGGACAAGGACTGGATTCGCCATCTCACCCGCGTCGATGTCATGTGCGTGGATGCGCACAAGCTTACCGCCGAAGACGTGGAGCCCGTGAGCAAATTCGTGCGCAACGGCGGCGGTCTCGTGACCGCCGCGACCGGCTGGGGCTGGGCAACGGGCAAGGACAAGAGCCAGCTCGCCACGGAATTTGCCGGCAACAAGGTGCTCGAACCCGCGGGCCTGGCCTTCACCGGCGGCACCCCGGAAAAGACCACGAAGACCGGCTACACGATCGGCGGCGACCTCGCTTACCTCGGAGCCAGTGCGGCGCTCGACGCCGTCGTGGCCCAATCCTCCGGCAAAGGCATCCTGACCTCGGACCAGCTCACCCAAACCGGCGCCACCATCGCCGATGCCCTCCGAGCCCTTCCTCCCTCGGACAAGATCCTGCTCCCGCGCCTGGCTGCGCTCAATACCTCGGCCAGCCTCAACGACTTTCCCCGCCCCGACAAACCGCTCCCGGCGGATAACGCCATGGCCCGCCTGCTCGTGACGCAGCAACTGGAACTGATGCGCCAAACCAAGCCCCAGGACCTTCGCCCACACCCGGCGGCGGACGCCTTTCCCGGCGCCGTGCCAAAGACCGCCCCGCGCATTGCGAATCGGGTCGTGCTCATCGACACCAGCATTCCCGCGTGGCACAGCACGGGACTCTACGCCGCGCCCGGCGAACTGATTCAGGTCGCGGTGCCACCGGAGTTGGTGGACAAAGGATTCGGCATCCGCATTGGCTGCCACACCGACAGCCTCTGGCATCTCGACAAATGGCAGCGCGCTCCCGAGATCTCCCGGCGCGAACCCATCAAGACCACAATCACCGCGGCGGCCAACCCTTTCGGCGGCCTGATCTACATCGACGTGCCGGACAAGCTCACGCCCTCCAAGGTGAACGTGGCGATCGGGGGCGGCGTGGAATCCCCCCGCTTCGTCCTCGGGCAAACCAGCGTGATGGATTGGAAAACGAAGCTCCGCAATGCCCCGGCCCCTTGGGCGGAGCTGGAGACTAAGAACATCATCCTCAGCGTCCCATCCGAGAAGATCCGCCAACTCGATGACCCCGAGACGCTCATGAAATTCTGGGATCAGGTCCTCGATGCGGACGCCGATCTCATCGGCATTTCCCACGACCGCAAACGCCCCGAGCGCATCGTGCCCGACACACAAATCTCCGCCGGCTACATGCACAGCGGCTATCCCGTGATGACGCCTCTGGACAAAAGCGTGGAGCACTCCGTGTCACTCGCCGATATGAAGGCCGGGAGCTGGGGACATTTCCACGAACTCGGTCACAACCATCAGCATCCCGACTGGACCTTCGACGGCACCACGGAAGTGACGTGCAACCTCTTCTCCCTCTACTGCATGGAGACCCTGTGCGGCAAACCACCCGGCCAGGGCCACGATGCGATGAAACCGGAAGCCGTGGAAAAGCGCCTGCGCGGCTACCTGGGGATGTCCGACAAATTCACCCGCTGGAAGAGCGATCCCTTCCTCGCCCTCATCATGTATCACCAGCTTCGCGTGGGTTTCGGCTGGGAGACTTACAAGAAAGTCTTCGCCGAGTACCGCGACCTGCCCAAGGAACAGCGCCCCAAGACCGATGAAGAGAAGCACGATCAATGGATGGTGCGCTTCTCGCGGGCCACGGGCAAAAACCTCGGCCCGTTCTTCGACGCCTGGGGCATCCCCACCAGCGCCGGTGCTCGCGATTCCATCAAGAGCCTCGCCGCGTGGATGCCGGCCGATTGGCCAAAGCTCTAAATAATCAATTGGCCGCGATGCGGCCGTTGCGTACGCGCTGACCGATAAAGGCATCGACAATGGCCCGCCGGAGCGGGGCGTTGACGACGTCGATCTTCGTGCCGACCGGGGTGGCTTCGAAGAGGCGAATCACGTCCCGGGAACGCATGCGGATGCAGCCGTAGCTGGCCGGACGCCCGATGAGGTTTTCCACCGGGGTGCCGTGGATGTAGATGCCCCGCTCATAAGCCTGGGCGTTGCAGGCCTCAAGGCCACGCAGCCACAGGATGCGGGTCACGATCGGGTCGCGTCCGGGAGCATTGGGAGACAGAATTTCGCCGGTGGGCACCCGCGACTTGAAGACGGAGCCGAGGGGAGCGTTTTCGCCGATTTTGGCGGCGACTTCCATGGTGCCAAGAGGAGTGGCATAGCTGCCGGTCCGATCACCGACCCCATATTTCGAGGTCGAAACCGGAAACTGGGCCACAGGCACCCCGTTTTCGACAAGGGCGAGGCGCTGATCGGGTACGCTGACGACGATTGACGGGGCGGCGGCAGCGCGGACCGCCATGGTGGAGATGGCAGTGAGACAACAGAGACGGGTGAGTTGCAAAAATGATTTCATAGGCATTTTTGAGCCAAGCGGCCTGGATGCCACAGGCCCCGGCGACGACTACCGAGGCCACACGGAGAGGAATACCTACGCGCCCATTTTTCCAGTGCGACTCCCCTCGGTAATCGCCGCCCCCTCCTTAAGGGTTTTCCGCAGCACCTCCTGGCATTCGACGGGCTATCTCAAGATTGCACCATGAAAAACCTCCCTTCCTTGTCCACCTGCCACCCCCTGGCGGACCGCGCCCGGTTCGAACTCTTCCTCAACGTCTTCGTGCGCTGCCCTCGGCGCCGCGTGAACAGCCGCAACGCCCGCCGCCGCTGATGCCCAACCCGGCCCCTCAATCGGAAATGGACCGGATCCTCCTGGTGGATGACGAAGTCCACCTGACCAATCTCTGGCGTATGATCCTGGAACAAAGCGGGCGTTACCTCGTCCACGAAGAAAATCGCGGGACGCGCGTCATGCAAACGGCCCGGAGCTTTCGCCCTCACCTGATTTTCCTGGATCGCCATCTCGCTGGCACCGATGGAGGTGAATTGGCCTCGGAAATGCGCGCCGATCCCGAATTGGGTTCCGTCCCGATCGTGTGTGTCACCGGCTCCGTGACGAAAGATGAAGCCGCCACGCATGGTCTCTTCGGCGGAGCGCCGACCCTGGCCAAGCCCTTCGGTTCCCACGCACTCACCCTCCTCGCCGCCACCATTCTCGCGGCCCGGCACCGGACCCTCCGCGCGGCGTAGCAGGCGGTAGAGATTCTGCAGGGCGCTTACGTTCCTATCTCAAAACCCCGGGCGAAGCGTCGCGACGCTCGCCCGGGGAATAGAATGCTGGCTCAGTCCCTTTACCGAGCCGCCGTCGGCTCCGCCTTCACGCGCTTGAACGTGATCGCGTGGTCGGACGCTTCCTTTCCTTCCATCACCGCCTTGCACGTGGAGGTCAGCGTGTCGGCATCATCGAAGCGCAATGTCATCGCATGCATGTGCGATTCCTTTTTCGGGTCGATGGTGCAGCAGCTCGCGTCGAAGTCGAAGGTCAACGATTTCGCATCCGACGCCTTGAGCGCCATGGCCGGCTGATTGCCCAGCATGCAGTAGTGCGTGAGGGCCAGTTTGCCGCCTTTGTCGTAGAACATCGTGATCATCTCATTCGGCGTATTTTGAAAGCAACGCTCCTCGACAACGCTGCCACCGGCCAGGACCCGGTATTGGACGACCATCTCCATGGGCCCCTGGCCCATGTCGGTCGTCCCCTTCCACGTGCCGACGAGCGTTTTCAGCCGCTCGAATTCCGGCGAGTGAGTCTGGGCCGGCGCTGGCGGTTCGCCCGCGCTCAGGCGAACGACGGCGGTCAGGAGAAGAGTTGCGCAATAGGTAACGATTTTGGTGTTCATAAGGTTGATTTGATTCCGGTGGTTGTACCGTTTCATAGCCACGACGAACGGGTCGTGGCGCTCAGGACACACTTTCGCAAATTTTTTTGGATCGGCGCAATATCCGCCTCTATTTGCCCCCAGTCGCAACGGGCAGCACTGCTTCGCTCACGTCGCTATCGGCCATGCCACTCTTGTAAGCCACGGCCTTCACCTGGATCTTCGGCTGCACGCTAATGGCCCCGCAATACACATATCCACGCGTGCGCGTCGGGGTCGTGCCGTCGAGCGTGTAGCGAAACCATGCTCCGGGCGTCGCCGATTTGAGAGTGATTGTCCGGCCGTCATTGGTGAACTCCGGTTTGCCACAGGGAGCCGTGCCCTCCTGATACAACCCGCAGTCGGGATAGTTCTGGATCACGTCCCAGGCGAGCCGCTCCACCACCCGCGCCTGCTCGGGAGTGAAGCTGGTCTCGATGGGCAGGACCCTGCCTTCCGGCGCCTCCCGATAGAAGGCCGAGTACCAGGTCATGTCCACGAGGTAGGCCCCATTGGCGGTTCCATGGATCGGGGCATCGGCCGGGTGCACCTGGTCGTTGAAGAGCAGCGGGTAAAACGTGCCCGGCTTCGCCCCGGGAAACCGGCCGCGATCGATCATATTCTTGATCCAGCCCATGGCGAGCGCGGCGGGCAGCACCCGGGCGCGTTTGCCTTCAGGATAGGCCGCGCCGAGACGCTGCTGGAGTTCCTCGACGTAGAGCAGCATGGCGCTCATCGACTCCTCCCAAGTCAACGCGGGGAAAGTCCTCTTCATCTGGAAACTGGGCACCTCGCCGCGATCGCTCGGGCGCTTGCGCGCCATCTCCACCCACTCGCAATACAGCCACGGCTGAAGATCCGGCGACTTTTCGCGGAACAGCTTGATGAAATTCACCTCCGCGGCGATTTCCTTGTCGAGATCGAAGTCCCGCGGCTGAAGCGTGAGCAGGTCCACTTTCCCCACCGTGCTCCAAAAATCCGCCCAAGTGGCGCTGCCTCTTCCCTGCGCCTGCGCTTCCTTGGCGTTCGCCAGTTTGTCGGAAACGTATTCACCGGAAGCCACGGCCCACAGTTCGCGGGTCAGTGCCCCGGGGCGCAGAAATGCCACCGACTTGTGGTCGTAACCCGCCGTTCGCGCGAAGCGCCAAAAGCCGCCGGTCGTGCCGGTGAGGCTGTTGCCAATGTGGGCGGAATTGAGCCCCGGCTTGCTCGAACCCGGCATGAGATAAGTCGTCGTGCTCAGCAATCCCGGCGCACGGTCTTCCAGAAACGCCGCGGCGCTGATCGTGGTCGTCTTCTCGATATGAATCGGCGCGCGATAGATCTCACCGTGGTCGGCCGTCGGCCAGGAGCCATCCAGCGTATAGCGAATGACCGCGCCTCGTGTGGAAGTGATCGCAATATCGGCCGGCCCATCCGGAACTCCTGCTACAGGCTTGAAGTCCGGCCGCTGCGCCGTCGCGATGTAGAAGATGTCGTAGCCGATCGATCGGTCGTCCTGGGTGTCGTCATGTAGGAAATGATAAAAGACGCCCTTCCCTTCGCCCGCGATCATTTGATCCCCCGCATAGAACTCCACCTTCGCCAGCTTGCCGGAATCGGCATTGGGCTGATCGAATCGGAGCCAGCGATAGACCTTTGTGTTGTCGAATTTGACCTCAGCCCAGCTTCCGCTCGCAGGCGCGTCCTTGATCTCCGCCAGTGGCACAAAGCCTTCGGTGCGCGAGACATTCGAGCCCGCGACCGTCGCGCCGATCAATTCCTTCTCATTCCCCGCCGCAGCTTGAACGCGCACGCGATTGCAGGCCGGGGGCGGGTTCTCGGCTCGGGATTCGGCGGCCGTGCCGAGGCAGGAGGCGATGGCCAGAATGGCAGCAGAACCGAAGCGTAAGAGCGATATCATGAGGGGATGAATTGTTACCATTCAACCTCCAGCCAAGGAAAGTCGTTGGTCAGATCACAGGTATCGCAGGGCGCCTGCGTACTGCATCTGCTGCAACGCCTTCACCACGGCCGCACAAAAGTCCTCTATCAACTATCCACCATCCACCCCGCCCCTACTTCCCGTTTCCATCCGCCACCTTCTTCGGTTCGCCCGCGAGCCGCTTGAAATGCACCTGCCCCACGCGCCGTCCGTCGGATTGCGTGACCGTCACTTCAAAGTCTTCGATCCGCACCTTCTCGCCCTGCTTGGGCAGATGCCCGAGGAGGTGCGTGACATACCCGCCGATCGTGCTCACGTCCGAGTTCTCCAGATCCAGGCCGGCCAAGTCGTGCAGTTCGTAAAGACCGAGGCTCCCTTCGACGTTGAACTCGTCGCTGCTCACCCGCCGGAATTCCGGTTTCTCGGCGTCGAATTCGTCCTGGATGTCACCGACCAGTTCCTCGAGCACGTTGTCGAGCGTGACGATGCCGGTCGTTCCGCCGTACTCGTCCACCACGAGGGCGAGGTGCGCGTGTTTGCCGAGGAAGAAAGTGAGCAGCTTTTCCAGCGGCATCATCTCGGGCACCGGCAGCAGATCACGTTTGATCGTATGCAGGTCGGGGTTCGTCTCGCGCATGAGCTTGAACAGGTCCTTGATGTGAACCAAGCCGATGGTGTTATCGAGGTGGCCTTCGCAAAGCGGAAAGCGCGTGTGGCGGGAGTCGAGCGCGTGCTTGAGGTTTTCCTCGAAGGTGTCCTCCGTGTTGAGAAAAATCACCTGGCCGCGCGGCGTGGTGATGTCGCGGACCACACGGTCCCGCATGTCGAGCGCATTGATCAGGATTTCCTTGCCGAGCGGCGAGACTTCCTCCTGGGAGGCGCTCTGGCTGAGGATGACGCGGAGTTCCTCCTCGCTGTGCGCCAACTCGTGCTCACTGACCGGCGTGATCCGCAGCCAGCGGCGCAGGATGATGCTCGAGGATTTATTGAGCAGCCAAATGGCCGGGCGAAAGACGTTAAAGAAGAAATCGATGGGCCGAACGAGAACGAGCGCGATGCGCAGCGGATCGCGGATGGCGATGTATTTCGGCGCCAGTTCACCGAAGATGATGTGGACGAACGTGATGATGATGAAGCCGATGCCCACGGCGAGCCCATCGATCAGGCGATGCGATTCCACCCCGAGTTTGAAAAAGGCGGGCTGGAGCAGCCGGGTAAAATAGTCCTCACCCAGCCAACCCAGGGCGAGGCTGGCCAGCGTCACTCCGAATTGCGTCGCCGAGAGGTAGGCGTCGAGATGATTGAGGATGTACCGGGCCCGCGCCGCGCGGACGTTGCCCTCCTCGACCAGCGGGTCGAGCTGGCTGCCACGCACCTTGACCAGCGCAAACTCCGTGGCCACGAAGAAGCCATTCAGCAAAACGATGCAGATGATCCCCGCGAGCTTGAGGGCGATCGTGTCCGGCGAATCCCACTCCGTGGCGAAGCCTCCGGCGGCATTGGCGAGGAGCAGGGCAGTCATCATGGCGTTAAAACGAAACGAGCCGCCGGCGCGTCGCCGGCGGCTCGGAAAAGAGACGGAAGAGCCTGGTTACCAGCTCGACTTCGTCACGCCCGGGATCAAGCCGTTCGAGGCGAGTTCGCGGAAGGTGATACGGGAAAGCTTGAAACGGCCGATATAACCGCGCTTGCGGCCGGTGGCCTGGCAGCGGCGACTGAGGCGGGCCGGGCTCGCGTTGCGGGGCAATTGGGACAGACCGATGTAATCACCCTTCGCCTTCAGTTCGGCGCGCAGGGCGGCATACTTCGCGACGGTCGCGGATTTGCGTTTTTCACGTTCTAGCCAGCAGGTTTTTGCCATAAAAGTATAAAATTCGGGAGCGCGGAAGGTAGCCATGGAAACGGCCTTGGCAAGAGAATTTTTAAAGTTCCAAGTGCCAAAAGCGGGGGCCAAGTAGCTCGGGGGCGGCACAGCACCCCAGCGCAAAGCTGCACTCGCGGCGCAAGGCCGGAGCGGAAGATATCCGCCCGCGTACGTTTCTGGCAACCGCGAATTGAAGCTCGGAGCCGCCTAAAGGCGGAACTCCGAACCTACCGCTGCACCCGCCCCCCACCCGCCCCCGCTGCCAGCGCTTCGACTTCGGCCAGGGTCACGCGGCCGTAGTCGCCCGGGATCGTGTGCTTGAGCGTGCTGGCCGCCACCGCGAAATCCACCGCTTTCTGCGGCGCGTCGCCTCGCTGCATGGCAAAAATGAGCGCGCCAGTAAAGCTGTCACCCGCGCCCACTCGATCCACATTCGTGATCTCGTGCCGCGTGGAAACGTGGGCGCGCCCCTCACAAAAGAGCGTGGCCCCCCAACTCGTCGTATCCGCGGTGGCCCCCTGCCTCTGGGTCAGCGCCACCGTCTTGAACCCAAATTTCGCGCAAAGTGCCCCCGCAACTTCCACCTCGCGCTGGACCACATCGCCGCTGCTTTCAATTCCAAAAACCGCGCGCGCTTCCTCCATGCTCGTCACACACACCTCGACTCCCTTCATCAAGGGTGCCAGGACCTCCCCGGCCTGTCGCGGGTCCCGCCACAATTTCGCGCGATAATTGACGTCGAAACTGATCCTTAACCCCGCGTCCTTCGCCGTCGCGACCGCCCGCCGGGTGGCTTCCACGGCTGCGGCCGAGAGCGCGGGCGTGATTCCCGACCAATGAAACCACGAAGCCCCATGAAAGATATCGGCCCACGAAAAGGCATCCGGTGAAGCTTCCGCGATGGCGCTGTGCGCGCGGTCATAGACGACCTTGCCGGAGCGCTGGCTGGCTCCGTGTTCCAGGAAATAGACACCGATGCGGTCTCCGCCGCGGACGATCTTTTGCACGCCCACGCCCAGCCCGCGCAGCTCATCAATCGCGCGCTGGGCGATCTCATTGTTTGGCAATCGGGTCACAAATTCCGCGCTGCCCCCGAGCTGGGCGATCAGGACCGCGACATTGGCCTCCGCACCGCCAAACGTGATCTCAAAATGCGGAGCCTGCCCGAAGCGGAGACAGCCGGGCGGCGTAAGACGGAGCATGATTTCACCAAAGGTGACGACGTGGGGCATGCGCGGGGACGATGAAGGAGAGGCCTGGGGTTGAAAAGCGGGATTCGTGTATAGACAAGCAAAGAGTCACCAGCGATCGGGAACGCACATTTTACGCCGAAGGCGTTTAATAGGTCAGCCCAGCGAGGTGGCGGGGGGGAATAGGAGTGTTCGGTGGGCGGGCGAGAAGGTTGCCTCGCAAGCTCGGCAACCCTGGGCTGGTTTATCAAACGCCTTCGGCGTAACCAACCAACCACGCCCCAAAAGATAAGATCGCGCGTTGACCAATCAGGGCTCGCCGCAGGGCGGCTGATCACCGACAAGAGGACCCTGACAGCCTCTTCACTCCCCGCATGGACGATTTCGCCTTCTACATCGCCGGCATCATTCTCTTCATCAGCGCGCTGATCTTCGCGGTGCTCCGGCTGTTCGTCCGGTTGAGTGACGCGGAAAGCCGGGTGAGTGACCTCAGTAACCGCCTGGCTAGCCTGGAAGCGGAACAACGCCGGAACCGCCTCGAACCGGCTCCCGTGGAGAGGGCCATCGGACATCAGGCCGCGCCCGCACCGCGTGCGACGACGACACCCAGCACGGTGCCAGCGCCCGCCAAAGAACCGCCGGTCCCACCACCACCCACCGCAGTCGCGACGGAAGAGGACTCCACACCACCGCCCCTTCCAGAGTTCGCCGTGCGACGGGCCTTCACTCCTGCTCCCACTCCGCCCAAGCCCGCTCCGGCACCAGCCGCGTCTCCGGGCATCCCCGCGCCGTCCGCAAAGGCGCCGGTGGTGACCTCCGTCCCCACCATTCCACCCGCTCCGGAGAAACCTCTCCTTCCCGAGTTCAAGCTCGAGGCCTTCATGGGGGTGAAGATGTTCGCCTGGCTCGGCGGCCTGGCCCTCTTCATCGGGGTGATTTTTCTGATCCGCTATTCCTTCGAGCACAACCTGATCACCCCGGCGATGCGCATCACGTTTGGCGCCCTCACGGGCCTGGGACTCATCGCGGGCGGATGGTTCATGCCGCGGCCCAAGTATGCGGTCACCGGCCAATCGCTCTGCTCGACTGGTGTCGTTGTGCTCTATGGCGTCGTCTACAGCGCCCACGTCCTCTATGGTTTTGTCGGCCAAATCCCGGCCTTCGGTGCCATGGCCGCGATCACCGCCGGCGCCTTCTTCCTCGCCGTGCGTCTCAACGCGCAGGTCGTGGCGATCCTCGGCCTGCTCGCCGGATTCCTCACGCCCATCCTGCTCTCCACCGGGGAGGACCATCCTGTGGGCCTCTTCACCTATCTTGCGGTACTCGATGCCGGGCTCATGGCGGTCGCGCTGCGCCAGAAGTGGCGCCACCTCATCACCCTCGCCGCCGCTGCCACGATCTTGATGCAGGTCGGGTGGGTCGCGAAATTCTTCACACCAGCCAAGCTTGGTACCGGCTCCGTCATATTTCTTGGTTTCGAAGTCCTCTTTCTCCTGCCTTTCTGGCGGTGCAACAGCGACGAGCAGAATGAGGGTTACACCACGACCGCCGCCGGCGTCATGGCAGCCGCCGGGCTCGGCTACGCCGCGTCTCTTCTCGGCTGGCCGGAACTCGGGGAAAAACCGTGGATCGTGCTCTCGATCCTCATGCTGGCCGACGCGGGCCTCGTGGCGTGCCCGCTGCGGCGCACGGCGCTCCAACCCATCCCCATGATCGGAGGCGGCTTCGTCTTTCTCACCCTCGCCGTTTGGAACACTCGCTACCTCAGCAACGCCCTGCTCGGGTGGGCTCTCGGGTACTTCCTTCTCTTCGCCGGGTTCCACACCCTGCTCCCCATCGTCCTGCGGCGGCTCCGGCCCGCGGCCGCCACCCCGCGCTGGGCCCAGATATTCCCAGCGCTCGGGCTGATCCTCATGCTCTGGCCCGCGCTCGAGATCGGCGCGTCCACAGCGCTGTGGGGAGCGGTGCTCCTGGCCGATCTTGCCGCCATCGCCCTCGCGGCCATCACGGCATCGCTCCTCGGCGTAGTCGCCGCGCTGGTGCTCACCCTCGCCGCGGTCGGACTCTGGCTGGCCCAGACTCCGGTCGAGCAGCCGAGCCTCATGGGCTTGCTCGGAGTCATCGCCGGCTTCGCCGCGCTCTTCTGCGGAGCCAGCGTGTTTCTCCAGCGGCGCCTCGCGGCCAGCGGCCTGGCCACGTCCGCTGCGGCGCACGAGCGGGAAGCGCTCCAGCATTTGCCCGCCATTTCCGCGATCCTGCCCTTTCTCCTGCTCATTGCCGCCGTGGAGCGGCTGCATCCGGTCAACCCTTCTCCCATTTTCGGCGTCGCCCTGTTCCTCATTGTGCTGCTCCTCACCCTGGCCCGCTGGAGCGACACTCTCGCGCTGCCCCCGGTCGCCCTGATCTGCGGGGTGGTGCTGGAGTATTTCTGGCACGTGGATGCACAGGACCACCTTGGCGGAGTTCCGCTGGCCTGGTACCTCGGCTTCACCGCGATCATCGCCGCGTTCCCATTTTTCTTCCAGTCCCGCACCAGCCCGCGCGTCACTCCCTGGGCCACCGCGGCGCTCGCGCCCGTGCTGCACTATCTCCTCGTTCGCGACGCCGCGAGCGCGACCTGGGCCGCATTCAGAGCGACTGCGCCGGGCCTCATTCCCGCCGCGTTCGCCCTGCCGGCGCTCGCGGCTTGCGACTACCTGCGGCGCGTCCTCCCGAGGGACAATCCCGCGCGTCTGGCCGTCCTGGCCTGGTTCGGGGGTACCGCCCTGTTTTTCATCACTCTCATTTTCCCGGCCCAGTTCCATCGGGAATGGCTGACGATCTCCTGGGCGCTCGAGGGTGCGGCGCTGTGCTGGCTCTTCCATCGGCTGCCGCATCCGGGACTGCGGCTCGTCGGAGCTGCCCTGCTCGTTACGGTCTTCATTCGCCTCGCGCTGAATCCCGAAGTGCTCAGCTATCATCCCCGCACCGGCCTGCCGATTTGGAACTGGTATCTCTATACCTACGGCCTCGCCGCCGCCTCGTCTTTCGCCGGGGGCTTCCTCCTCAAACCACCGCGGGATCGGATCGGCGAGATCAATGTCTGCGCCACGCTCTTCAGCCTCGGGACCATCCTCCTTTTCCTGCTGCTCAATATCCAGATCGCGGACTTCTTCGCCACGGGACCGGCGTTGACCTTCGATTTCTCCGGCAATCTCGCGCGCGACATGACCTACTCGATCGCCTGGGCGATCTTCGCCCTGGGCCTGCTCCTCGCCGGAATGCACCGCCAACTCGCGCCCGTCCGCTATGCCGGCCTGGGACTGTTCGTCGTCACCCTGCTGAAGCTCTTCCTGCACGATCTCGCCCAACTCGACCAGCTCTACCGCATCGGCGCCTTCATCGCCGTGGCGATCCTGCTCATCGGGGCATCATACTTGTACCAGCGATTCCTGGCAGTGGATGAGAAGGATGAGCCTCAGCCGCCGCCCTCCTGATAAGGCTGCCAGCGGTTGTCTTGCGAGACAGGTTCACAATTGCTAGTTGCGTCCCCTGCGTCGTCATTCTGAGCGAAGCGAAGAACCTGCGACGCGGCGGCGCCCCGGACAAGTGGTGGCTGGGGCCTTCAGGGCGAGCCGATCTCTGCCTTTCCTCAGCAGCGTGGCGTCAGATGCCGGAAGAGATCAGAGGTTCTTCGTTCCTCAAAATGACGGGTAAGGGGCACCCGTCAGATAGCAAAAGCACCTCGTGGCTGACGATCTTCTCAATTTTCTCTACGTCTCTACGCCTCTGCGTTCCGCGCCTATGTAAATCGCAACGCCACCGCCGCATCGCCGATGAATCCATGCTTCGCCAGCAACTCCCGGTACTTCCCGATCCCTTGCTTTTGCGGTTCCCCCAGTTCAAAGCGAATATGCTCCGTGAGATAGCTCCGGGTGAAAGCCGGGTCGCGCGGCTCGGCCCGAATAATTTCCTCAACGTGCGCCGTTCCATAGTCCTTCAAGGCGCGCAGATCATCCGCCACCGCCTTCGCCTCCGGCAGTCCGGGCCGCAGCAACCACGGCGCAAAGACAAACGGCAAACCGGTGCAACGCTTCCACTCCTCGCCCAGATCCAGGATCTGGTGCGTCCCCCGGTCGCTTTCGCGGAAGTCGATCGCTTGGTTCCCGATCAGCAGCGCCGCATCCGCTTCCACGGGAAACGCCGGCAGGCCGAGCAATTCCGGGCGGAGGCCGTGATATTCCCGCAGCAGCACCTGGAGCAGATGCACCGAGGTCAGCGACGCCGGATCCAGCGCGATACGCCGAATACCGCTGAGCGGGCCCCGATGTGC
>Ga0070658_10003105_pt1 | contig 13702 bp, 10 predicted proteins | sample KBSC13metaG_FD_64664 | JGI IMG/M metagenome (GOLD analysis project Ga0070658, IMG submission 64664) | Corn rhizosphere microbial communities from Kellogg Biological Station, Michigan, USA - KBS C1-3 metaG | ecosystem: Host-associated > Plants > Roots > Rhizosphere > Soil ... | reverse complement strand
ACCGGGAACAGGATGGCGGCGAGAATCGCTATTATAGCGATTACAACTAGCAATTCAATCAACGTGAAACCGAACTTCTTAGAGATTTTCATGGATGACTCCTATAACATGTGGTTGCGCTTAGTTCAGCGCCTGATTTAGCAATTCGCCCCCTCCGGCCGGCACGATCCTTCCTGCTTGGGGATGCCGTTAATTGGGGGTCGATGTGTGCATTGTAACATTGGAGACGCTAAACGTCAATAGTGTTTTAGAAATTTTTCATTATTATTTCTGAAATATTGCCCGGTAAAAGTCCCACAGGTGGAACAATTGGTTCGAGGCTTTGTTCTCGCCTGGGAGATACTTAAGTCTCGCTGATAGATGGGAAATACCGTTAATGCGACGCTTTTTGGGTTTCAATGCTGCGTTAAAGCTCAATTTATCGCGGATTGATATTAGCAGAAACGTGTCAGCTGATGTGAGCCATATACTGAAAGTTCCAAAACAAATTGCAAACAATTTCCGCAACTATCTTGACAGATCACCAGACCGGTGCTATTATACGAGCGTCGCTGTCGTGTTTCACTGGTGAAACTCATCGGGACGGCCGTGCCGATGAGTGAAGCGGTATTGCAGCGCCTAGATATTCCCGGTGGGACGAACATTCCAATTGATTCTTTTTGGGTTAATTGCAATATAGTCGAACCTTGTGGCGATGCAATACGAAGCGGTACAGAAGGAGGTGAGCGAACCAAATCAACATTTGATTCTAATAGTTACAATTGCAATACAATAGACCGAACCGGCCTATTCACCTAAGTAAGATCGTGTTCAACCGTGCTCTACAATTACACTCGCAGAAAAGGATTAGACAGATGAGTCAACGACGTTTCTCTTTCAACCTCAGTGCCGGCTCACTTTTGGCCGCGGCAGCCTTCGTACTCAGCGCCGCGACTCCCGGCATGGCCGGATCGATCGGCACCGGCAGCTTCAACCTCTGGCAGTCCTGTAGCACGAAAGCATCGATCAGCGGCGGCACCATCACCGTCCCCGAAGGCGGTACCGAGTGCAGTTCCAATTTCGTGGGCGCTCAGGAGAAGAGCAGCCAGTCGGCCACAGGTATGTCGTTCTACGGCAGCTTCGTGGGCGGATCGGGCGCTCCGAATAGTGCGCAGGAGATGGCCGTTTTCGTGGCCGACAACGTTTCCAGCTGGAACGGTCACGAAATGGGCTTCCTCAAGACCCTGAACGACAACACGACGAAGGCCTACATTCAGGGCGGCGGACACTACTACTACCAGGTCGTCCAGACGGGCAATGCCGGTAACCACACCTACAAGTGCCAGGTCCAGTCTGGGAACCACAGCGCGGTCGATTTTTATGTTGACGGCGCCTACAAGTGCACCTTGACCAACAGCGGCCAGAACTATTGGGGCAACCAGTACTGGTTCGTCGGCACCACCCACCGCACACAGGGCGGATGGAGCCAGGGCAGCGACAAGATCACCATGTCGAGTATGACTACCTATTAGCACAATTGCCATTCAGTGTCCTCCCGGCCAATCTAAAGCGGCCGGGAGGATAATCTTTCCAGAGCTGAGGATAGCATCATGCAGCATCGGGGTCTTGCCGGTCGGGCGCTCGCCGGACTTCTCTTCCTCTGTTGTTACGGCTCGGCAGTCGACGCATCGACGCTCGACGAGAGTCTGGTCGCCGGCGTACGACATCTGCCGGTCGACTCGCTGGATACGTCTTTTCTGATGGTAATTGACGACTCGGCGACGTCGGCGGGCCAGATCGAGGAGCCGGCGCACTCACACGGTCCGATAGCGGGCGATTCCATGTCGGATGCCGGTACCTATACAACAACTCGGCCGGTGGAGTGGTTGGCCCAGCGTTTCAATCGGCATTATGAAATTCTCGGACATGTCGCCGTTCTGGCGCCTCGCACGATGACGGTACTCTCCCCTCCGGCATCGGATTCTACGAGCGCGAGTATGCCGCTTGATGACGCGCTCCGAATCTTTCTCGACAGCCTCACGGCGGATCAGTGGCGGCAGGCAGTCTCCGGGGCGGCTCTCACCGATTTCACAGGCTTGCAGCAGAAACTCTTCAACGAACTTGTCGCACGCCCACTCGACATCGCGCCGGGATCGTTTGCCGCTCCGGGCGGTGAAGGCGAGGAGCGAGTTCAGTGGGGCGAAGTCTACAATTCGGCCGTCCTACATATAACTACCGAACAGGTCATGGCGGCGACCAAACTCAAGATTTCACTGACGACGCCGGACGCGCGGGCTGATGACGACTCGAAGTTCGACTTCGCCATTGTTCCGGACTCTGTCGGCAGCGGTCGAGTCTACGGTGATGCCCCGACCATCACGCAATGCGTCCCTAACGTCCTGAAGGACTCCCAACTGCCCGACATCGACATGTCGGTAACGGTCCACGTCGAGCAGACTCAGACAGTGGACGACTTGGTGAATGCGATTGCGACCGCCTCCAGTCTAGAACTCTATTGCGATCCGCGCTTTGCGAGTCGGACGGTGACGATCGTCGGCCGGCTCGACCATCTGGCGGAGGCATCCGAGATCGCCACGGCGTTGCGTTACTGCCTGTGCGGCGCCTGGCGCAAGGTCGGCAGCGCATACGTGTTGACCGATGATTTGGCCGGACTTGGATCCCGCCGACACGCCGTTCGCGCGGACGTCAATGCCGATACCGAACGCATGTCGAACCGAGTATCGAGAGCGAACGCCGACCTGATCACGCGTTGTGCCGCCCTTCCCGGAAGCCCTACCCTGCTTCGTATCTCATGCGAGGTGCCGGGGGTACCGGGATTTGGACGAGTTGTGCTTGGTGAGATACCATGTAGCCAGTCTGCGTCTAAGGCTGACGTGGGGTTGACATCGGTCGTGACGGATCGACCTGTCAGGCGTCTTGACGTGATCGAGCCGGCCACCGCCGACGAGGCCCGCGAGCTTGTGGACGGCCAGGCAGATGTGGGTGAGAAGTCCGTCTACTGCCTCGCCTTCCGCGGCGGCTGCTCCCTGTTTCCAAGCAAGTCCCAGCCGCCGGCAAACCCGGTCGATGCGAACATTCTCCCGGCTGCAATCGAGGAGGGCAAGGCGAAAGGGCTTAAGGTGTATGCGGTGGTCGATGCGTTGCGCTGGGACCGTCGACGCGGTTACCTGGAAGACCTGACCGTCGACGGACAATCGGCCCAGCAGGACACGGTCGACATGGGCATTGCTGACCTTGCACTCGGCGGCCACTGGGCGTCTCCGATGGCGCCTTCGACTCGGGAAATACTTGGCGGTATCGTTCGCGAATTGGCCGCCACCGACGATCTCGCCGGCATCGTGCTGCGCAATGCCGCACCCCCCGGATACAGCGCCAACGCGGCAAGCCCGGTCGATCTGGGATATACCGAGGCTATGCGGCTAGGGTATCTGCGGTTGTTCCATGTCGACCCGATCGATATCGACAATCCGTACGAAACCAACGTCTCCATCGGCTCGCGTAACATACCGATGGTGGTGTCGTCGTTTAACCTGGAGGACGCCGGCCCGGTCTTACCCAGGCAATGGCGTGAGTTTCGTCATATGCTTCAGATGTCCCTGGTGACTGAGCTCGTGACGGAAACAGGCAAGATAAAGCGGGGCCTACCGGTACTTGTTGAGGAGGATTAGTCGAGCAAAACCGGGGACGACAAATGCGCCGACGGTCTGAGGAAAATCGCTCAGGCGACATGATGAATGCCGATGTGCCGGTGTGATGGACTGTTAACTCGGTGAGTTGTTGCAAGTTTATGCAACCCATAGCAAATGAAATACCACCAGCGGAGACCGAGGTCTGCCGCTGGTGGCGAGATAGTCCGCTAATTTTAGTTGCTTGGCTTCTGCTGCATCACACCGGGAGGCGGACCTCCACCCGGAGCGGTGTTCGCCTTGGCCGATGAGGCCATGCTCGGCGGTAGCGGTGCGTTCGGCGAGGTTCCGCTATCGTGGGAGCAACCCGTCAGTGCGATGGCGGAGATGGCCGCCAGAATTGATAATGTGCGTTTGACGTTCATGACAACTCTCTTAACGTAGATCCGCGGGGATCTGTCCGGCATAGGTGCTGTCGAAGTCCGACTGAGCGTGCGGGAACGATGAGCATGCCCAGCTTCCCGGCGCCTTCGAGCAGTACAGCGACGTATCCCACTGATCGTACGGTGTGATTGTGCGAACCGCCTTCACCTGCTTGGCGTGTCCGTCGGAATAGATCATGTTGACGAACCTCATGTGGTTCATCAAGGCCGACTGCGATACCGGCGGTTCGGGAACGCCTGTCGGATAGTTGCCACCGAGCCATTTGTTGTTCGGGTTGTCATACAGCATATTGAACGCGCCGAGTGAGATCCACGGCATACGGGACTCGGTTACCAGGATAGTGTCCGCCGGCTTGTCGATCTCGGCGAGAGTCGTGTTCCACTTCTCACCCCAGTTGGGAGCGAACGCCGCGTTATAGGCGTAGCTGATCGGGTAGCTCTGATTGTCGAATGTGCTCCACATATCAAACGTGCCGAGCGGGTTGGACGGGCAGCGATAGACGTCGCCGTGATGTGCGTTGGTCTTAACGTACGGGTTGATGGCCTCTTCCCATACGTACCAGTTCGTGCCATTGAAGAACTGCTGATTGGGATACGTCTCGTCGTAGTCCTGAACGTACTGCATGAAAGCGAGACCGATTTGCTTCTCGTTGGACAGACAGGTTATCTGGCGAGCCTTCTCACGAGCCTGGGCAAAAACCGGGAACAGAATGGCAGCGAGAATCGCTATGATGGCGATAACAACTAGCAATTCAATTAATGTGAAACCGAACCTCTTTGTGATTTTCATGGATGACTCCTATATGACAGATAGGGCGCTTAGCACCGCGCCTGCTTACTCGTCTTCGCCCCGCAGCCTGCAATGATTGCTTTCGCGATTGCAGCGTACGCGCTGTCGGTGCGAACTGGTCGACGATGGTATTGTAACACTTGGTTGGAAATACGTCAAGTATTTTTTGGAAATAATTTCAATAGTGTTTCTGCAATAATTTCAGATGAAAAATGTGCCGACAAAGGTCGACAATTATTGCCCCAGCAACTCTAACAGTACGCCCCGCTGAGAACGCCATCCCAGGATGATCGCCCGAGGATTGCCTTACGCACGCCCGCGGTTGACAATGGCCCCTGCCCGACTTCATAATGAATCCGACGTTCGAGCGCTCAATATCGCGGTGCGAGCGTGAAAGGTGGTTCGTCGATGGCGAAATTTGGACTGTTACCGCTCGTTCGCAGCGTCGCTCAATCGCGCGGCTATGATGTCGTTAAAGCGCGAACTAAGGTTCCAATCCCCCTCGACTTTGACAAGAGCACGTCCGGCGTCATCCCCAAAGTTGTCCCGTATACGATGATGTCGATCGAGAAGCTCGGGGCCGTTTGCGATGCCGCGTCTTACGTGGCCGCAAATAAGATCCCCGGCGACATCGTCGAGTGTGGTGTGTGGCGCGGCGGCGGTATGATGGCGTGCGCATATCTGATGCTCGAAGCCGGCCAGACCGATCGACATATCTACCTCTTCGACACGTTCGAAGGCCTCCCGAAACCCACTAACGAGGATGTCACCTACGACGGCCGTGAGGCCACGGCAATGCATGTGCCGATGGGTGAGATCGGTTCGGACTGGTGCCGGGCGGAACTCGACGAAGTCACCGCCAACATGCGTCGCACCGGCTATCCTGAGGACAAGATCCACTTCGTCAAGGGGATGGTCGAGGAGACGATCCCAGACAATGCGCCGGAAACCATCGCCCTTTTGCACCTTGACACCGACTGGTACACATCGACAAAGCATGAGATGCTCCACCTGTTCCCGCGAATCTCTGTCGGCGGGGTCCTGATTATCGACGACTACGGCGACTGGATGGGCGCGCGGAAGGCCGTGGACGAATACGTAGCCGCGAACAACGTCACCATGTTCCTCGCGCGTGTCGACGGTTCACGGGTCGGCGTGAAGCTGAAATAGCCATGGGAATAACCATCAACGCCGCCGAGTTTTTGTTGCAGTCGAAGGCGGCGGGCGTCAACTTTGACAAGACGATTACCCTCGGGCGGCAAAACGTGTTCGTGGAACCGCGCGAGATCGATCAGCTTTTCAAGGACTACGGCTACCCCGGCTTCCCCGAATCTAACTTTTCCGAATCGCGCATGCCGTTCGCGGACTCGCTGATCACCGCCATGGGGGCGTCGACGGTCGACAGCATCGACGTCAGCGACTACGAAGGCGCGACCGTCCTATTCGACATGAATCACCCGATTCCCGACGATCTCAAGAACCGTTACGACTGCCTGATCGACGGGGGGACGCTCGAGCATATCTTCTTCTTTCCGACCGCGCTGAAGAACTGTATGCAAATGGTGAAGGTGGGCGGACACCTCATATTCCTCACGCCGGCGAACAACTGGTTCGGACATGGGTTCTATCAGTTCAGTCCCGAACTCTTCTACCGGGCCCTGGCGCCGGAAAACGGCTATCAGGTTGACCGCGTGGTCGCGCTAGAAGAAGAGGTAGCTGTCCGTGGCGACGGTCAGCGGGCTCGTCTGTTTACCAATACCAGCCCCTGGTTTGAGATCCCGGACCCGGCCGTGGTGCGTCGACGCACGCAGCTCGTCAACAGCCGTAGCGTGCTCCTCTTCATCGTGGCCAAGCGCGTGGCCGACGTTCCCATCTTCGAGTCGACGCCGCAGCAGAGCGACTATTCCGTGGCGTGGGAGAAGCCGGATGCCTCCCACCCCCCAGTAATGGGGGAGCCGGAATCGCAGGTCGAAGCCATCCGTAAACGCCTTAAGCGAATCAAGATCAAGCTGCCCAAACCCAAAGCCATGATCTTCAGCAAACAGCGTCGCAAGATGTCCTGGGACGGCGACCGCCAGAGCTTCATCCCGTACAAGCGCCGACGTCCACTATAACCGTGTCGACCAAGATAGAAGACAACGTCGACGCCCTCGTCGACACCACTCCCATCAAGCTGCCGGATCGCCCGCGCATCCTGATTGTCAAGATGTGGGCCATTGGCGACATCCTGATGGCGACTCCCCTCCTGCGCGCCCTGCATCGACAGTACCCCGGCTGTGAGATCACATGGCTGGTGGACAAGCGCTACGCCGCCATCCTCGACGGCAACCCGATGGTCAAGGACGTCATCGCCTTCGACAACCGCACCTGGCAGAAGCGGTTTCGATATGGACAGATTTTTGGCTACCTCAGGATGACGACGAATATGCGCCGCGACCTGAAGCGCCGCAAGTTCGACCTGGTGATCAACCTGACGGCGGAGAAGTGGTGGTCGATCTGGTTCCAGTGCGCGCCCGTCAGCATCGGCCTGTTCCCGCGGCCCGAACCGGGAAACATGGGCCGACTCTACACGAAGGCAATCCGGAGATCGCAGGGTGCTCTCTGGCTGCACAACAGCGAGCACTACATTCTTCCGGCGCCGGCGCTCGGCATTCCCGGTCCGTTCGATCGACAGATGTCGGTGCCGGAGCGTCCGGAGGATGAGGCCTTTGTACGCGACTTCCTGGCCGCACAACCGGCGTATCAATCCGACCTACCGACCGTAGTCCTTCATCCCGGCACAAGCCAGGCGAGCAAATGCTGGCCCGCGGACCACTTTGCCGGTCTCATCGACAAGATCGGCCACGATGCCAACGTCGTCATAACGGGTGGACCGGGCGAAGAGGCGCTGGTACAATCGATCGTCGACGGTACGTCGATAGAGACGATTTCGACGGCGGGAGCCTTTGACCTTCGCCAAACGGTCGCCCTGGTGAAAATAGCGTCGGTGGTGGTCACGGGGGATACGTCGGTGCTGCACATCGCAAGCGCCGTCGAAACGCCCTTCATCGGCATCTACGGCAGCACCCGGCCAGGGGACAACGCTCCTTTTTTCGGCGAGCATGTGTACCTGAATAACGACGACGTCGAGTGCTCGCCCTGTGGCAAAGCGAATTGCCCGCTCAATGGGGTAGATTTCATGAAGTGCATGCGAACCGTGACGGTCGATCAGGTTTATCTAGAGCTAAGGAAGCGTCTGGTCAGCGGCTTGCTGACCAATTGAACGAATCACTAAGGAACTCATAACGTGAACATAGTCGAACTCGACAACTATAAAATCGGGGCGGGCAATCCGCTCGCCATTATCGCCGGGCCGTGCGTCATCGAAAGCCTCGACCTCTGCCGCACCGTTGCCGCGGAGGCGTCGAAGGTGTGCAGCGATCTTGGGCTGTCCTACATCTTCAAGGCCAGCTTCGACAAGGCCAACCGATCGAGCGGAAGCTCGTTCCGCGGACAAGGGATGGAAGCTGGGCTCGAAGTTCTTGCGACCATCAAGCGAGAGTTCAACGTCCCTGTTCTCACTGACATCCATGAGAGCTGGCAGGCGAAGCCCGTGGCGGAGGTCGTCGACGTCCTTCAGATCCCGGCGTTCCTTTCCAGGCAGACCGACCTCCTGCTCGCCGCCGCGGAAACCGGCCGCGTGGTGAACGTCAAGAAGGGCCAGTTTCTCGCGCCGTGGGACATGAAGAATATCGTCGACAAGGTCGTGGCTGCGGGCAATTCGCGGCTGATGCTCACAGAGCGAGGCGCGAGCTTTGGCTATAACACGCTCGTGGTCGACATGCGGTCACTCCCGGCCATGCGCTCCTACGGCTACCCGGTCGTCTTCGATGCCACCCATTCAGTCCAGCAGCCCGGCGGGCTCGGAAACGCGAGCGGCGGGCAGCGCGAGTATATCCCGCACCTGATGCGAGCCGCCGTCGCCGCCGGTGTCGATGCCCTCTTCCTCGAGGTCCATCCCGAGCCCGAAAAGGCGCTCTCCGATGCCGCCACCATGCTGCAACTCGCCAACCTGCGCGGGCTCCTTGAACAAGCCGTGGCCATAGACAAGATCGCCAAGGCTGCACTGTAAATGCACACCTTCGACACACTCGACAAGTTGCCGCGCCGGTTGGCCCAGGTCCTCGACTCGACGTCGACGCCGATAGGGCCTAGGAATTCGTCGGTAGTGCTTGTAGGTACGGGGCAGGCGGCGAGTGCGGCGACACTCTTTCAGACGGTGACGGCGAACTCATCGGCCGTCCCGGTGATCGTCTGTCGCGACCGCAAGCTGCCGGCCTTTGTCGACTCGTCGACCCTCGTTGTGGCCCTCTCTGAAACCGGCTCCGACCCGGTCAGCGTCGACGCCGTCTCACATGCCACCGATCTTAAGGCGACGGTCGCGGTGGTCGCGCCTGGAGGTCATCTCCTCGACATGGCCGAGTCGCAGGGCTACATCGTCCGAGCGGTGCCAAAGCCGATCGTCCCCGGCGTATCGATGCTCGCCGAGCTGTTTTTCGGACTGTGGGGATTGCTGGCGGGAAGCGCGGCCCTGCCGGATAACTCCGACGCCAACGCGCGCGCTGCTGTCGACCTGTTGGTTCGTCAGCGCAAAGTGTTCGGGCCGGAGGCCGCGGAGGACTCGAACCCCGCACGCTTGCTCACGGGCGCGTTCTATCGACGGCAAGCGCTTCTGTACGGCACGACACCCCTAGCAAGGGCGGCCGTCGACGTCTGGGTCGACCGCCTCCATGCGACCGGCCATCCCGCGTATGCCGGCGACCTCGACACGGACGCAAACATCGAACGATGGCCGGCGACGACTCTGGCACAGAGCCCGAACGCCGAGGCGCTCGTTCTCCGCGATGTCGACGAACCGGCGGCGGTCCACGCACAGATCGATGCGCTTCGCAAGTCGCTAGGGGCGTCGATCACGGTCAATGAACTGTCCATGGACGGGCGTACGCCCCTGGAACGACTCTGGGGCGCGATCTACCTGGCTGAATGGACCGCGTTTTACCTGGCGCCGTGAGTATTGTCCATTACGGAGACGGTTGACAATTTATTCACAATGGCTCACAATAAACGCTAATGCGCCAAGTGCGGCCGACAGAATCGTTCGCACTGTACGCTCCGACGCCGGTTGGTTTCGCGGAGGCAATCGCCATATGATGGAATTGGTCAAACATTACGTCCGGCATTTTATGCACGTTACGTACCACTCGCTGCACCAGTTTGGCGTCCCCAGCGCCGCGGTGCCCGACACGTTCCTTGTCCTCGTCGCGTTCATGCTTGCCATTTGGCTCGCGTTCGTCGGTCTCGTTGGCCGTCAATCGGCGCGCAAAGGACAGTCGTTCTGGTACGGATTTCTCTTCGCCCTCCTCACTACCCCCATTGTTGCATCGCTCTTCATCGCCTTCCTCAAGCCGCTCAAGACGATCCGGAAAACATCCCGCAAACGATCCTCGTTCGCTTCTGAGACGAGAGGACGCGAACGGGTCGCGTAACCAAACGGGCTCGGCGGAAATCGCCGAGCCCGTTGTCAGTTGTCGGCCGTCTACGGATTTATCGTGATCGTCGTCGTCTTCACAATGTCCACCGCTGAGATGAGGCTCACTGCGATCGGCGACGTGACGGTGTGCGTGTTCACACTGAAGTTGACGAACGTCGCCCCCTTGGGGATGACGACGCTGGCGGGCATCGACGCCATTGCCGTCCAAGTGCTCTTAAGCGCAACCGTTGTGTCTTGAGCCGCCGCCGACGTCAACGTGATTGTGGCCGTCGACTTTGTGCCGCCTTTCACGCTCGACGGCGACAGCGTAAACGACTTCAGGATGTTCGCGTTGACCGTAATAGTGGTGGAGGGCGCTGTTCCCAGTTCCGCCTTCAGCGGGATCGACAATGTCGATGCCGTCGGTGCGGTTGTCACGGTGAAGGTCGCTGTCTTCGTCCCCGCGGGCACGGTCACCGTGTTCGGCATGGCCGCATACGTGCGCCATCCACTGACCAGAGTGACCACCGATCCTCCCGCCGGCGCAGCCGACGTTAGGGTGACGGTCCCGGTCGAGCTTTTCCCTCCTGGCACGACAGTTGGGTTGATGACGAACGACGCGACGAACGGCGTGACCTTCACGGGCTTCACCGCCGATGCCCCACCTCCCGGCGACGGTGTCACGACGGTGACGCTCCCCGTCGACGACTGCGCCAGATTGGCTGCTGGAACGCTCGCCTTGAGCAACGTGGAGGAAGCGTAAACCGTTCTCAGGGGCGTGCCGTTCCAGTTCACGATCGATGTTGGATCGAATCCTGTCCCGGTGACCGATATTCCCGTAGGGTTGGATCCTACCCGAATAGTATTCGGGCTGATGGACGTTATTACAGGCAACACCGGGAATTTCGACGGGGCCGCGTAGGTGACCCTGAGCCAGTAGTTCGGCTTGGCGTTGGACACGGGGGTGCTGTTCGAGCGGATCTTCCAGGTGTAGAAGCCGGGCATCGACGCCGCGCCTGAGAGAGCGGTGCCCTGCGCAGTTGCCGTGGTGTATGTGCGTGCCGACAGCACCGCCCCACTGGGATCGTCGACCTCGAGCACGATATTGGTCGACGACGTCCACGCGGCCGTGTCAAAGTAGAGCGCGCCGCTGATCATCTGTCCCGCGGCCGCATAGGTGCGCGATATCGTCACCTGCTGCGTGTTGTCCGCGGGCTTAATATCGAGGTCCTGCGCGCCCGCGTATTCCTGGGTGGTGGTGTGCGGGGTAGGCGTGATCGACCCATAGTTCCCATTCGGCGCGTAACAAACGTAGCCCGCGCCACTGTTATTGACCGGAATGGTAATGGTGACATTTCCACTACCGTCGGTCGTCGCATCGGCCGCGTGCCCGGTGAAATCGTGCAGTGTCACGTTTGCACCGAAGCCCGTCGCGCAGGTAATTTGATGCGACGCGCCGGTGTCGTCGTTGAGGCCCACCAGCAAATGCTGCGCGCCGAGGCGCTCGTACGCGAAGATCTGATTGTTCTTCCAGCGCTGCTGTGTCGACCCCGCCGCGAGCTTCTCATGGATCCAGATCAGGTTGTCAATCGGGGCCTGCATACCAGCGCCGTAGCAGCCGTTGTCCTTCGACCAGTCGCGGTAGAAGACACACGGATATCCCTCCGATGTCAGGATATAGGCGTACGCCATCAGCTTGTTCTGCGTAATCGGGTTATTTCCGTCAGTGTCGTGGTTCTCGACGAAGGTGACGGCGGCGTCCGGGTCGACGCCCACCAGTCCCGCGTGGTCGAGGGTCGACATGTCGAACGAGCCGGGGTTGTTACACATCGGCACAAGATAGCCGTCGTGCAGGGGAAAGTCGAAGGCGTGGCTGCGGCCGCCCATGTCGGTGGTGATCCAGTAATTCAGATCGCCGACGTTGTCCGTCCAGTTCTCGGCGACGGCGAACTTGCCTGACATTGCGCCATAGCCGAGGAACGAGCCGAGCCAGTCCCAGGAGATGCCGCGGACATAGTCGAAGCGGTACCCCTGGAGATCCAGCGCCTTCGTGATCCAGTCGCCGGCCTGCTTGAGGTTGTAGTCGACCCAGACTTGCTGCGTCCCACCGATGTTGGTCTTCGCCCCGTTAATCGGCGCGAGGTCGCGGCCGAAGGCGAACTCGCCGTTGCCGTCGGGAACGTCTGGGTCCTGCGCAACGTTCGGGTGAAAGTCGTACTGCCCTTTGCCGAAGCGGCCGCCCGTTGCGTTGCCGTACGCGTCGACGTAGGCGAAGTTGTACGAGCCATCGTCACCGTCGCGGTGGTTCTCGACCATGTCCTGGTAGATGTCGATGCCATTCGCCCGCAGCATCGCGCATGCTCGCTCCAGTTGCTCGCGGTTGCCGTAGTGCGTGGGGATGCTGCCCTTCTGGTTCTTGTCGCCGAGGTCGTAATCGTCGAAGGGGTCGTAGCCTGTCGAGTAGCCGCCCGACGCTCCCTTGATCGACGGCGGAATCCAGACGGCGCCGATTCCGTTCTGCGCGAAGGTGCTCGCCTGCTCCGCCAGGTGATCCCACCACCACGGGTTGCCGTATCCTGACGGAACGTTCGTATAGAAACCCTGCATCATGACACCGGCTTGCGCCTGTGTATGAATGGTGATTATTGCGAATATCGTTAGGGTCAGTCGAAGGCCCTGTCGTCGAAGCATATTGCGGTTACTCCTGATGGTTACCCAACCGATTGGGTAACTGACGACAAAGTATATCACGACTCGAATGGAACTGTCAAATTTGTGAGGTTAAGGCTGACGGCCGTGGCGGTGCATCGACGCCAGGCTTACCGCGGATAACACAAGACCGCCGATCATGAAGAGAAATCCAGGGGTGAAGGAGTGCGTCCGTGTGACCAGTTCACCGACCACTAGCGGCGCGATGAAGCCGCCGATCTGTCCGCCGAAGTTGACGAACCCGCTGAGGGCGCCGCGCATATTGTCGGGCATGCGGTCGATTGCTGTCGCCCAGAACGGACCGAAGCCGCCGTAGAGGAAGAAGGCAGCGGCCGAAAGGCCGGCGACACAGGCGGGCACGTGCTTCGCGGTGAAGGTGACATAGAGGAAGACGCCCGCCAGGAGATAGCCGGCTGCAACAAGCAAAGGCCGCCATCGATACGCAGTGCGGACGCCGAGGACGCCGAACGTGACCATGCCGACGAAGCCGCAGAGGTAGGGAATCGACGCGATCGGTCCGAGGTGCTTGAGGTCGATATGCCGCGCGGTGTTCAGGTAGGTCGGCATCCAGCCGATGAAGCCCCAGAATGCGACATTGAAAAAGAGATAGGCGGCGAACGCGAGC
>Ga0070658_10003102_pt1 | contig 13706 bp, 18 predicted proteins | sample KBSC13metaG_FD_64664 | JGI IMG/M metagenome (GOLD analysis project Ga0070658, IMG submission 64664) | Corn rhizosphere microbial communities from Kellogg Biological Station, Michigan, USA - KBS C1-3 metaG | ecosystem: Host-associated > Plants > Roots > Rhizosphere > Soil ... | reverse complement strand
GACGTACGCGATGCACGCATTGCCGAGATCGATGCCGGGTTGCCGGAAAGTGTCTGGATATCGCAAAAGCTCGGACGCCCGATATTCAAGGCTTTCAACAGCATCATGTATTACGCGCTCGCGAACTTCGGCCGGCCGCCAGGTGCGCTCGATCGCATTGCGATTCCCGTGTCGGGTGATGACGCTGGCGGTAAGGCCGTGGTGATGAACCTGATTGATGACATGGGTTTCGATCCCGTCGATGGTGGCTCGCTGGCAGAATCCTGGCGGCAGCAGCCCTCGACGCCGGCGTATTGCTGTGATTACGACGCCGAAGAGACGGCGCGGGGTATCCGCGCGGCAGTGAAGGGCAGGGCGGAGGTTATCCGGGATACGGTATGGCGTGAGAAGTACGGGAAGATTTTTGCGAACAAGCCTGACTATGGCGATGCGCATCCGTTCGTCATCGCCATGAATCGGTCGTTCAATCCGCTTTAGGCAAAGCCGTGGTGGCGGACAAACTACGCCTTATCCGCCACCTAAAAATGCGCCATCTGCTCCGCATACGCCTTTGCAAACGAGGGCTGTGCTTTGACCGCGTCATCCAGGCATGGGCCCCCAAGTTCTAACCGTCTTGCCGCGCGCGCGAATATCGCAGCAGAAGAATTGCACGCGCTTGACAGCCGAAGTTAGTTCCCTGCAATCTTTCAGATCGAACAGAATGCGATGCGCGATATCTAGCTTCGTATCGGCCAACACATTCGCCGCCATACGTAACCTTGGGTTCTTCAAAGGCGGCAAGTTTCATCACGCTATTTGCAACAGTGGTCGGCGCTGTCCTAGGAATGAATCATGAAAGACACTCGCGCATGCAAGGCCGTGTTCTTCGACGTGGATGGCGTAGTAGTTCACTCAGGTAGCAGCTCGAATCGCTCGTATCAACCTTGGTTCAGTACCCTGGAGAACGATCTTGGTATCGATTTCTCCTCGTTGTCTGAACGTTTCTTTGCTTCTAAGCAGAATGCGCCGTCACTGATGGAGTCGTGCTCGTTGGGAAAGTCCGACATCGCAGATTTGCTTGGTCCGATTCTGAATGAGTTGGGATACCAGGGCGATGTCGACGATTTTCTGCGATATTGGTTTGAACACGATGCGCATGTCGATGATGCGCTGCTTGATCTCGTGGCAGTTCTTCGTGTCAACCACGGATACCGCTGCTTTCTTGCGACCAATCAAGAGCATCGACGCGCATCCTACCTATGGGACGTACTTGGCCTGAAGAAGTATTTTGATGGAATGTACTACAGCGCGAAGATAGGGTTCTCCAAGAAGTCGCCGGAATTCTATCGCGCGGTGGAGGCCGATTTCGATTTCGTCGAACCGCCCATTTATTTCGATGATCGCAAATCATTCGTTCAGATCGCTTCAGAGGCAGGTTGGGACGCCCATCTGTATGTGTCAGTCGATTCACTATGTGAACATCCCAGACTGTCGTGCCTCCAATCTTAAGCCGAGCAGTCGGGCGCTCTAGGGCGACTCGTCTTAATCCGCCGCCGCAAAATGCGCCATCTGCCCCGCATACGCCTTCGCAAACGACGGCCGCGCCTTGGCCCGCGTCATATACCCATGGCAAGCGGGATACCCCGCCAGCCCGTCGAACCTATCGATAAGCCGAAACACATCGGCCATCATGATGTCGGCCACGGAGAAGCTCCCCGCAAGCCATTCCCGCTCCACCAGCACATCCTCCATCCGCTTAAGCCGGATCTGCAGGAACTCATCCACCTGCTTGCGACCCGGCGTTTGATCGTTGTCCCCGGAAAACTTGTAGAACGACCACGGCTGGCTTGCCGCCTCCACCGAGTTGAGCGCCGCGAATAGCCACTCCTTGGTTTCGTTGCGGCGGCGTGGGTCCGTCGGCATTAGCGCTTCGTGGCGCTCGCCCAGGTGAAGCAGGATCGCGCCGCTCTCGAAGATGGTCATGTCGCCATCGGTGAGCCACGGCACCTGGCCGAAGGGCTGGTGCGCGAAATGCTCGGCATCCCGGCGATCGAACGGCACGCCCTTCACGCGGTAGGGCAGTTGGGCCTCTTCCAGCGCCCAGCGCACGCGTAGGTCGCGTACGTAGCCGCGCGGGGGCTCGGGGACCCAGTCGAAGGTGATGAGGGTGAGGTCGCTCATGCGGCGTCTCCAAGGAAAGCTTCGAGTTTGTGGAGCAGGCCGTTCCAGCCGGCCTCGTGGCTCTTGCGGGTTTCTTCGTCGGGCAGTTGCTCGTGGATCAGCGTGAGCTCCGTGCCGCCGTCGATGGGCTCAAGCAGGAACGTCACCAGCGACTCGTGTTCGGGCATCTCGCGCCATTGCCAGGTGAGCACCAGCTTCTTCCCGGGGATCACTTCCATGTAGACGCCGGTGGGGCTATGCACGTCGCCGTTGGTCAGCTGGAAGACGATGTTGAAGCGACCTCCCGGCCGCACGTCAGCCTCGGCTGAAAGTGTGGGCCCTGCATCCGGCCCCCACCACTGGATCATCAGCTCCGGCTTCGTGAGCGCCGCGAACACCTTGGCGGGCGACGCCTTGATGCGCCGCACGAGGGTGAGGCTGGGCAACGGCTTGGTCATGGTTCGTCATCCTGTTCTGCCAGCGCGACAAGTCGGTCGAGGCTCACCGTCCACAGGCGCTCGTACCGCTTAAGCCACTCCATCGCCTCGCGCATGGGCTCGACGGAGAGGTGAACCGAGACGGTTCGGCCGGTTTTGAAGCGGGTGATCAGGCCGGCGTCGGCGAGGACGTCCAGGTGCTTCATCAGGCCTGGGAGTTTTAGGGAGAGGGGGCGGGCTAGTTCGGTGACGGAGAGGCCGGGTTGGGCTTCGAGGTGGAGCAGGATTTGGCGCCGCGTGGGGTCGGAGAGGGCGGAGAAGGTGCGGTCGATGGGGGTGGGGGAATACTTCGCCATGTGGTGAAGTATTGGCGCAATTAGCCGCGGGAGTCAACCTTGGGTATCGTCTTGGCTGACGTCGATGGGTGAGGGGACCCTTCATGGCGAGAAAGGGGGATGGGGGTTATATCGGCCTGGTGTTCGGGCTGATCTTGCTCTTCGCTGCCGCGACCGCGGAAGCGCAATCGAGACCTTCGGTACCGGAACAGGAGAAAGGGCCGGGAGGGATTGATGTGCCCCCGCTCGTCGGAACTCCCCTGGGCAGTGACAAGGGGACGGAAAGCTGTGAAGACACCAACTGCACGCTTTCGACGAACATCTTCAAGGCGATGAAGTTTGCCGAGGGCATGTATCGCGTTGACATGCCAGAGGTGACAGACGCTGTCTTCATCGTGGGCACCAAGGGGGAAAACATCATGGTCACGCTCACGCCTCCGGAGTTATTGCGGAGTGTTGGAACGGGCGACCGTGGACGGATGGGGGCTACCTATGTGTTCGATAGCAAGGGGAACTTTGTAGGGAGGACGTTTGATCGATAGTTGGCTTCGATGGCGTTCGACCACGCATCCAATGGAGGTAGTTCCGTGAGGAAGATGGGTTTAGTGCTGTCAGCCGCCGCTTTGTTATGGATGGCGGTTGGCTGCGCCTCCGCCCGGGACGCTGGTCCCAAGATCTCATACGACAGCAGGGCGGGCACCGTGTGCAACTCGGAGCCGCAGTGGCAAATAAAGCACCTGTGCGCGGTTCCCATGTCTCGTTTGATGGCCTTTCCGGAGAGGTACAACGGAAAGTACATCGAGCTTCGGGGTTTCCTGGTAAAGAAGTTCGATCACGTCCTGCTGTTCAATGACAGGGACAGTATTGCGATATTTCGATTTTACGAGGGCGTTGAGCTGCTCAATGCCTGCGTAGACGAACCTTCCGTTTCCCGTGGGAAGAAAGTAGAGAAAACGCGCGGGGGTGAAGCTCGCGGCCCGTGTCGTGACCACGACTACCAGGTTTCATCGGACGTGATGTCGGCTTTGGAGAAGGGGCCGGTACCAGTGATAGTGATTGGTTTGTTTGATTCCACGTACCAGGGTGAAATGTCATTTCTTGGCGGTTTGACGGACATCAAGAACGTGGCCGTTATCTTGGACATACCTGAGAAGTAATGCGACATGCCAAGAATGATTCTGTTGTTTATGGCTCTACTCCCATTGGGGTTTGCGAGTGCGCAGGCACAAACGCAGCCACCTCCTGCAACCGATGCAGATTGGGGCCCATTTGCGGCCCCAGGCTCGCAGGGCGTCTCGGATCTTCCAGAAACTGGAGCCAAGTGGATCTACGCTCCAAATCGATCGTCGTCCATCAAGGTGATGCCTGAGTCTATTGCGCTCGTCGCGCCGAATGGCACTGAAACCGACCTGAGCAATTTCATCGGGTCGATGAATCTTACGGAGTTCAAGTATTCCGATGATTCGACGGCCGTGTTTATGAACTCCAGCCTTGGCGGATATACAGGTGATTGGCACACGCATATCTATCGCTTCAGGAATGGCAAGGCGCACGAGTTCGATATCGTCAAGGTGTTGCGGGCAAGCGGGCTTCCAAAATCGGCCGACTGCGAGCCGAACATCTACTCAATCGCCTGGTTCCGCCAAAGCAGCCAATTACTTCTACTGGCCGAGATTCCGCCAAGCTCGAGTTGCGGCGTTAACATGGGGTTGTCGCGAGGATACGTTGTAGATCTCGACCATCATCGAGTGATCGCGTCGTATAGCGCGAAACAGTATGTAAAGAAGTTCCACAGGTTTCTCATTAACCCGCGGCCGGATCAGGGGTAAGTGAGCGTGTCGAACTTCAAATCTTCCCGAAACTCCCGTCACGATCAGTGCCACTATCGCGCGATCAACCTTCAATCGCCACTACTGAATCTTCGAGCGTCGAAGCTGCTCGTCAGGTATCACCTCCGATGGCGGAGGCGGGGCTCGCCCAACAATGTCACTAAATAGCATCATAAGACGTTGCCCCGTGGTCCATGCCTTGCGATCGAAGACGTAGTTAGCCAACGTTTGCCTGGACGAAAAGTTCATGGAGAAGGAGTCCGAAGACTCCTCAAGGCGAACATCTGTGGGATGCCCATTTTCGTCGAGTAAGAAACTATATCTAGCGCACTCGTAAGAGCCGCGTCGCGTCGGCATTTCTATGATCCCGGAATAGAAGTTTGCGCTCCGTACGATCATGGCTTCAGTCTTGTCGAGCGTCGCCTTAAACTTCTCTTCATGGCACCCGTCTGACTTAAATGCAGCTTCAGAATAGAGTAAGAAAAGCATCGCTGAAATCATAGATTTACTTCGTAATTATTGGCGAAGGGCCGGGTGCTCCTCCATAGTGCAATCGAAGAGGCAGGCCTAGGTATTGCCGATAAGGGTTCTCTACCTTCCTAATAACATCAAACTCGTTGGGATATGAAAATTTCGGCGAATACATGATGCCAAAAGCGTGGGCGCCTTGCTTGGTATGGCCAATCTCGTGCGCGATGATTACGTCAAGTGTTTGGGCCTGTATGTCTGTGTCATCTGCGGGGTACATGGCTTTGTACGCGTCCAGCTGAGACGAATATACGATACTCCAAGCGGAAGCCTGATATTCGAAAATCAACGGAACTCCAGTTGGCTCTTGCGTGATTTTTATAGGGTCGTCAGGATCGTGTGCGCGGCGACGCGGCCAATCTCGACGACCTCGATCGCTTGTTCGATACGGTCAAGCGGGAGAAGGGCAAGATCGATGTGTTGTATGCGAGCGCTGGCATGGGCGAAACCCTACCGCTTGGGGAGATTACCGAGCAGCATTTCGTCGCGGCCTTCGGACTGAATACGCGCGGCACGCTGTTTACGGTCCAGAAGGCGTTGCCGTTGTTCAACGATGGCGGGCCGATCTTCATGACCGGGTCGGTTGCTTCGGTGAAAGGTTTTCCTGGCTACGGCGTGTATGCGGCGAGCAAGGCGGCGTTGCGCTCATTCGCACGCACCTGGCTCAACGAACTGAAGGACAGGAATATCAGGGTGAACGTGCTGAGCCCGGGGCCGATCGCCACGCCGATGCAGGACCAGGTGCTTACCGCGGAAGCGAAGCAGATGTTCGAATCCCTGATCCCGCGGGGAAAGATGGGGCGTCCTGAGGAAATCGCTTCGGTCGCGCTGTTCCTTGCTTCGGACGACTCGAGCTTCGTGAATGGCGTGGAGTTGTCTGTCGATGGCGGCTTCTCTGCCATCTGAGTAGGAGAAATGAACTGAGCTATGCAATTGCAGGTTTCGGCGAGATCGGCCAGGCACTGGCCCGCATGTTCGCCCGCAAGGGCATCGAAGTGGCGGTAGCAAGCAGGCATCCGCCTGAAGCGCTGGTGCCGCAGGCAAAGGCGATCGGCCCGACGGTCGTTCCCAAGACCTTGAAGGACGCGCTCGAGGCCGAAAACGGCTGCCGATCTGGCCGAGAAGCTCGGCTATGCGCCAGTCAAGCTCGGCAAGATCGCGGAAGGCGGTCAGCTTGTGCAGGGGCGCATGGGACCTGGGGGCCGTTGGTATTCCAGGACCTGTTCAAGAAGGGGTAGTGACCGATGTATTGCAGCTTCTAATCCGAGCCCTTCGCCGGACGTTTAAGCGCGGCGGAAGTCAATATAAGCATTCGATTTGACTCTGCATATGACTGCAACCATACCTTGACGCGTTCAGGCGCTACCCCAATGAAACCCCGGATCAAGTTCGCCCGCGAGTAGACATCGACAGATTGTCTCCCCAGCCGCGCATCAATGTAAGCTTCCGGATCCAGCTCGCGAAGAAAATCATTTGCTGTCATCGAGGCTGTAGGCACAAGGTTATCTACGTCCCTGTTGTCGATAATAGCGTCCAACTGATGGGCTGCTTCTTGGACTCGATCTTCCATAAGGAGCGAAACTGCATAGATGTAACGGTCTTTGTCCGCTCCGGGAAGCTCATCGGCGTCGCTGGTCAGATACTTGAATCGTCCTTCAAGATGATTTACGAAGCCAGTAACGGTAGAAAGAACATCTATCGCTTTTTCCTCTTCGCGCAAGAACCGGGCTATGCCAGAGGCAACGTCGTCATCATTGTGCTGATCGATGGTTTTGATCTTGTTTCGAGGCTCGATCTCCTGCGAGTAGCTAAGATGTACAAATGCACAGTCATCGTAAAGAGGCTGAACATAGCGATAGACGTCGAGTTGATAGCTGCGTCTTGATACGCAAAGCCCCGAAAGAATGAGTGATGATTCTCGTCTGTAGAAGATGGGATTGACCCACGCATACGAAGGGAACTCCGCTAGTATTTTTCTTGCGATTTTCTCTTTCATTTTGATCTGACCCACTCCGCAATCTTCACGAGCAGGTACATGGCAACGCCCGTGCAGATCATCATGAGGAACATGAACTCCCTCACGTTTGCTTCTCCCCGATGTGAGGCTCGCCGTAGCCGTCCCAGAAGGTCGAGCGGTGCGGGCTGGTCCCGTCGTTGCGCTGGATTTGCCTGGGCCATGGTGTACCGCCAGTTGGCCACCTTGTCGGAATCCACGATCAACAGGCACATATGGGGATAGCATTCAAAGAGAGCTTCCAGCTCGGGCCAGTGGTCTGCGGAAACTGATTCTTCCAGGAGCTCCTGCAAGATAGTCAGCTGGCTTCTGCGTACGTGCTCTGGTTCCCTCGCCCATGCAGCCAGTTCGCTTGATGTGGCGTCAAGCCACAGTGCGATGCCGGGATCGGGCGGATTCGTGGGGATATGGTGGAGCTTGAACAACTGAGTCGCGGCGTTGAACACCTCGAATCGATGAGGTGTGCGTTGGCTGGCCAGGGCGTCCAGCAACTGCCATGCGAATGGTTCATATAACTCTGGCGCTACGGTGCAAAGCTCGTCGACGATAGTTTCCAGCCGTGTCGGGAAATCGGCGCCGGGTGGCGTTTGAAGAGCTTCCTTCAACTGGTGATGGGCGAGATACAAGGCCTCGCTGAGCGAGATTGCAGGCTCACTGACCGACGGCTCGCGGATGGGCCAGGAACTTCCTGCCTTCGCCTGCGTCTCTGGACTAACTTTTGCGCCGGTTTGAGTTAGCCATTCCTGTGCTGCCTCATAGGCGTCTCTCAGCCGGGCGAAGGCCGCCGGCTCACGCTCCTGATCGATCAGCTTCAGTTGCGTTGCATAGGCGCGCCGGATGGCGGCCAGGTCGGCATGAGCGTCCAGGCCAAGCAGTGTCAGGAAGTCCAGGCTCATCATGACGATTTCTTGCCACTCACGGGCTTGTTAGTTCCTGCAACTTTTTCGTGTCGAAGTATTTGGTTATGCCGGACATGCCCTTTGCGACATCCTGATTGATGAAGATTTCCGATCCGGCTTGTTGCCCCAGTTTCTGGAACGCCTGCTGCATGGCAAATTCGCCCTCGTTCTTCAGGGCCAGCTTTGCCTGGTCCCTGCACGTCACCGTGAGCAGGCGAGTGAAGAGCTCGGCCATTTGTTTGTTGGCGTTATCGACGTTCGCGTCGGATATCGTCGCCATGGATGCCACCGCCGGGTGGCGCGATATGGCCACGAACATCCAGCGCACCAGGATGACGTGATCGTCCATGGTGCTTTTTCCAACGAGGCAATCGGACAGCTTGTCCGAGTACGGGCCGGCCGTTGCCGTACCGCAGGCCAGCAGGCCCGCCGCCAATAGAAGACCTTTAATTTTCAATTCCCCTGCTCCCTTTTTGGTAACTACTGTTTTCTGGTGTCGCGTTAGTGAGCCTCGATGCACCGTGCCACGGCCAGTCGGGCCGTCGCGCTCCGCTCGTTGTTTCCTTGTAGAAGCCGATCGTCAATCCCGAGCTTTCGTTCGCATGCTGCTATCTGCGTCTTGAACGAATCTGGCGCGCCAGCCTTGTTCGCACTGGCCTGATACGTCGGCAACACGCCCGCCTGGGCGGTCGTCTGGCTCGAAGGTTCGGGCGCGCTACTGTGACGATGGTTATCCATGCTGGCGCGGTAAACCGAACTCAGCCCAATTCCCAGGAAAAGGAGAAAACGGAAGATCACCCGGGAGTTCGTTGACGCCGCCGGATTCACCCGTCGCTTCCCCGGCGGCTGCGCCTGGCTGAAAGCTTGCGGCGGCGGTGCGTCCGGAATGCCGCCGCTTTCCTCGGCGGCCTGCTTCCACCGCTCGCGCGCGTCCCGGTCGACCACCAGCGAACTGAAGGTCGGGAACCGGTTGAGCATCTGTCCGATCTCGCCCGCGTTGTCGCGGTTGAACGTTCCCGCTTGCACCGTCTGAAGCAGGTTCAATTGACGCTCGCGCGTGCCCACCGGCTGGGTGATCCATGCCTCACGCTGCACCAGCAGGGCATCCAGCCAGTTGCGCAGCTCAGGCGCGGGCGCATGGGTGGACTGGCTGGCCAGGTGGAACACCTGGTCCGCTGCAAGGAATATTTCGAAGCGGTGCGGGGCATTTTCCTGGGCCAGGGCGGCGAGCAGTTGCCACTGGAATAGGTAGTGCTGGTCTGGCGCCTGGTGGTGCAGGTCGGTGGAGATCGTGCGCAGGACTTCGGTGAGTTCTACGTTGGGCCACTGTTGCAGGGCTTCAGCGAAGCGGGCGTGGGCCTGGGTGACTAGCGGGCGGTCGGGTGGAGGAGGTTGGGGGTCAGAGTTGTGACTCTGACCCCGGCTGTTGGCCGGCTCCGCGGCATCGGGAACGGGCTCGGCTGCTGCGTTGGGCTGTTCGCTCCATGCCAACGCCTGTTCGTACGCTGTACGTAGGGCGGCGAAGGCTTCCGGGTCCGCTTCCTGATCCACCTGTTTGAGCCGCCGCGCGTAGGCGCGCCGGATGGTAGTGGCGTCGGCGGTCTGGTCCAGGCCGAGTTGCTCGAGGAAGGGCAGGTTCATGTCCTTAGGCTCCCTTAATCAGACAGGTTCGGGCTCCAGGAACCCGTTGGCTTCGATCTGGGCGATCACCCGCCGCAGCTGTGAGGCTCGGTCGGTGATCAGACGTTCGTCCTGGCTGATCAGGGCTTGTTCGAACAGGCCTACCCATTGGCCGAAACGATCGCGGTTGGCGCCCAGCAGCAGCTGGAACACGCGCTCGGCTTCGGCCAGCAGGGAACGGTTGGCCAGGGTGTCGCGTGGGTGGATCTTCAGCGCGGAGAGAATTTTCAGCCGTTCGGCGATTTCTTCCTGGCTGAGCTCGTGGTTGCTGCTTGTGATCACCAGCTGGTGGCGGGCGCCGGTGGCGATCTCCACCACTTCCACTTCCAGCAGGCCATTGGCGTCGTAGGTGAAGCGCACATCCACGTCGCCGCCTTCGCCGTTGCGCCGCGTGATAGGCACTTCGATCGAGCCCAGCTTGATGTTGTCGCGGACCAGGCGCGACTCGCCCTGGTAGATCTGGAGGTCGATTTTGGTCTGGTTGGCGCCAGTGGGGTGGTAATGGCCGACGCGGCTGGTGGGTACCACCGTGTTGCGTTCGATCACCACCGAATAGAAGCCGTTCACGCGTGAACCGTCGGGCAGGTGCTGTGCCACTTCCACGCCCATGGAGTAGGGACAGACGTCGGTCATGACGATGTCGTGGAGCGCGGCGTCCTTCATGCGCAGGCCCGCCTGCACAGCGGCGCCCATCGCCACAACGTGATCGGGATCGAGGGTGGACTCGGGGAAACGCCCGAACATCCGCGTGGCCTGCTGGCGCACCAGCGGCATGCGCGTGGCGCCGCCAGCCAGCACCACGTTGTTCAGTTCGCTGGCCGGAATGCGCGCATCGCGCAGGGCACCTTCCACCGGCCGCCACAAGCGTGCCAGCAGGGCTTCGGCGCTGCGGGCGAACTGGGTGGCATCGGTGGTCCAGCTATATTCCTCATCGCGCCAATTCAGGGCGATGGTCACCGGCGCGTTGCCGGCCAGTTCGCGCTTGGCGACATCCGCGCGGGCGATCAGGCGCTGGCGGAAACTGGCGTCGTCGCGAGCGGCTTCGGGTACGCCGCTATGGGCGAAATATCCCTGCACCAGGAGTTGGGTGAAATCCTCGCCGCCGAGCATGTTGTCGCCGGCGCTCGCGCGCACTTCCATCACTCCCTCGAACATCTGCAGCACCGACACATCGAAGGTGCCGCCGCCCAGGTCGAACACAAGGAATTGCGACTCCGGCTCAGCCTGGTGCAAGCCATAGGCGAGGGCGGCAGCGGTGGGTTCGTTTAGCAGCCGATCCACCTTCAGCCCAGCCAACTGACCGGCGGTGCGGGTGGCCTTGCGCTGGGCGTCGGAAAAGTACGCCGGCACGGTGATGATGGCTTCGGTTATCTCGTGGCCGAGCATGGCTTCTGCGTCGGCTTTCAACGAGCGCAGCACCAGGGCGGATAATTCCTCGGGGTGGTAACTCTTGCCGGCAAGGTCCAGCGCGCGGCCGCTACCCATGTAGCGTTTGAACACCGAAGCGGAGCGGCCGGGATGGGTTTGCAGGCGGTCGCGGGCGGCACGGCCCACAAGTACTTGGCCGTCTTCGTCGATGCTGACGCAGGAGGGGGTAAGGAATTCCCCCAGGGCGTTGGGGATAAGCGTGGGTTTCCCATCCAACCACGCCGCGACGAGGCTGTTGGTTGTGCCCAGGTCGATACCGATGATCATTTTGCCCCCTTCCCCCGATCCCAGCCGGCAAGGGAGGGGGCGGAGCCCTTCCGTGGATGCCGATTTCCTTAGCGTACGACAAAATGGCTGTCGTGGTTGGTATTGGGGAAGTAGGCTACGGGTGGGTTGCAGGGGGATGACCGCAGGCTAGCCCCTGGGGTGTCTTGGGAAGAGGTCGGCGTGCGATCTCGCGTGGCCGCGATCCGAGCCAACTGCAATGGTAACCAATGATGGAGAGTTACATGGCATTCGTTGGACTTGTGATCGCGCTTGCCGTACTCGGTGCGTCAGTATTCGTCTCTCGTGCCCAAGTATCATCAAGAAGATTGGCCACTTTCCTGGATGTGATTCTCCTTTGGCCCATGATTTTGCGCGGCAAGAGATCCCGAAGGGAGAAGGTGTTCATCGTTGGTGGTTTTCTGCTCGCTGCAGCCCTGATCGCCAGCTCCTTTTTGCTTCCGCATTGAATGCATTCGAGGTGATCTGAATGTGGTACTGCGCGCATGCAATCTTCTACTGCAAGTACGAAGGTCAGGAGTCCTACCTGCTACACGAGAACGTCTATCTGATTGATGCGGAAGACGACTGGAATTGAACGGCAACAAAGTTCAATACCTTTTCGCGGGCATAAGGAAAGTCATCGAGGTTGAGACTGACTCGGAGACTGCCCAGGGTCGACTTTTCTCGGGCGTGGAGGCGACGTACTCCGTGATGGAGGTCGATAGCCTCACTGAAGTGGAGAGTCTTGTGTCAGGCGACGCTACGACGGTTCTTTACCGGGAATAAGCCAGGCTGACCTGAAGTCGTCATAAGCCGACCACTCCGGATCGTCATTAACGTGGATTTCAACCGGGAATGCGGTGTGTCCTGACAATGCCCGGTTTAGCCCTGCCATAAATTCGTGCTCGGATCTCGCGTAGTAGGTCCACTCGCGCACGCCTTCGCCTGTTAGAACGATGGCGAGAATAGCGGCACCACTTGCTTCAACGAGGGGCTCCAGGGCGTCCTCCATCAGGTCCATTCGTTGGCGATCTTCGTTCGCGGGCATGCCGGAGTCAGACTCATAGCGCCAAACCAAAAATACCCGCACAGGCAGGCTGGTCCGGGAGAAATCCGCAGCCAGTTCATCTATATATCGAAAGATGATGGCCTGTCCGGTGGACTCATTGCGCGACACCGCCGTCGACCAGGTGCGCGCGGTTTGATGGCTCATGGCTCCCTTCCCCTGAGTGTAAGATCGCGACGTAGATTACTTGGAAAACCCAACCGCGAGCCGAAGGGCTCATTAGTAACTTCTTGCGGATGACTGATGGGCAAGCGCGTCTCCATGGATGAGATATACGTCGATATGAATGCTCGATACACGGAGCATGGCTATTCAATGGAGCGCCGCGGCACGCTGGATGATCTAGAGCGGCTCGGGTTGACGCTGGAACGCGCTGTCGGGCGACGCTTCCGGTGCTACATGGATGATCTAGACGATGACGGACAGCCTGATGACATCATGTTTGACGGGGTCGTCGTATTGGACTCGGAGTTTGGATACCTCGCGGAAGCCGATCCGCCGGTTTATTTCCATCGGTCGGACATCGGGCAACTCGAAGACAATAAGTTGAGCATCGAGCAAATTATGGATCGCCTGGGCGAGTGGACACACGTCCCGCGTGATCAGGCCGCCGGAGCGAAGATCGTTTATTTCCTAAAGGAACAACTCAAGCTTTCCGATGCGGAGAGCGAATTTAGGATCGCGATACTTTTAGCTGACGAATTGTTGCTTCTCAGACGAATGCGTGAAGCTGAAAGCGTCTTTAAACGAACTGTTGATTGCTACCCAGAGTACAGCGAGGCATGGCGCAGTTTTGCGCATCTATACAAGGTGAGCGGTGACTTCGACCGGGCAGCTGAGCTAATGGATGAGGCAGTGCGAATCGCTCTCCAGGATGGGGAGTTCGTCATCATGATGTACTGCGAGCGAGCGAGGATTGCCCGATACGCCTGCGACTGGAAGGCGCTGTCGGCAACTATCCAGGCTCTCGTTGAATACGAGAGTAAGCCGGGCGCGCGCGACTACGTATATGAGTGCGACTTCGTCTCCGGCATTCCGGCAGATGCGATGGATGAGGCCCTGGTAGAGCGGCTGATAGCTCGAT
>Ga0070658_10003100_pt1 | contig 13706 bp, 12 predicted proteins | sample KBSC13metaG_FD_64664 | JGI IMG/M metagenome (GOLD analysis project Ga0070658, IMG submission 64664) | Corn rhizosphere microbial communities from Kellogg Biological Station, Michigan, USA - KBS C1-3 metaG | ecosystem: Host-associated > Plants > Roots > Rhizosphere > Soil ... | reverse complement strand
CCTTGATCAGCTTGCCCATGGCGCCGGCGAGCGCCGGATTATTCAGCATCGGTCCGAACTGCATCAGCATCGCCGAGTCGCCAGTGATCGACACTTCGACATTGTCGCCCTTGTCGTTGGTGTAGCTGCGCGAGGCCGCCGACGCGCCGCCGAACATCGCGGCGCCGATCGCGTTGGCCTGCGCCTTTTCCGCCTTCCAGCCCGGCAACGGCGCCGGCAACATCGCGGCGAAGGCCTCCGCGTTTTTCTGGCCGATGAGCTGCGATGCGAGGTCGAGCGACTGCTTGGCGTTCTGCATGTCGCCGGCCTGGTAGGCTTTGCGGCCCGCATCGATGGCGTCGAGGATGTCGTCGGCCGCGAGGGCCGGCACTGTGGCGGCGGCAAGCAAAAGTCCGACAGCGAGTGTGCGCAGGATGTGCATGGAAGCCCCCCGGTTTTCCCCGAATCCGGCACGAAGCTTAGCAGAAAGCCGGCGGGTGACGCGGCGGTCCTGCGACCACCGCGCCCTCCGGACGGCTCAAGGCAGGTTGAAGCCGACCCGCGCCATCACCGTCCGGCCCGGCTGCGGATAGGCGTTGTAGCGCCCCAGTGTCGCCGTGCTGGCGATGCCGTAGTCGAAATACATGTCGTTGAACAGGTTCTGCACCGACAGCGACCAGAACGCGTTCTTGTATTCGCCGCCGATGCGCATATCGACCAGGGTATGCGCCGGAATAAGCGGCTGCACGTTGGTGGAGTCGTTGTCGAGACGGCGCTGCCCCGCATAGCGCACGGTCACGTCGTACACGACGTACTTGTCCCAGATATTCCAGGTCAGCCCAGCATTGGCCGTCCATTTGGAGATCAACGGAATGTCGTTGCCGGCGAACTGACCGTCCGTGAACACCGCGCGCGTGTAAGTCAGGTTGCCGCGCAGGCGCACCGTCGGCAGCACCTGCAGAGTAGCGGCGTTCTCGACACCGTAATGGTGCGTCGGATCGAGATTGATGTTGGTGCCGGTCGCCGGACTGTAGAATATCTCGTCGTGGAGGCGCATGTCGTAATAGCTGGTCTGCCACTTCAGCGGCCCGAGCGTCACGCGAACGCCGCCTTCGACCTCGTTCGAAGTCTGCGTGCGCAGATCGAAGTTGGTCGGCGTCGGTGCCGGGAAATTGAAGGCGACCGCCTGGCCAACGCGCTCATCGGCGTTCGGCACGCGGAATGAGTGCGCGACATGGCCGAACAGCGCCAGGTCCGGCGTGATGCGATGCTCGAGGCCGCCCTGCGCCGCGTATTTCCATTCGCTCTTGTCGAGCGGCAGGCCCTGCGCGTCGCCAGAGCCGGACGGCGCGCTGGCATCGTAGGTATCACGCGCGGAGATCGTGTTGCGCTGGTAGCGTACGCCCGCGGTGAGGTCGGTATCGGGCCGCAGCGCGACCGTGCCGTTGCCGTAAAAAGCGGCGGTGGTCTGCTTGATATCGTAGATGTGGTACGGCGCCGAATTGAAGTCTTGCGACCGGTCCTGCGTGAAGGCGGTGTGATAATAGTCGAATCCGGTCGTGACTTTCGCCGGCCGGCCGAGCGCATCGGTCTCGATCTTCAGCCGCGGCGTCACCGACGCTGTCGTCAGCTTAGTGTCGACCCCGTTATAGGGCGAGCCGTTGAAGAACAACTCCGCCTGCTGCGTCTTGCGGCGATAGCTGCCGTCGAGGATGGCCTCGATGCCGGGCGCGAAGATCCGGCTGACGCCGAGCGTGTAATTCTGGCCCTGCTTGTTGCTGTAGTCGTTCGGCGTCGCCGCGCCGGTGCGGTCGGTGACAAGCTGGTTGAGGCCGATGCTGGGGTCGACCGTCCGTCCGCCCGGCAGACCGAGTTTCTGGTCGTCGGCAAGGACGTTGAAATAGATGCTGCCCTCGTTCGTCGTATAGCGGATATCGCCGTTGACGCCCTTTTGGTGCAGCTTGCTGTTCTCGCGATAGCCGTCGGTGGTAATGCCGATGGTGTTGAGCGACACCGAGAGCGGTCCGGACGAGCCGCTTGCTGACGCCCTCGCCTCCTTGGTTCGCAACGAGCCGAATGCGGTCTCGACGCGCGCCGACGGCGACCGGTTCACCCCATTCTTAGTCACGATATTGATCACGCCGCCGACCGCGCCGTCGCCGTAGAGCACGGCGCCGCTGTTGCCGCGCGTCACCTCGATGCGCTCGATCGCGTTGAGCGGGATCGAGGAATAGTCGAAGCCCTGGAGGTCGAAATCGTTGAAGCGGCGGCCGTTGACCAGGACGAGCACGTTCGACGGCGCGCTGGCGCCGAAGCCGCGCAGGTCGACCACGTCGCGCGCGCCATTGACGCCGGCGCCTACGTGCTGAATTTGGACGCCGGCCTGCTCACTGAGAATTTCAGTCAGCGTCTGCCGCGGCGAGCGCGCGATCTCTTCCGATGTGATCACGGATGTCGAGGTGCCGGTGATGCCACCATTGCCGATGCGCGTGACGCCGACGTCGATGGTCGGCAGCACGACGGTCGCGCCGTTATCCTGCGCCTGCGCGCCTTGCGCGGCGAGACCGAGCGCGATCGCCGCGCCGGTCAGACGAAATATGAGCCCCATGTCGCAACGTTCCTTCGTTCGCGCGCAACGCATTCCATGCGTCGTGCACAGCGGGTCAGACCGGACCCGATGCGAAGGAAACGGAACGCCACGGACCAAGCGCGCGACGCTGTCGTTTCGAAGTCGTTTGGAGGGATAACATCACCCGCCGCACGGCCTTCGCACCGGCATTGCCGTCACCGCTGCGAAAGACCGCTCCGTATGGACGCCCCGTCCACCGGTTGGGTGACTGCGCTGGCAGGTCTCCTGGCTTGCGGGTCGTCGCTCAGTTGCGTCCGGCCTTCCCGGTTGCCCAGTGGCCGTAAAGGACGCGAGCTATCCGCTCACAGTTGCGGGGGCAGCCACGGATTTGAACCCGTGTTCCCTCTTTCGTCCCCGGTCGCCCGGGGAACCAGCACGTCGAAAATGTGGCGTGGAAGCTTGAGCGGAGTCAAGCGCCGCGGCGAGCGGCGCTTGACTGCTCGAGCGAAGCCGACCGTCAGCCGGCCTTCTTGACGTGACGCTTCACGTGGCTCGCCTGATGCTTCAGCGTCTTGGCCTGATGCTTCGCGTGCTTGACGTGCTTGCGGTGATGTCTGAGCGCGACGTGCTTCTTCACCTTGTGGATCTTGTGCGCGCTCGCATGCTTGACGGTCTTGGCATGGTAAAGGGCTGCCGGCGCGGCGGCGCCGGGCGCAGTCCCTTGCGCGAAAGCCGGCGCGGCCAGCAGGCTTGCCGCGACGAGCGCGCTCGCAATCGTCTTGATCATGGATGTCGTTCCTTGCGTCGATGGGCGGCCGTCGCCCGGTGCATTCACGGCGGATGTGGCATGTGGCCCATCCTCGCCCGCGACCATGCGCCGGCCTCGCTGAATGCCCCCTGAAGTCGACCTTTAGCGATTGTTCAGGCAGGGCCGGCAGCGTGCTTGAATAATGCCGCATTGCTCGCGGCGGCGTGATCGGGTGTTGAACGAATTATCGGCACCGCCCGGGATGAAAGCACCGACATCGATTGTTCGTCCTCACATAATCAAGGAGAACAGCCATGCCTTCGAGCCGGAAGCTTTGCCAGATTGCCCTTCTCAGCGCCTTCGCCTTCGCCGCCGCCGCCCCGGCCGTCGCGCAGGACGCCGACGCCGCCAAGAAGAAGACTACTCAGCAGCAGAAGAAGGCGGAAAAGCCGAAAAGCAATATGGAGAAGGACACAACGTCGAACTATCCGCCGACACAGGTCCCCGGCAGCGGCTACTAAGCGCCAAGCGGACCTTCAACCGTCTTCGGCCGGACAGGATGGCTACAAGCCCGAAGGCGAGGACCGGCGAGCCGAGCAGCTGTTGGGGCTGACGCCGGATCAACGCGCTCCGATCGGCTCCTGAGCCTCGGACACTCTGGCCTCTCATTGCGCGCGTCATGATTATCGTGGCGCGCGCACCGCGGCTCAGTGCTCCGTCTCCTTCAATATCCAGGCGTGGTAGTCGGCGTCGACGCTCTCGATCGGCATCAGCACGATCGAGGGCGTCTCGTATGGATGCACCTCTTTGACCGCCTGCCGCAGCGGCTCGGCGAGGCTCGCGCGCGTCTTGAAGATCGCCACCGCCTCCTCGCCCCGCTCGAGCGTTCCCCGCCACCAGTAGTGCGAGATCATGCCTGGCAGGATGTTGACGCAGGCTGCCAGCCGGCGCTCGACCAGGGCCCGGCCTGAGCGCTCCGCCTCGACAACGGAGGGCCAGGTCGTATACACGAGCACCGCGCGTTCCATCGGTTCCGGGTCCTCAATGAGCCGCTTTCAGACCATCGCAATCGTCGCCGGCCAGACGCCGGAAGCGCGCGACGCCTATGGCCGGCTGACGGCGGCCTACGGCAATTCCGAGCCCGAAAAGGCCGACGTCATCGTCGCGCTCGGCGGCGACGGCCTGATGCTGCAAACCCTGCACAAGTTCATGAAATCCGGCAAGCCGATCTACGGCATGCATCGCGGCACGGTCGGCTTCCTCATGAACGACTACGCCACCGGGGACTTGCGCGCGCGCCTCGAGGCGGCGAAGGACACGGTGATCCATCCGCTCCTGATGCGCGCGACCGACCCCGACGGCAAGGTGCAGGAACATCGCGCCATCAACGAGGTGTCGCTGTTCCGCCAGAGCGCGCAGGCGGCGCATTTGCGGGTGTTGATCGACGGACAGGAGCGCATGCAGGAGCTGATCGCCGACGGCCTGCTCGTCGCGACGCCCGCAGGATCGACCGCCTATAATCTCTCGGTGCAGGGACCGATCATTCCGATCAACGCGCCGCTGCTCGCCTTGACGCCGATCAGCCCGTTCCGCCCGCGCCGCTGGCGTGGCGCACTGCTGCCCGACAAGGCGAAGATCACCATCGAGGTGCTCGAAGCGGAGAAGCGCCCGGTCGCCGCCGTCGCCGACCACGACGAGGTACGCTCGGTGCGTCGCGTCGATGTCACCATGGACCACGGCATAGCGATCAACCTGCTGTTTGATCCGGGACACAATCTCGACGACCGCATCCTGCGCGAGCAGTTCGGGGTCTGACCAATCCTTGCGGGGGCCGGGATGACGCAAGCCTTCGACTTCGAGGTGAACGGCAAGCGCGTGAGCGTGGCGCCGACGAGCGACGACACGCCGCTGCTCGATGTCCTGCGCAACACGCTCGGGCTGATGGGCACGCGCTTCGGCTGCGGGCTCGAGCAATGCGGCTCATGCACGGTGCTGATCGACGGCCAGCCTGAGAAATCCTGCGCCAAGCCGGTGTGGTCGGTCGCGGGCAAATCGGTCGTCACAATCGAAGGGCTCGGCAGCAAAGAGAAGCCGCATCCCCTGCAGCAGGCGTTTCTCGACGAGCAGGCCGGTCAGTGCGGCTACTGCCTCTCGGGCATCATCGTCTCGGCCAAGGCGCTGCTCGACAAGAACCCCGCGCCCACACGCGCGGAGATCGCCGCCGCGCTCGACGGCAACATCTGCCGCTGCGGCTCGCACAACCGCATCCTGCGTGCGGTCCAAAAGGCCGCAGCCACGATGCGCGCGGGAGGCGGCCAATGAACGCGCCTCTCCCCGGCCCGCTCCAGGACAATCCGCGGCTCGACCGTTGGCTCGCCTTCCCGGCGCCGGGACAGGTGACAGTGCTCACCGGCCGCGTCGAACTCGGCCAGGGCGTCCTCACCGCCATGGCGCAGATCGCCGCCGACGCGCTCGACGTTTCGCTCGCGCGCATCACGGTGCATTCCGGCGACACCGCAGCGACGCCGAACGAGGGCTACACCGCCGGCAGCCAGTCGATCCAGTCCGGCGCGATGGCGCTGCGCCAGGCCTGCGCCGACGCGCGCGCGCTGTTCGTGGCGGCCGCCGCAAAGAGGCTCGGCTGCGATGCAAGCGCGCTCACGGTGCGCGACGGCGCGATGCTGCGCAATGGTGCACCGACGGCTGAGGATTACTGGACGCTCGCGCCGCTGGTTAATTTGGCGGTGGAGGCGAGCGGCGCAGCCGAGCCGAGGTCGAATTTCAATGCCGTCGGCACGAGCACCGCGCGGCTCGATCTGCCCGACAAGGTGTTCGGCGCCCCCGCCTTCATCCACGACATGCGCCTGCCCGGGATGCGCCATGCGCGCGTCGTGCGCCAGCCGAGCCGACACGCCGCGATCGAGACGATCGACGAGGCGGCGATCAGGCGCGCGGCCAAGGCGCCGGTCGAGATCGTCCGCAACGGCAACTTCCTCGCGCTCGTCGGCGACGACGAGACCGCGGTCGAGCGCGCCGCGGTCGCCGCGCTCAACGCCGTGCGCTGGGCCAATGTCGAGCAGCCCGCCGCCTCGCAGCAGGAGGCGACGTGGCTGTTGCAACGGCCGATGGTCGACATCAAGTTCGGCGCGCCCGAGACCGCCCCCGCGCCGGGCACGGAGCGCTTCGAGGCGACCTATTCGCGCGGCTATCTCGCGCATGCCTCGATTTCGCCGTCCTGCGGTCTGGCGCTCTACAAGGACGGGCACCTCACCGTCTGGACGCATTGCCAGGGCGTGTTCCCCTTGCGTGGCGCGCTCGCGCGCACGCTCAAGCTCGCGCCCGAGCAGATCACGGTGCAGCACGTTCAAGGCAGCGGTTGTTACGGCCATAACGGCGCGGACGATGCCGCCGCCGACGCGGCGATCGTCGCCATGCACATTCCCGGTGCGCCGGTGCGCATCCGTTGGCGCCGCGAGGAGGAATTCGTCTACGAGCCGAAGACCACCGCCACCATCGTCAAGATCCGCGCTCAAATCGACGCCGACGGCAAGCCGTCGGACTGGACCGCCGAGATCTGGTCCGGCACGCACAATGGCCGCCCCGGCGGCGGCAATAACCTGCTCGCGGCCTACGCCCTGCCGGATCACCCGCCCGATCCGCCGCCGCACGACGTGCCGGAATCGAGCGGCGGCGGCGCCACCCGCAATGCCGACCCGCTCTATGACATCCCGCAGAAGCGCATCCTCCAGCACCTCGTCACCGAGACGCCGGTGCGCGTCTCGGCGCTGCGCGGCCTCGGCGCCATGCCGAACGTCTTCGCACTCGAATGCGCCATCGACGAACTCGCTGCACGCGCGGGCCGCGACCCGGTCGCCTACCGGCTGTCGATCACGTCCGATCCACGCGCCCGCGCCATCATCGAGAAGACGGCGGCGATGGCGAACTGGGATCCGGATACGCCGTCCGGATCCGGTATCGGGCGCGGCTTCGCCTTCGCCCGCTACAAGAACAAGGCCGCCTATTCCGCCGTCGTCGTCGAATTGGAGGCCGGCGAGGAGATCAGGTTGCGTCACGTCTGGTCGGCGACGGATGCCGGTCTTGTCGTCAACCCGGACGGCGCCATCAACCAGCTCGAAGGGGGCATCATTCAATCGGCGAGCTGGGTATTGAAGGAGCAGGTCCGCTTCGACGACGGAGTCGCCTCGTTCGACTGGGAGACCTATCCGGTGCTGAAGTTCTCCGAGGTCCCCGAGATCGACATCGAGCTGATCAACACGCGTGACCCCGTGCCGCTCGGCGTCGGTGAGGCGACCGCCGGCCCGACCGCGGCGGCGATCGGCAACGCTCTCTCGCATGCGCTCGGCATCCGCATCCGCGACCTGCCGCTGACGCGCGAACGGGTCCTCGCGGCGCTGCTGCCGGACTAAGGCCTAGATCCGCCGCTGTGGGTTGGTCCAGGCGAGGATACAGCCGGCCGTCGTGAACACGCCGATCAGCAGGAACGCCGCCCGGAACGCCGCGACGATGTCGCCGTGCACGGCCTGCAACTCGGCCGGAGAGATCGCCTTCGTGCCGCCGCCGAGATGCTGGACCATCGCCGCGAAGACGCGCGCCGCCTCCGGATTGCTCAGCGCGAGGTAGGTGAACAGCACGGTGCCGACCAGCGCCGTGCCGAAGGCCGCGCCCATCGAGCGGGAGAACTGCACCGAGGCTGCGGCCTCGCCGAGCCGTTGCCCGCCGGCCGCGTTCTGCACGATCACCTGCACGACGCCCATCACCGGACCCATGAACAGACCGTTGAACATGAGGACGATCGAGATTTCGACATTGCTCAGGTCTGGCGCCCAGATGGCGAGCACGAGCAGCGTCGCCGTCGTCAGGATCAGGCCGCCGATCGGGAAGATGGTGGTGCGGCCGGTGCGGCTGACGAGACGTCCGGTCAAGAGCGAACCGGCGCCGATGCCGATCGTCAGTGGCACCAGCAGCAGGCCTGTCTCGGAGGGCGACGCCCCGCGCACCACCTCGAGAAAGACCGGCATGAAGGTGATGAGCGAGACCAGCGCCGCGCCGTGGCAGACGGCCATGGCGTCGCTGCGCCAGATGGCCGGCATGCGCAGGAGCTTGAGCGGGATGAGCGGCGAGTCGGCACGGTTCTCGTGCCGGACGAGCAGGATCAGCGCGATCACCCCGACGATGAGCAGCGCACCCCCGGTCGGCAGTTGCGCGGCATCGACATGTTGAACCTGCTCGAGCGCGAGCAAGGTGGTCGCGACGAAGATCGCGAAATAGGCAAGGCCGCCGGCATCGGACTTCCAGGCGAGCCGCTCGCCGCGCGGCGGCGGCAGGCGCGTCGCGAGCACCATGGCGCCGACGCCGATCGGCAGGTTGACCAGGAATATCGACTGCCAGCCGAAATGCTCGGTCAGATAGCCGCCCGCGACAGGTCCGAATGTATTGGCGCAGACTGCCACCGCCGCGAGATAGCCCTGGTAGCGGGCGCGCTCGCGCGGCGGGATCGTCTCGCCGACGAGCGCCTGCGACAGCGTCATCAGCCCGCCGCCGCCAAGCCCCTGCAGGACGCGCGCGAGCGTGAGCGTGAGGATGGTCGGCGAGGCTGCACACAGCACCGATGCGATCATGAAGACAGTAAGCGCCGCGAACATGATGCGCTTGCGGCCAAACGAGTCGCCCAGTCGGCCATAGATCGGCGCGGCCACCGTCGTCGCGATCAGGTAGCCGACGACGATCCAGGAGGCGCGCTCGACTTCGCCCGTCGCCGCGGCGATCGCCGGCAGCGCCGTGGCGACGATGGTCTGATCGACCACCGCCAGGAACATCGGCAGCATGATCGAAGGGAAGACGGCGAGGAACGACGGATGCTTCGCCACCACCGCGGCGCCGTCCTTCTGATCGTGTCCGTCCGCCAAGGGGAGAAGCCCAACAGGTAAGGCGCCGCGCGCTTCCCGCTCAGTGCGCCATCAGCACCGGGAGTGACGCGTGCGCGAGGATATGACGTGTCGCCCCGCCGAAGATCATCTGCCGCAGGCGGCTCTGCGTGTACGCGCTCTTCACCAGAAGATCGCAGCCCAGCGACGCCGCATGGTCGAGGATCACTTCGCCGGTCGTACGGTCCCCGGTCTTGACCGTCAATGCCGTTGCTTTCACACCGTTCCTGCGCAAATGCAGGGCTGCCGCCTCGGCGCCGGGGCCGTCGCCGATATGGCCTTCCGACGCGAGCACCGTCACCTTTTCGGCGCGCTTGAGGAACGGCATGGCGAAGGCGTTGGTGTGCGCCTGTTCCGTCGAACCGTTCCAGGCGATCAGGATGTTGCGGCCGAGCGCGGCCGGCGGCGTTTTCGGCACGATGAGGACCGGCTTGCCGCTCTCGAACAGCGCCGCCTCGAGCGGCGGCATGCGCGGATTCTCGACATCGCGGCCGGGTCGCCCCAGCATGATCAGGTCGAACACCCGGCCATAGCTGCCGAGTGCGGCGTCGTCGGTCGCCTCGGTACGCGGCCACGCCCACGAGAAAGCGTTCCCCTCGCCGGCTCGCGGCACGCCGTTCTCGGTCATGAATTTCTCGAACGTCGCCTGCGCCTCCCGTGCGGTGTCCTCGTCGAAGGCCCCGGAGATGGCGAGACTGCTCACCGGCTCGACTGTTACGTACGTGCCGACGGCCGGCCTGATCGCGAACCCCTCCATGTAGCTGTCGAAGGTCTGGGCCACGAGCCGTGCGGTCTGGAGCACCGACGGCATGGTGTCGTGGTCCTCGGTCGGGATCAGGATCGTTTTCATGGCGTCTCCCCCACGGGCAATAGCGGCAAACCTGCGCAACGCGCGTTAAAAATGACCCCCGCGACCGCAATGGTCCAGCGCAAACATGCGGTTTCAGCCGCTATTTGCCGAACCCCGGGCCGGAAGGCCTTGAGTCTAAACCACTCCTTAAGGGGCCGCCGCTAGTTTTCACGGACGGAGTCGGCCCGGGTCCCCCTGGTGCCGGGGGCACCATGGTCCGCATCGAATTCAACCGCCTGCGCTTCCTCGTCATCGACGACAACGCGCACATGCGCCGCATCATGCGCACGCTGCTGCACGGGTTTGGTGCACGCGAGGTCTATGAGGCGGAAGACGGCGCGTCCGGGCTCGAGGCCTTCACACACTACGTACCCGACATCATGATCGTCGACTGGGCGATGCCCATCTTCGACGGGCTCGAGCTGACCCAGATGATCCGTCAGCCCGGGGCCAACGCCAACCCTTACGTCTCGATCATCATGCTGACAGGCCACTCGGAAAAGCGGCGCGTCGTCGCCGCGCGCGACGCCGGCGTCACCGAGTTTCTCGCCAAGCCGATCTCGGCAAAGGCGCTGTACGAGCGCATCGTCAACGTCGTCGCCAATCCTCGCCCGTTCATCAAGACCGAGACCTATTTCGGGCCGGACCGGCGACGGCTCACGAACCCAAGCTACATCGGTCCCGAGCGCCGCAAAGGCGGCGTAAAGGCCGACATCATCCGTCAAGCGCCTTTGCTGGACAAAGTCCGGACCCAGGGCTGAAGGAACATACGCGCATGGCTCCCGCCAAAAATACGGCTGCAGTCAAAACCTTCGGCGATCACGAAGTGATCGTGCCGGAAAACAAGTTGCGTAAGGCCGTCTCCAAGGAGCGGTTCGACCCGAAGGACGATCCGGTCGCGCGCGCCGAACAAGCGCTCGCCGAATTGTCCGGCGAGTTCGGCGGCTGGATGGATTCCGAATGCGACCGCCTCGATGCCGCGCGCAACAAGGTGAAAGCCGAAGGCTTCGACGAGCGCAGTATGGAAGCGCTCTTCCACGCCGCGCACGACCTCAAGGGGCAGGCCGCGACGTTCGGATTTCCGGCGGTCGCGTCGGCCGCCGACAGCCTTTGCCGGCTGATCGAGTTGACCCCGGACGCCAAGCGCATCCCCGCCGTGCTGGTCGACCAGCACGTCGACGCCGTGCGCGCGATCTACCGCGAATACGCCCGGTCGGACGCGAAGGACCTGGCGAAGCTCCTGACCCGCCGCCTGCGCGAGGTCACGGACGAATTCCTGATCGGCGAGAACCGCAACCGGCCGGACGTGCTCGAACAGATCACGAGCCCGTCGATCGTGCCGCAATAGGCGCAGCAATCATCGAAGGATTGACGATGGTCGGGCTCGTCCCGGCCATTTTCGTTTGGGAAAGGCGGTGCGGCCGTTACGCCGCCACGCGCGCGTCGGCGATCCTGTACGTCGCGGCCGGCGGCACACTATCGGCGACGAGGTCGTTGCAGAACATGCGCGCCTCGTCGCGCGCGGCTTCGACCGCGAAGCGGCGCAAGAGCGCCAGCAGCGTCGCTTCCGCGCCGTCCTCCGTGCAGACGTCGAGCACGCGCTCGACCATGCGGCGCTTGAGCCGCGCGGCATCGCGCGGCTCGCCCACGAGGACGCCTTCGCGCAACGCGACGAGCGCCGCGCGGAACGCCGGGTAGGCGAGTTCGGGAAGTTCGGCCTTGCCGTAGAGCGCGCGGAAGCCGGCGAGATTGCGGTCTTCGAGATGGCTGCCGACGCGATCGAGCGGCAGATCCGACAGTTCCGCCAGCGCCTCCTCGAACAGCACGACATTGCCCGACAGGATTGCGCGCAGCAGCATGCCGGCGGTGAGCTGGCCGCTCTGGCGCAGATGGCGCACGAGTTCGCCGATCTCTTCGTAGGGCGTCTCGGCGGCGAGCGCGACAGTCGCCTTCTCGCACGCCTCGCGCGCGGCGTATTCGGCGTGCTCCGGTACAAGCCATTGGCGCGCGGTGACGAAGCCGGCGAGGGTCTGCGACAGTTTCGACAGCAGCGCCTGGCGCATCGTCATCGGCAGATCGTCGCGGTCCAGCAGGTTTTCGCGGATCGGCGCCGTATGCCCGAAGCGCTCGATGATGCGCTCGATCGCGCGAAGCGTGATCTGCGCGTCGCCGTTTTCCAAGAGCGCCAGGCAGGCCTCAGCCGTCGCGGTGTCGGCGAGTGCGGCGGCGACGGTCGTCGTCAGCAAGGGCCGCTGCGCGATCGCGAGCTGGGTTTGCGGCTTGCCGGCGGCAACGAGCTCGACAAGATCTTCGTCGCACAAAAGCGGCGAGCGCTCGATCAGCGGCTGCGCCACCTCGAACTGGTCGTCGGCGAGCGCGCGGACGACCACCGGCGGCGCCTTCTGCGACGAGGCGAAGACATCCGACATGGCCTGCCGCACCAGCGGCGACGGGTCGTCGAGCAGCATGATCATCGCGCCTTCGGCGGCGGCGAGATCGTCGGTGGAGAGATCGGAATGGAGATAGGCGCGCGCCAGCGCGGAAGTGGCCTCGGCGCGCTCGCCCGGACGGGCGGCGCGAACCCACTGAAGGAACTGACGGACGATCATGACTACCGACGCGACTGACGACGCCACCGAACGGGCGGCTACGAGACTGAGCCTAGTGCCGGAGGCCTAATAAACCGTTCACCATGGTTCTTGAGGCGGCGTTCACCACGCCAGCCGCGAAAGCCCCGTGAAATCAACAGTTCGCGGCGCTAGCTGGCGCCGAACATGCCGCGCAGGTTGGGCTTGGTGTCGGTGAACAGGTCGAGCGGCCGAGCCGGCGCCGGGGCGGCAGCCGCCCCGGTCGGCGCCCACAGGCTCGAAACCGCGGGCGACACGGCCGAACCGACCCGATCTTTGAAGATGGATTCGAACAGCGGCCGGTTGTCCGGGGCCTCAGGCAGCGGGTCTGCGGCGGCGAAAGCCTGGGCCGCGCCGGCGGTGTCCGGGCTGACGCCCTGCCCGCCCGGCGGCGTGACGGCGAGCGCGCGGGCGACGTCGAACCGGCTGGTGAGGCGGTTGAGCACCTGCGCGGCGGAGCGCGGCGCGCCGGCGGCGTCATAGAAGATGGTGCGGTTGGCGGCGGCCGCCTGCGGGAACATGGCGGCGGCATCGGCGCGCGGATTGGAACCGGCCGCCGCGATCAGCCTGCCAGCGCCATCGGCACCGAGGAAATGCGCGACGTAAAGCTCGGCTTCGCTCGGCTTGCGGCCGAGCGCCGACGACAGCTGCGCCGCATTGTTGCGGGTGAAGGCGCCGGCCATCATGGCGCTGACCTGGGCGTTGTTGCGCAGGCCCAGGATCGCGGTGCGCGCGGCCGGGTTCGGCACGTCGAAGCGGCCGTCCGGCCCCTGCACGATCGCCTGCGCGTAGCGGCCGAGCCCGAAGGACGGGCCGGCGTTCTTCACCGTGGCGAGCCAGGTCTGGTCGATGAACTGGTAGAGGCCGCCCGCCGACGAGGTCGGCGCCTGCGCGGCCGGATTGAGCTTCGACTCGATCTGCGCCGTGGCGAGGAGGTATTCGAAGCTCGTGCCGGTCGTCGCCGCCGCCTGACGGATCGCGCCCGCGA
>Ga0070658_10003099_pt1 | contig 13707 bp, 15 predicted proteins | sample KBSC13metaG_FD_64664 | JGI IMG/M metagenome (GOLD analysis project Ga0070658, IMG submission 64664) | Corn rhizosphere microbial communities from Kellogg Biological Station, Michigan, USA - KBS C1-3 metaG | ecosystem: Host-associated > Plants > Roots > Rhizosphere > Soil ... | reverse complement strand
TCGCCGTCATGCGAAAGCTCATCACTATCGCCAACGCCAGACTACGCGATAATCTCGCCTCCATCTGAGTTGATGACGGAGCGGCGTGATTACCCCGTTCGGTTCTACCACGCCGGCAATGCGACTGAACTAGCCCGCTGAATTCCCTCGCAGACGCCAAATTCGCGGTTGAATAACGCCCCGCGTCGTTTCTATCCTATCGTTCCTCCGCTCCGACCGCTGACTTCCTAGCAAATAAAGGGAGATCGGCATGGCGACGGTCGCGGGGCGTGTTAACGAGCGGTTGAGCAGGGAGCGGCGCTTCTTCCTTGGCATGGCGGGGGCGATGATCGTCCTGACCTTCGCGGGCTTTGCGCCATCTTATTACCTGTCCGGCGCGTTCGGCGGCCCGCGACTGTCACTGCTTGTCCATGTCCATGGCGCGATCTTCACGCTCTGGATGCTGCTCTATCTGGTCCAGACAGGTCTGATCTCCGCCGGGCGCGTCGACGTGCATCGTATCGTCGGACCGGTGGCGGTACTGGTCGCCGTGGCGATGGTGCCGCTGGGCATCTCCACCGCGATCATTACCAAGCAGGTTGCCGCCGCGGCGCATCTGCCGCCGTCGGGCCCGCCGTTGGTTTTCCCGCTCGGCGCGGTCCTGACCTTCGCGGTGTTGACCGGCTGGGCCGTGGCGATGCGCCAGCGAGCGGCCTGGCACAAGCGGCTGATGCTACTCGGCACGCTTGCTCTGCTGACGACGCCTCTGGCTCGAGTGACGCGCATGTCGCATTTGCCGTTTACTCCGGCCTTGGGCGGGATCATCCTTACCGACGTGATATTGCTGGTGCTGGTCGCCTACGACCTGCGCACGACGGGCAAGCTCCACGCGGCAAGCCAATGGGGCGGGGCATTCTTCCTGCTTACCCAGGTCATCCGTATCGTGCTCAACATGACACCGGCCTGGCAGGCCTTTGCCAAAAGCCTGACCGGTTGAACTACCCGACCGTCAGATCCTGTTTGTCCGCGCCGTAATAGCTGGCCAGACGGTCGGCATAGGCTTGATCGAAATCGGGCGCGGTGCCCGACCAATTTGGGCCGCCCTCCAGCGTTTTGGGTTCGACGCTGGCGACGTAAGCGTCGGCGGCGAGGTCATAGGCGAGCAGCTGGATCGGCACCGCGTAGAAGTGTTTGCCGACACCGAGGAAGCCGCCAAGGCTCAACACAGCGTACATCGCCCGGCCAGACCTCTTGTGTACCATGAACGCGTGGAGCGTGCCGATCGTCTTGCCGCCGTCGCGGCCCCTAACCTTCATCGTCGTGTCCAGGGTCGCCGCCACTAGCGGCGGGATGCTCGTTTCGGCCACTTTTGCCCTTTCGCGGTTGAATGCGAAACGATCGTAGCGCGACGTACGTCGCCGATCCACGCCCGAATGGCGCTTTGGGGTTGAGGCGCGCATCGCGCGCGGCCATGGTCGAGACATGCGCTACAAGTTCGCCGCCGTCGCAACGTCCGCTGCCCTCCTGCTCGCCGGCTGCGTCCCGCCGCCCGCGCCGCCGCCGGTTGTGCGGCCCGCACCGCCGCCCGTGGCGCAGCCGAGCCCGCCGCCGGTGGTCACGCCGCCGCTCGCGTCCGACTGGAACCAATGGCCGTTCACGCCTGGCGACTGGGCTTACCGCAAGGACGGCGTGGGCTCGATCGCCTTGTTCGGGCCAGTCGGCGCCGATGCGCTGCTCACGCTGCGGTGCGATCGCGCGCGCGGGGCGATGTACCTGTCGGTCCAGGGCGCCGGCGATGCCGCGACGATCCGCACGACGACGCTGACGCGGTCGATCCCGTTGCGCTCGACCGGTGGCGATGCCGGCTATGTCGCGAGCCAGTTCGCGCCCACCGACGCGATGCTCGACGCGATGGTTTTCAGCCGCGGGCGGTTCGTGGTCGACCGCGCCGGCACGACGCCTTTGGTGGTGCCGCCTTATGCCGAACTCGGCCGCGTGATCGAGGATTGCCGGGGATAACATCGCCGTCTCGCGCGTTGCTTCTTTGTTGTCGCATCGCTGTTGCGGAAAAACCGATTCCCACTTTTCCGCGCGGTGCTCCGATCGCGAGGAGAACGCAGATGATCCGCAAGCTCAAATCGGGCGAATACCGGCTCTATTCGCGCAAGGTCGATCCCAAGACGCACAAGCGCCGCAACCTCGGCACGTTCGACACGCGCGAGGGCGCCGAGAAGCACGAGCGTGAAGTGCAATATTTCAAGCGACACTGAGCGATGGGCGCCGCACGCAAATGGTCGCAGGACGTCACCGAGCATTCGGACGCGCTCGATCTCGAGAAGGACGTCTTCACGCGCGACGACCCGAAATCGATCGCGCTCTCGCTCAAGCGCTCCGCCGAGCACAGCCAGCGCCGCAAGGGCTCGCCGTTCCAGTCGGCGATGTCGATGCTGACTTTCTATATCAACCGCGCTGGCAAGGATTTGCCGGAGAAGCAGAAAAAGGTGCTGGAAAAGGCAAAAGAAGAGCTCCGCGCCGCTTTCGGGCGCTGACAAGCAACAGGCGAAAGAGAATCGTCGATTTTACCGAACATTACAAGACTTGAATTACAAACTCGTACGATTCACATTGGAGTCGTGGCCAGTGTTGGTCACGGTGTTTCAACAAGCGAAAGGAGGTGATCCGATGTCTCATGGTTCAGCAGTGGGGTCGGTTCAGTTCGTTCGGGGGACGCGCCGCTAAGTCCGCCGATCCTTTGCGGGGGGTATCCTCCCTCAATCAACGCTTAGGGTCACAGGAATAGCGGTCCGCATGGTCCTCCGGGCTGGAGCTTCCGGCCGCTGACCATGTTAGGAGGTTGCCGGGGATGGGAGTCCCCGGCAGCCTCTTTTCATTTGTGCGTCGGGCGCGTCGCGGCGTCAGGCGATCTTATAACCTTCTTCGTCGAAGCGTTTCATCATCCGCGCGAATCCGGCGGTGTTTGCTGGCCACCATAACTGCGCGTCCGGCTTGTCGAACGGGAGCAGTTGGCCGATGAAGGCACGCCATCAAAGGGGACCGCCATGCGCCGCTTCGCCGCTCTGATCCTGCTCGCCACCCCCTTGCCCGCGACCGCGCAGGACGCGCCGACGCAGCATGCCGTTACGGAGGTCTCGATCGACCAATTGCGGTCGCGCATGGACAAGGGGCAGGATAGCAGCGTCGACATCACGCGGGCCTATCTCGATCGCATCGCGGCGATGGATCGCAAAGGGCCGATGTTGCGCGCGATCATCGCGCTCAATCCCGATGCGCTTGCCCAGGCCAAGGCAAGCGACGCGCGGCGCAAGGCGAAGAAGCTGCTCGGCCCGCTCGACGGCATCCCGATCCTGATCAAGGACAATATCGAGACCAAGGATTCCGTTCCGACCACCGCGGGCAGCCTCGCGTTGAAAGACAATTTCACCCATCGCGATGCGCCGGTCATCGCGCTGCTCCGCGCCCAGGGCGCCGTCATCCTGGGCAAGACCAATCTCAGCGAATGGGCCAACATCCGCTCGACCAAGGCGATGAGCGGGTGGAGCGGGATCGGCGGACTAGTGCGCAATCCTTACGGTCTCGATCGCACCGCTTGCGGTTCGTCGAGCGGAACAGGTGCGGCGGTGGCGGCGAGTTTCGCCGCCGCGGGATTGGGGACCGAAACCGACGGTTCGGTCGTCTGTCCCTCGTCGATCAACGGGCTGGTCGGGCTGAAGCCGACGCTCGGGCTGGTCAGCCGCACCTATGTCGTGCCGATCAGCCATAGCCAGGACACGCCGGGACCGATGGCGCGTAGCGTTCGGGATGTCGCCACCTTGTTCTCCGCGATGGTCGGCAGCGACCCGGCCGATCCGGCGACCAGGGACGCGGGCAAATATCGCAGGGACTTCACAGCGGGACTGACCGCCGCATCGCTCAAGGGAGCGCGGATAGCAGTGTATCGCCCTGACATGCCCGCGCTGGTCGCCGCGCGCTTCGATCAGGCGCTGGTGGTGCTCAAGGCGCAGGGCGCGGTGCTGGTCGACGTGCAGCGGCCCAAGACCGACGGCATGGGCGACGCTGAATTCGACGTGCTCAAGTTCGAACTGAAGACCGACCTCGACAAATATCTCGCCTCGACGCCGCCGAGCGTGAAGACGCGCACGATCGACGACGTGATCGCGTTCGACACCGCCAATGCCGATGCCGAAATGCCCTATTTCGCGCAGGAAATTTTCGAGATGGCGGCGAAGTCCAAAGGGACGAGTGAGCCGACCTACCAGGCGCAGCGCGATAAATCTTTGACCCTCGCCAAGGGAGCGATCGACGGCATGCTCAAACAGGCCGAGGCGACCATCCTGGTGCAGCCGACCTATGGCCCGGCCTGGCTGAGCGATCCCATCTATGGCGATCAGTATAATGGACCGAGCTCGTCCGAATTGCCGGCGATTTCGGGCTATCCCAATCTGACCGTGCCGATGGGGCTGGTGCGGGGCTTGCCGACCGGATTGTCGTTCATCGGTCCGGCCTATAGCGACGGTAAGCTGATCGAGGCGGGCTATGTCTATGAGCAAGCATCGAAGGCGCGCGTTGCGCCGAATTATGCGCCATCGGCCGACGCGGGATCGGAGGTAGAGGGTAAGCGCTAGCCCTGCCGCTCTTCGAGAAGTTCCTCGCGCACCTTTACCGCCAAAAGCGAGGTGCGGACCTCGACGATGAAGCTGACCAGTGCGGCGATCAATAGCAGCATCGCCGTGGTGAAGGTCAGCGCGACGATGGTGGCGATGCGCAGCCCGATCAGTTCGGCGACGAACAATTGCGCGACGACCAGGCAGGTCATCACCGCGCTCGACACCGCCAGGAACAACCCGAAATTGATCACCTTGATGCGGCGGTCGAGGATACGCAGCTCCGACACGTAGCGATCGCGATCCGGCCCGCTCGATAACGGATGGAGCTTCTCCAGGTCGCGCACCCGGTCGACCACGCGTGCCATCCGGCCGACCAGAACGTTGAGCAAGGCGCCGATACCGGTCAGCATGAACACCGGCGACAGCGACAGCTGGATCGTCTGGGCGATGGTCGAGACCGTGTTGGGCTGCATCGCTGGACATCATGACGGCCTGCGGGCGTTTAGGAAAGCCGAAGGAGAGATATGATGCTGAGCTACACGGTCGATGAAGAGACAGGCGTGATCGATCTGGTCGTCGATGGCGCGATCACGCGCACCGATTACGAAGCGCTGATCCCGGTGCTGGAGGCGCAGATCGCCAAGCACGGCAAGCTCCGTATCGTCGAGACGGTGCGCAAATTGGGCCCGATCGATTGGTCGTTATGGTGGCGGGATGTCAAATGGGTGGCGGAGCATCGCGACGAGGTGGCGAGGGCAGCGGTGATTACCGATCATGGCTGGATCGGGCCGATCACGCGCGCTGCCGCCGCGTTGTTCTCGGGAGAGATGCGCGTGTTTCCGGAAAGCCAAAGCGAGACGGCGCGCGCCTGGGTTCGCGAGGGCTGAATTTTCCAACAAACGGCTTGGTAACGGCTGAGCGGTATAGCCGGCCGCCATGACCAAGCCGATGCTGCTCAGCGAGTTCACACGCCTGCCCCCCGCGATGCGCGCCACCGCGTTCGACGGATTGTCGGCGTTGATCGATGCGGTCGCCGAACAAGCGGACGAGGGATACCGATTCCTCCGCTATCAATGGTTCGCCGCGTCAATCGCCGCTTATGGCGGTCGCGCGCGGACCTTGATCGTCGAACGTGACGGCTATCCGGTCATTGCGCTGCCGCTGGCCGGGTTCGGACCGGAGGCCGCGAGGCTCGCGGCGATTCCCGGCTGCTATTGGCCGTTTCGCGGCTTCCCTGTCTGCACCGACGCATCGGACGGCGCGTTCGATGTGCTGGTCGATCGACTAGGGCAAGAGGTCAACGGGCTGCGTATCGGCCCGTCTTATGATGGCGACCCTGCGGTTAGCGAGTTGATCGCGGCGGCGAAGCGGCGGCGCTGGGTCGTGCTCGACCGCTTCGTGGCCGATTCCTATTTGCTCGACATGGCCGCGGCGCAAAGCCAGGGGGCGTGGCCACGTGCATCGACGCTCAAGAAGAACCGCTTTCACGAAAAGCATCTGGCGGATCATGGCGCGCTCGACTGGCGTTTCCTGAACGGCGCCGATCTTGCGGTTGGTGGGTTCGACCAACTCGCCGCGGTCGAACAGAAGAGCTGGATCGCCGCTCGCACGGACGGCAGCGATGCCAAGTTCACCAAAAGTGGCCATGGCGCCTTCTGGCGCCAGGCCGCCGCCGATCCGGTGATCGCCGAGATGATGTCGGCGGCTTTGTTGACGGTCGATGGGATTCCGGCGGCCTTTTCGTTCGACCTCAATCTGGGCACGCTCAAATACGCGATCGCCAACAGCTATGATCCGGCCTTTGCCAAACATTCGCCGGGCCGACTGCTCTACTATCGCAATCTCGTCCGGGCGCTGCAGCAGGGTATGACCAGGGTCGATTGGGGTGCCGGCGACAGTGGTTACAAGAGCGCGATCGGCGCCGAACCGGGTCCGGCGATCCGCGATTGGCTGTTGCTCCGACCCGGTGCGCCGTCGGTGCTCGGCCGCGTTCTCCAGGGGATGTGGCGGCGGAGCGGGCAGTCGCCGGACCGGCCGTCCAAGCCGACCGGCACCAACGACTAATCGCTCTCGTCGTCCCGTGACGACAGGCCGAGCGAGAACCCCTTCGTCTCGGCCGCATCGAGCGCGGCGCGCACCGCCTCGGTGATTGCCTTGCGCGTGACGCCGGAGCCGGCGTGGAGTTTCAGGGTCAAGGTATTCTTGTTGGCATTCGCGCTCATCGCCAGCCGGCCGGTGGGGCCGCGCAGTTCGGCGGATTGTTCGGGCGGCGGGCTCGACGCGTCGTTCAACTGGCGCAGCACTTCCGCCGCGGAATAGGGCGACAGGCCATCCGCGCGGCGGGCCATTTGCGCGCGGGCTATCTGAATCGCGGTCGCCATGATCACCGGCCCGGCTGGTCCGTCGAGCTTCTGCGCCAGCGTATAAGCCGGCTTGAGATGGAGATCGCTCGGCGAGCCGAACGCCGCGAGCAGCTGATCGGGCAGGGCAGAGACCCGGATCATCTTGGACAGCCAGGATTTTGACAGCGCCAGCCGCTCTGCCATCCGCGTCAGATGGCCATCATAATGATCGCGCAGCGCGGCCGCGTAATTGCGCGCGCGCTCGATGTCGGACACGTCCTTGCGCGCCCGGTTCTCCAGATCGGCGAGGCGGAAGGCGGCCTCGTCGTCGAGGATCTCGACCTGGATCAGGAAACGCAGCGACGGCATGCTGGTCGCGCGCAGATGCGACACCGCGAAATGGCGCCGCGTGCCGGCGATCACTTCATATTCGTAGAGCGCGTCGTCGAACACCGGGCGGACGATTGCCGCGACCTTCTGCATCCCCTCGGTCGCGATCGACTGGATCAGGTCGCGGCAATTGTCGGGATCGAGGTCCTCGTAGATACGCGCATTGCCGGGCCAGATGCGGACGCGGGCCGGGTCGACCAGGAATTGCATCGCTTCATACGCCCATTCGTCGCGGCGGCGCGGTTCGGCCGGCGGCGGTGCTTCTGCCGACTGAACGGGTGCCGGTTCGGCGGGCGGTGGGGAGGGAATGGACGCTATCCCGTCCGCCTCGGCGCGTGCGCGGTTGAACAGGCTGGCGAAACTGGGCTTGTCGCGGCGCTCGGTCATTGCGGACCACGATAGTCCGGGTTTGCCGCCGCCGCCAGCGTTCCAGTCAGCCCATGATCGTCAGGCGCGCAAATAGCGAAAATACCACACCTCGGAGCTAAAATCGTAGTATCGATTTGAAATAAAATCGGAAAATACGGAATTCCGCCCTTCGAGCTTAGCCATTGTAATCACCGGGCAATCACCGTTCCGCTATGCACGTCGCACATCGGCGAATGATAGGACGTGCGCCGGCTGGGCGCCAGTGATGGGTAGGGTTCACTTCCAACCTCCATCGGCTCAACCACTCTTAGAGAACGCATGGAGCAGCGCGGTCCTTCCGATCGTATACGTCGCGGCCGTTGTCCCCCTCTGACTATACTGTAGCGTTTCGGGCGAACCCTACCCATCTATCCGCCCGCGCCCCTCCAGGGACCACCGTTAGGCCAATCGCCGGCAAAGGCGGCGCCTTGGCCGAGCGCCAGTACCGGCGGCATCACCAGCGCCGCGATTTGCGCCTGGATCGCCGCGAACGGTTCGGGCGCTAGCGCGATTTCGGTCCGCCGCAGGAACGCGGTCCATTGGCCCTGCTTCTCGTCAGCAAATGCGGGCGTGAGCGCCGGGGGCGTCTCGACGGGCAACGGGGTTTGGCGGCGATCGAAGGTGGTCTGGAGAGCGCTCGACAGCACGGCGCCATCGAACGCGAAGGAACCTGCGATCGCCCAAATGTCGTAGAAATCCTTGAGGCGCGTGTTCAGCATATCCAGCGCGACCATGGCCTGGAATTTCTCGGCCACGACGGTTTCAGGCGGATAGGCCCGAAGATGCGCGGTAGGCTGGCCGAGCAGCGACGGATATTCGATCTCGATCGCGCCCGGTGTGATCGTGTCGCCATAGCCGATATCGACGTGCATCGGCAGGCGCGCGCCAGCGAGTTCGGCGGTGAAGTCGATACGGACGCCGGCATATTCATCCTCGGCACGGGCCGCAGCCGCGCGCAGGGTTTCGGGCCGGAACACGATGCCGTCGTCATCGACAGCGACCGCGAGGATTTCCTGAAAGACCGCCGCGAGCTGCTCCGGTGCGTTCTCGCCTATGCCAAGCAAATCGAGGTCGCCCGTGGCGCGATAGGGTGCGGTCGCCCACAGGCTGAACAGCATCGCGCCCTTGAGCACGAACCGCTCACGATGTGGCGACAGGCTGAGACGAAAGAGGAGGCGTTCAATGACGTAGCGAGTCATCAGCAGCTGTGCGTTTTCCCGACGCTCGCGCGCACGCGCCGTCAGCCGGTCGCGCACCGAAATCGCCATGTTCTTCGGCGGCCGGCTCATGTCATGGCTTCGAGATAGGGCCGGATCACCGATTGGACCCGATCGAGCTGGGCATAACGGTAGATCGCATTGAGGTCCGGCCGGGGTTGGGACTTCATGAAATCGCGCAGGGCCTCGACCGCGACGTCGATACCGATCTTGTTGCGGTGCTTGAAGCAGTCAGCGATGGTTTTGGCTGCTACGGTGATGGGCACGGAAACACCGTCGATGACGTGTGTCTCGACCCCTGCTGTCAGAGCTTCGCCGCTCGCGCGAACGATCTTCAGCGCCACGGACGGATTGACCGGTGCCCAGTCCTTTTGGCCGAGCATCATCCACACCGCATGGGGCGTCTGCGTGGTCAGCTCGTGGAACTGCAGCGCCGAGAGCAGGCAGATGATTCCGCGAGGCTGGATGCGAACAGCCTCGGCCAGGCTCGTTGCACTATCGACGTCCGCGTCGGCCAGCTTGTAGAGTCCGCGGCCGACCTTCTGGAGGACGCCTTCGTCGCGCAGCCTTTGCAGGGTGGCGCGCGTGACGCCGGCCGCGTCGAAATCGCGTCCACGCGCTATGCCGCGGTGCCGAACGACCTCTAGGGCCCGTTGTCGATGAGTCGTCGGTTCCATGCGGCTTGATATAAGTCCTCGGTATTTACATGCAATGACCAAGGTTTTGTATCACGGGGCCGGGAGACTGGCAGGCAGAGAGGCAGCGCTCGCTGGCGATGATCCAGATCGGCCGCCGAGGTGTCATCGAGCCACTTCGCCCTCGGACGATCCAATCCGTTCGATATTGTCTCCATGCACCATTATATCGAGTTGAGGAGTTCGGCACCTCCCTACGGGACCGCCGCTCTATCTCCTCCGCGTTCCGGTCCTGACGGATGCTGCCCGGTAGGCCTGCCGGTCCGCCCCTTCGCCGCCCCCCAATTTCCGGGGTGAGTGCGGTTTGAAGGAGAAGTGTGATGAACGCTGTTACCGAAACCGTAGCCGCAAAGCCTGTGTCGGGCGTCGAGATTTTCGTGCCGCTTGCCAAGCTCAAGAAGTCCCTCAGCAATGCCCGCAAGGTGCCGCATGGGGATGCGGCTATCGAGGCGCTGGCCGCTTTGATCCAGCACAGGGGGCTGATCCAGAACCTTGTCGTGGAACCCGAAATGGAGGCGGACGGGACGCCGACCGGCTGACAGCTATTGATCTAAATTCGGCGGTATCGGAAATACCACACCTCGTGCCCCTGCCGCCGCGCCTTGCGTTCGTAGCGTGTCTCGGGCCAGTCATCCGGACGGGTCAGGAAATCGCGCGGCGTCTGTGCGGTCCATACGAAGTCGCGGCGGCGGTTCATCACCATCATCGCCCAGCGGCAATAGGTCGGGTCGTCGGTCCCCAGCCGGAATTCATGGCCGGGCTTGAGCTTGGCGGCGATCAGGTCGAGCGGACCGTCATTGACCATGCGGCGCTTGGCATGCCGTGCTTTGGGCCAGGGATCGGGGTGGAGCAGATAGACGCGGTCGAGGCTCGCATCGGGCAGACGCTCGACCACCTCCAACGCGTCGCCCATGTGCAGGCGCACGTTGCTCAGGTCCTGATCGCGGATATGACCGAGCGCGCCGACCACGCCGTTGAGGAACGGCTCACAGCCGATGAAACCATGGTCGGGCCGCGCGCCCGCCTGGCCCGCGAGGTGCTCACCTGCGCCAAAGCCGATTTCCAGTTCGAGCGGGCGATCATCACCGAACAAAGTGCGCGCATCGAGCGGCCCGCTCGCGGGAACCTCCACCTGCGGCAGTAATTCCTCGACAAGGGCGCTCTGGCCCTGGCGCAATTTGTGTCCCTGGCGCCGGCCATACAGGCGCCGGATGGTGGTCGGATCGTTCATTGTGGGTCCGCCTAGAACCAGATGGGACGAAAGCCAATCGCGCGCCGCCAACGAAGAAGGGCCGGGAATCGCTCCCCGGCCCTTGCTCGTTCGCTCGATCGGATCGGGATCAGGCCAGCGCCGCCTTGAGGTCGTCGACCAGGTCGGTGCGTTCCCACGGGAAGAAGTCGCCTTCGGGCTTGCGGCCGAAGTGACCGTACGCCGCAGTGCGCGCATAGATAGGCTTGTTGAGGCCGAGATGGGTGCGGATGCCGCGCGGGGTCAGGCCGCCCAGCTTCTCGATCTTGCCGATCGCCGCTTCCAGCTTGTCGTCCTCGACCGTGCCCGTGCCGTGCGTATCGACATAGAGCGACAACGGCTTCGACACGCCGATCGCATAGGCCAATTGGATCGTCACGCGCTGGGCGAGACCGGCCGCGACGATGTTCTTCGCCAGATAGCGGGTGATATAGGCCGCCGAACGGTCGACCTTGGTCGGGTCCTTGCCGCTGAACGCGCCACCGCCGTGCGGCGAGGCGCCGCCATAGGTATCGACGATGATCTTGCGGCCGGTCAGGCCGGCGTCGCCATCGGGGCCGCCGATCTCGAAGCTGCCGGTCGGGTTGATGTGATAGACGGTCTCGTCGCTGAGCAGGCCCGAGGGGATCACGTCGGCGACGACCTGCTTCACATAAGCGTGAAGCTCGGCTTCCTTCTCGCCCTCGTCATAGCCCTTGCCGTGCTGGGTCGAGACCACGATCGCGGTGGCGGCAACCGGCTTGCTGCCTTCATAGCGCAGGGTGACCTGGCTCTTGGCGTCGGGCTCCAGGAACGGCGCCTTGCCCGAATGGCGGTCGGCCGCCATCTGCTCGAGGATCTTGTGGCTGTAATAAAGCGTCGCCGGCATCAGGTCGGGCGTATCGTTGGCGGCATAGCCGAACATGATGCCCTGGTCGCCGGCGCCTTCGTCCTTGTTGCCGCTGGCGTCCACGCCCTGCGCGATATGCGCGGACTGCGGATGCAGGTTATTCTCGAAGCGGAAGGTTTCCCAGTGGAAGCCGTCCTGCTCGTAGCCGATCCGCTTCACGGTATCGCGAACCGCCTTCTCGACTTCCTCGCGGACGCCGGGTGCCCAGTTGCCGGCCTCGTCCATGATGCCCTTGCCGCGGATTTCACCGGCGAGGACGACGAGTTGCGTCGTGGTCAGCGTCTCGCAGGCGATGCGCGCTTCGGGGTCTTTCGACAGGAACAGATCGACGATGGCGTCGGAAATCTGGTCGGCGACCTTGTCAGGATGGCCCTCGGAGACCGATTCGGACGTGAAGAGATAATTGGAACGCATTGAGTTTCCTCTGGGGTCTGGCGGAAAGCCGGGCCGTTGCCATGCCCATATAAAGCTTTCCTTATATGAGGCTGCGGGTCCTAGCGAGCGAGCCGCCGGATGGCAATCGCGCAAATCAGCAGAATCGCCGAGACGATCAGCGCCATCCAATTGCCGAGGTACGAGAACAGGGTGGGGAAGCCGCGCATTACCGGGCCTTCGATCGCGCCGGCGCGGCCCATCGGGATGCTCTGGCGAACGGTGCCATCAGGATCAATGATCGCGGAAATGCCGGTCGGTGTCGCACGCACGATCGACAAGCCTTCCTCGATCGCGCGCAACCGCGCCTGGGCGAGATGTGCGGGCGGGCCTAGCGTGCCGAACCACGCGTCGTTCGATGGGTTGAAGATGAAGTCCGGGCGATGCGCGGGGTCGACGACCTGGCCGGAGAAGATCACTTCGTAGCAGATCAGCATGCCGACCTTGCCGAAGCCCGGAATGGCCATCGTGCGCGGGCCGGGGCCGGGAATGAAATCGACATCGCCGGGGACGAGCCGCGACAGGCCGATCGCTTCGAGCACCGGGCGCATCGGCAGATACTCGCCATAGGGGACCAGATGCGCCTTGTCGTAGCGGCCGTGAAGCCGCGCGTCTGGGCCGATCACCGCGATCGAATTGGTCGCGGCGATCATATTCTCGGTACGCTTGTCGAAATACATGCCCTGCGTGCCGGTCAGGATCGCATCATGGTCGCCGAGCAATGAGGCCATCCGGATGCGCGCGGTCTGCGCGCTGCCCATCAGGTCGTAGACATAGCGCGGATAACCGTCCTCGACCGGAAAGCGGATTGCGCCTTCGGGCCACAGGATAAGGAGCGGATGGCTAGGATTGGGCTTGCCCGACAACCGGGCGAGTGCCTGGAAATTGGCTTCGGCGTAATCGGCGGTCGGTTTCGCTTCTTCAGCCAAGTTGGGTTGGACGATGCGCACATGAGCGGCGAGGTCGGGCGCGTGGGGAAGAGATTCTATCGGGGCGGACGAATAGCCGACCAAGGCGATCAGGATGAGCATGGGCAGATAAGCACGACGGTCGCTGACGACGACCAGCAGACAACCACCCGCGATCACGACGATCCCGGACAGAGCATAGCTGCCGATATAGGCGGCGAGGCCTGCCAAAGGTATCGACACCCAGGTTGCCGCGAGCGGGTCCCACGGATAGCCCGTGAACAGCGTCCCGCGCAGATATTCGGTCGCGATCCAGGCAGTGCCCGCGACCAGCACGAAGGCCGTGTCGACGCGAGGCGCCGGATCGCCTTTCGCCGCCGGGCTTGCGAGCCGCCAGGCGAGTCCGGCGGCAAGCATCGGGAAGAGAGCGAGATAGGCCGCGACCAGGACCACCGCGACATAACCTAGCCAAGACGGCATCGCGTCCTGAAATTCGAACGGCTGCTGGATCCACAAATTGGCGACGGCGAAATGACCGAGCCCGAACAGCCAGCCGATTCCCAAGACCTGTCT
>Ga0070658_10003098_pt1 | contig 13714 bp, 9 predicted proteins | sample KBSC13metaG_FD_64664 | JGI IMG/M metagenome (GOLD analysis project Ga0070658, IMG submission 64664) | Corn rhizosphere microbial communities from Kellogg Biological Station, Michigan, USA - KBS C1-3 metaG | ecosystem: Host-associated > Plants > Roots > Rhizosphere > Soil ... | reverse complement strand
CACCACAGGAAGGCGATGAAGGCCGTCTACGCCGTATGCAGCGCGGCTGTGCCCCGCTACCGGCGAGCCATGGGCTCCGAAATGAAACTAGAGCTGCGCAACCGCAGTCCTTCGGTGTGGGCTCGCGGTTTCTTGGACAGTTGCCGCCCACGCCGCGCGAGGTCTGCGCTTCCTTCGATGGCAAGTGGGAAGCATTCATTCAAAATTTCAATGTCTACCTGAAGCCCGTCGGCAAAGGAGACGCGGTCGCGCTTAGCGTGGAAGGTTCAGAAGGGAACTACTACTCGCTCCGCAGCATTGCATGGTCTCCGGATTCGAAGAAGCTCGTCGCGTACCATACACGTCCGGGGTATGACCGTGAGGTGACTTACATCGAGTCCTCACCCGCGGACCAAGTCCAGCCGAAGCACACAACAATTCATTATGCGAAGCCGGGCGATCCCGTCGATGTCGCATATCCGGTGCTTTTCGATATCGCATCCCGACAGCAATCAGAAATCGATCGAACGCTCTTTTCGAATCCGTACGCCATCAGTTCACCAGTATGGTGGAAAGACAGTCGCGGCTTTACGTTCGAATACAATCAGCGCGGCCATCAGGCGTATAAAGTCATCGAGGTAGACGCGCAGACTGCCAGACCGCGCGCGCTTATAGACGAAGAAGTGAAGACGTTTTTTTACTACAACGATCTGGGGCCCGGTCTCTCGGCAGGCAGGAAATATCGCTATGACATTAATGACGGCAAGGAAATAATCTGGGCTTCGGAACGGGATGGCTGGGAACACCTTTACCTCTACGATGGCATCACGGGCAAGGTCAAGAACCAGATCACCAAAGGTGATTGGTTGGTTCGCGAGGTTACGTTCGTCGACGAAGCAAAGCGTCAGATTTTCTTTGCGGCTGGCGGTACCATACCCGAGCAGGATCCCTACTTTACCCAGTATTACCGCGTGAATTTCGACGGCTCTGGTCTTACAAAGCTGACGGACGCGGACGGCACGCATACGCTCTCGTTTTCGAAGGATCGCAAATATTATGTCGATACATGGCAGCGCGTAGATCTAGCGCCCGTCGGCCAATTACGCCGCACCGAAGATGAGCAGGTTGTGCTCGAAGTTGATAAAGGCGATACGTCTGCCCTTTTGGCAGCAGGATTCCGTTTTCCTGAGGTCTTTGTTGCCAAGGGACGTGACGGCAAAACTGATATCTGGGGCACGATCACGCGGCCGATGAACTTCGACCCTGCGAAGAAGTACCCGGTTATCGAAAATATTTACGCCGGCCCTCAGGGCTCATTTGTTCCGAAGACATTCAGCGCGGTTGCGCCAGACCAGGCTTTGGCTGAGCTCGGCTTTATCGTGGTGCACATAGATGGAATGGGCACAAGCAACCGCTCCAAAGCATTCCACGATGTTGCCTGGAAGAACTTGGGCGATGCAGGTTTTCCGGACCGGATCCTGTGGCACAAAGCGGTTGCGGCAAAGTATCCGTACTATGACACCACTCGCGTCGGCATCTTCGGCACTTCCGCTGGAGCGCAGAGCGCGTTAGGCGGTTTGCTATTCCATCCCGAGTTCTACAAGGTGGTGGTGACCAATAGCGGCTGCCACGATAACCGGATGGACAAGATGTGGTGGAATGAGCAGTGGATGGGCTATCCCATCGGGCCGCAGTACGTTGCCTCTTCCAACGTCGAGAATGCTTATCGTCTACAGGGAAACGCGTTGATCATCGCCGGCGAGATGGACAGCAATGTGGATCCGGCTTCGTCGTTGCAGGTCGTGAACGCACTGGTGAAAGCGCACAAACACTTCGAGATGTTGTACATCCCTGGCCAGAATCATGGTGTCGGCGTCCTTGCCAGCGAGCATTATCGGGATGATTATTTCGTTCACCACCTGCTGGGTGTTGAACCGCCAGACTGGAACAAAGTTTCGCTGGTGGAGTTGAAAGATGAGACCACAGAGAAGGAAGCGACACCATAGGCCAGCAGCGCGAAAGTCGCGAGAGCAGCCATGAACCAGAAAAAACGCCTGGGGCTCAATGGATCCGAGCTTTTTCCGATCGGTCTCGGAACGTTTAGCTTCTCCCACGCCTACGGTCATGCAGATGCCGCTGCATCCAGCGCCACACTGTCTCGCGCGCTGGAACTGGGATGCAGGCTGATCGACACCGCCGATACCTACAGCACGGGGACAATGAAGCATGGCTCGGCCGCATGTTACAGGGACGTCGACATGAGGTTGTACTCTGTACTGTACAAAGATTGGCCTGATCTGTGACGCTGCAGGTAAAATCATTGGCCGCAATGGTCGCCCGGATTACATCCTGAAGGCCGTGGATGCGAGTCTTCGCCGGCTGCGTACAGATATTTTGGACGTCTGCACCTTACATCGCGCTGATCCCGACGTGCCCATTGAGGACACTGTAGGTGCGCTGGCAGAATCGGTCCATTTGGGTAAAGTACGCCTGCTGGGTGTGTCAGAGATCAACTGCGAAGAGTTAGTCCGGGCGCACACCGTTCACCCCATCGCCGTTCTGGAGTCCGAGTACTCTCTCTGGACACGCGATCCGGAAGCTGAAGTGATTCCGAGGTGTGCCGAACTCGGAATTGCGTTTGTTGCGTTTTCTCCGCTTGGCCGGGGAATGTCCGCGGTTCGGACGTCTACCGTGGCATTTGAACCCGGTGATTTCCGTACTTCCTTGCCTCGCTTCCAAGCTGGAAATCTCGAGAAGAACCTGCTCCTCGCACAGCAGCTTGCCGCTCTCGCTGACCGCAAGAACTGTTCATCGAGTCAGCTTGCCTTAGCGTGGGTCTTGCGCGCCGGCGACCATGTTTTCGCGATCCCTGGAACGCGCTCGGCCCGTCACCTCGAACAGAATATGCTCGCCCTGGATATTCACTTTGATCAAGAGGACATCGACGAACTCGAGACAATCTTTGTGCCAGGTGCAGTCGCTGGAGATCGGTACAGCCGAGCTTCGGTCTTCAATCCGATGCTTCCAACGTAATCTCGACTCAGGGGATTACTCCATATCCGGATATGGCCCCTTGCCGCCCTCCTGAATGAAATGATCGATGCGTGCTTCCAACACCGGAAGCGGTACGGAACCCATCTCAAGCACTGCATCATGGAAAGCCCGGATGTTGAATTTATCACCCAATGCTGCCTCAGCTTTACGGCGAGCCTTCCATATGGCCATCTCGCCGAGATAGTAGGAGAGCGCCTGCGCGGGGTACGCGATGTACCGGTCAGTCTCGGTCTCGATCTCGTGTTCTGACAGGGCGGTGTTATCGCGCAAGTACTGCATAGCCTGTTCACGGGTCCACCCCATAGTGTGAATGCCCGTGTCCACTACCAGCCTTGAGGCACGCCATGCCTGATAACTCAGCATTCCGAAGGTTTCATAGGGCGTATGGTAGATTCCCATTTCGACGCCGAGCCGTTCGCAATATAAAGCCCATCCTTCGCCATAGGCGGAAATATACACTCTGCGAAACGCGGGCAGCTCTTTGTGTTCGAGAGCGATCGGCATCTGTAATGCGTGTCCCGGCGCAGATTCGTGCAACGTGAGTGCGGGCAAGCTGTAGAACGGTCTCGACGGCAAGTCATACGTGTTCAGGAGATACGTTCCAGGACCGCCGCGTCCGCCTGTATAGAAGGGAGCGAGGTCGGGTGCGACAGGCAGGATTCCAAATCGCTGCCTGGGCAAGTATCCGAAATATTGTGATGCTTTGCCGTCAAACTCCTTGGCGATCCATGCTGCACGTTCGAGAAAAGCTTGCGGCGTCGTCGGATAGAACTGCGGATCGGTGCGCAGGAATTTGAGAAAGCTCGGGAGGTCGCCCTGGAAGTTCACCTGTTTCATAACGCCGAGCATCTCGCCCCGTATTTTGGCGACTTCATCCAGGCCGATCTGATGGATTTGCTCTGGAGTCAAGGTGGTTGTGGTGAACTCGAGGATCTTCGCCTGGTAATAGGCCTTGCCATCCGGCATGGACCATGCGGCCAGCTCCTTGCGCGCTCCTGGAATGTACTCGCTCCTCATGAACTTCAGTAGTGTCTGAAATGCAGGTAGAGCACTGTCGCGAACGGCTGCGAGACCGTCCGCCTGTATCTTCTTCTGTTCCTCGACCGCGATCGTACCGGGCATCGATTTGAAAGGGAAGTAGAGAGAACAATCTTCCGGAGTTTTGGCCTGCGCGATGCTGGCAATAGACGCGTCACGACCGATCAGAGTTACTTGTGGTGGTGTGAATCCGCGCTTCAGCCCGGCGCGCATGTTGTCCTTCTCTTCTGCAAAGTAGCGGGGCACATCCCGAAGCATGAGAACGTAATTTTGGTAATCAGTTTCGGAGCGAAACGGCCGTCTGTTGGCCCCTGTGACTGCATTCCAGAAACCGCTATCGGAGTTCAGCGGCTTCTCGTAGTCCTTGAACCGCTGCTGATTGATCAGCCCAACCACCTGCGGACGATACACCGCGTAATTGACTTGGTTCGCGGGGGATAGCCTGTTCGCATCGATCGTATCCAACTGCCGAAGCACCTCTTCCTCGTGCTGGAGCTTTACCTGCTGAGTCGCTACATCGACCTTAGGCAGGTGCGGACTAATGCCACGGCCGCGGCTGCCCTCCTCGTCGCTGCCACCGGTGCCTTCGTGGCGCCGCCAAGCCCAGTCTGCCTTGTAAATCTGCTCGAAGCGAGCATCCGCGCCGGATTGTTGCGCTGGTGCATTGGCCCCGTGAAACACAACAGAAAACACGGCTGCAGCTACGAGTTGCCGGAGCGTCATAGATCTCCTTTTCTGAGACACCAACGAGGCGGCGGTATCACGCCCTTACTGATTTTGTATCCAAAATAGTCTACAATGATGGCGACTTGCAACCTGCCAAAATGATCAACCACAAAGTTTGCAATCGTGCTGTTGTCAGCCCCACTTGCCATGTGCTGCTGCTCCTTGCGCTGTTGTTCTCTGTTTTGCCCGTACTTGCGCAACCTGTTGCCAATCCGTCGGGCGTTGCCAGTGAGGCAGACAGGCTGCGCGGAACTTATGGCCCTTACCGCTCCAATAATGACCTGCTGTATTACCACATCGATGTGCGTGTCGACCCTGAGCACCAGATGCTGAGTGGCAAAAATGTTATCCGATTCAAAATGATTGAACAGGGAACACGCATTCAACTCGATCTCGTGCCTGTTTTCAACATCGACAAGATTGTTCTCGACGATGCTTCCGGTCGAACGCGTCCACTCCGATACGAACGAGCTGCGGGCCGAGCCATCTATATCGATTTTCCGGAGCCCCTCAGGAAGGGAAGTTCGTACACAATAGAGTTCTACTATTCCGGCCATCCCGTGGAGATGGGCCGTTTCGGAGGCTTTGTCTTCCGCAAGGACCCGATGGGTCGGCCCCTTGTGAACACGGCCTGTGAGGAAGAGGGTGCCAGCGTCTGGTGGCCAAACAAGGACCAATGGCGCGATGAAGTTGAAAACATGGACATCACGGTGGAAGCGCCCAGCGATCTCGTGGAGGTGTCGAACGGCCGTTTTCAGCGCAAAACCGAACTCGCCGACGGCTACACACGCTGGGACTGGAAAGTCGATTACCCCATCAATAACTATGACGTGTCACTCAACATTGGCAAGTACGTGCACTTTGCTGACACATACACTGATCAGTACGGTCCCCTCACCCTGGATTACTTCGTCTTTCCCGAGGACCTCGATAAAGCCCAGAAACAGTTTGTCCAGGTGAAGAACATGCTTAAGGCCTACGAGCATGCGTTCGGAGAGTACCCCTTCTACAAAGATGGCTACAAACTGGTTGAGGCGCTCTACTCGGGCGTCGAAAACCAGACGGCAATCACTTACGGTAATCACTTCGAGAATGGCTATCTTGGCCGGCCGAAGGCCGGCATCGGTACTTGGTTCGACTTCATCATCGTGCATGAGAGCGCGCATGAGTGGTTTGGAAACAGCGTCACCGCTCGTGATCGCTCAGATATGTGGATCCACGAGGGCTGGGCAAACTACTGTGAATCAGTCTTTGTTGAATACATGTGGGGCAAAAGCGATGCCATCAAATACATCAACACGGGTAAGGAAAACGTCAGGAACGCGGAGCCCGTAATCTGCGAAGAAGGGACGGTGTGCACACCGCCGGCCGATCAATATAAGAAGGGCGGTCTGTTTCTGAATACTGTGCGCAGCGTTATCGACGACGACCGCGAGTGGTTCGCTCTGCTTCATGACTACTATCAGTACTTCAAATATCAGACCATCATGACGACAGATGTCGCGGCTTTTTTCAGCCAGCATAGCAAGCGCAATCTGACGCCGGTCTTCAACGAGTACTTGCGCCACGCGGCGATTCCCACCCTTGAGCTGCGCTTCAATCCGCAGGAGCATACGGTGGACTATCGTTGGCGGGCGGATGAGCCGGACTTTGCGATGCCCATCAAGATCGGGGAGAAGGACCGTTGGCAGACGGTTACACCCGTTACATCTCGCTGGCAAACCATGAAAACGTCGCTCGACGGTGATCGCTTTGAAGTGGCCACCGATCTCTATTACGTAAACGTTCACAGGCTCTGATTTGCCACAACGTTGGTGCTACGAATCACACAGGATCACACTCCACATGCTTAAGTGTTCCGTACATACACCTCGAAACCGTGTCTCGAGCCGAATCATCGGCGGCTTCGTTCTCCTTGCTGCAGCGTCATCGGTTCCGGCTCTTGCTCAGGGACGGATGTCGCCGGGCAAGTCAATCGGCAATGTTACAACGAACGGTAACCTGATCGTTCTTACGCTGGATGAGAACGCGCTGGGCAAGCCACACCTGTTCAATCTCGCGCACCGTACCCTGCGGTTTACCCCGGATGGCTCGCGATATCGCGTTGAGACGCTGCCCGAGGCGTGGGACAACGACTTCGGTCCGGAACTGAAAGATCAGCACGCCACTCTCACAAAGCTCACTTTTCCTTTCTCCGGCAAAAGCTGGAGCTCCTTCTCGGTTGGAGTTAACGGCTCAATTGCATTTGGCGAATCGGTTGCCATGGTAGGCCGCATGCGCAACATGCCTCCTAATCGAGACGGAGGTCTCGCAGTGGAGCGCTATGCCCTGCTGCAGCGCGTCGGCAGCACTCTTATCAACGGCACGCCAGCGATCAGTGTCTTCTTCAAGCCGCGCATGACGGGAACACGCTATTTGAGGGAGACGAGTGACCGTGCAGTCGTCACGTGGACGCTTAGCGAGCCATACGGTGGGATCCAGGACTGGACCTGGAAACCGACCGTTAACCGCTTCCAGGCCGTGCTGCACAGCGACGGAGGCATTGACCTTACCTACGACGAAGTTACGGCCCGCGATGCGGTCGTCGGAATATTCCCAAGAGTGAATGAAGGTGAGGAGAAGCCCATCGCAACACTCACCTCACCGGAGCAGACGGGGGCTCAGCCGCAACTAGCGATCAAGAACATCAAGCTCACAGATGCGGATGGCGTTTACCTGAAAGCACAACTAGAGACAGCAGCACCTATTCCTGCGCCGAATGATCCTAGTGCCGCGGAGCTGGCGTATCGAGTCTGCTTTAGTTTGTCGAAGCCTGTCGGTACGTGCGGCAGCGAAGCAGGCGGAGGTACAGTATGGACAGTGCAGGCGGCACGCGGTTTTCGCGGACCGCGTACTGAAGCCGTCGTCCGCGGACCCCGATACATGGCCGTGGGGCCGGGCGTTTCGCCGGAGGTTGTGGTCGCCGGCAGCACCATCAGCTTCAAAGGTGTGCTGCCGGTAGGAATTAAGCCCGGCTCCCAGATCTATGTTTCAGCAAGTGGTGAGGCCAATGAAGGTGCCCAGGCTGTGCACGTACCAGCGCAGCTTGTGCGATTGCACGACCTCGGCAGTCCCGAGATGCGTCTTCTCAATATGAAGAAGCAGGACGGCGCATTTCCCATCATCTACGAGAGTTTTTACTATCCCGAGTCGCCACGCCCTAACGATCTCACATGCTCGGTCATCAACGCACTAGGTGATCGCTTTGACCTGCTCGCCTACTACTCAGATTTTCGCATCGATAACCCGGAAGCTGGGACGCCGAGCACCGGACCACTCGGTGGCGGACCCAATGGTGGCGCGGTCACAGGCATCGGCGCCATGCAGCGTAATCTCGCCAGCTACTGCTCGCAAGGCCGCTTCCAATGGCAGTTTGTGCAACCGGTCTATATGGGCGCGAACCAGATGAAAGAGTATCCTCCGGAGGATGCGAAGGATGACAACCGCCACAACATTACCTCGTACACGCACCAACTAGCCGAGCGCACCTTCAACGGCAAGATACCTCCGTACGACTACGCCATGTCTCAGATTGGCCATGAAATGGGACATCGCTGGTCTGCCTTTGTTTCCGCAAAGATCAATGGGGAGCTGATCCCGCTCGGCCCAACGCACTGGGCCACCGGTCTGCAGGCGCCCGCAGCTTTCCCATACCAGCGCCCTGTCGAGGCCTCCGCGATGGGCGGCGGAGTATGGCAGGATAACTTCGATGGCACCTACACGCAGCTCGATGACGATTACTATGTGCCTGCTACCGGATGGTCCTATCTCGACCTGTACTTAATGGGTCTGATTGCGCCGAACGAGGTTCCGGACTTCTTCCTGCTCCGCAATGTTGTCACGCAGGGAAAAGACGCAAATGGTCACACGATCTACAAGGCCGATCGAACCAGGATCACGATCGATGAGGTCATTGCTGCCGAAGGCCCACGCCTGCCCGATGTAGATCATGCCCAAAAGCGCTTCAACACCGGAATGGTTATTGTATTGGAGCATGGGCACAAGCTGCCGCCGGAGTTACGGGAGCGCGTCGAGGGTATCCGGATGCGTTGGATGGATTACTGGGAAACGACCACTGGCCACCGTTCGACAATGACAACCGATCCGCACTAGCGCGGTCACGATTCTATTTGTTCCGCAAGCACCGGCGAGAAGCTTTTGTCACTACGTCTGTTTTGAGAGAGAGGGGGGTTCCGATTGGCCAAATCTCCCCAAATCCCTATACCTACCGGAACATCCGTCGGTAAATCTCTCTTTTCGCGATACTTCTCGGCTATAGGACGGTGGGCGAACCCATCGAATGGATCTAAGCTACCATCGACCTGCCTGTGAATGCGATCTTGCGCAGGATCAACAGGCTGCCACGTTTATGACGGCTGCATCATACTGAATAGATTGACTCTCTCAATCAACCGTACATCCCCGCCAGGAGTTCTGATGAAGTTCTCTTCCGCCAACTTCGACAGTTTGCGTAACTTGTACCTAAGTCAGGTACAGAAGCTTCTGTCTTCGGAGCAGCAGATAGCCGCGGCCCTCCCCGGTTTTCTTGGCCTGACATCTGACGCGCAGCTTCGCCAGTTGCTAGAAACGCATCTAGAAGAGACGGCTGGCCATATCTGGCGTCTGGAACAGATACTGAAGGACTCCCTCGGAGAAGCGACCGCTGTACGCAGCCGGGTAATGGCGGCGATGCTGGGAGAATCAGGCGGCCTGGTGAGTGGTATTGCCGACAGCTCGGTTCGAGACGCGGCCATCATTGCAGCGGCGCAACAGATTGAGCAGTTCGAGATTGCCTGTTACGGGACGCTTCGGCACTTCGCTCGCGTGTTGGGTGAGACGGCGCAGGCTCAGCTTCTGGACCAGACGATTCAGGAGGAAGGCCGCGCGGATCATGTGCTGACCGGCCTTGCCGGCCGCATGAATGCGTACGCGCGCTTTGCAGCATAGGCTTCTGCGACACATGTGAGAACATTTGGAGAAGAACAAGGAAACCGGCGAGGGGTAGGGTTCTCTGCTCGCGTGCTGCGGAATTGCTATTCGGAGAAATGAATCGTCCCCTTGAGCGATATCGCGTCGGATGCGCCGCCTACCTCGATGCCGTAATCTCCGGGCATAAGCTGCCAGCGGTCTGCCTTGTCATCAAAGGTGGAAATCCACGCGGGATTCAGTTTGATCGTAATAGTCCGCTTCTCGCCCGAGGCAAGCTGAACGCGTTCCCAGCCAGCGAGACGCTGGAAGGGTTCGCCGGCGGCCTGGGGAAGCCGGACGTAGAGCTGCGCGACCTCGGCTCCCGGGAGTTTCCCGGTATTCGTGACGACGAACTGCACGGTGCGAGTCTGCCCATCAACATGCAGCGTGCTGTACTGGAAGGTGGTGTAGGAGAGCCCGTGCCCGAATGCGAAGAGCGGCTGCCGCTTGTTGACCTCATACCAGCGGTACCCGACGGCGAGGCTGTCCTTATAGTGCAGGTCCACAGATGGCGCATGCCGCGGCCCCCCATTGTCGGACGTCGGATAGCGTTCCGCCCAGCCGACGATGTTGGGCTCAGGCAGGTCGGACTCTGATTTGGCGAAAGTGATGGGTAGCTTCGCGGATGGATTTGCCTGACCGAAGAGAAGATCGGCAATAGACTCGCCACCGCCGATCCCGGGATACCATGCAGCCAGCACGGCAGAGACGTTTGCCAGCCACGGCATGGAGACGGGGCCGCCTGTTTCCAGCACGACAATAGTATGCGGATTCGCCGCTGCGACAGCCGAGATAAGCGCATCCTGCTCGTCTGGCAGGGAGAGGGTCGGCGCATCGGCTCCCTCAGTCATGAACTGTGTTGCGAACACAACTGCGACATCCGCGTCCTTGGCCGCCGTCGCTGCTGATGCGGTGTCGTCCCCGGAGATATAGGTGACGCTTGCGCTCGGGGCAAGCTTGCGGATTGCCTTCATGGGAGAGGACGGGAAGTATACGGGCTTGCCCCATACGGTGCCGCCGTGCTGCGGGTCGATAGCGTTACCCCCGGGCGCGTCCACCTGAGCCGAGCCACCGCCGGAAAGTACGCCCACATCGGCATGTCCCCCGATAAGTGCGATACGACGCGACTTGCCTGCGACCAAAGGAAGCTGGCCACCCTCATTCTTCAGCAGAACAATGCTCTCTTCGGCAATGTGTTGCGCATCCTCTTTGCCCTTGAACGGGTCCACGACGGAGCGTTGAATCGGGTAGTCGATAACGCCGGCGGCAAACATGCTGCGCAGGATACGGTGATTCATATCATTCAGGCGATCCATGGAGACTTGGCGGGCGGTGATCGCATCCTTCAGCTTCTGCCCGAAGTAATCCTCCCCAGGCATCTCCTGATCGAGGCCGGCGTTTGCTGCCTTCACGGTACTGTGAGTTGCCTCCCAGTCGGAGAGCACCCATCCTTTGAAGCCCCAATCCTTCTTAAGCACCTGGTTCAGCAGGTAGTCGTTCTCGCAAGCCCAGTCCCCATTAACCTTGTTGTAGGAGCACATCACCCCGGCGGGCTCAGCCATTTTGATGGCGATCTCGAAGGCAAGCAGGTCGGTCTCGCGCATGGCGCGCTTATCCATGACCACATTGATGGTGTTGCGCAGCGTCTCCTGATCGTTCAGGGCGTAGTGCTTGATGTCGCCCATGACGTGCTGTGACTGCACACCCATGGCGAGGCGTCCAACCATATTGCCGGCCAGCACAGGGTCTTCCCCGGCGTACTCGAAATTACGGCCGTTGCGCGGCTCGCGCGTCAGGTCCATGCCGCCACCAATCGACATGTTGTAGCCCTGGGCGCGCAGCTCGCGGCCAATGACCTCACCATATAGATGTGCCGCATCGAGGTCCCATGTGCTCGCGAGTGCCAGCGCGGAGGGCAACAGCGTGGAGTAGCGACCGTCGAAGGCCGACATGCGAACGCCTACGGCTGAATCGGCAAGGTCTATCTTGGGGATGCCGAGCCGCGCGATTCCGGGAACGTACCCGGCTCCGTGATTCGAGTCCGCCGGGTAGGGAGCACCTTCGCGCAGAACGCCCCAGCCGATGCCGTGGACCATTCCCAACTTTTCCTCCAGAGTCATCTGCTCCAACACCATGTCTGCGCGCCGGTCTGGTGAGAGAGTCTTGTCATCCCAGGGGTGGGATACATGCGAGGCTGGCTTAGCCTTCTGTGCCGGACAGAGAGTCACAAGCGAGAATGGGGCGATCAAGGCTGCGGCCAGAACAAGGCGAAATCGGGTGAGGACCAAGCGGGTTCTCCAGAGGAGGCTGATATTTGAACGCAGAGAAACATTTGAAAAAAACGCAGTACTATCTAACCGTGCATTCGCCCAGTTGGGAAGAGTCAAACCGTTTAGCCCAGCATCAGCAACGCTGTTTGAACCGAAAATTCGGCAACTTGATGCTTCCGGCACCACTGGTCAGGCACGATTGGCAAACGTCCGCGGAATACGAGCGGAAATCCTGATCGAGTTCGGGAGCTTGATAAAAGAATAGAAAATGGCAGAGGACGCAATCTCCGGCAAACCATTCTCTGTTCGCATTTTCCTATAACAGGGTAATTTACAGGGGTATTTCGGCACATTAGAGGCGCTTCAGGCGTTGCTAAGACCCAGATCAGTAGCCTGCGCAGCAGTGATTTGTACGGCGATTCGATCCCGCTTTCCCGGCAGAAAACACGGAATAATCTTGCCCCGAACAGGGAATTCCACCGTTGTGAACCGGGGAAGTGTGGATTGATTCCTCGGGACCCGAACATCCTAATCTGCGCCCTGAGAGATTATCTGGTCCGCCGTGGACATCGTGGACATATTGTCGCAAGAACCCATAAAGCGAACGGTTATACCAACCAGCTATGATCAGCCCCGCAGGTGGCCTCTTCCATATTCGCAAAGTGGCATCTCATGACTATCGGGCGGCCTGCCCTTGGGGGGACAAAGTATGCTGATTCTACTGATTATCCTTATTTTGGTATTTGGTTTTGGGGGTTATCGAATGGGGCCAGGTATCGGCTACTACGGCGGGGGTGGAATCAGCCTGCTTCTTACGATCATCTTGATTTTGCTTCTGCTGAAGGTGATCTGATTGTGGAATTCTCCTCTAAACGCGTTTTCGGTTGCCGCACCGTTGCGCCGGCTGAACGTACGAGCTGGGTTCCGTAACCAGAAGCATGTGGCAAATGACTGAAAATCTTAACTTCCGAGTTGGTGACCACGCGCGCTACTGTGGATTCGTAAACATAAGCCGACTTATGAGGAGTGAGGTCGACGAGTGCATTGTCGATTTGGCGTCAACAGACTCACACGCAGATGATCGTCTTTCCCTTGATACGCTCGGTCGGGTTGAAGGCGGCGACGCCATGGTCGAGGGCAGCCATGTTGGCGATGTTTGTCCGCAAGCCCACCATTTTAGGCTCGCTGGACGACCTCGCTCAACTGGGCGCGATCGGGGATACGAGGAATCGCTCGTCACGCCGCCAGCGGGCCGCGCCTCTGTCGGGCCGGTCACCAGCATTCCTCCGGTGCGATCAGGCCCGCGACCGTTTCACGATCTCGCCGCCGATGACGTAAGCAGATCGATAGCGAGCCAGCTCGCACGTGAGGCCGACGCATACGTCATCGGAACCGGCTCTTTTCGATCAGATCGACGCTCTCCCTTCAGACCTGCAGATACGCGCGTTGCGAGACCCGGAGCTAAGCAGCACAGGTTTGAAGCCAGACAGCCGACTCCCTGTCCGGGTGCTAACTGCGACAACGGCTGACCCCAGTGCTCTGGTTGATCAGCACCAGTTCGGTAGAGACCTGTGCATACGGCTCAAGATGATGGTGCTATCAGTGCCGCCGCTACGCAATCGCAAAGAGGATATCCCTCT
>Ga0070658_10003096_pt1 | contig 13717 bp, 7 predicted proteins | sample KBSC13metaG_FD_64664 | JGI IMG/M metagenome (GOLD analysis project Ga0070658, IMG submission 64664) | Corn rhizosphere microbial communities from Kellogg Biological Station, Michigan, USA - KBS C1-3 metaG | ecosystem: Host-associated > Plants > Roots > Rhizosphere > Soil ... | reverse complement strand
CCAGCAGCCGCAATACGGTCAGCCCCCGCAAGGACAGCCCAACTATGGGCAGCCTCAACCGCCTCCCGTGCCGGCGATGGGTGGCGCACCCGGAATGCCGGGAGGGCCGCAGGTAATCGATCCGATTCAGACCGCCTCGGCGCGGCCGTTCCCGCTGGACGATTCGCATATTGATGACCTGCTCCGCGCCATGCACGAAAAGGGCGCGTCCGACCTCCATATCGCCGTCGGGATCCCGCCGATCATTCGCGTCGATGGCGCGCTTGTGCCGATGCCCTGGGAGAAGATGACTCCGCAGGCGGCACAGCGACTGATCTACGACATCCTCACCGACGAACAGATCCAGCGCTTTGAAACCGATTTCGAACTCGACTTCTCGTACCAGTTGGCCCGTATCGCCCGCTTCCGCGTTAACGTCTTCCGCGACAAAGGGAACTGCGCCATGGCCTTCCGCCAGATCCCGCAGAAGATCCCCACACTCAAGGACCTTCAGTTGCCGCCCGTCCTGGAAGAGCTGACCAAACTGCCCCGCGGTCTCGTGCTGGTCACCGGCCCGACCGGTTCCGGCAAATCGACCACGCTCGCCGCGATGATCGGCCACATCAACAACGAAGAGAGCAAGCATATCATCACGATCGAGGACCCGATCGAATACCTGCATACGCACAAGTTCTCGGTCATCAATCAGCGTGAAGTCGGGCAGGACACCAAAGAGTTCAAAAACGCCCTGCGCGCCTCCCTCCGCGAAGACCCGGATGTCATCCTCGTCGGTGAAATGCGAGACCTCGAAACCATGCAGATGGCCGTTTCCGCCGCGGAAACGGGCCACCTTGTCTTCGCCACCCTGCACACCAACTCGGCGGCGACCTCGGTCGAACGTATCGTCGACTCCTTCCCCGGCGGACAGCAGGAGCAGGTGCGCCTCCAGCTCTCCAACAACCTCCAGGCCATTCTCTGCCAGCAGTTGATTCCGCGCGCCAATCAGCCCGGACGAACCTGCGCCCTGGAGATCATGCGCGCCAGCCCGGCTATCCGTAACCTGATTCGTGAAGCCAAAGCCCATCAGATCACGTCCATGATTCAAACCAGCGCCAATCTCGGCATGCAGACGATGGATCAGTGTCTGCGCGACCTCTATGTGCGCGGTGTCATCGCGCTCGACGAGGCCCTGAACCGCGCGATGAACGCGACCGAACTGGAAAAGATGATCAAGACCGCGACGACGCCCCAGCCCGGACAATCCGGCTACCGCTGATGATTCCGAGGAGGAAACCGAATGCCAACACACACCTTCCAATACACCGTTCGTGATGCTACCGGAGCGGTTCGCACCGGAACATCCGAAGCCGAGAATACGGACGTTCTGAAGCGCCGCCTGCAGGAGCAGGGCTTCTCGGTCAACGAAGTCAAACAGATCGCCGTCGGCAAAAAGAAACAGGGCGGCGGCTTCGGGCGCGTCAAACTCAAAGATCTGTCGATCTTCTGCCGCCAGTTCTCCACGATGGTAGACGCCGGCGTCTCGCTCGTGCGCGCGCTGGACGTTCTGGGCGAGCAGACCCAAAGCCCGAAACTCAAGCGTATCATTCGCGAGATCCAGGTGGAAGTCGAAGGCGGCCAGACGCTCTCGAAATCGATGGCGAAGTACCCGAAAGTCTTCAGCAACCTGTTCGTCGGACTGGTGCGCGCCGGAGAGGTCGGTGGTGTGCTCGAAGAGGCCCTGCAGCGACTCTCCCACTTCCTGGAAAAGGACATGGAACTGCGCCGCAAGGTGAAAGCCGCCATGACCTATCCGGTCATCGTTCTGGTCGTCGCCATTCTGATCGTGCTCGGACTCTGTACCTTCATCGTGCCCAAGTTCATCGACCTGTTCAAAGAACTCGGCGTGAAGGAGCTGCCCTGGATGACGCAGGTGCTGGTCGACTTCTCCAACTTCCTCAAGGATAAGTGGTGGATCGCCCTGATCATCGTCCTGGCGACGTTCTTCTCGATCAAGTATGCCGGAACGACGAAACTGGGCCGACGCGTCATCGACCGTCTGAAGCTGAAAGTGCCGGTCTTCGGTCCGCTGGGCCATAAGATCTGTCTGGCCCGCTTCTCCCGCACGCTCTCGACCCTGCTGGTCTCCGGCGTCCCGATCCTCCAGGCGATGGAGACGGTCGCAGGAACCGTCGGCAACGAGATCATCAGCGAAGCGATCATGAACGCCCGCGCCCGTATCCGTGAAGGAGAGCGCATCAACGAGCCGCTGGAAAAGAGCAAGATGTTCCCGCCGATGGTCGTGCACATGATCTCGATCGGAGAAGAGTCCGGAGCTTTGGACCAGATGCTCTCCAAGGTGGCGGAGTTCTATGAGGGCGAGGTAGACGCCACGCTCGCCTCCCTGGCCGCTGCTATCGAACCGGTCATGATCGTTCTGCTCGGCTTCTGCGTCGGCTTCATCGTCATCGCCATGTTCATGCCGCTGTTGAGCGTTATCAGCAACCTCTCCGGCGGCGGTGAAGACGACGCCGTCAAGAAGGCCGGCGACTAACGCGTGACCTCCCCAAGGCGCCGGGCTAAAGCCCTCCGCTAGGGGCCTCCGGCCAAAGGCCCGCTCAAGCGGGCACCATTGCAGATTGCACATAACATGGCGTGGCAGGGCACATATATGTTTCCGCTCAACAAGGGAGGTCACAGAAAATGTGCCCACGCATGTGGGCCTTCGGTGCGAAGCACCCCTAGCGGAGGGCTTTAGCCCGGCGCACCACTGGGACGCCCGATACCTCCCCCAAACCCCCTCCTTCTAAAGGGGTTGGCTCTCCAGATCTGTCCCTCTCCTTCGTAAGGGGAGGGTCGGGGTGGGGTCCTTCTCTCCTCTTTTAGAAGGAGGGGCAGGGGGAGGTCTCCCGATTTCTATGATGAAGATGAAAAAACTCCCATGATCGTACCTGTCTGGTTCTGGGCGACAACGGCGTTTCTCTTCGGGATCACTATCGGCAGTTATCTGAATGTCGTGATCTATCGCCTGCCGTTGGGTCTCTCCACTGCCGATCCCCAATGGTCGTTCTGCCCGAACTGCCGCACCCGCCTGACTTTTCTGGATCTCGTTCCCCTGTTCAGTTTCCTCCTGCTTGGGCGGAAATGTCGTACCTGCAAGCTGCCGATCTCCTGGCGATACTTTTCCATCGAACTGCTGACGGGGGTGCTGTTCGTCGCGCTCTTTTTGCGGTTTCAGACCGATCCGGCCACCGCCGTCGCAATGATTCTGTTCACCGCCGTCCTGATCCCCATCTATTTCATCGACCTCGCCACCTTCCAGATCGACGACATCCTGAACCTGTTGATCTTTCCCATCGCGATCGTTCGCGAGATCATCGGTCTGGTGCAGCACGAGGCCGGTTACACGCTGCTCTGGGGTTGGCTGCCGCGCTCCCTCGCGGGCGCAGCGCTCGGTGTCCTGATTTTTGGGGTGATCCGTGTCGTCGGTTGGCTCTGGCGACGCCAGGAGGCGATGGGACTCGGAGACGTGCTGCTGGCGCGTGGGATGGGGGCGATGCTGGCGCTGCTGGTGCCGGCAGGAGCGAGTATTTTGCGCCTCTTCCCGATGTGGATCTTCCTCGCGTGCCTTTCCGGGCTGATTGTTGGCCCCGCGTTGATCTTTTTCCGCACCCGAACCCAAAAAGAGGCGATTTCTGAGGAAACGAACGCAGGAAATTCTGAGGTGGCAGGCGAAGAGATAGAGTCGGATGAGTCCTCTTTCGGGCGCGAACTTGCCGACATCGGTTACTGTCTGATTCTGATGGATGCCTGGCACTTTCTCAGCGCGCTTGTGCGTCACAAACCGACGCCCGCAATCGGCGCTGCGGACCCCGAATCCAATCTGTTAGAAGCGGAAGACGACTGGAAACCGGCGCCGTCCGCGATTCCTTTTGGACCGTTTCTGGTGATCGGTTTTCTGGCGACTGTGTTCGTCGGAGAGTGGCTGACCTATCACTACCTGATTTTCGCTTTTCCCAAGCCTCCGATGCCGCCCTACTGATGATGAAGGTCGGGGGCTTTTGATCGTCCATCGGAACATACCCGGACAGGTCGTCGTCAAATGAGACGGTTCGACGTGTTTGGCACCGCGTTCGACGCAGAGAGACAGGAAGGACGTATATGAGAGAGAGAACCACAGCCTCACGGGGCTTTAGTCTGATCGAGCTGCTCGTCGTCATCGCGATTATCGCGATCCTCGCTGCGATTATCTTTCCAGTCTTCGAACGCGCCCGCGAGGGCACACGTCGAACCACCTGTATGAGTCAAATGCATAGCATCGGGCAGGCCGTCAAGATCTACCACGAGGATAGTCAGAAGTTTCCGATTGTCCTCGGCGCCTTTGCCTTTATCACGGACGGCAGCGTGCCCAGCGGTCAGTCGCCCTATAGCGGCACTGGGACCCCAGTGGATATGGGGCAGGTCCTGGATCGTCCTCTGATCAAGATGCGCGGGACCGTCTCCGGCATACAGACCTTTCAGTGCCCGGACAACCTGAACAAAGATTCGAAGGCCGTCACGACCGCCGTCTATCCTCCTAAGGTACCCCTGACGGGCCAGGTCCCTTTCAAAAATACGCTGAAACCGGTGTACTTCTACCCGTACGACAGTTACGATATCGGGCCGGCGCTCGGTGCGAACGATCTGGCGACGCCGCCCTACACCTACGAATTGCACTACGCGCTGGACTGGACGGGGGTTACCGGGGCGAACGATCCTAAGAATCAGCTGAAGTACCCGAACCCGCCGGAAAGCAGCACGGTCGTTACGTGGTGCACCTACCACGCGGCGGTGAACCACTCCGATCAGATCCCGGTTCTGATGCTGGATGGCCGCGTGAAATCCGCGCACTCCGATCAGTTCACCACCAAGGGACCTCTGAACTTCGTTCCCAGTCCTTAAATTTCGATCCATCGGCTTTGGCCTATTCAATAGGTTATGTACGCATTCACGGAGAACATCATGGATACTCGGCTTACGCCGCGCCAACGGACTCAGCGCGCTTTCACCCTGATCGAACTGCTCGTCGTCATCGCGATCATAGCGATCCTCGCCGCGATCCTCTTCCCGGTGTTCGGGACGGTGCGCGAACAGGCGCGCCAGAGCAGCACGATGAGCAATATGCACGCCGTCTTTGTCGGCGCGAGACTCTTCTATGAGGATGAAGGTCGCTATCCGAGCGTGCTGTTCGGCTACGCCGAGACTCCCGACAACTCCCTTGCTGCGCTGACGCCGCCGCGCCCGCCCCAGCGCCCTGCGCTTGCCGGGAACACCCCCATCACTCCGATGGATCAGTCGAAACAGTTTTTCGCTACTTACCGTGGTACGGTGCAGGAAGGGTTGAACCGTGGCTACCTCTATCCCGAGCAGGTGAAAGACTACAGCTCCTTCCTCAGCGCCGACAACACGGTCAAGGATAAGACGGCGACCACGATCGTCTACTACCCGCACAATGCGCCATCGGGCTTGGGTGATACAGTCGTCACCTGGACGCCGCCGGGTACGGGCGCCTGTCCTGTGACCGGAGATCGCGATATCCCGCATGATTCCTATCTCAATCAGCCGAAACTCTACTACAAGATGGATAGCATGGATATCGGACCGCGCCTGGACCCCAACGGCAATATCATGAAGGACTCCGGTGGCTCCATCATGTACGAACTGCACTACAGCCCCGACTGGACGCGCAGACTGGGCACCGCCTGTGAGCCGACCGATCCTGCGAACGGCAACCAGATCGATATTACGCAGTTGAAGTATAAGAACCCGCCCACCGACAGAACCGTGATGATGTGGGTCACGCAGCATGTTGCGACCGCCAACAGCTCGAAGGTCATGGTGATGCTTCTGAGCGGAACCGTCAAGAAGATGGATGTCAAGGATGCGGCGCGGCAACTGCCCCTGAACTATAGATAAGAGAGCGAAGCGGGCGGATCTACAACGATCCGCCCGCGTTCGGAACATTCGATTTCAGAGTGTCGTCGAAAAGAAGCGACATGATTCCAAGCTCCTGTGGAGAGAGGCTCGAACGGATATGATGAGAGAAATACAACCAGAGAACCGGCTGCGATATGGACGCAGAAATAGCGCGCGGGGTTTCTCGCTCATCGAAATCCTGGTCGTGCTGGTGGTCATGCTCATCGGCATTCTGGCGGTCGTACGCCTGTTTCCCCCCGGCTTCCTGATCATCGGCAGGACCAGCGACCAGACGGTCGGGCAGGCGCTCTCCCAGTTGCAGCTCGACAATCTGCACAATATGTATTCGCCTCCGGAGAGCATCGTCAACCTGCTCGCGGACGGCGTGACGATCGATTCCAACACCGGCCCCGACGTCCTCACCGACTTCATCGTCGGGGATTCGACGCTGAGCGGCGGCGATCCCTACTACTTCTCCAATGTCAACCGCTATCTGCGCATCATGGGAGAGACGTTCCGCCTGACCATCCCGAACACCAACTCCGGAGCTGGCAAAGGCGCCGTCTACACCCTTCAGTTCGGCCCGGTTCGCAACATCTTCAGCACCAGCGGCTCCGGAGAGCCCCAGGATCTCCTGCAGGTGCGTGGAACGCCGCTGGAGCGCACCGAACAGCTCTCCGTGCCTAACAATAACAACCCGACCGGATACGCCCAACTGCGCAGCGACGCCGAATACGCGATCGACTACACCAACGGCAAAATCGCGTTCATGCCGCGCTTCGGCACCGGCTCCCGCAAATATGTGTTCGAATATGACTACTATACCAACGGCACGCCGCCGACGATCAAGCATGTCTCGACGAACGACACCATCGTGGTTCCGGATATTCCGCCCGCCGCGCCGCCGACACCGCTGCCTCCACCCGTCTGGCAGCCGATCTTCGATGTCGTCAACAACATCATTCCCGCCGACCTGGCGCAGTTGAAATACAACAGCGACGACGTCAGCCGGAAGTTCGTGCTGAAGTCGATCACTCCGGTGGAGAGCGGCGGTACGCCCAACTTCGACTCCGATCCGTACGAGTACGTCTGGTATAGCAAGCAGCAGTCTTCCAACGCCAATGTCGGCGTACTGCTCTTCAATCCTACCGGCTACGATCAGGTCGCGCTGAATGCCCGCGGCAGCAAGCCGCTGACCGCTCGCGTCGACTATACGATTTTCGACAACCATATCATTCGCGACGACCGCGTGGTCCCGACCGGAGTGCCCTATACGTTCCGTTTGACGCTCAACCACCTGTTGACCAACGGCACGATCCTGGACAACCAGGCGACCTATAACAACTTCGATTCGGCGCTGAACCCCTACAACGGAATGTTCCGCGACAACGCAAATGCGACGCCCGATTTGATCGTCCTCAATACGACGACCGGAGATGTCGTCGGGGCCTGGAACAACGGCAACGGCACCGGAGCGCTCGGGGTCGGGCCGCAGAATCCGACGCCCTTCGAGCCGACCAGCGGCACCGTCACGCTGAACAAGGCCTATATCGAGAGCAACGGCCTGCAGTCGACCAACCTGCGCTGCCTCTATCGGGCCAACAAGGACTGGGGAATGCAGGTGCAGAAAGCGTCCACGCACTACCTGCCCGGCAGCCTGCCCGTCGATGTCGATTTCAGGCACTATCTGGTGGCGCCCGCCGCCTCTGCGAACCCGACGCGCATCTACTTTGCGCCCTGCGATGCCGGCAAGACGGTCGTGCTGGGCCAGTACTACGATCTGTCCCTGGTGGGGACGGCGAACGAGAACATCCCGATCAGCAACGAAGCCTATCAGATCGTTGGGGACCCGACCCTGTTCGACAGTTTCAATCTGCCGTATATCGATACGAAATCGAAACATCCCACCTTTACCGGTTTCTCGGCCACCCAGTCCGGCCTGCCGGTGCTGAATGTGCAGGGCGTCTCTGTGAAGTCGCGCGTGGCCTGGCGGGCCGGATCGCGCTGGAGTAAACTCGACAACGATACCATCTTTGCCGCCACGCCGCTCAAGTAAGTCGATCCCAGGAACTACGAGGCAACATAAGCCATGAGAGCCATAACACAACCGAATGAGAATGCCGGAGATCGCCTGCGACCTGACCGTACCCGACTTCGCGCCGGATTTACGCTGATCGAACTGCTGGTCGTCATCGCGCTGACCGCGATCCTGTTGACCGTGATCTTCGTCCCGCTGGTCAACACCTACGCCCTGACGAGCAAAGCCGATACCCAGATTCTGGGGCAGGCGTCGGCCCGCACCATCATGAGCCAGGTGGCTAATCTGCTCAAAACCGCCGACTTCATCTATGATAACGCCGTCACCACGCAGCAAAATGCGTTGGGCCAGACCATCACCGGCTCGGAGATCAATCTCTGGCTGGTCGACTCGGCCGGGGTGCAGTACGCCAAACCGACCAACTTTGCGATGCTGGAAGCGGTCAGACCGGCACGCCAGTTGGATCAGAGCGGATATACCTACGATCCGTCGATCCCAGGCTTTGTCCCGACGCCGATCGATCCGACGACCAATGAACCAATCTACGACCCGTTGCTCCCTCCAGGCTTGAGCGGCTATCAGTTGCCGCTCGCTCCGGGGCGCATCCTGACCCGTATCTTCGTCGGCCTGATCAACAATACGTCGATTGCGAACCCCAACTCCGTCCTGCCGTCGGATGCGTATATGCCGTCTGTCGCCTACAGCAATCAGTACGAGAACCCGCAGTCCAGCTTCAATAACCGGTACACGCTGTATCGGGCCGAAGTCACCGCCTATATTCAGGATCCGGCCATCACACCTGCAACTCCGAGCACACCCTATGTGCCCAACCTGGGCCTGTTCCACACGGTCAACGCGACTACGGGAGCAGTGACGGACAGCAAGTCGGACACGCTGCGCCTGCACGATCCGAACTTCTTCTACGACAACTCGCCCGCGGGCGGCAACGCCGCGACCAGTAAAACCTGGGCGGTCAAGGGCTGGGTCGATCTGAACCATGACGGGATCTGCCAGATCTCGGAGAACTGGGCCGCGCTTTCGACCTCGATGGTGCCGAAAGAACGCGTGGATATGGTCGCCCTGGATCGCAATCCGGATACCAACGCCATTCAGTACTACGACAATACGGGCCAGCCGAACGCGACCGGCAAACCGAATGCGCGCTCCCTGGCGCTCTTCAAGCCGACCTACGTCCAGAACGACATCGCCGTGCCGACCAGCCTGGACAACAGCGGCAACGAGACTCCGAATGCCCTCTCGGCGACCTATATGACGCAGTATGGCCACTGGACTCGCCCGTATCGCGTCACCGTCTACCGAGCCGCGAACGGTGCGGACCCCCTGAATCCGCCGTCTCCCCCCGGGTTGGAGTACTATGTGGCGGTGGGGGCCTATAGCGGCGATACGCGCATCTTCCATGCCGTCAATCAGGCGCTGGGCGCGACTCCGCCGACTTTTCCGGGCGCCTTCCCGGATGTCGGACCGCAGCCGGATCCGGCCACCGGAGCCTTCACGAACCTGACCGCTCCCTTCGGCTTTACCGTGAATGCAGACAGAGGCACCGTCAATTTCGCCTACCCGTCCAGCGTCCTGGTGAATAGCGGGGCAGGGGGCACGCCGCCCTACCAGCCACTGCCGCAGCGCTACGATCCTGCCGCGATCGACAGCGTCGACCCGGGCCGGCGCTATATCGATCTGCGCGCTACGCTGCCCACACCGCTGAACCCGGCGAGTGCTGTCTCACCGTTGAGCACCTCCTCGCCCTGGTATAACGACGTGCATATCGTTGCAGGCAGCGAACTCGTCTATGGACCCGATCAGTTGCCCGGTCCGCACTACGGCAGCCGCATCCGCTATACACGCGTCTCGTCCGTGGCCAGCGCCGTCGGCCCGAACCAGTATCGCATCAACTACGAGAACAACAGCAATCCGGCCGGGAACACGGATCCGTCGCTCTACCTGGGTTATATCGAATTCCAGCAGGGCCTCGATCCCAATCCCACGATCCCGGATGATCCGACCAACGGAGTCTTCAAGTCGATCGTTCTGCCCACGAAGCAGATCGACTTCTCGACCCCCAACAGCAACAAGGCCGCCGATAATGTCGAGGTCAGCTACTCCTTTACGATGGTGCGCCCGAACGATGTGGTCAAAGTCGACTATATGACCCGCGATCTGATGAATGTTTCGATGGAGGTCCGCCTCTACGACGCGCATACCGGTCAGCCGCAGATCATCTCGCTTTCGGACAAGATCAAAGTACGCAACTTGCAGCACTAGACGGTCACGGCACTTCAGTGCCGGGAAAAGCCGGTCGGGAGCATTTACGATATGGCAACTCAACCAAGGACAAATTCCATGCGAACGTCCCCTTCCTATAGAATGCGGCGCGCCCATCGCGGGCAGACGCTGATCATCGCCCTGGCGGTGCTGTTCGTGCTGCTCTTCATCGGCGGGCTGTTTGTAGTGCAGATCGCGCGGAACCTGACCGCCACCGGACGCGGCAAGGACACCAGCAACTCGCAGTCCTTCTCGGAAGCGGGAATCAACTACTGCGCCAATCAGTTGACCTATAGTGAAGAGGGAGCCGACTGGCGTCCCGCCCCGACGCCGCCCTTCACCAGCGCCGCCGATCCTTCCGGCGCTACCGATCCGGATTTCCGCTGGCTGTCGCAGGGCTTCTCCCGCGTCTTCTTCAACGGCGGTCGCGCGCTGGTCCGCGTCGTCTACGAGCCTCGCGCCGACGATCCGCGCAGCCAGTTTCTGCGCATCGAGGCGGTCGGGCGTCCCGGCGATATTTCGGCGGGCGACGTAGACCCCACCATCTTTGTGCAGCAGGGCAGCCTGCCGCCGCAACTGCGCCGCGAACAGATCGCCTATGTGCAGCTCGGCCTGACCGACTATCTGTTCTTCATCACCAATAAAGACCGCACCTCGTACGAGAACTTCATCGGAACGCCGCACATGGCGGCCTCGACGGCAGGGCAGACGCCGGTGCCGGGGATGACCGACATCGGGTCGATCTTCGGAGCTCCGACCATCGCCGCGCATCTCACAGATGGCGTGAACAACGGTGAAGTGCTGTACGGCGCCCCGATGCGCGCCAATGCCAATCTGAACATCGGCGGCGATACCTACTTCTATTTAGCCCCGCATCTGGGGTACCCGGCCCCTGCCGAGACGATCCAGACTTCGGGAAGCATCCATCTGTCGCCGACGCGCCTGGTAAACAATGCCGGTGGCGCCTGTGCCGGCAGCCCCACGGTGCTGGACGAAGACGATCTGCAGGCCTTCATCAACCCGGCCCTGAATGCGCCGACGATCGGGCAGGCGGTGGTGCCAAGCGGATGCGCCGCCTTCAACACGCAGTTGGGCCTTATTCGCGACGGCTCCGCCACACCCGATAAGATCGGCTTCGTCCGCAATATTCCGCGGCTCGATCCGATGCTGATGGATACCAAAGTAGACGGCACGGGCGTGCTGCGCTACCGCTCTCTGACACGCGACTCCGGCTACTTCGTCGGCAACCTGAACACCGGCTTCTTCGGCTGGGGACGCGGCATCTATATCAATAATCCGACGGATCTGCAGCACGAGTCCCAGGGCGTCAACGGCGGCTACTCGCTGCGCTCCGACTGGCTCGATCCGAAAGCCTTTCCGAACTCCTACTGGGAAGGCCCCAACTATCGTCCGCCGGGGGTGCAGATGGAGATGCGCGGCACGCACCTGATCTTCACGCGCAGCGACGGCGATGTCTTCCGCAAGCCGGATGGAACGCCGATCACACAGAACGGCGGCAAAACGATCGATATTCCGCTCGCCGATGACGAACGCAAGAACTATGTCTTTCCGGATGGCACCGCCTACGCCCTGCCCCCGCTGCCCCACCTGGGCGATGAGCCGAAAGGCGCCGCGGGCACGCCTCCCGGCTACGCCAATCCGTTCAACGATCAGAACTCCTACGGAGTCAACATCGTCGTGATGCTGGAAGGCAATGTGCGCATCAAAGGCAACTACGGCGGCGTTACCAATCCTGGAGACACCTCGGTCCCGCATCTGGGACGCGTGCATATCACGATCGTTTCCGGCGGCACCGCGTATGTCGAAGGCAATGTGCTCAAGGGCGACGGCTACCTGAACAGCGGCGTACCGAACCTGGAGCGAGGCTCGACCTGCTCGATCCTGGCCAAAGACTACGTCTGCGTCAATACGACGATGTTTATGACGCCCGAGAACCAGACCGGCGTCTGGACCCCCGATCCCGGCGTCGATGGCGTCTTCGATGTCTATCTGGGCACGACCCGCCAGTCCTATGATGAGAGCTTCAGTTGGGGCGTCGATCCGGTCTCGTATCAGTCCGGCGGGAACCCCAGCCCGATCTTCCTGATGACTCGCCATCGGGCGTTGTCCCCTGGCCCGTCCGCGATGAACCTGATGATCAACCCGGCGCTGAACGTTAACGGCTCGTCGCTCTATCAGTTCAACCAGGCTCCTCCGGCGATCCTGCAGCCCGATACCTATGCCGTCGGCATGCAGTTCGTCGGCGGTATCGCGGTTCCGGTGGCGCAGGCAACCACGCCCTATGCCGATATGCGCGGCTTCCTGTTGCGCGATCCAGCCGGCGCTGCGCCCTACTACGATGCGACTACCAGTCTGTTCAACACGATCCTGCGCGCGCCCGGTTTCGAAAACATCCTGCGGGTACAGAAGGATCAGAACGCCTCCATTGAACTGGGAGCAAGTGGAACCACGGACTATCTGTTCTCCAGCGCCATGGTCACACCGTTGGATATCCGCATCGAGGCGGCGATGTACGCGCAGGAGAAGTCGTTCTTCGTGATCCCCGGCTACTCGATCAACCAGGACCCGAACGATACGCGCCTCAACTTTGCGCGCACCGGTATCCGGACCTCGTATGCGCTCAACAGCAGCGGGATACCGATCGATACGGCTCAGGACAAACTGGTCAAGGATATCTATCCTTTCTATGGCGAACCGGCAGACGTGCGCATCACGATCTTCGGAGCCATCGCCGAGAACTACACGGCATCGATGGGCGATCAGGCGGCCTGGATGGCAAAATGGGGCTACATCCCCACCAACTACGGCTCCAGTTCGACCGTCATTCCGGACGATCACCTGGGAGTTCACGACGCCAAGACGGCGGTCTGTACCTACAATAACGGCGAGGATCGCACGGTCGATGCCCGCACTCCGCTGGAAAAGCAGGAGAATATCACACGTGGTCTGCGCTATGTCTACGACCCGGCGCTCGCGATGCCCTACCAGCACGCCACCGATGTGACCCTGACGCAGGGCGCCACGTCCGCGACACGGCAGGCCAGAGCGCTGCGCTCGAAGTATACGCCGCCGACCGCCTGGTGGCCCCAGGGAATCTATCAGATCCTGCCGCCGACACCGCGCCAACCGGTGTGCCCGACCCTGCTCTTCTTCGGGGATAGCGACCACCCGCTGGTTCCGTAATACCTCCCCCGGCCCCTCCTTCTAAAGGAGGGGAGAGAATGGGAAGCCCCCTCCTTTAGAAGGAGGGGGTTGGGGGAGGTCCCCCTCTCCGCTTGCGGGGAGGACCGGGGTAGGGTTTTAATGCATTGAGCCTGAGTTCGTCAAATGACGGGATTACGAAGGTAAGAGAATGATGATAAGAAGCAACGCGAAAAATAAGTTCGGTCTGCTCCGTGTGCTGGTGACAGGACTGGGACTGTTGACTGTACAGGCTGCGACCACCGC
>Ga0070658_10003095_pt1 | contig 13727 bp, 12 predicted proteins | sample KBSC13metaG_FD_64664 | JGI IMG/M metagenome (GOLD analysis project Ga0070658, IMG submission 64664) | Corn rhizosphere microbial communities from Kellogg Biological Station, Michigan, USA - KBS C1-3 metaG | ecosystem: Host-associated > Plants > Roots > Rhizosphere > Soil ... | reverse complement strand
CGGCGCTCGCGCTCGACGGTCCGCTCATGCCGCATTACTCGGCGCCGCAGCCTCCGCCTGTGGGGCCCACCGTGCCCGACCAGCCGCAGGCACCGGCAGCCGTCCAGGCGGAAGCGAAAGCCGCGCTCCTCGAGCGTGAGGCGCCCCTTCCGGTGCCGGAGCCGCTGCCTCCCCCGCCCGCGCCGAGGTTCCCGCAGATGGCGCCCGAGCCCGTCGTGGCGCCGGCCGCGATGGCGGCACCGGCTCCTTCGCTGGCCGCACCCGTCGCGCCTGCGCCGATGCCGGCGCGCTCTTCCGCTTCCTATTGCCCGCGTTGTGGCGAGGTGATCGGGCTCACCGCCTGGCCCGACATGACGGAAGTGCACGTGCGCTTCCAGGATGGCTCCACGCATGCGATGCGCAGCGGCATGCCGTCGCGCTGGCGTGTCGGCGATCACGTTCGCGCCGAAGGTGGACGCCTCGTCGCGGACTGAGCGATGGCGAACTCGCTCTCGACGTACTGGAAGAAGCGCGATTTCGGCGTGACCTCCGAGCCGCGCGGCGAGGTCGCGCGCAAGGGCAAGCAGCTCTCGTTCGTGATCCAGAAGCACGCCGCTTCGCGCCTGCACTACGACTTCCGCCTGGAGCTCGAAGGCACGCTCAAGAGCTGGGCCGTGCCCAAGGGGCCCAGCTTCGATCCGACGGTGCGGCGCATGGCCGTCCACGTGGAGGACCATCCGCTCAGCTATGGCAGCTTCGAAGGCGTGATCCCGAAAGGCCAGTACGGCGCGGGCACCGTCATCGTGTGGGACCGCGGCACGTGGGTGCCCGTCGAAGATCCCGTCGAGGGTTATCGCAAGGGCAAGCTCAAGTTCGACCTTCACGGTGAGAAGATGCACGGACGCTGGAACCTCGTGCGCATCAACGCCCGCCGCGACGAGCGCCAGGAGCCGTGGCTGCTCATCAAGGAGAACGACGAGGAAGCGCGGCCTGCATCCGAATACGACGTCGTCGAAGAAATGCCCGACAGCGTGCTCGGCGGAACGCGCAAGGATCGCGAGGCGAAGAAGGTGAAGACCGCGAAGCCCCCGCGCAAGAAGGCGCGCGCGAAGGACGAAGGTGCCGCGGTGCCCGCGGGCGCGAAGGCGGGAAAGCTGCCCGTCGCGCTGTTTCCGCAGCTCGCTACCCTCGTCGACGAAGTGCCCTCCGGAGACGGCTGGGTCTACGAGCTCAAGTTCGACGGCTACCGCATCGTCACGCGGATCGAGGATGGCGACGTGCGCCTCTTCACCCGCAACGGCAACAACTGGACGGGCAAGATGAAGTCGCTCGCCGACGAGATCGCGAAGCTCGGCCTCGCCTCGGCCTGGCTCGATGGCGAGGTCGTCGTGATGAACGCGAAGGGCGTGCCGGAATTCCAGCTCCTGCAGAACGCTTTCGAGTCCTCGAAGACGAAGGACATCGTGTACTTCGTGTTCGACATGCCCTACTTCGGCGGCTACGACTTGACGCGCGTGCCGCTGGTGGAGCGCCGCGAGCTGCTGAGGAAGGTGCTCGAGACCAATGCCTCGCCGCGCATCCGCTTCAGCGAGACGTTCGACATGGATGCGAAGGAGCTCCTCGACAACGCCTGCAAGCGCGGCCTCGAGGGCCTCATCGGCAAGCGCGCGAACGCGCCGTACACGTCCACGCGCTCGTCCTCGTGGGTGAAGCTCAAGTGCACCAAGCGCCAGGAATTCGTGATCGCCGGGTTCACCGATCCGAAAGGCAGCCGGCAGGGCTTCGGCTCGCTGCTGCTGGGCGTGCACGACGACGCCGGGCGCCTTCGCTACGCGGGCAGCGTGGGCACCGGCTTCAACGACGCGGGACTGCGCGAGCTGCACAAGAAGCTGAAGTCGCTCGAGACAGAGAAGGATCCGTTCTTCGAGCGCGCTCGCGATGTGAAGGGCCACTGGGTCAAGCCCAAGCTCATCGCCGAGGTCGCCTTCACCGAGTGGACGAGCGACGATCGCATCCGCCATCCCGTCTTCCACGGCCTGCGCACCGACAAGGATCCGCAGGCCATCACTCGCGAGCGCGAGCAGCACGTCGACGAAAAACCGGGACAGACCCGGTTTCCCGCCAAGCGGAAAACCGCGGCGGCCGCCACGCCGCGCGAGGCCTCGCCCGCGCTCAAGATCACGCACGGCGATCGCGTGATCGATCCGGAGTCGAAGGCGACGAAGCTCGAGGTGGTCGAGTATTACGCGGCGATCGCGGAGCACATGATCCCGCACCTCGAGGGGCGGCCCATCGCCCTCGTGCGCGCGCCCACCGGCATCACCGGGCAGCTCTTTTTCCAGAAACACACGGAGAAGGTGAACATCCCCGGCATCAAGCAGCTCGACCGCAGCTTCTGGCCCGGTCATCCCGCGATGATCGAGGTCGCGACCCGCGAGACGCTCATCGCCGCGGCCCAGGTGAACGTGATCGAGATGCACACCTGGAACTCGACCACGGCGGACATCGCGCATCCGGATCGCGTGATCTTCGACATGGACCCCGGCGAAGGCGTGGATTGGCCCATGGTGAAGGAAGCGACCGCGCTGCAGAAGAAGATGCTCGACATGCTGGGGCTCGCGAGCTTCCTCAAGACCTCCGGCGGCAAGGGACTGCACGTCGTGGTGCCGCTCACGCCGTCCGAAGCATGGGACTACGACCGGGTGAAGGACTTTTCAGAAGCGGTCGTGCACCACATGGCGCGCACGATCCCCAAGATGTTCGTGGTGAAGAGCGGGCCCAAGAACCGCATCGGGCGCATCTTCATCGACTTCCTGCGCAATGGGAAGGGCGCGACGACGATCGCCGCATTCTCCGCTCGCGCGCGTCCCGGCCTCGGCGTCTCGGTCCCCATCGCGTGGAAGGAGCTTCGCGGCCTCGAGGCCGCGAACCAGTGGAACATCCGCAACGTCTTCGATCGCCTGAAGAAGCAGAAGAGCGATCCATGGAAGGACTACTGGACCACGCGGCAGACGCTGGACGAGGCGGCGGAGCGGCTGGGGAAAAATTAATTCGCCGGCGTGAACTCGAAGCGCTCGCCGCCCTTGCCGATGGCGACGAGATGAGAGCCCTCGAGCACGAGGCGGCCCTCGCTGAGCGCTGAGAGCACGCGCTTCTCGATCGCGGATTCGGGGCCGGCACACGCACGTTTGGTGGTGACCAAGGGGCCCACACGAGCCTCGCCGCCCTGCATCATCCACGCGCCGTTGAGCAGGTTGCAGCCCGAGTAGCCGGCGAGGCGGCCTTCGGCGACGAGCTCCAGGCGAGGAATGTTCGCATCGTTCGTGCCGGACTCCACGATGCCGACCCAGCGAGTACCCGCCAGCGACTTGGGCGCGGCGGCGGCCTCGGGCGACGGAGTGGCGACGCCGTGGTGCTGCATCGAGTCCGCGCCATAAGCCCGCAGCGTAAGCGTCCCGCCGGAGCCGGCCATGCGCATCACGTCCCCGGAGATGGTGTATCCCGAGACCGCCTGCAGCGTGGCAAGGATGCGCGCCTCCACGGTCCGGGCCGCCGCATCGCAGGCCTTGGTGCCGGATTCGATGCGTCGCAGCGCGAAGGCGCCCGCGCCCACGCTGTCCGAAAGATATTGCGCGGTGACGCGATTGCATCCGGCGAAGCCTTCCATGCGCCCGTCGCCGAAGCGGAACCACGGCTGCTCGCCGGGCAGCGGCAGCTCCAGCATCACATCCCATCGCGTGCCCGCGAACGGCTTCGGCGGCGGCTCGCGTTGCGAGATCGCGCCGCATGCGGCGAGTAGTCCGGCCACGGCGAATGCGACGAGTCTCCACATCATGGCGTCTCCGCGAGCGTCTTCAGGTTGGCGAGGCCGGCCTCGAAATCGGGACCGACGATGCGGTCCATCGAGATGGCCAGGTAGTGCTTGAGCGGGTTGGAGCCCACGTCGCCCCGGTTCGTCCAGGTGACGCGTACCGCCTTGCCGTCGGGCTCGAGGCGGAACTCACCGGCCGAGCGCATGTTGAAGTCGGGAAAGAAGAGCGCGTATTCGACGCGCTTGTTGGGCTCGACGCGCGTGAATTCCATGTTGCCGCTGCCCTCGCTCTTGCTCTTCCAGGACCACTTGGCGCCCTGCCCGAAAGGCGGGCCGGCGTAGGCGATGTCCATCTGGGGATCGCGCCGCGTCCACACGCTCCACTTCTTCCAGATGCGCGGGTCCACGATGTCGTCGTAGATGCGCGCTTCGGGCGCATCGATCACGACGGAGCGCGTCACCTCGAACGTGGCCGGCAGGAAGAAGCCCACGGCGAGCGCCGCGAGCGCCACCATGCCGATGAAGGCGAGGGTCCACTGAACGATCTTCATGGGGCGCTAGTATAGAAGCTATGTGTTCCCGCTACTTTCTGGACGCCGACGGCAACATCATCGCCTACACGTTTCGCGTTCCCGTGAACCCGAACGTGAAGAAGCGCTACAACATCGCGCCCACGCAGGAGGCACCCGTGATTCGCGTCGATCGCGAGGGGCAGCGCGAGGCGGTCATGCTGCGCTGGGGCCTGGTGCCGTACTGGTCGAAGGATCTCAAGGCGGGCAATCGCATGATCAACGCGCGCTCCGAGGGCATCGAGGCGCGTCCGGCTTTCCGCGAGGCGGTGCAACGGCGCCGCTGCATCGTCCCGGCGAGCGGGTTCTTCGAGTGGAAGGATCTCGGCCGCCGAAAGCAGCCCTTCGCGATCACGGTGCCCGCGGAGCCGCTTTTGGGTTTCGCGGGGTTGTGGGAGCGATGGAAGCGTGGCGACGACGATCACGTCGAGACCTTCACCATCGTCACGACCGAAGCGAACACCGCGGTAGCGGGCATCCACGATCGCATGCCCGTGATCATCCCGCAGGGTGCGATCGACGCATGGCTCTCGGCGCCGGCCGAGGAGGCGCTCGCGCTGCTGCGGCCCTACGAGGCGCCGATGACGTTGCGACCCGTGCGCAAGACGGTGAGCGACCCGCGCGTGGATGTGCCCGAATGCCTCGATGACGCGGAGGCTAGCTGGGAAGAAGATCCGCAGCAGCGTCTTCTGTGACGCGGCGAGCGGGAACGACCTTCACGCGCGCGGGATGCTTCGACGTGAAGGACCGCACGATCTGGTAGATGTCCGGATCGAACGCGATCTCGAAGCGCGCCTCGCAAAGCTCCGCCAGCTCGTCCTCGGTGCGCGCCGTGCCCACGTGGCACCAGCGATCGAAGACGTACGCCTCCTCGAAGCGGCCTTCCGCATCGCGCTCGCGAATCACGATGCGTCCCGGCCACGGCCAGTCCAGCACGCGATGCGGGGAGAGGGCCAGCAACAGCCGCAGGTGATGCTGCTCCGGGCTCTCCTCGCCGATGCAGGCGCCGCGGCATTTGCGCACCTGCCGCGCGAAGCACGGTCCGCCGCGCTTCTCCCAACCCAGCTGGCGCCAGCAGAGGCCATGCTCAGCCGCGAGGCCCTCGAGCATCTGCTTCACGTTCTGCTTGGTCGCGAAGGGTCCGTAGAGCGGCTCGCCCTCCCGCGAAGCCCAGTCGATGTCCTTGTTGAGAAGCACCTGCGGCGGTGAGCGCAGGTCCGGGAGGCGAATGAAGCAGGCGTTGAGCTTGCGACGCAGCCGGTAGTTGTGCAGCGGCAGCAGCTCCTTCACCAGCTTCGCTTCCCGCAGCAATGCGCCCAGCTCGCCCGCCGTCTCCTCGACCTCGATGCGCCGGATCTCGCTCGAGATGCGCACGTCGTTGGCCGAACGGTAGTCGCTGGAGAAATGCGAGCGGACGCGATCGCGCAGGTTCACGCTCTTGCCGATGTAGAGCGGCAGGTCGTTCACGCCATAGAATCGATAGACGCCCGGGCCTTCCGGCAGGCCCTCCAGCACGTCCGGCGGGAGCTGCGGGGGAAGGCTCGGCGTCTTGAGCAGGCGCTTCACCGCGGCGGCGATGTCGGCCATCTCCTTCTCGCGATGCAGTTGCTTCACGAAGTGCCAGAGCGCGCGCGCGTCGCCCAGCGCCGAATGCCGGCCCGTGCGCGAGGCCGCATCGCCCTGCACCGCCTCCTGCAGCCCGTGGCGCTCGATGAGCGCATCGAGGCCATGCCCCACCGCGTGCGGGTACAGGCGACGCGAGAGGCGTACCGTGCACAACACGTCCGCGGTGAAGGACATCTCGTTGCGGCGGAACTCGTTCTTGATGAAGCCGTAGTCGAAACGCGCGTTGTGCGCGACGAACAGATGCCCGTCGAGGCGCTCGAACACCTCGCGGCGGATGCTCGAGAAGCTGGGTGCCTCCCGCACCATCGCGTTGGTGATGCCCGTGAGCGCCTGGATCTCTTCCGGGATGGGGATCTCCGGGTTCACGAGCGTGGACCACTCGTCCACCAGCTCGCCGTCGTGGACTCGCACGATGCCGATCTCGGTCACGCGATCGTGCGTGGACGTGGTGCCGGTGGTCTCGAGGTCGATGAACGCGACTGCGGGGGCGAGCATGCGCCCGATTCTAACTGCGCCAACAGCGGAAACGCGGAGTAAAAAGAGTCGACAAACGGATTGTGGATAACTGCCCAACGCCCAAGGCATGCGCGAGGGAGAAATGAACAATCCTTTCTCTGACTCCCTCACTCCGCGTTTCCGGTTTGAACGCATCGAAGGTGGCCGGAGAGTAAAATGGACGGTTCCCCGAAAGGAATCACCGTCATGGCCCGCACGCGAGCGAAGTCCCCGCCCCGATTGACCCGCGATGCGGAGCGCCTGATCGCGCTCTCCCTGGGCTTGAATGCCTCCGGCAGCCTCACCGAGGATCGTTTCTGGGAAGCGGAGATGTCCGCGCTCGTGGCGAAGCTCCTCGAGAACGGCAACGACGCGCCGATCGATGGCGCGCTCGACCATCTGTACCAGACCAACCTCGGCGCCTACGACACGCTGATCGAGCTGGTCGAGAACGAGTCCGAATCCGTCTCGGTCATGCAGGGCGATCGCGCATGGCAGGCCTTGCTGATCGCCGCCCCCATCGTCGCGTGGTCGAAGTACGCCATCGCCTCAGGCACCATCGCGCGCGACGAGGCCGAGGTCCTCAAGGTGCAACTGCAGGGACACGTGCTCGCGGCGGAGGCGCGCGTGACGCTCGTGCCCTATCTCTATTCGATCGACCAGCTGCCGCGCCATTTCTCGGAGCTGCGCAAGCTCACGGCGAAGCTCACCGAATCCGCGATCTCGAACGAGACCCCGCGCCTGGAGCTGGCACGCCTTCCGGAAACCGCGCACCTGCTCGCCGACACGCGCTTCCTGATCGCCTGCGCCGTGGTTCCGCGTGGCAAGGCGCTCTTCCGCTGGCAGGAAGACGCATCGGGGCACGCGGGGCGCGCGGGCAGCCTCGAGCAATGGATCGCGCAGGCACGGCCCACGCTCTCCAAGCTGTTGCCCGGCTGCGTGTTCGAGTGCCTGCTTCCCGACGCGTACTACGTGAATTGCCGCGAGTCGGATCGCCGCGTGCGTCCGTTCGGCATTCGCGCGGCGGTCGCCTTCCTCGAGAACGCGCTCAAGGTGAAGGCCGGCGAGCTGCAGGCAGTCGTGGCGGGCTTCGGCGAGGAGCGGGTGGACGAGTATCGCGTCGCCTTCTCGCTGGGCGAGGACTCCGAAGTCGCCCACGGCGTGGTGTGGCCGCTGTATGGCCGCGAAGACGAGACCGCACGCCCCGGCCCGCTCGATGAAGTCCTCGCGCAGCTGAACGAGGTCGGCGTGACCGAGGTGAAGAAGCTCACCGGCACGTTCACGCCGGAGTACTGCGAGGATTGTGGCGCGCCGCTCTTCGCCAACAACGAAGGCGAGATCGTGCACGCCGAGCTGCCCGAAGAGGCGGATACGCAGGCGGCGCACTTTCACTAGCGTAAATCGGGGACAGACCTCGATTTCCCGCCCGGCGGAAACCACGCTGCTCGCCGCATTGCTTCAGAGCACCCTCTAGCGAGGCCCGCGGTAGTGACGCGTATACTCCGCGCGTTTCCGCTATGCGGGAAATCGAGGTCTGTCCCCGATTAATGGACGCGCTCTCCGAAGTCCTTCGCCTCGCGCGCTTCGGCGCGAACGTGACCCTCGATGCCACGGCGCACGAGCCGTGGTGCGTGTCGGTGTCGGCCTCGGAATCGCTGATGCGCGCGCATCTCGTGGTCGATGGCGAATGCGATCTGCGCGCCGAGGGCGACGAGGCCACGTTGCGCGCCGGAGACCTCGCGTTCCTGCCGCATGGAGACGCGCATCTCATCGGCAGCCCGCTCGCCGCGCCCGCGGTGTCGCTGCAGTCGCTCGTCAAGCCCACCGTCGCCGGCGAGTTGCTGCCGCTGCAGATCGGCCGCTCGGGGCGCACCACGCGATGGATCTCGCTCACGTTGTCGTGCGAGCGGCATCTCGCGCGGCCCCTGTTGGACGCATTGCCGCGCCTCGTGGTCTCGGACGTCTCCGGAGCGCCCGCAGTCGAGTGGCTCACCGATTCGTTGGGCCTCATGCTGTCGTCCAGCGACGCGCCCTACCTCGGCGCGACCGCGACACGCGCACGGCTGGCGGAGCTCGTCTTCGTCGAAGCTCTCGCGCGCTACATCCAGTCGACGCCCGGCGGCACCGGGTGGCTCGCCGGCCTGAACGATCGCTTCGTGGGCCGCGCGCTGGCCCTCGTGCACGGCAGGCCCTCGGAGCCGTGGACGGTCGAGAAGCTGGGCCGCCAGGTGGGCTTGTCGCGCAGCGCGCTTGCCGAGCGTTTCGGCCAGGTGATGGGCGAGCCGATCTTCGCGTTCCTCACGCGATGGCGCCTGCACATGGCCGCGGAATTCGTGCTCACGACGGCGCGGCCCATCGCGTCCATCGCACACGCCGCGGGTTACGAATCCGCAGGCGCCTTTTCCGCCGCGTTCAAGCGCGAGTTCGGAAAGCCCCCCTCCATTTGGCGTAGGAGACGCCGCCGCTAGTTCTGTCGGACGAAGCTCGCGCATACAGGGCGCAATGTCCCTGCGCGAAGGTGGAGGCCCCTGCAAAAGAGAGGAGCGCCCTCCGATGCACGCCATGAACAGAATCATGTACACCCTTGCGGCGGCAATGGTCGCCTCGGGGCTCGCTTCGGCGCACGCGGCGCCCACTCCGAAGTGGACGATCGAGACGCTCGGCAACCTCGGCGGCGGCGGGACGATCGCGTTCGGCGTGAACAATCGCGGGGACATCGTCGGCTACGGGCACACGGCGGACCTCAGCATCCGCGCCTTCCTCTGGCAGAACGGGACGATCACCGCGATCACGGCGACGAATCCGCGCTTCTCCGACGCGCTCTGGGCGATCAACGAAAAAGGCGTGGCGGTCGGAACCGATAACGCCGAGCAGAAATTGTGGAAGGACGGCACCTGGGCGCCGATCGGCGTCGAAGGCGGCCAGGCCGACATCAACAAGTTCGGCGACGTCGCCGGAACGCGCTTCACCGGCAACGCGACACGCGGCTACGCGTTCCTCGATGGCGTGATGTACCAGATACCCTCGCTGGGGCCGGCCTCGGAAATCAGCCTCAGCAGCAGCGGCAACGCGATCAACGACAAGGGCGTCGTCGTGGGCGGCGCGCAGGTGACTTTCGGCGTGACGCACGCATACGCCTGGCAGAACGGCACGATGACGGACCTGGGAACGCTCGGCGGCAACATCAGCGTGGCCACCGACGTCAACAGCCACGGCGTGATCGTGGGCCAGTCCAGCGACGCGAGCAACGTGCTGCGCGCGTTCGTGTACGACCGGGGATCGATGCAGCCGGTCTGCGGCATCTCCCAGGCGAGCGATGCGCAAGCGATCAACGACCACGGCGCGATCGTGGGCAACATCGGCAGCTTCAAGGGCTACCTGTGCGACGGCGGCGTGCTGACGGTGCTCAACGACATCCCCGAGGTGCAGGCCGCGGGCTGGCGGCAGGTCTTTCCGTTCGACATCAACGACCGCGGCTGGATCGTGGGTTGGGGCTTCAAGACCGGCGGCTCGCCGAACGGCGAGTCGTTCGTGCTGATTCCGAAGTGAGGAGGCGATCGTGAACATGAATCGTTGGGTGAGCGCGTCGATCGGCGCGGTGTTGGCGTGCGCCGGGCTTGCGACGCAAGCGGCCAAGCCGCAACAGTGGACCTTCGTGGACCTGAGCATTCCGGGCGCTCTCGGCGCGGAGGGCAAGGCGGTCAACGACCATGGCGCCGTGGTGGGCGAAGCCACCTTCCGCAACGCCTTCGGGGACAGCGCCAGGCACGTGTTCCTCTGGCAGGACGGTGTGATGAAGGACCTCGGCAGCCCGCCGGGCGGAAACGCCTTCGTGCAGAACATCCAGGTGACGGACGTGAACGACCGCGGCGACATCGCCGTCACGCAGGCGTCCAATGCAGCCGTCCCGTTCCTGTGGAAAGACGGCGCATGGCAGCCGCTCTCGTTCATGGGCAGCATCACCGGCGTGAACCGGGCCGACGACGCGGCGGGCACCTACTTGCCGCAGGGGAGCAGCCACCCGCGCGCCCTGATCTACGTGAATGGCTCGCCGGTGGACGTCGGCACGCTCGGCGGCTCGAGCGCGGTCGCATGGAGCATCAACAATCACGACGCCGTAGTCGGATCGTCTTCCATGACGGGCGACACGTCGGCGCATGCGTTCATGTACCGCGACGGCGCGATCGTCGACATGGGCATCCTGCCGGGTGGCCGCAACAGCGAGGCACGAGATGTGAACGACCATGGCGTCGCGGTGGGCACTTGCGATTTGCCCAACGACAATTTCCGCACCGTCGCGTGCGTGTTCGAGGCCGGCAAGCCCGCGCGGATGCTCTTCGACGTCCCCGGCCTGCACGAGGCGATCGCCATCAACAACCGCGGCGACGTGGTCGGCGATTTCTTCAACGGCAAGTCCTTCCTCTACAAGGACGGCGTCGTGACGCAGCTCGAGGACCTCGACGTCGTGAAAGCGGGCGGCTGGAGCCTCGCGCCGGCCGGCATCAACGACCACGGCTTGATCGTGGGGACCGCCTGGCGCAGCGGCTCCTATCCGCACGCCTTCGTGTTGATCCCCAAGTGACCCGCCGCTTCATCCCGGACAGAGGAGCACTTCCATGCAAGGAACATCCGTGACCCGGCCGCTCGCCACCCTCGCGGTGCTCGCCGCATGCGCGCTCGGCGCTTACGCAACCCAGGCTGCCGAACCGGCGCGCATACAGAAGACGTGGAATGGCGGCCCACGCGCTGCGACGTCCGCCCCGGTCGCCTCGCCGCAGCCCCGGCCACAGCCACAGCGCAACTACGACAACCGCACGACCCAGTGGCAGCCGGAGCGCTCGAGCAGCTACGCGAATCCTGCGCCGCCGGCCATCCAGGTGCACGAAAAACCGAACTACCAGTTCACCCAGGTGGCGCCACGATCCCTCTGGTGATTCAGGCTCCGCCTCAGCGAAGCGCGCGGTAGAGGAAAGGCAGCGACACATCCATCCGATAGTCGACATCGGAATGCGTGTCGTCGAACTCCTCGTACGTGTGCTCGATGCGAGCCTGCGCAAGGCGCTTCGAGAGGATGCGCGTGCCGTAATGGATGTGGTACTGGTCGCGCGCTCCGCAGTCGATGTAGATGCCCCGGAGTGAAGCCAGGTTCTTGCGGTACTTCTGCACGAGGTTCACCGGGTCGTTGGCCTGCCAGCGCTTCCAGCGGTCCGGCAGGACCTCGCCCGTCTCCAGGTTGAACGGAAGGCGGAATCCGTTCGGTGCGCGCGGGTCCGGATCGTACGTCGCCGCCATGCACAGGTTCATGATCGCGTGGCCTTCCGCGGGTGTGAGCTTCACCTTCTGCCAGACCGAGTCGAGGAAGCGGCGCACGCGCCCGTCGTCGATGCCGCGGTCCGCGCCCTTCTGCATGCGCATCACGTCGTAGCGGCCCGGTTGCTTCGGCGGCCGCGGCCGATACTTCGCGAGCTCGTTCAGCGTATTCGGCCAGTCGTGCCAGTAGACGAAGTCGAAGTAGGAATCGCCCGAGTGGTCGGCGATGGCGCCCCAGGTGTCGGGATACTTCATGCCGTGGATGATCGCACCGTAGCCGCCGGAGGATTTCCCGAAGCAGCCGCGATGGTCCCGTGAGGCGAGCGTGCGAAATTCGCGATCCACGAACGGCACGATCTCGCGCGTGAGGTAATCCGCGTAGTTGCCGATCGCCGACGAGTTCACGTACTGGTTGCCGCCCAGCGCGGTGAAGCAATCCGGCAGGACGACGATGGCCGGTCCCATCTTCTTCTCGAAGATGAGGCGCGACATGCGCTCGGGAATGTTCTCGCCGAAGTTCTTCCACGCGACGTGCGCGAGGCCCGAGCCCATGAATCCCACCAGGTCGTAGAGGACCGGGAAGCGCTTGCCGCGATTGCGCGTGCTGCCCTCGTCGTATTGCGGAGGCAGCCAGACGGCGAGCGGGCGCGTGGACGGATCGCCGAGGGCGTTGCCGCGCAGGATCTTCGACTGGTGCTCGAGGACGACGACACGGCCGGTGGACCAGGTGGGACGCTTCAGCATGCGAGGCTTTCCGCTGGACGAAAGAGGGGTAGCATACCGCCGCCACTGGAGACCACCGAAGTGACCACGACTGTTTTCGACAAGCCCGGCAAGAAGGTGCGCCTCGCCGACATCTCCGCCGAGCCGCCCAAGGGCATGACGCAGGCGCGCGCCGCGAAGCGCTTCGCGGCGCTGTCCGATGAGATGTTCAAGGCGCAGGAATCGATGTGGGGCGCGCGCATGAACGCCGTGCTCGTCGTGCTGCAGGGGCGCGACGGCGCGGGCAAGGATGGCGCGATCAAGCACGTCGCGGGACAGCTGAACCCGCGCGGCGTGGTGGTGACCTCGTTCGGTGTTCCCACGCTCGAGGAGCGGCAGCACGATTTCCTCTGGCGCGTGCATCGCCACGCGCCGCGCATGGGCGAGTTCGCCATGTTCAACCGCTCGCACTACGAGGACGTGCTCGTGCCGCGCGTGCACAAGCTGGTGCCGAAGAAGGAATGGAAGCCGCGCTTCGGCCACATCGCCAACTTCGAGGCGCTGCTCGCCGAGCAGGGCACCCTGGTGCTCAAGTATTTCCTGCACATCACGCGCGAAGAGCAGGAAGAGCGGCTCCTCGAGCGCGAGCGCGATCCGCGCTCCGCCTGGAAGCTCAACGCCAACGATTGGAAGGAGCGCGAGCTCTGGGACGACTACACCGAAGCCTACGAGGATGCGATCTCGCGCACGGCGTCGAAGTGCGCGCCCTGGGTGATCGTGCCCGCGAACGCCAAGTGGTATCGCAACCTGGTGATCGCGGAATCGATCGCCGAGGCGCTGCGAGAGCACCGCCCCGCGTGGGATGCCCGCCTGAAGGAGATCGCGGCCACCGGGCGGGCCGAGCTGATGGCGTGGCGCGAGGAGCGGAAATGAAAAAGGGGCCGCGAACGCGGCCCCCTGTCACCTCTCCGCTCCCCCTGAGGGAGGAGCGAGGGATTACGCCGTCACGCGGCGCTTGTACTCGTTCGTGCGCGTGTCGATCTCGATGCGATCGCCGGTCTCGCAGAACGCGGGCACCTGAACCTCGTGGCCGGTGGAAAGCTTGGCCGGCTTGAGGACCTTGCCCGACGTGTCACCGCGCACCGCGGGCTCGGTGTACACCACCTCGCGCACGATCGTGGTCGGCATCTCGAAGCTGATGGCGCGGCCTTCGTAGAAGAGCGCCTCGCCGCTCA
>Ga0070658_10003093_pt1 | contig 13731 bp, 10 predicted proteins | sample KBSC13metaG_FD_64664 | JGI IMG/M metagenome (GOLD analysis project Ga0070658, IMG submission 64664) | Corn rhizosphere microbial communities from Kellogg Biological Station, Michigan, USA - KBS C1-3 metaG | ecosystem: Host-associated > Plants > Roots > Rhizosphere > Soil ... | reverse complement strand
TTCACAGGTCCTCCTCGCCGGACAAAGGCCTGCGCGACAGGTAATCCTCGTCTTCTTTTCCTATCGTAGGACGCGCGTCCCTGCCTGTCTCCTCCCCCTCTCCTTTCCAAGGAGAGGGCCGGGGTGAGGTTTCCTGGGTATATTCCGGCGTGTTGGGCTGACCGGAGACGAGATGGACGAAGATGTCTTCCAGCGACGTATCCGACGTCCGCGCCCGCAACTCCTCCATTGTGCCTTCGCCGACCAGCTTGCCATGGGCGATGATCGCGACCCGCGAGCACAGTTTTTCCACGACTTCCAGCACGTGCGAGGAGAAAAAGATCGTCGTCCCCATCGTCGTACGCTGACGCAGCACGTCCCTGATCTTGCGCGACGACAGCGCGTCGATCCCGTTAAAGGGCTCGTCGAGGAACAGCACCCGCGGTTCGTGGATCATGGCCGCCGCCAGCGCCGTCTTCTTCTTCATGCCCATCGAGAAGTCCACGATCATCTTATCCGCCGAGTCTTTCAACTCCATCACGTCGAGGAGCCCTTGCGTGCGCTCCCAGGCAACCGGTTTTGGTAATCCGTACATCTGCGCGGCGAACATCAGGAACTCCGCCGCCGTCAACCGTTCGTACAGGTTGAGATCCTCCGGCAGCACCCCGATCACACGCTTGACCCCGAGCGGATCACGCGTCAAATCGCGTCCGGCAATCACGACCTGCCCCGACGTTGGCCTTAGCAGCCCCGTCAGCATCTTGATTGTCGTGCTCTTCCCCGCGCCGTTCGGTCCCAGAAAGCCGTAGAACTCACCCGCCGGCACGGTCAAGTCGAGGTGGTCGACCGCGACCGTGTCCCCGCGCTTGCCCTCTTTCCGGTAGACCTTCGTGAGCGCCCGCGCGTAGACCGCAATATTCTTGTCGCTTGTCATGTCGTCTGAAATACTCATGCTATCTCTGATTATCCCGCATTTCTGACAATAGTCTACAGTCCGGGGTGCCATGCCTACAGCTCTGGGTAGCATGCCGTCCCACGCCCGACTACGTGAAACGTGCAAACACATTGGCCTCTCGCGCATGAGTTCCCCGTCACCGGAACGGGTAAGAACTCTACAGGTAACTCTTATGACACCATCCGCAACAACAGGTTGCATCGACATTGACGACGAAGTCAGCGTCGACATCGACCCCGCCATTATCGACGATCTGAAGCCGTCGAAAGGCGACTCGGATCTGCATCCCGATACTTTCGTTTCGGTCGCCATCGCCGGCCTTCACTACTCGGCCGACTTCACCCCCGGCATCACCCGCAAGAAGCTCAAGAAGGGCTTCCGATACTACGCTTCCGACGGCCGGCCCATCACCGACGAGGCTGAAATCGCTCGGATCAACAAGCTCGCCATCCCGCCGGCTTACACCGACGTCTGGATCTGCCCGGATCCCCTCGGTTTCCTGCAAGCGACCGGACGCGACACTCGCGGTCGGAAGCAGTATCGATATCACCCTCGCTGGAGAACCACACGCGACGAAACAAAGTACGCGCGCATGATGGAGTTTGCCGCCGCGCTGCCGAGGATCAGGCAGCGGGTGTCGAGCGATCTGTCGAGGCCTGGCATGTCGAGGGAGAAGTTGCTGGCCGCGGTGGTGCGGCTGCTGGAGACCACGATGATCAGGGTAGGGAATGACGAATACGCGAAGGAAAACCAGTCGTACGGACTGACGACTCTGCAGAACGACCACGTCGAGATCGACGGCTCGAAGATCCGATTTCGCTTCCGGGGAAAGAGCGGCAAAACGCACGACATCGACATCCGCGACCGCCGCCTCGCCGCCATCGTGAAGCGCTGCCGGGAACTGCCTGGGGAAGAGCTATTTCAATATATGGACGACGGTGGAGAACTCAGGAGTATCGGCTCAGACGACGTCAACGCTTACCTACGCGAAATCTCCGGCGCGGACTTCACCGCCAAGGACTTCCGCACCTGGGCCGGCACCGTCCTCGCCGCTATAGCGCTGCAAGAATTCGAGGCCTTCGACAGCGAGGCGGAGGCCAAAAAGAACGTCGTTAGGGCCGTCGAGGCCGTGGCCAAACGACTGGGCAATACGCCGTCGATCTGTCGAAAGTGCTATATCCACCCGGCCATCATCGAATCGTACATCGACGGCGTGATGGTCGATTCAATCAAACAGGCGGCCCAGCGTGAACTCAAGGACAATCTCAAATCTCTACCGCCCGAAGAAGCCGCCGTCGTCGCCCTACTGCAAAGCCGCCTCTGATGACTTGTGGCATGCTTCGGCTCTGAGAAGCATGGCGACCCCAGACCGGCCGTGTGAAAAGTGCAAGCGGCGGGCTGCCGATTCGTGAACTATCCAGACTAATGATCGTCGGTGTTCTTCGCCTGATTCTTCTTCTCGTTGACGAGCGCCAGGCCGATGACCAACCAGACCGCGACGGCCGAAATTATGCCGACGATAACGGCGGTCTGCCCCTGCATGTGATCCCACGGGATACCCATTGTTACGAAATCCTCTCTCTCAAAAGATCGATCCAAGTGTCCGGCGGGACATCGCCCACCGTATAAAACGAACCAGTCAAACAGATGATGTCATCCGCCGTCGACATCGCCAGCGCCGCGCGACAGGCATCGACGACGCTGCTGTCGACAACGCGCACGACGTCGACTTTAGCATCCGCCGCAATCGACGCGATCTCGCGCGGGTCGCGCGGATGAAACACGGGCTGCGTCGCAATTACCGCAGCCGGCTTCAGCGCGAGTAGCGGTTCGAGAAATGTCGCCGGTGCATGATTGCGCGACATACCGACCACCAGAATCAAGCGCCTTGGCCGTTCACCGTCGCGCGGCAGAAGATCGTCCTCGCGCAGCGCCTTGGCTAGCGCCGCCGCCGCCAGTTCGTTATGCGCCCCATCGACAACCACCGCGGGCCGCGTTGACAGATGGTCCAGCCGGCCCGGCAAATACGCTTCCTCGAGGCCCAGGCGCGCCTGAGCATCACTGATGACCGGCCGTCGATCCGCGTCGATACTGTCGAGCGCGCCGATCGCCACGGCCGCGTTGCCATTCTGAAACGATCCCCGCAAACGCATGTGTACGCCTTCGAGCCGGCGTAACGGCGTCCGCACCGAAAGCGTTCCATCCTCGTTAGAGTGGTAGACGATCCCGCCGCCGTCGCCGATAGGGAGGTTGCCTCCGGGCACGACTGCCAAGTCGCCCTCGGTCACGTAGATCAGCGGAGCCCCACGCTCACGGCAGATCGTCGATATCGACCCATCCGCTTCGCTTCCGGCGACGACACCCGTCACGCACGGAATGCCCGGCTTGACGATCCCCGCCTTCTCACGCGCGATGTCGGCCAGGGTCGGCCCGAGCATCTCGACATGGTCGTAGCCGATCGTCGTGATGGCCGTCACCAGTGGAGACTTAAAAACGTTCGTTGCGTCGAGCCGTCCGCCAAGGCCCACCTCGACCACGGCGTAATCGACCTTCTGCTCGGCAAAGTAGCAGAACCCGATGGCGGTCTTGAGCTCGAACTCCGTCGTCGCCCCAAGCTCCGTCGCCTCCAGGGCCTCGACATGCGGCTTGATCGTCGACACCCACCGCGCAAAGTCATCCCGGGGTATCATGGCGCCGTCGATCTGGATGCGCTCGCGGACGTCGTACACGTACGGAGAAAGATAGGTGCCCGTCCTATATCCCGCTGCGCGCAAAATGCTCGCCGCCATCACCGCCGTCGAGCCCTTGCCCTTTGTGCCGGCGATATGGACCGGCTGGAACGCATCCTGCGGATTGCCGAGCCGCTCAAGAAGCGCGACAAATCGATCGTTTCCCAGCTTCACGCCCAGGCGCAAGCGCCCGCGGACGTATCCCACCGCGTCTTCAAAATTCATGGCGTCGCGAGGGTGCGTCGGCCCGACTGGCAAATTCATACCGACCCAGTATACCTCAATCGCCGCGTCGGGGAATCACGATTCAGTGCTCGCCGAATCGCCTGTGACGGTGTACAATCTATCATTGCGACCTGATGTGTTTGGTTGCTTGCCAATCGACAAGGAGTGAAATATGGACAACGGACCATCAGGGTACCCACCGCCGCAAGGCCCGGTGTGGCCGCCACCACCGGAAGGCACGCCTCAACAGGCTCCCTACCAGTCTCCGTACATGCCGATGTTCCGCGACCTCGCGGGTCTAAGACGCGCGACAATCATTGCGATCGTCGCCAGTACGATCGTATTTGACATCAGCGATATCGTCGACGTCACCACGCCGGGGACCGTCTCTTCGATCTTTTCCGGGCTGGCTGTCTTGGTCCATCTCGTGTCCGGCATCATATTCTTAATGTGGACGCATCGGGCCTATGGCAACCTCTCGTCACTCGCCTCCGTACGTTCCGAATCGACGCCGGGGTGGGCCGTAGCATACTTCTTCATTCCGTTCCTTTGCATCTATAAACCGTTGCAGGTATTTCAAGAGATGTGGCGGCGCAGTGATCCAAACACGGCCATTCCCAGCGCCAACCAATCGTCTGGATTGATTACAGGTTGGTGGCTTGTGTATCTCGCCATGGGCGTCACCGGAGTGATAGAGGGCCTTGCCCTGAGCGGCTCATCGAAGGCGACCGAGATAGGAGCGGCCATTGTCGACGACGGCGTCACGACGCTTGCGGCATATCTCGCCTGCACCGTCGTAACTCTTCTCTCGGTCCGCATGCTCGCGCGGTATAACGCTGTGACGGGGCAGATTCCCGCGAGTGTACCCTGGCAGTAGTTCCCCAACAGGCATCAGGGCGTAAGTTGCCTCCACCGAAAGCGGCAAGCACTTCCTCGCCGCCAAAGCCATCATCGACGAGGTCTCCGCTAAGCATTGGCGCTTGCCCTCTGCTCGTTTGTCTGATAGAATGGTGGCCTGCCCGGCACAATTCCTCGGACGGGTTGGCCGGCAATTGACGGAATCTCTAAGAGTACCGTTGACGTCACCCCGACCCACAGGGATTACGCCCCAATGCTAATTGGCTTGCCCTCTGCCGATTTGTCTGATAGAATGGTGGCTTGCCCGGCAAAATTCTCGGACGACTTTGGCCGGCAATCGACGGAGACTCTGAGAGTACCGGCGATGCTACCCCGACCCACAGGGATTACGCCCCAATGCTAATTGGCAACAAGAGGAGTTTATTCATTGCCTAACGCGACTTATCCGGTCAAGACAAGAGAACTGAACAATCACCACTTCGATTCGACGATCTGGAATGACTTTCAGTTTCGGGACGACGACATCATCGTATCGACCTACGCCAAATCCGGAACGACGTGGACTCAACAGATCATCGCGCAGATGATGTACGGCGGCGATCCCGATCTACCCGTCGCGGAATTGTCGCCGTGGCTGGACCTGCGGGTGCCGCCGAAGGAAGTGAAGCTGCCGGAAGTCGAGGCGCAGACCCATCGACGAATCATCAAGACGCATCTGCCCGTGGACGCTATCGTCTTCTCGCCGAGGGCCAAGTACGTGTATATCGCGAGGGACGGACGCGACGTCGTTTGGAGCATGTACAACCATCACCTCAACGCCAACGCCGGATGGTACGCCGCGCTGAACGACACGCCCGGCCTCGTCGGCCCACCAATCGGGCCACCGCCTGCGGACGTGCTCGTGTACTTTCAGGACTGGCTGGAAAAAGACGGGTATCCGTTCTGGCCGTTTTGGGAGAATATCCGCACCTGGTGGGAGATCCGCAATCTGGACAACGTCTATCTTCTCCATTTCAACACACTGAAACAGGACATGCCCGGTGAAATGCGAAAGCTCGCCGCCTTCCTGGAAATCCCGATCGACGAATCTCGATGGGACAGCATCGTCGAGTACTGCACCTTCGAGTGGATGAAGGCAAACGCAACCAAAAGCGTCCCGCTCGGCGGCGCATTCTGGGACGGCGGGGCCGAAACCTTCATCAACAAGGGAACCAACGGTCGCTGGAAGGACATGTTGAGTCCGGAAGCGAGCCGCGCCTACGAAACGAAAGCCGTCGACGAACTCGGCAAAGAGTGTGCTACCTGGCTAGCCACAGGCCTCCGATCCGCATAGTCGTAGCCGTCAGGTTCAAACTTTGCCCTGACGGCGTACAATAGTACTATGGACAGCATCACAGCCAGCAAACTCCCCCTCGCCGCCACCACCGACGTCCTCGTCTGCGGCGGCGGCACCGCCGGAGCCGTCGCCGCGATCGCCGCCGCACGGGCCGGGGCGAAGGTCTTGATCGTCGAGCAACTCGGCCTCCTCGGCGGCACCCAAAGCGCCGCCTGGGTGACGCCGATGATGCCTAACAAGATCCTCGAAGAATCGCTGACCCACGGCATCAACGACGAAATCATCCACCGCGCCGCCAAATACGATCCGCCACCGACCGACAAATCCGGCGATCTCCTCTGGTTCAACCCGGTGACACTCGCCTTCGTCCTCGACGACATGGCCGCCGACGCCGGCGTCCGCGTCCTCTTCCACACCTTCATCAGCGACACCGTTACGTCCGACATTCCGGACGTAGTGGCGAGATGGAGGGCACAGAGTGGTGCCGACGTCTCCGATACCACAACCGCCGTGCCCGTAACCTCGCCCGCGCATTTGACGACAGAGGGTGCTGGCGTGGCTTCCGTCACCGGCATCGTCGTCGAGAACAAGTCGGGCCGACAACGCATCGACGCGAAGGTCATTATCGACTGCACCGGCGACGCCGACGTCGCCGTCCACGCCGGTGTCGAGACCGTCAGCGGCGACCCCGACGATGGCCACAATCAGCCCATGTCCCTGCGCTTCGCCCTCGCGGGTGTCGACCAGGACCGCGCCGTCGTCTTCATCGCCGACGAGCTCGGCATGCCCTGCTACGCCCGTCCCCCGCTCTTCGAGATCGGCACCGGCGAGGCCAAGAACACGGCCCTCGGCCCGCTGATTGGTCAGGCCATCGACGCGGGCGTGCTCGAAGAGGACGACCTCGGGTACCTCCAGTTCTTCTCCATGCTCGGCCGCCCCGGCGAACTTGCCTTCAACTGCCCACGTATCGCCGGCCTCAAGTCGACGGACGCCTGGGACCTGTCGACCGCCCAGCAAATCGGCCGTCAAAAGATCCGCCGCATCGCCACATTCTTCAAGAAATATGTCGGCGGCTTCGAGAACTCCTATATCGGCACGGTCGCCCCCATGGTCGGCGTCCGTGAGTCGAGGCGGATCGTCGGCGAATATACGCTGACCGAGGACGACTTCCTGAACGAGGCCCGCTTCGACGATTCCGTCGCGCGCAACTCCTATCCCATCGACATCCACAGCGTCAAGGCCAAGGCGGGCATCGTGATGAAGCACCTGCCCAAGGGTCACTACCACGAGATCCCGTACCGCTGCATGCTGCCGGTGGGTGTCGACAACCTCCTCGTCGCCGGCCGCTGCCTCAGCGCGACGTTCGCAGCTCAGGCGGCGGTCCGCATCCAGCAAAACTGCCGCGCCCTCGGCGAAGCCGCGGGACTAGCGGCGGCTATGGCCGTCGAGAGCGGCGTGGCCGTCAGGGACGTCGACACTGTGGAGTTGCGACGGCGACTGAATGCGCAAGGGGCGCAGATCTAGCGAGGCTCTGCCTCAGACCGACGAGTTGTACGCTTTGTGCGAAGCCAGCGCGGCGCTGGGCAACAAGAACGGCGCGAAGCGTCATTTAGCCTCGGGTTTTATACCCGTGGAATCCGCGGTGCGAAGTCGGAAGTCGGCCCATCGTCGCCAGCGAAACAACGATGGGCCGATCGACTGTCTACTGTACGGTGAAGGGCACCTGATCCATGAGATAGTAGCCGTCGTTCGAGAAGAATCGCGCCACGTAGGCGCCTTTGCTGGATATGCCGGTGGCGAACTTGACGGTTCCATTCTTAATGGCTTTGTTCGGGGCCGTCTGAGTCCCGTTGAGGTAGCACCAATTGGTCGATGAGCTCCCGCTTCCGTACGGTGATCCCGCCGGGTAGATGCCGATCCAGTCCTTTGTGTTTCCAGGACCGTTAGCAAAATTGATCGTGATCGGCGTGTTAACCGCGTAGCTGGCGCTGCCGCTGGTCACGGATGCATTGTTCCCGGTCGTGAATGACCAAACGGCGCCCGTCACCGTTCCCCCCGATGTCACCTCGTCGATCCGCCAGTAGTACTTCGTGCTCGGCTTGAGCAGGCCGGCATTATAGTAGCTGTTGGCTTGATTGCCTATCGACGGCGGCGGATTCGTCGTCCCGAAATAGACGTTATGCGACGTCGCCCCGATCGACGGAAGCCAGCTCAGAAAAGGCCGGATCTGCGTCCCCGTGGAACTCGTCGCGGGGAGCGGAATGCTTGCCGTCGACTTCCGCGCAGGCGGGGTCAGTGAGTAAGTGGTCAGAACTCCCCGGTGATCCGAGTCGAAATTGGGCGAGCTGTTCGTCTCATCGATCGTGATCGATGTCGTCGGTGAGATTCCGCTTGCCGCCGAATAGTTGTTAAAGTCGATGCGGTCGAAGGCGTTGCTCGGTTCATACTGCGTGAACGGTGTCCAGGTAATACCCGGGTCATTGTAGGCAAACGCCGGTGGCGCCAATCGATTTCCAGAGTGCAGAATGCGATACGAATCGAGTAATCCCGCATTGCGACAGGCGGGCTCTTCCGGCCAGGCAATGCCGGAATAGTCCAGGTCGGACGGCGCGTTGTAGTCCCCGCAGAGGAAGGTCGGCTCGCCGCTCGCGATATCATGCGGCATCAACGTGAGTACCGCGTTGAGGTTGGGCATCCTGTACGTATTCTCGCTGCTGACGATCTGTTGAGCCGTCTTTCCCTGCTGCACGAGATAGGGACCGTAGCTCGTGGACGGAAGATGGCACGCCCACACGTGGATCCGCTGATCCGGAGCCAGTTGGATTGTAACGCCAAGTCCGCCGTGGTCGATGCTGGTGAGTCCGTCGACGGCCAGGATCGGGTAGCGACTGGCGACCGCCGTCCCCTCGCCGTTCTGCGCGACATAGTATCCGAGGCTGGTCGCAATGTTATAGGCTTCGTAACTATAGCCATCCATCAGCGTAACCACATCCGGATTGACGGCCCTGATCTCGTCGATATCGCCGGGAATAGTCCCCGTGCCGTTTTCCCCAAAGTAATTCTGCTGTAGTACCGTCAGGGTGGTGACCTGGGAATGCGCGGGTGTGCAAATTCCCAGAGCCAGGAAACCCAAGAGCGCGGTGCGTGAAACGAGACGTGTAGGCATTGCAGTGTCCTTTCCTCTCCCTCGTGAGACTGAGTAGCGATTGCTGCAAATACAAAATAATTGATCGTATTCAGTTTCCGGCATTCTCGCGGGAGCAAGCGAGCCGTTTAGCTGTTCCGTAACCGTTTACGGAATGACTGAGTATAACATTCGGCCTATTATTCTGTCAATAGTGTTGGGTTATCGTTTGCCTGGTGAATCGCCGTCAACATCCGGCTTTACCGCAATTTGGCGCGCCCAATTGCCATTTGTCGACGCCGGTGTGTATAATACTGCCATTGATTAATTTTGTAGGAGAGACTCATGCCTTACGTGATTGCCGAGCCCTGCGTCGGTGTCAAAGATAAATCGTGCGTGGCCGTCTGCCCCGTTGACTGCATCCACGAGGTGGAAGACATGCTTTACATCGACCCGAACGAGTGCATCGATTGCGGTCTGTGTGAGCCTGAGTGTCCTGTCGACGCCATCTTCATGGAAGATGAAGTCCCGGAACAGTGGAAGAAATACATCCAGATCAACCTCGACTACTCCAAGAAGTAATCGGTAGCGATATGGGAAGACGATGGGCGCGCTTACTTTGATGTAGGCGCGCCTTTGTCATATCATGGACAAGCCTCGCCTCAACATTCGCGTCGCCCTTTTGACGGTCGCCCTCGTCCCGGCCATCGTCGTGGGCTGCCTCATTTATCGACGCAGCCAGGGTCCGTTGACCGCGCCGGCGCCCATGGCGACCTGGCCGTGGCCGCACGCAGCCGTCACTACGCCGCATCCCGGCGTCACCGTCTGGACCGACCGCTCCTCGTCCAACGGCGACATAGTCCGGCTCATCCGCTTCGACTTCGACGCCAACCCTAACCTCCGCTTCGCCATCTACGACCAGGACTCCGACGACGCCCACCCACGCGACGACAGCGTCGACTTCTGGCCCATGGGCGTCGCCCAGGCAACGGCGCATCTCAACACACGGATGGCAGACGCGAACGACGCCCACAAAACTCGCAACCCCATTATTGGGGAAGGGAGCCCAGGCGACCAGGGGCGACAACCAAACGGCCAGATCGTCGCCGCATGCAACGGGCTGTTCTTCGGCTCGGACTATCGGCCTATCAACGGCATCGTGCCGCCACACGGAATCGCCCACCACGTCACCGCCACCGTCGACAATGGCGTCCTTCGCTACAATGTCGGCAGTCACCGATGGACCTTCGGTGTGAAGTACCACCAGGTTCCTAACGTCCGGAGGACGATCCCCACGCCAGCCCATGACTTCAGTCATGGGGACACGGATCCGTCTGCGACCTTCGACGTCGCCCACGAGCCCGACCGTCAGACTATGTCGACCTTCACCTACGCCGCCGGCGGAGCCCAATGCTTGATCCATGACGGACGGCCACTCCGTCTTCGACCATTCCCCGGTCCCGTCGACGTTGCCGATCCGCTCGGCGCACCGTCCACCGCCGATGAAGCCGGGCACATTCCTCTTGTCGACCACATCAAGACCTCGCGCGTCTCCTTCGGATGGTCGCGCGATTCCAAACAGCTCTACCTGCTCTTCGTCCGCCAACGCGGCAACGAGACCGGCAGCGTCCTCGCCTTCCGAATGCGCGGCATTGGATTTCCGTCGAACTCGCGCGCCCGCATGCTGGAGCAGGGAGGGTGGGACATCGCCGACGAACAACACTTCTGGCGCACGCTCGGCGTCTGGGGCGCGATCAACGACGACGGCGGCGACCCCGCCCAACTCAGCCTCATCGACCCCGCCGGCAAATACCAGGTCTTCCCCGCAAGCTGGGCGTCACCTGTGGAAGAGCTCGACAACGTCGACCTCGGGCGCACCTCGCCCCAAACCACCGCCTTGCCCCAGGGCGGATCCCTCATGTACTTCTACATCTACGACACCACGCCCTAGACAAGTCCTTTCGTGGGACGGACGTCCCGCCCGTCCGGCGGTTAACGATCGAGGCCCAGCGCCCGGTAGGCTAGCGAAAATCCGCAACCCCATTATTGGGGAAGGGAGCGGAAGCGACCGGGGCGTCAACACATCCGATGGGACACGGGTGCCGAGGCTGGGGTGAGTGGCCCTCATGATTTAGGCCCTACTCGCCAATAATAGAGACTGCTCATAACTCTTGTATAGGAAGAGCCTGTTATAGTTTCGCGACAGACCTGTACAGTGGTAATGAGATTGATAGGCGTGAGTATGTATCGAGATTGGCGGAATCTACCGGTCGAGCAAAAGGTGGGGATGGTATTCGTACTGTTCCTGATTCTGTTGTTTGCGGTAAGCGTTGTGGCGGTTGAGCGCATGGCCCAGATGCACGAGGTCACCACGCAGATCGTAGGTCGGCCGCTTCCCGCAACCGAAGATCTCGTTTGCTTCAACTCCGCGGCACGATCTTTCCGAACCGTCGACTATCGCTACCTCGTCACCTACGACGCCGACGAGAAGCGCAAGGCTCTCGCACGATTCAAGAAACTTGAGGGCGATGTCGACCAGGCTTTGAGCGACTACCGACGCACCATTGTCGATAGCGAGGACCGCAATAATTACAATCACCTTGCGGCCGGTTGGTATCGATACGTCGCCATGCACGATGCCATACTCCCGCTGTCCACCGCAAACGATATTCCTGCCGCGTCCAAGCAGCTCAACAGGCCGATGCGCGAATGTTTTCTCGACGTCGAACAGCAAGCGGCCGCCATGTCCGAATGGAATCGCCGCGTCGGCGCTGGCCTGTCCCGGCAGGAAGAAGTTGCGTTCAAGGTCAGCAAAATACTGGTCTTCGGCCTGTTTCTCGCGGCCATCCTCATGGGCGGTGGCGCATGTCTCCTCATCACTCGCAGCGTGCGCAACATGCTGCTGCACATCCGGGAGCGGCAGTTGGCTCAAGATGCCCTGCGCGCCAAGGAGCAGCTCTATAAAGCGATTGTCGCCAACGCTTCTGACGTGATCCTGATCGTCTCCGCCGACGGAACCGTGACCTACGCCAGTCCGAGCGTGGCCGAGCTCTGGGGCTATTCCCCGGCCGAGCTCAAGGGGACCCTGGCGCTCGACATGATCCACCCCGACGATCAGCACCGGGCTCATACATTCTTCGGCCTGGCCGGCGACGCTCCGGCCACTAACTTTAGCGGCGAGCTTCGACTACGCAGCGCCAACGACGCCTGGGTGACCTGCGAAGTGGTCGCAAATGACCAGAGCGCGGAAGCTGCTGTCAACGGCATCGTGATGACCTGCCGCGACATCACCGAGCGCAAACTCTTCGAAGAGCAACTCGCGCACCAAGCCTTCCACGATCCGCTCTCGGGACTGCCGAACCGCTCGCTCTTCCTCGACCGCCTCGACCGCGCACTGCTCAGAGCGTCGACACATGGCCGCAGCGTCGCCGTCATGTTCCTCGACCTCGACAACTTCAAGGTCGTCAACGACAGTCTGGGCCACGACTCCGGCGACGAGATGCTGGTGGAAGTCGCCAAGCGGTTGCGGACCTGTGTCCGCTCCCAGGACACCGTCGCCAGACTGGGCGGCGACGAGTTCACCATTCTGCTCGAAGACATCGTCGATCCCGAGTTCGCCTCCGAAATGGCGTCTCGCGTCGCCCGCGCCCTCAATACGCCTGTCCAGCTCAAGGGGCACGAAGTCCATACCAGCGCCAGCATCGGCGTGGCCGTCAGCGCCGGACGCAACGAACTCCCGGGTGACATGCTCCGCGACGCGGACACGGCCATGTATCAGGCCAAGGCCGCCGGCAAGGCCCACCACACAGTCTTTGACCCGACGATGAACGAGCGCGCCAATGAGCGGCTGGAACTCGAAGGGGAGTTGCGCCGCGCCATCGACGGGGGCGAACTTCGTCTGCACTACCAGCCCATCATCAGCCTGGACAGCGGCAGCGTCACCGAAGTCGAGGCCCTGGTCCGCTGGGAGCACCCGGTCCGCGGCATCATGCCGCCGATGCGCTTCATCCCGCTCGCCGAGGAAACCGGCCTCATCCTGCCGCTGGGTCGATGGGTGCTCGAGGAATCCTGCCGCCAGGCGCGCGAGTGGCAATTGGAGTTTCCAACCACGCCGCCGCTCACCATTGGCGTCAACATCTCTCCTCGCCAGTTCGCGCAATCCAACCTCGTCAGCGAGGTGTCGCGCGTCCTTCGGGAAACCGGCCTGCCGGCATGTTCGCTCAAGTTGGAGATCACGGAAAGTTTGATGATGGTGAACCCCGAGGCCACCCGCGCCAAGCTCATGGCCCTGCGCGACCTCGGCGTTCGACTCGCGGTCGATGACTTCGGCACCGGCTACTCGTCCATGGCCTACCTCAGCCGATTCCCGCTCGACACGCTCAAGATCGACAAATCGTTTGTGGGGGGATTGGGAGAGCAAGCGGAAGCCGACGCCATCGTTCGTGCCATCATCACGCTCGCCAAGACACTCAACCTGCACGTTACCAGCGAAGGCATCGAAACAGCCGACCAGCTCATGCGCCTC